>WNFC01003840.1_pt1 | contig 16657 bp, 13 predicted proteins | sample 5400541 | NCBI WGS metagenome assembly WNFC01 (sample SAMN13153342, study PRJNA577476) | soil metagenome | isolation source: 120 cm saprolite under Douglas fir tree site 2 hole 2 replicate 1 | place: USA:California | collected 2015-04-18
GGTCACCTCGCCGGCCGCACCGCGCAGGAACGACGCCGAGATGTTCACGACGAGCCGCGCGCCGCTGCCCATCGCCAACTCGGTCTCATAGTTCTCCACTCGGCCGGAGCGGACGAGCCGTGCGCGAAACGTCCGGAAGTCCCGCGGACCGCAGGCCCAGAGGGCACGGACCGGTCGGCCGATCAGCTCGCCGTCGCCGCATCCGAACATGCGCTGTCCGCCATTGCTCACGAAGCTGATGCGGCCGCGCGGATCCAGGGTCACGATGGCGTCCACTGAGCTCGCGACCAGATTCTCGAGGTGTTCCTTCGTGTTCTTCGTCTCGCGAAGAAGGCGCGCATTCTCTAAAGCGACGGCGGCATGGTGAGCAAAGGCGCGCAGGCGAACGACATCTTGTTCGGTGAACGGGCCGACCTCCTTGTCGCCGACGGAGAGGACGCCGATCACGCGGCCGCCGTGTTGGAGCGGCACGCACGCCAAGTTGCGCACGCCGAGCGAGCGCGCCGAGGCCCGGTCGACGCGGGAATCATTGGGCGCGTCGTTGGCAACCTGAGGCACGCCCGAGGTGAACGCCAGGCCGGCCAAGCACCCCGCCATCTTCAGCCGCACCGCGGCTCTCCGCTCGGGGGGAACGAGCCGGTGCGCGACCATGTCGTCGCCGTCCGGAAAGACGGTGCTGCCGTACGATGCCTGCGTGAGGGTGACGGCGCCTTCCACGATCGCAATCAACAGCGACTGGGAGTCCGCCAGTTCCCCGAACCGGCCGATCGTTTCATAGAGAACGCGGGCCTCGTGCTCGCGTTCCCGCGTCGCCGCATGGAGCCGGGCGTTGCCGACGGCCACGCCGATTTGCCGCCCGACGCTGGAAAGGAGTTGCGTGTCGTCGGGCGTAAAGCGGTCGACCCCGGGCCCGGAGACGGCGAGAATTCCCAAGGACCGTTCTCCAACGCCTATCGGCGCGAGCACGAGCCCGCGCGTCCACTCGGTAGTGCCGGACCGGCCATCGGACATCGCTTCTTCCAGCACCACGACGCGCGCCTGTCCGGATCCGGATCGCGCCACCGCGCCCGCTTGAGCCGCGAATCGCCGGACGACGTCCTCGGAGATCCCGCGGCGAACTACCAGCGGCACGCCGTCGTTCTCGTCGGGGAGGAGCTGGATCCATCCGCCGGCGAAACCTTTCCCCTCGGTCAACTCGTCCAAGGCCCGACCGAGAATCTCCTGGATCTCGAGGCTCCGCCCGAGTGCGCTCGAAACGGCATAGAGGATCGACAGGTACTTGGCTTTGCGCGCGAGCTCGCGGGTGCGCTCGTCCACTCGGGCTTGGAGTACGCGCGCGTATTCCGCCAGCTCGGCTTCGAGGCGCACCTGGGTGCGGGCGCAGTTCCGCGCGACGATGACCAGAGTCAGATAGAGAACGACTCCGGCAGTCCCGCCGAGGAGCCAGACGACGACGACGCCGTCATCGAGGACGGCGAACAGCGCCGCGGGCGTTCGATAGAGCTCGATGACGCCGACGATCGGAGCGTTCGGCTGATAGCGCACAGGCGCATAGACCTCTTCCAGACGAGGGAAACCGCGGAGGGTCGAGTGATGCCCTTCCGCTCCCGGCTGACTAAGCTCCGCGATCGTCTCGCCGCGCAATGCGGCGGCCACTTTCGCGTTCTCGCCGAAATGGCGGTCCGCGAGTGAAGCGTCGTCTGACCACAGCACCCGTCCGTCGGCGGCGTACACCATGAAGCGCACGACCTGCTCGGACCGGGCGAACTCCCGGAGCCGCTCGGCGCCGGCCGGCGCCGCCCCGGGCGCCGCGAAGAAGCTGGCGGGAACGCTCGAAGTAAACAGGCGGGAGGCCAGATCGCCGATGACGACCCCATCGTGCACGACAAGCTGACTGCGCAGAACGCTGCTGGCGCCGCCGCAGACGAGGACCGTGATCGCAAGAACACACAAAAAACTCAACAGAGCAAATCGCCGAGACGCCGAGAGCCGGCGGAGCATCAGTGCCTGAAGTCTGCCCAACATCTGCGGGGTTCCCCGGTTCTCCGATCCGCTCGGCCTTCAAAACGGCGCCAGACCGCTTGTCCGCTTTTGCACGGGGCGCATGAAGTGCGGCGACGCCTACGCGATAAAAACCCGGTCGATTCCTGATTTCACTTGAGGGGACTTCAGTGAAGGCTTGGGAGACCGAGCCGGCTCAGTCCGGCTGCGATGACCTTCTGATGATTCTTAAATACGTTGGGCGCGAACGCGCTCGACCGGTATTTGAGCTCGTGCATCGTTGTCCCCTTCGTCCAAACTCGGCACATCAAACTTCGTGCTCGCTGGAATTACACCTTATACCCCTGATCCTTCGGGGTAACGCGCGAATCCAATCGTTCTTCTTCGGATTGCGACAATAGCATAAAAGAAAATTCAAAACTGCTTTGAACTTGACGGGCTGGTGGATTGATCGTGCATCGCAACAAAAAATGATCGAAGTAGGGATTTCCTTACACCGCGCTACGGGGAACTCCGTCAGTCGGATTCGGTAAGGGAAACCAGCGACGAGGAAAAAAGTGCGTTTGAGCCCGTCTCGCAGGCAGTTTCTGTAGCCGCAGTTTCCGAGGGGCAAGTTTCGTAATCCTTGCCTCCTATCGGAAGGTCGCGGAATCCATCCGGGCCTGCGCGCGCAGCAAGCGTGATCACAAGACTCGAGAGGTACGAGAGCACGGTCTCAAGCCGAGGTTGCACCAACCTTGCGAAACAAGGTAAACAGGGTAAAGTAAGATATTGGCGATAATAGAGGAACCCCTGCAGGGAAAAAGACCGAAGGCGCGACTCGGCGGATTTCCAGGCCGCCGCTGCCGGAGATACCTCCCCGATTCGCATCGAGAACTGTTGCGAAGGCTAGGATGAACGCGAAATTCCGGCGCTGCTCGCGAAGCGCCGCATCCGCGGTCCGCGACGCAACCACCCCTCGGTCAGGCACCGAGGGGACTTGGCGACCCTGTATATACGATCTTGAAACGCTTGAGGATGGCCCGCGCCCGCGTGGTTCAAACGATGATTTCCGCTTTTCACCTGCCCCGAGACCGTCCTCAGTCCGGATTCACGCTGCTCGAGCTGCTCGTGGTGGTCGTCATCATCGGGCTCTTGGTCGGGTACGTTGCTCCGCGCTATTTCGGGCAGGTCGGAAAGTCGGAAGTCACCACCGCCAAGGCGCAGATCGACGCGCTGGAGAAGGCGATCGACCAGTACCGGCTCGACACGGGCCGCTATCCGACGACGGAACTCGGACTCGCCGCGCTCGTCAACCGGCCGCCGAACGAGCCCAAATGGAACGGACCGTATCTGCGAAAGGACGTGCCTCTCGATCCCTGGGGCAAGGCCTATGTCTACAAGCAGCCCGGCGAGCGCGGCGACTACGACATCCTCTCCTACGGCAAGGACGGCCAGCCGGGGGGCTCCGGCGAGAACGCTGACATCTCCAACCACTAGGCCGCTCGCGTCCACGATGCGCTTCGAGCTCAAAGCGGTCAGCCCGGAAGGACGGGTCGAGTCGCTCGATCTGCACGGGCTCGACCAGGCGAGCGCCGTCCAGCAGGCCGAAAGCCGCGGCTACACCGTGCTCGCCGTGCGCACCCGGGCGGGCTTTGCCGCGCCGTGGCGCGGCGCGCAGGCGCGTTTTCCGCTGGTGCTGTTCAGCCAGGAGCTGCTCGTGCTGCTCAAGGCGGGGCTCCCCCTGGTCGAGTCGATCGAGACGCTCGCCGAGCGCGAGCGCCGCAGCGAATTCCGCGCGCTGCTCGAGCGCGTCGGCGCGATCCTGCGCCAGGGAAATTCGCTGTCCTCGGCGCTCGAGCAGCTTCCGCAGGCCTTCCCTCCCCTCTACGTCGCCACCGTGCAGGCGAGCGAGAAGACGAGCGACCTCGCTCCGGCGCTCGCCCGCTACGTCGCCTACCAGAACCAGCTCGAGGCGATCCGCAAGCGGCTCGTCAACGCGGCCATCTATCCGGCGCTCCTCATCGGCGTGGGGGGACTGGTGAGCCTGTTCCTGCTGCTCTACGTCGTACCGCGCTTCAGCCGGATCTACGAGGAGCGCAGCGTCGATCTGCCGGTCTTCTCGAGGCTCCTGCTCGCATGGGGCCAGACGGTGGAAGGCCACGGCGTTCTCGTGATCGGCATGATCGCCGGGCTCGTCGTCGCAGCCTTGTACGCGCTGCGCAACGCATCGGTGAAGGCCCGGATCGAGAACGCGCTGTGGAGGCTGCCCGCGGTCGGCGAGCGCCTGAAGCTCTATCAGCTCGCGCGCTTCTACCGCACCATCGGCATGCTCTTGAAAGGCGGCATGCCGCTCCTCGCCGCGCTCCAGATGGGCGGGGAACTGCTCCACCCGCTGCTGCGCGCGCGCATGACGGCGGCGAGCCGCGCAATCAGCGAGGGGCGCCCCGTCTCCGAGTCGATGGAAGCCAACGGCCTCACCACGACGATCGCCCTGCGGATGCTCGCGGTCGGCGAGCGAAGCGGCAACATGGGCGAGATGATGGAGAGAATCGCAGAGTTCCACGACGAGGAGATCTCGCGCTGGGTCGACTGGTTCACGCGGCTGTTCGAGCCCCTCCTGATGGCCGCGATCGGCCTCGCGATCGGCGCGATCGTCGTGCTCATGTACATGCCGATCTTCGAGCTTGCAGGGAGCCTTCAGTGAGCCTCGCGGAAACGGAATCGATCAGCCCGCGCGAAATCGACGAGGCGCGCACCGCCGCGGCCGAGGCGCGCCGCAGGCTCGTCGACGTCCTCGAGAGCAAGCTCGGGCTCGACCCCGACGCGTTCGTCGCCCGGCTGGGAGCGACGCTCAAGGTTCCGGTCATGCGCATGGAGGAGCTGCGCGGCGCGGCGCCGGCGTTCGACCTGATGCCTTTCAGCGAATGCTCTCAGCGCAACTGTGCGCTCTTGCGCGGCGAAGACGGGACGCTCCTGCTCGCTACCGACGACCCGTTTTCGGCCGAACAGCAGGCCTGGGCGGAGGAGCGTATCGCGCAGGCCTTCTCGTGGCGCCTGGTGCACCGCGGCGATCTGGTGGCGTTTGTCGCGAGTCACGAGGAGACGCTGCGCGCCCTCGACGCGGTGCGCGCCGAATTCACCGACAAGGGCGAAGACACCTACGGGATCGAGGATCTCTCGCTCAAGGCGATCAGCGACGAGTCGAGCGAGGTGGTGCGCCTGGTGCGCTCGACCCTGCGCGACGCGCTGATGATCGGCGCGAGCGACATCCACCTCGAGACGATCGCCGCGGGGCTGGTGATCAAGTTCCGCATCGACGGCATCCTCTCGCAGATCAAGTTCATCCAGGACAGCAAGCAGGCCGAGCAGGCCCTATCGAGGGTCAAGGTGCTTGCCGAGCTCGACATCACCGAGCGGCGCGTCCCGCAGGACGGACGCTTCAAGGCGCTCGATCGCGGGCGCGCGGTGGACTTCCGCGTCTCGATCATGCCGAGCATCTACGGAGAGGACGCGGTGCTGCGCGTGCTCGACAAGCAGGCGCTCTACGAGAGCACGCACCAGCAGTTGAGCCTGGACAGCCTCGGCTTCGAGGCCGACGACATCCGCACCCTGCGGCGGCTGTCGCACGAGCCCTACGGGATGCTGCTCGTCACCGGGCCCACCGGCAGCGGCAAGACCACCACGCTCTACGCCGCCATCACCGAGATCAACAACGGCCAGGACAAGATCGTCACCATCGAGGACCCGGTGGAGTACCAGCTCGCGGGCGTGCTGCAGATCCCGGTGAACGAAAAGAAGGGGCTCACCTTCGCGCGCGGGCTGCGCTCGATCCTGCGCCACGACCCCGACAAGATCATGGTGGGTGAGATCCGCGACCCGGAAACCGCCAACATCGCCGTGCAGTCGGCGCTCACCGGGCACCTCGTGTTCACAACGGTCCATGCGAACAACGTGTTCGACGTGATCGGCCGCTTCATGCACATGAACGTCGACCTGTACGGCTTCGTCTCGGCTCTCAACGCGATCCTGGCGCAGCGCCTGGTGCGGCTCGTCTGTCCGCAGTGCGGCGAGGACAGCCGGCCCGACGCGGCGCTCCTGAAGGAGTCGGCCCTGAGCGAAGGGGAAGCCCGCTCGTTCCGCTTTCGCACGGGGCGCGGCTGCCGCGAATGCCGCGGCTCCGGCTACAAGGGGCGCAAGGCGATCGCGGAGCTGATGATCCTCAACGACGAGCTCCGCGAATTGATCACCGGGCGCGCCCCGGTGCGCCAGTTGAAGGAGGCCGCCCGCGCAAGCGGCACGCGCTTCCTGCGCGATGCGGCGTTCGAGGCCGTGAAGAAGGGCGAGACCACTTTGCAGGAGATCAACCGTGTTACGTTTGTTTAGCGACCGGCTCCTGATCGCGCTCGCTCCGGATTCGCTCGCCCTGGTGCGGCTGCAGGGCGTGTTTCGCCCGCGGGTGAGCGAGAAGCGCACGGTCGCGTGCGATCCGGCCTTCGGCGCCGAGCCCTGGCAGGGCGCGGTTGCCGCGCTGCTGCAGATCGCCGAAGGAATAAAAAACGCGAACGTCAACGTGACCGTGGTGCTCTCCAACCACTTCGTGCGCTATGCGCTGATCCCCTGGAGCGCTGCCTTGGGCAACGCCGAGGAGGAGACTGCGTTCGTCCGGTACTGCTTCGCCAAGGTGCACGGCGAACGGAGCAAGGGCTGGGAGCTGCGCTCAAGCCGCGCTCCCGCCGGCTCGGTGCGGATCGCGAGCGCCGTCGATTCGACGCTGGTGCAGGCGATCCGCGCCTCGTTTCCCGCGGGCGCCAGGGCGAAGCTCGCATCGGTTCAACCTTACCTGATGTCGGCCTTCAATCGATGGCGAGCGCTCGTCAAAGGCGCTCGCGCGTGGTTTCTGCTGGTCGAGCCGCAGCGCGCGTGCCTCGCCCATCTCGAGAACGGCCGGTGGACGACGGTCCGCAATTCGCGGGGAGGCTTCGACGACCCGGCCCGATGGGCGGAGCTGCTCGATCGGGAGCGGCACCTCGTCGGCGGCTCGGGGGCGGCCGACGGCGTATACGTCCACGCGCCCCGGAGCTGGACAGCGCCTTCGGCCGAGGCGCAGGGATGGACTTTCAAGAGCCTCACGCTGGCCCCGGTGGAAGGTCTTGCTCCCGCGGAGGCTGAGCCGTTTGCCATGGCACTTTGCGCGCGATGATGCCGCACCGGCTCGAGCTCGATTACGTAGCGGCGCCGCGCCGTCCCCTGTGGATCGGCTTTTCCGTGTTGATCGTCGCGCTCGCCGTTGCCGGCAACATGGTCTTGCGCCATCGCGACGCCCGACACGAGCTCGCCGCCCTCGACGCCGCGCAGGGCCTGCTCAACGTCGAGCGCAGGCCGCGAGCCGCGCCCAAGCCCAAAGAACGGCTCGACGAGGAAGCGAAGAGCATCGATGCCGCGGTGCGGCAGCTGACCCTCCCCTGGGCGCAGATGATCGAGGCCGTCGAGGCGGCCTCGACGGGCGAGGTGGCGCTGCTTCAGATGCAGCCCGAGGCCCAGCAGCGCACCTTGCGCCTGACGGCCGAGGCGAAAAACCGGGAGTCGATGCTCAGATACGTGCGGCGCCTCGGCGAGACCCGGGTGCTGTCGGGGGTGCATCTGGTCAATCATCAGGTCCAGATCGAAGATCCCTCGCGTCCCATCCAGTTCGGCGTGCAGGCGGCATTCAGGAACCCCCAGTGAGCCGCATCCATGACGGCTTGCAAGCCCTGGGACCGGCCGGAGTCCTCGGCATCGGCGCGCTCATTTTCTGCATCCCGTTCTATTTCTCCGCGGTCCGGCCGGCGGAGCGCGAGCTGCAGGAGCAGCACTCGGTCGCAGAACGGCTGCGCGCTCGCGCCCCTTTCCAGCCGGTTTCGAGCGGCGGCCGCGCCGAAGAACTGCGCCGCTTCTACGGCCTGTTTCCTCCGCTGGAGAAGCTGCCGGATGAGCTCGAGCGCGTGTACGGCCTCGCGCGCGCCGCGAAACTCGAGTTGCTGCAGGGCGAATACCGGCTCGAGAAACCCCTTGCCGGCATGGCGTCATACCGGATCACGCTCCCGATCCGCGGCACCTATGCGCAGATCCGCCAGTTCGTAGGCGCCGCCCTCAGGAGCATGCCGATTGCGTCGCTCGACGCGCTGCGCTTCGAACGCAAGAGGGTCGGCGACACGCAGCTCGAAGCCCAGGTACGCCTGACCCTCTATTTCCGTCCGGCCAACGAAGGCGAAACCCCATGAAACTTCACTCGAAGGCATTTTATTCGGCGCTCGCCGCGTGCGCCCTCGCCGCGGCCTGCGCCACCGACTCGCTGGTGACCGATACGCGAGCGCTGATGAACGAGGGGCGCGCCGACGAAGCGCTCGACCGGCTCGAGAAGGCGACGCGGGAAAGTCCCGAAAACCACCTGTGGCGCTCGGAATACTTCCGCCAGCGCGAGTTTGCGGTGGCGCAATGGCTCGTCCAGGCGGAGACGCTGAGGCTGGCGGCCCAGTTCGAGGCCGCCGAGGGGCTTTACCGCCGCGTGCTCAAGCACGACGCCGTCAACGCGCGCGCGAAGCAGGGCCTCGCGCAGATCGAGGCCGACCGGCGCCATCGCGCGCTCATCGCCGACGCGGACAAGCTCTTCAAGGCGGAAAAATACCGAGACGCCCGCGACGTGCTCGCGCCGGTGCTCGCGGAAAACCCGGCGCAGCGCGAGGCGCGCCAGCTGCAGCGGCTGATCGAGGAGAAGACGACCAAACCCGCGCTCGCGTCGCTCCAGCTGAAGAGCTCGGTCACCAAGCCGATTTCCCTCGAGCTGAAGGACGTGCCCCTGCGCACCATGTTCGACGTGATCGCGCGCGCGGCCAACCTCAATTTCCTGTTCGACAAGGACGTGCGCACCGACCTGAAGACGACGATCGTCGTGCGCGACGCGCAGGTCGAGGACGTCATCCGGCTGATCCTCGCCACCAACCAGCTCGAGCAGAAGGTCCTCAACGAGACCACCGCGCTCATCTACCCGAACACGCCGCAGAAGCTGCGCGAGTACCAGGACCTCGTGGTGAGGAGCTTTTACATCGCCAACGCGGACGTCAAGCAGACGGCGAACCTCATCCGCACCATCCTGAAGACGCGCGACATCTTCATCGACGAGAAGCTGAACCTCCTGGTGATGAAGGACACGCCGAACGCGATCCGTCTCGCGGAAAAGCTGATCGCGGCGTCTGACCTCGCCGAGCCCGAAGTGATGCTCGAAGTCGAGGTGCTCGAAATCGGCTACAACCGGCTGCTCGAGCTCGGCGCGCGCTTCCCCAGCTCCGCGGCGGTGAGCGTGGCGGGCGGCGGCACCGCAGCGACGACAAGCGGCACGGCCGGCACCACCTCCGCGGGGACGCCGGGCGTGCTCACCCTGCCCGAATTGCGCTCGCGCGACGCGAGCCTCGTGCGCCTCACCTTCACCGATCCGCTGTTCCTGTTCACGCTCCGGCAGACCGACGGCAGGACCAACCTGCTCGCCAACCCGCGCATCCGCGTGAAGAACAGGGAAAAAGCGAAGATCCACATCGGCGACCGCGTGCCCGTGATCACCACGACCTCCGCCGCGGTGGGAGGCTTCGTCTCGCAGTCGGTGAGCTACCTCGACGTGGGCTTGAAGCTCGAAGTCGAGCCCCTGATCTACCTCGAGGACGAGGTCGGCATCAAGGTCGGGCTCGAGGTCAGCAGCATCACCAATACGATCCAGCCCTCCGGCGGGGGCACGCTCGTCTACCAGATCGGCACGCGCAACACCACCACGGTGCTGCGCCTGCGCGACGGCGAAACCCAGATCCTCGCCGGCCTCATCAGCGACGAGGACCGGCGCACCGCCAGCCGGGTTCCGGGCATCGGCGAGTTTCCGGTATTGGGGCGGTTGTTCTCCTCGACGAGCGACAGCATCAGCAAGACCGAGATCGTGCTCCTCATCACCCCCAGGCTCATGCGCACGCTCGCGCGGCCCGATGCGGGTTCGGCGGAGTTCGCCGCGGGCACCGAAGCTTCTTCGAGCGGCGGCCCGCTCGGCGCGGTCCCCGTGCAGCAATCCTTTGCGCCCGCGCCCACGCAGCCCGCGGGGGCCGCTTCGCCCCCGGCGGCGTCGCCGCCCGCAGCCCCGGCGCCGCAAGGCGGCACGATGGTCCCCTTCGGCGGAATGCAGCCGCAGTAGCGAGCGCGAGGCGCGCCGCATGGCAACCGGTCTGCGCGCCGCCGCCGCTCGAGGCTTCACCCTCATCGAGCTCGTCATCACCGTGGCGATCGTGGCGCTGCTCGCCTCGGTCGCCCTGCCCGTCAGCGAGCTCGCCGCGCAGCGCACGAAGGAGCAGGAGCTGCGCCGCACGCTGCGGCAGATCCGCGAGGCGATCGACGCCTACAAGCAGGCCTCCGACGAAGGCCGCATCCGCAAGTCCGTGGGAGACTCGGGCTATCCCAAGAAACTCGAGGACCTCGCCGAGGGCGTCGACGACCAGAAAAGCCCGAAGAAGGACAAGATCTACTTCCTGCGCCGCATCCCGCGCGACCCGCTCAGCGCCGATCCGGCTCTTTCGGCCGCGGCAACCTGGGGCAAGCGCAGCTACGCGAGTCCGCCCGACGATCCCAAGGAAGGCGAGGACCTGTTCGACGTGTTCTCGCTCGCCCAAGGCAAGGGCATCAACGGCCAGCCCTACCGCGAGTGGTGACGCCGGTGCGGTCGCGAACCGGGTTCACGCTGATCGAGCTGCTGGTGGTCATGGCGATCATCGCGGTGCTGCTCACGCTCGCCGTCCCGCGCTATTTCGGCAGCCTCGAAAAATCCAAGGAGGCGGTGCTCAGGGAGGATCTCTACCAGCTGCGCGACGCGATCGGCAAATACTACGGCGACAGGGGCAAGTACCCGGAGTCGCTCGACACGCTCGCCGCGGAAAAATACCTGCGCAAGCTGCCCATCGACCCGTTCACCGAAAGCGCCGCGAGCTGGGTGGTCGTCGCGCCCGACGACCCGCAGAAAGGCGGCGTGTACGACGTGAAAAGCGGCGCGCAGGGCAAATCGAGCGACGGCTCGTCGTACGCGGACTGGTAGCGATGCGCGGACGACAGAGCTGCTTTTTCCCCTCTCCCTCCGGGAGAGGGGCCGGGATGAGGGTAAATTCGCCCCAAACCGGCTTCACCTACCTCACCATCCTCTTCGTGATCGCGTTCATGGGCCTGGGCCTCGCCCTCACCGGAGAAGTCTGGCACACCGCGATGATGCGGGAGCGGGAAGCGCAACTGCTCTACTCGGGCAACCAATACCGGCGCGCGATCGAGCGCTACTACCTGAGCGGGCCGAGGCAGTTTCCCCGCGCGCTCGAGGACCTGCTGAAAGACCCGCGCAAGCCCGGCACCGAGCGCTACCTGAGAAAGCTCTACTTCGATCCCCTCACCGGGAAAAGCGAGTGGGGCCTGGTGAAGGCGCCCGACGGCGGGGTCATGGGCGTGTACAGCCTGTCGGAGGGCAAGCCGCTCAAGGTCGCGGGCTTCCGCTTCGCCGACAGGGAATTCGAAGGCGCCGCGTTTTACTCGGACTGGAAGTTCCTCTACAACCCGGCCGGGCAGCAGGCGCCCATCCAGCCGCAGCCTCCCGTCCCGAGCGCGCGCTGAAGCGGGGGCGAAGCGGAGCGGCGAGTTCGAGCCTTGCGGGCAGGCGAGCCTCACAAGCTAATGATGCGCGCCCTGAGGTCCGTGATCTTTTGTTTGAGCGCTCCGGATTCTTTCGAGCCAAGCTTCGTTCTCCCTTCCCGTGTACTGCAGCGCATTGCCCTCATCCGGCCCAAGCGCCTGTACTTCGCCGTATGGACCGTACACGTATACATTTCTGTGGCCAGGAATCGCGGCGCGCGTGCGAAGCACTACGGAGACAGCGACAACAGGATACCGGACACCCGGTTGCCACGAAGAAATATTCTCAATGCCAGAGAATCGTTTGGATTTGTAGCTCTATAGAGCAGTTGCGCATCTCCGAAAGCACGGTCCTCGCGCGTTGACTCGACGGCGTTCTGACTTGCAAAAAAGCCCTTGGGCACGTATTCAGTCCGCGCCGACGGCTTGCCAAAATGCTCGATAACGCTGTCCAACGCATCTCCGATGCCAAGACCGTTGAGTAATGCAGGCTCTGGAAATCCCTTTATCGAATTAGCACTCGTACAATTCTTGACGTCGGTCAAGAACAGCTCCGTAATGACCGCGCCAACGTTCTTCTTGGCCGCGTACTGAACAGGGTCGGACAAGCCAAGCCGCAAGAACCGGCCCGTCTTGGGCTCCACGTAGCAGCGGGCCCAGTCAGCAGCAGCCGCCCCTCTACCGTGCATTCGCTCGAAGGCTTTTAGCGTTTCAAAGAAGTTGCGATCTTGCTTGGCGCACAACCCAAGAAAGCAGATGGGTCGCGTCAAGGGCCGTTCCTCCGCACCATGCGCGATGCCCCGCACGAAGAAGCAAGTGATCCCCACGAGGCTGATTAACAAGACGAACCGCCCAATTGCAAATGCAAGGATTTTCATCACTGCACTCGGTAATAGGGTAGCGGTTTCGTAAAGTCCTTATTTCTAAGAATGGCGTCACGCAATCGCTGAATTTCTTCGTTCTGCCCGCGCGTACAGCCGAACGTCCCGCACCAGTCCTGGCGCGGAGCTGTCGGATCTGCGCTGCAGTAGCCGCCGCCGTGGATGTGGCGCCCGCGAGGATCGCCAACGTTTATCAGCGCTCCTTGAGGCCCAAAGGATCTAGCTGAGCGTGTCCCTGGATCATACATCTGCACATCGGGAGTAGAGAATTCTCCGCATGCCCCGGGCAGCGAACCCATGAGACAGGAAACGCGGGTATCGATCTGGAACCCATTTGGTTCCCCGTACCCGTCTAGGTAATAAAAGGTAGTAGTACCGCCGGAGAATGTTTGTGATTAGAGCTTGCTGTAAGCCAAACGGGTCAGCAAAGCCGATTGGATTCCCGACCACATAGGCGTAGATACTCAAACCTGCCGTGAATCCAAATCAGGCAGATTGAATGTACGCCCGGTTCCAGTTGTACAGCTATGGCACCCTAATCTTTGCCAAGCACGCCGCTGAGAATTCGACCCCCAAAGTCTGGGTGATCATTCCCTGGTAGTTCTCAAGAAATTTCTGTTTGTCACGTTCCGCACCGTATAACTCGAAGTGCACATTGATGTTATTGCACGCCGCCGGCAACAGGAATGGACTTTCTTTGAGCACACCTAGCAGCACTGTCGGCTGCTTCTTGAACATTGGCACAATTTCCTTGGCCATTTCTTCCAATGAATCTATCTTGGCCCTCTGTTCAGCGATAAATACCATAAACAGGTAAATCTTCATCTGACTATTGCTAAGCTTGTTTTCACGTGCCAGTTTGGCACGCAGATTCGCCCACTTCTTATAGCGCTGTAGCTGTGCAGATTTATCGTTGTTGGCAACAGGCAGATCCAATAAGTGATCCAGCAACACATACGCTTCGTTCTCTGTCAACCAGACATCGGCGGCATTTGCGCAGACCGCAGACACTCCGCCCATCAACCACAATACAACCATTGCGAATCGTATTAAAAGTTTCATCGCTTATCGCCCAATGATCACAGTCACTGGTTCCTCTCTGCCGAATTGACGAAAAAAATCTTCGCACTGGCTGGGCTGGATCGTCGGGCAACCCCTAGAGCCTCTGTTAGTGGGTGAAGAACCACAGTGAACAAAAATCTCTGTGGCGGTTGGCCTGGGCGAGCCTGATGCCGTTGGAGTCTCGCCGATAAAAATTCCCGGTGATCCACTGGCTCTGGTTGTGTTCGTACCACCGTACGTGCCGGGCGCAACCGTGTTATGGTTCACCGGACTGTTCGGCAAAGTGCTCCCTTGGCCGCTAAAGACTATAGTGCCAGTAGAGGTATCGACCACAGTTACAGTAGCTCCGTATGCACCGCCTCCGGTACCTTCTTGCACGGTAACTACCATTTCTAGGCCCAGCGGATCCACGAACTTGAGAGGGTTGTTGTCGACATAGGCGTAGAAATTCAACCCTGCACGCAAACCTATGGGATCTTCTGAGATAAAGCGTTTCAGCACCGGGTCGTAATATCGGGCCCGGTAGAAATACAAGCCCGTCTGATCATTCTCTCTCCCGGTGTACTGCAGCGGATTGCCCTCATCCGGCCCAAGCGTAGTTGCTTCTCCGTACGCCGAGTACGCGTAGAAATTGCCGACGCTCTGGTCATCGTTCGTCTGAGCGATCACCGACATCAGGGCATCCTGCAGCAATGTCTTGTTGCCCGACGCCCCATATCTGGCCAGCACCTCGTCAATCGCGAGTCCTGTGTGATAGACGGTATCCAAAGCACTGCCCTTCAACTCAGCAATGGCCTGCGCCCCGTCATAGAGAAAACCCGTAGTATCGCCATTCACCGTCTTCTCTATCCTACGCCCCATCGCATCGTACTTGAAGCTCGCACTGCCTGACGGACTGGAGATCGAGGCGAGCTGGTTCCGCGCATTCCAGCTGTAGCGGGTCGTGCCCGAAACGGGACCGCTCTTGCTCGTCAGGTTACCGTTCGCGTCGTAGCCGAGCGTGACAGGCTCACCGTTCAAGGTGATGCTCGCCAGACGGTTGGCTTCGTCATAGGCGGCCGCAAACACCGCGCCGCTGAGCCCCGACTGCCCTTGGGTCTTGAGAATGCGCTGTCCACCCGCGTCATAGCTGTAAGCCACCGATTCGATGACGCTGTTGTCGGGCTTCGCGTACGCGATGCTGCTCACCCGGTCCGCGGCATCGTACTGGTACGTGGCCTTAAGTCCATTGGGCAGCACCTTCTCCGTCAGCCGGCCAGCGAGATCGTAGTTGTAAGTGACCGTCCTACCCCGCAATGTCACCGTCTTCAAGCGGTTCACCTTGTCATAAGTATAGGCGGTGATATCCCCACCCGAGATCGTGCGGCTCGTGCGTCTGCCGGTTGCATCGTAAGCGTATTGAAGCGTGCCTTGGGCGGTGACCGCCTCGGTCAGCCGGTTGAGGTTGTCGTAGCTCATCAGGATGTCACCCGACTGGGTGTCCGAGAGGTGCGCGAGGTTGCCGGCGAGGTCGTAGGCGTAGCTCGTGATACGCCCCTCGGCATCGCTCGCCTGGGTGATCCGATTCACCGCGTCGTAGCTGTACTCCATCACCTGGCCACGACGATCGGTCATGCGGATCAGGTTTCCGACGCCATCGTAGTCGTAAGCCGTGTTCAGGTTCTTCGCGTCGGTCTTCTGCTTGAGACGGTTCCGCAGGTCGTAGAGGTTCCGTTCGACAGGATTGTTGTTCGGGTCGGTGGCTGAGACGAGATTGTCGTTCGCATCGAAGGCGAAGCGGGTGAAGCCTGCGGCGGCATCGCGCACCTCGGTCACCCGGTCGAGGCTGTCGTAGGTGAAGACGGTGTTGCGGCCGAGCGCATCGGTCGCTTCGATCATGCGGTTCGCGAAGTCGTAGACTCGCCTGGAAGTCTCCCCTGCCGTGTTGGTCGCCTCCAGCAGGTTCCCGTCCGCGTCGTAGGTGAAGCGCGTGATCCGGGTCAACGGATCGGTCACCGTCTCCAACTGCCCCTTGGCGGTGTAGGTAAAGGTCGTGATCTCGTTCTCGGCGTTGGTGAGACTAGTCAAATTGCCCTTCGCGTCGTACACCATCGTGGTGACGTTGCCGAGCGCGTTCTGCACCCGCACGGGCTTCCTGAACCTCAAGTCGTAGTCGATCAGCGTCTGATTGTTCTGCGCATCGACAATCTGGATCACGTCGCCCCGCGCGTTGTAGAAGTACTGCGTCACCCGGCCCGCCGAGTCGGTGCGCTTCGTGACGAAGTTCGTGACCGGATCGAGTTCGTAGGTCGTCGTGCGCCCGAGGGCGTCGATCATCTGCGTCACGTACCCAAAGCCGTTGAACCGGTAGGTGGTGAGGTTGCCGTTGGCGTCGGTGTGGCGGGTCTCGGTGACGGTGCTCCCCACCGTGGTGTAGGCGAACTGCTCGGTTGCGTTCTCCGGCAGCAGCTCCCGGGTCGCACGGCCCGCGGCGTCGTATTCGAGCTGCTCGATCGCGCCGCGGGGATCGGTTTTCTTGACGATGCGGTTGTTGGCGTCGTATTCGAGCTGGGTGAGGTTGCCTCCCTGGTCGGTGTAGCGGATGAGCCGGCGGCTGGCGTCGTACTCGAAGCTCACCACCCGCCCGGCCGGGTCGGTGATCCGGCTGATGTTGACGCTCGGCGCAGAGCCGATGAGTGTGAACGTGTAGACCCTGCCCGCGGCGTCGGTCATGCTGGTCGGAGCTGGAAGCTCGTGCTGTTGCCGTTCAAGTCCCTCATCGCCAGCAAGCGGCCCGTGGTATCGAAGTCGAACTGCGTGCCATCGGCAAAGCTGAGCGTGCGGCCAGATGCCGTCGGGGTCACTTCCATCCCGATCGAGGCCGAGCGCCCCGAGCTCGAGCGGTACTTGCCGTCGGCCTCCAGCGAGAGGATGAACCGCACGCCCTGCGGGTTCGTCACCCGGACCGTGTTGCTGAAGACTTCAGCAAACCAGTCGTAGGTAAAGCTCATACCGCGGCCGAAAAGACCGATCCGTGCGTCGGTTGAACGATAACGGCAGTTCGGGTCAACCGACAT
>WNFC01012522.1_pt1 | contig 16656 bp, 12 predicted proteins | sample 5400541 | NCBI WGS metagenome assembly WNFC01 (sample SAMN13153342, study PRJNA577476) | soil metagenome | isolation source: 120 cm saprolite under Douglas fir tree site 2 hole 2 replicate 1 | place: USA:California | collected 2015-04-18
CACTTTCTTTGCGCTATGCGGAGCTGGTTTACTACGGTTTGTGGTTCGCACCGTTGCGCGAGGCCCTCGACGGATTTTTCGATGTCGCGCAACAGCGCGTCACCGGCGCCGTCGGCCTGAAACTCTGGAAGGGCACGCTTAACGTCACCAAGCGCGTTTCTCCTTTCTCGTTATATCGCGCGGATCTCGCCAGCTTTACCATGGGCCGCTACAACCCCAAGGACGCCGAAGGCTTCATCAATCTTTTCGCGCTGCCCGTTACAGTCCGGCCCAAAGCGAAGGCCGAAGGCAGCAAACAGTAATTCTTGCTTGTAGGGGCGCCCGCCGCGGGGGCTGCGCCCCTACAGAGAAAAAGTTATACCCGGAGCAATTTCCGGCTTTGACCGCAAAGGAAACGATGACCGAACGCAAAGACGACCGGCTGTGGGGCGGACGCTTCGAGCGCGCCCCGAACGAACAGTTCGACGCGTTCCAGCGCTCATTTGCGTTCGATCGCCGTCTTCTGCCTTACGAAATCGCCGTTGACTCCGTTTGGGCCATTGCCCTCGAAAAGATCGGTATTTTTACAGATGACGAACTGAAACAAACGCTGGCGGCACTGGTCAAAATTTCCAAGCGCGCCCAGACGGATGCCGCGTGGCTTGAAAAATTCGGCGCTGCTGCCGAGGACGTGCATCATTTCGTCGAAAAAGCCCTCGTCGAAGAACTCGGCGCGCTCGGCTGGAAGCTGCACACCGGCCGCAGCCGCAACGAGTTGGTCGCCACCGATTTCCGCTTGTTTGTCATCGACGCTGTCGCAGAAATTCAGCGCGGCCTCGAAGGCTTGCTGAATTCATTCTTGCTTCAAGCGAAAGCTAATCTCAGCGTGCCGATGGCGGGCATGACGCATATGCAGCATGCCCAGCCAATTTTGCTTTCGCATTTCCTCCTCGCGCACGCCGAAGCCTTTACGCGAGACATCACGCGCCTGCAAAACGCCGCCGCCAGCGCCGATGCATGTCCCATGGGCTCGGGCGCGCTGGCCGGAAATTCGTTCGCGATTGATCGCCACTTTATTGGCAATTACCTCGGCTTTTCCCGCATCACCGCGAACAGTCTCGATGCGGTCAGTGACAGAGACTTCGCGCTCGATTATCTTTTCGGGCTCACCGGCATCGCGACGCATCTCTCGCGCCTCGCCGAGGATTTTGTCATTTTCGCGTCGCAGGAATTCTCTTACGTGATTCTTCCCGACGAATTTTCCACCGGCAGCAGCTTGATGCCGCAGAAAAAAAACCCGGATGTCTGGGAACTCATTCGCGGCAAAACCGGGAGGATCACCGGGGCTTTCCTGGGTTTGCTCACGACGCTGAAGGGCTTGCCGACGAGCTATCAGCGCGACTTGCAGGAAGACAAAGAAGCGCTGTTTGCCGCGCACGGTCAGGTCGCGGACATGCTCGCGGTTGCGGCGGGCGCTGTCGCTGCTACGAAATTCAATGTTGAGCGATTGAAATCGGTGGCGTCCAACCCTGCCCTGCTCGCCACCGAAGCCGCGGATTATCTCGTGCACAAAGGCATTCCCTTCCGTCAGGCGCATGACATCGTCGGCAAAGTGCTGCGGGAAGCCGAGAAACAGAATATTTCGTGGACGGCACTGCCTCTTGATGCTCTGAAAAAAATCTCGCCCGCTTTTGAAGCTGATTTCTTGAAGAGCCTCAGCGTGGAGGCAGCGATTGCCGCGAAAAAGGTTCCCGGCGGCACCGCGCCCGAAAGCGTGTGCGACGCCATCGCGAATTTGGAACGACGTCTCAACAAAAAAGCCACCAAAACAGGAGCCAAGTCATGAATGCAAGCCAAACAACGAAACACGAAACTTTCCTCGCCGCGGTTGCGGAGGATCGGAGGTCCCTTCCGGGAGCGGCGCGCTAGTCATACGGATGTTCCGCTGATGAAGCACGCACTCTCGGAAGCCTCCTTGCCGCGCGGGTTTCGCTTTGCCGCGACCGCCTGCGGCTTGAAGAAAACTGGCGCGCTGGACCTCGCGATTCTTTCGAGCGACGTGCCGGCCTCGGCCGCCGCGGTCTTCACGCAAAATCTCGTGGTCGCCGCACCCGTTCTCATTTCCAAAGAAAATTTGCGCGCCTCGAAAGGGCGCATGCTCGCCGTGGTGGTAAACGCCGGAAATGCCAACTGCGCCACCGGCGAAGCGGGCCACGTCGCAGCTCTGCGCACGGTCGCGGAAGCTGCGAAGCGGCTTGGCTGCGCGCCGCAGGAATTGTTCGTCTGCTCCACGGGCGTCATCGGTGTTCCGCTGCCACTGGAAAAAATTCTTCGCGCGCTGCCGGTCATCGCGCGTTTTCGCCGCCCGTCGGCCCGTTCCTTCGCGGAAACCTCGCTGGCGATTTGCACCACGGACACGCGTCCGAAAACCGCGGCGGCTTCCTTCAAAATGGCCGGCAAGCGAATTCACTTCGTGGGCTGCGCCAAAGGCGCGGGGATGATCCATCCCAACATGGCCACGATGCTGGCGTTCGTCGCCACGGATGCGGCGATCGCTCCTTCCCTGTTGCAAAAAACGCTGCGTGACGTCACGGGCCGCACGTTCAACGCGATCAGCGTGGATGGCGATACTTCGACGAACGACACTTTGCTGGTGCTTGCGAACGGCGAAGCGGGCGCGCCTTCGATCAAAGCGGGCACCTCGGCGCATCGCGCGTTCACGGCGGCGCTCGAAGAAGTTTGCCGTTCGCTCGCGCTGCAAATTGTGGCGGATGGAGAAGGCGCGCAGCGCGTGATTGAAATTGAAGTGCGCGGCGCGAAGACGGAAGCAGCAGCGAAGCGCATTGCGGAGACCATCGCGACTTCTCCGCTGGTGAAAACTGCTTTCGCGGGCGGCGACCCGAACTGGGGCCGCATCTTCGCGGCTGCGGGGCGCTCCGGAGTGAAGTTTGACGCCGCTCTTGTCGACATCAAAATGGCCGGCATTCCGGTACTGAAGCGCGGCCAGCCGCTCGATTTCAACGAACGCGCCGCGAGCAACAAACTTCTTGCCGAACACGTTCCGCTGGTTTTGGATCTGCACGCGGGGAAAGCGATGGCGCGCTATTGGACCTGCGACTTCACGGCGGAGTACGTGCGCATCAATGCCTCCTATCGGACCTAGTCGGTTCGGCCGTCGTACCGCACCTAATCGATGATAGAAATATATAGTTTGTGAGTTACTCGTTCGAACGGATTGGAAACTTATAGGAAGAGCGAGGGTTACTGACTTGGGTGTGCCAGCGGATATTTCCGGCGCATCCTCCATCGACCCAACTCCCAAAGCGCCAAGAGTAGTACAGCTATGTCAACCATCGCTCCGCCTAACGCTTCTGGGTTGCTTTCGAGCATCCCAAGCACGACCAGAAGCAGGACAACCGCCGCCGCCGCCGAAAAGAACATGATTTTGTCCCGCTTGCTCGGTCGTGTCCCTCCCCTCCGTAGGTAGCGCCAATCTATAATCGCACCGATGATTGAAAGAATTAGCAGCAGGCCGGGAACAGGCGAGGGTTTCGACAGTTGCGTTTGAAAGAGGAGGAACGCAAGCCAAGGAAGAAGTCGTGGCATCAGACCCCCGAGCCGGAGATTCCTTCGAAGTCTACACCCGGGTTACACCGCCTGTCCCGTCGGCATCAAATGAATAAGGGATGCGCAAGACTTAATATGACCCTAATAGTCGGCGCTCTCACGGACGACTGCACACGACATGGCGCGTACACCCTGAGGCTAGCCGCAACCAAAATGGCTCACATGTTTAAATGCGACCTTCTCAAGATATCGGTCATCCGCAGGCCTTGTCTGCAGCACGCGAGATGTACGGAATATTCTGTGTTCCCACACGACCCGGCGCAAGCTCGCTATGATATCCATACTGCGAGGCCAAAGCGAAATCCTGGCGGCCACGAATTCCCATTGGAAGCGTTGAAGGCTATCTTCAGTGCAATTGCAGATAAGAAGAAGCGGGAACGCAGGTACAGCAAATGACTATAGCTCCCACTTCCAGTTGGCGAATTGTTCGCGGAGGACGATTTTTTTGAGTTTGCCGACGGAGGTGCGCGGCACGTTTTACCAAGATACGAAAGAATGAGAGGGTCGAGCGGACTTACGTAGGGGGCATGCAACACGTGAGCATCATTTTTTCGGCCAACGGAGGTGGACTTCGCCGGCGCGGGTAATCGAGGCGACGAAGGGCGGTTTCTGCCTGCTGGAGAGGCGGCGCATTTTCGGAAGAGCAAGTTCGAGCGCGCCCGCCATATCCAAGCCGGACATATTGCCGGAAGCAAAGACGAACTCGCGGACGGCGTGTTCCTTGAGGGCGCGTTTTTCGAGCATGTTGTAGCGGATGCGCTTATCCGCGGTCAGCAAGACCCAGCCTTTCGAGCCCACGAGGGGCAGCCAGGTCTCATCAGCAGTTCCCTTGTCAAAATGCGCGAGGTGGCGCTCGAAGCGGACTCTCAGCTTAGTTAGGCTGTCCTGGATGTCGCGGGAATTGCAGAGGTTTTCGTCGAGGTAGAGGACAAAGTCTTCAGGCGGCGACGGGGAGCGCACGTTCCCAGCGGATGGCCTCTTCGATCTGCTGTGGTATGCAGCCATACTCTTCGGCCAATGCGGTGACGGACTCCCGGGCGTTGAAACGCGACGCGATTATAGCAGTGGAGATAGCTGTTCCAGCGATAACGGGTTTGCCAAAACCGACCATGGGATTGATCTCGATGGTCTTCGGCTCCGAAGGACGCGGCTCCACGACAAAGGGGAAGAACCGGAAGAGGCCCTTTGGATCGATTTCCACTCTTTCGAGGTGCATCCTAAAAAAATCAAGGCTCAACTGATCATGGGGTTGTGAGACGATGATCGTCCTCCCCATTCGTTCGATAAAGAGGTCCTTGCGGTCGGTCTTGAAAACTTCGCTGATGAGCGGATGTGGTTGAGGAAAATCCTTGCTGATCTTCCGCAGTGCGCTACGGACTTTCGGAAGTCTCAGATTGTAAATCTTGCGCATTCCTGCAAGAGCATGGCACTCGAGGAGGTTCAAGAAGGAAAGGCGAATGGGAGCACACTCAACGGGCTCGATAATAGGCGGAAGTTTGCCAAACCCGGTGAGCCAATAGCGCAGGGTGGTGTAAGGAACCTTCAGATAGACGGCGACCTCGGGAACGCCGTAGGCAGGTTCTTCGTAAAGTCTGTTGTACTTTGCGCTCATTGCGACGACACCGTGAGGAGACCGTCCCGATTCACGGTCACCATCTATACTATCACTTCGGTACTTTAGCCAGAGCGGCGTTTCTCACAATGGTGCCCTCCAGCCGGTTCATTTTCTCTAATCCCAGTGCCAAAGGAGATTTCTGAAGGGCAACGGTCACCAAAGCTCGGACTCTACATTCCCAGCGTCATAGAACAAAAGCAGGGTTATTTCTCCCAGTTCCAGTTGGCGAATTGTTCGCGGAGGGCGATTTTTTTGAATTTGCCGACGGAGGTGCGGGGGATGGCGTCGATGAAGACGAAGGCGTCGGGGAGCTGCCATTTAACGAACGATTCAGCGAGGAACGCGCGCAACTCTTCGGCGGTGGCGCGAGCTCCGTCCTTCAAGACGATCGCGGCAAGGGGCCGCTCCTGCCACTTCGGATGTGGAATGCCGACCACGCACGCTTCCTTGACGGCGGGGTGACTCATTAACGTGTTTTCGAGATCGACGGAGCTGATCCACTCGCCGCCGGACTTTACCAAATCTTTCGCGCGGTCCACGATCCTGACGTAGCCGTCCTCGTCCATGGTGGCGACATCGCCGGTGCGGAACCATCCGTCCTCGGTCCAGCGATGGGCCTGGTCGGGCGATTCATGGTAGCTGGCGGCGACCCACGGGCCACGGATTTCGATTTCTCCCGAAGTGACGCCATCCCAAGGGGCCTCACCCTCCGGGCGCATCAAGCGGATTTCCACGAATGGCGCCGGCCAGCCCTGCTTGGCGCGAACTTCATACTTTTTGTCTTCCGGCCAGTCACGCATGTGCGGGCGGAGTCCGCCGGAGGTGCCAATGGGAGTCGTCTCGGTCATGCCCCAGAGATGCTTGATCTGCAAGCCGTAACGGTCAAGGCTGCGAATCAATTCGAGAGGTGGCGCGGTGCCTCCGGAGACGACGCGGACGGGGGCGTCAAATTTCCAGCGACCAGGGTTTTTCTCGAGCGCTTCGAGGGCGGCGATCCACACGGTGGGGACACCACACGCAATGGTTACGCGCTCGCTGACCATCAAGCCAAGCACGCTTTCCGGATCGACATTCGGCCCGGGGAGAACCAGGCGCGCGCCCAGCATGGTACATGCGAAAGGCAGGCCCCAGGCGTTGGCATGGAACATGGGAGCGACGGGCAGGACCGAGTCGAACTGGGTCATGCCAAAAACTTCGCCGAGGCCGCAAGCAAAGGAGTGCAGCACCAGCGCGCGGTGGGAATAGATGACGCCTTTGGAATGTCCGGTCGTGCCGGAGGTGAAGCACATGGCCGCACCGTCGTTTTCATCGATCCGCGGATAGCGGAAATCATCGCCGGCTTCCGCGAGCAGCGCTTCGTAATTCAAGAAACTTTCCGGCACGGTGTTGCAACCGTAGGGCGCGACGATGACGCGTTCGAAGGAAAAGTCCTTGCTAAATTTTTCGTAGACCGGCAGGAGCACATCGTCAATCAACAGGAAGCGGTCGCCGGCCTGCCTGGCGATGCCGGCGATTTCGTGGGGATGTAGCCGGAGATTCAAGGTATGCAGAATGCCGCCGGCGCACGGAACGCCGAAGAAGGCTTCCAGGTGGCCCGCGTGATTCCACATCATCGAAGCGACGCGGTCACCGGGCCGCAACCCGAGTTTCGTCAATGCCGCGGCGAGCCGGCGCGCGCGCCGGTAGAATTCGCCATAACAGGTGCGCGCGATGGACTTGTCCGGTTTGCGGGAGACGATCTCGACGCGCGGAAAAATCTTCCCGGAGCGCTCCAGAATGACGGGCAGCGTCAACGGGAAATCCATCATCGTGCCGCGCATAAGACCTTTCGGGCGGGGAGCAAAGTGGCCGCATCCTATCACCAATCCGGCGCAAAGGGGAAAGACGCGGCAGAGCGGCGCGGGGCCAAGCGCCCGCCGCTGCGGGACAATTTCAGTTGCAAAAGCGGTTAATTTCCGAGACGATGCAACAGACCGCTGAAGCCACGGTCTCGCGCCTGCGGTGGTCCGGCTAACCGGACTGCCGGTAAAGGATAGCTGTCTCTTCAGCGCGCTCCGCGACTCTCATTTTCGGATCCGGGCAGAAGGAGTAAGAGGTGAAGAAGCTCTATATCGGTAATCTTCCGTTTTCCGCGACGGAAGAGCAGCTCAACGAGTGGTTTTCGCAGATCGGTGTAACTCCCTCGGGCGTCAATCTGATTCGCGACCGTTTTACGGGACAGTCGCGCGGGTTCGCCTTCGTTGAAGTGACCAATGACGAAGACGCGGACCGCGCCGTGAACTCCCTGAACGGTCAGAATTTCGGGGGGCGAAACCTGGTGGTGAATGAAGCACGTCCCCAGGCAGAGCGCGGCGGCGGCGGTGGTGGCGGGCGCGGCGGGTATGGCGGCGGACGCGGTGGCGGCGGTGGGCGTGGCGGCGGTGGTGGCGGGCGCGGCGGAGATCGCGGCGACCGCGGCAATCGCTGGTAAGCAGACACCTCGAATTTGAAAGAGCAGCGCCGCGGCTCCAGCCGGTGCGCTTCAGTCCTCACTGGGAATCCTCAGCGGCACCTCTGCGTCGATCATCCGGCGTTGCAGCACTCACGTTCGCCGGTTCAGCTCGTCCAATTGTAGTGGAGGCTAGCCGGCGAAAAATTGCCGCCTGCGGAAGAGTCTTCGCGAACGGGAGGTCGCACTGGTCAATAGGCGCGAATGTGTGTAGTATCCCGCGGCATGTAACCGACATGGTGGCTCGTCCGCAGGAACACAACGGAACTGCGGCCATAATGAAGACGCTCGCCGCTCCGCCTTCGCGGGCTTGTTTCGCGCAACAATTGGTCCCGTAACGTGTTTGAAACAATGGGTAAGGAAAATAGGTTGACGGCCGGTTTATGGAGTATATGAATAGGCCGGAGAGCAATGGTGCTGTTCCCTGGAGAAGGGATACGCGGCAGGAAACTGGTGAACCTTATCGGCTGGGCGAGCATCCAAAGGGTTGAGGCGAACGTAATACTGAATGGGATAAACGTTTTGCGGTCAAGCAAGAAATGACGACCTGGCACAAACGCGATTGGGAGCAGTTTTACGAGCTGGCGCGGCGCCCGTGGCGGCGTCACCGTCCGCCGCGGCCGATATACCCGACGGGCTTGAATCGTGTGCTACCCGCGCAGGGTTTTAGTTTGTCGGAGCTGGACGACGCGGGTGTGGATCTCGACCTTGCCGAGCGTCTCGGTCTGCCTGTGGACGCCGGGCGCATCGGCGCTTACGGCCCCAACGTTACCGTCCTGCGCGATTTCATCCGATCTTCGCGGCAACCGCTGTAAACCAATTCAAGACCTAAATTCAGAATTCTCTAATGGTGTGTGTTTGTGTAGAACGCAAGAACCGCGTAAAATAAGGGTTTCACGCAATCCCCATGGCCACACCCTTCAATATCATCTCGAATGCGCCGGCGATGCCGGTGCCGATGCCCGACGCGCATCCGCGGCCCGATTGGCTGCGCGTCAAGTTTTTCGGCGGCGAGCGCTACCAGGACGTGAAGCGGATTATGCGCACGCTCGATTTGCACACGGTCTGCGAGAGCGCGCGCTGCCCCAACATGGGCGAGTGCTGGGAACATGGCACCGCGACCTTCATGATTCTTGGAGATATTTGCACGCGCGCTTGCGGGTTCTGCGCGGTGCCTTCGGGCAAGCCCGTTGGCCCGCCCGATGAAGAGGAGCCATTTCGCGTGGCGGAAGCCGTGGCAAAGATGGGATTGCGCTACGCGGTGGTGACTTCCGTGAACCGCGACGACCAGCCGGACGGCGGCGCGCACATTTTTGCGCGCACCATCGAAGAGATTCGCCGCCGCGTTCCCGGCTGCAAGGTCGAAGTGCTGATTCCTGATTTTCGCGGTGATTGGAACGCGCTGGACGCGGTTCTTGCAGTGCGCCCGGATATTCTCAACCACAACACCGAAACCGTGCCGCGCCTCTACCGCCAGGTCCGCAGAGGCGCGGTGTATGAGCGCTCGCTCGAACTGCTGCGCCGCTCCAAGAAAGCGTACCCGGAAGTGCCGACCAAGACGGGCATGATGCTCGGCCTCGGAGAAGAAAAAGACGAAGTCCTCGCTACCATGCAGGACCTCGCCGCGCAGGGCACGAACATCCTCACGCTCGGACAGTATCTGCAGCCCACTCGCGAGCATCTGCCCATCGTTCGCTACGTTCACCCCGATGAATTCGCTGAATTCAAAGTGCTCGGCGAAGACATGGGTTTCAACCGCTGGTGCGCTCTTCGTATCACGCCTTCGACCAGGCGGAATCGGCAATCAAGTGGGGCCAGCCCCGATGGTCTTCTCGTTCTGCCTCATTGTAGAAGCCCAGGAAAAGGGAAGAGTTATGTCTTCATGCGCGGCCCGAGCACTACAAGCGCTATGCCGGCTACGAGAAGAGTTATCGAGACTGCGGCTGGGATCTGCGCGGTTTTCACGTCGTCCACGGTCACTTTGATGGGGCCAAGTTTCGATACCTCCTCCTGTTGGTGATAGTTGAAACTAGGGTGGACGAGTCCAATCACACCCAACACAAGGAGGATGACTCCGAGAACGATCATAAAACGCTTCATAGATCAGAACGTATCATAGCAGCTTGGGTTTGTGCGAGAATTGCGCACAGAAACACCTCCTGCGCCAGTTTGGCGCGGAGATGTCCCGTCTGGCTTTAAGGAAACTTACGAACGGCTGGCAGCGGTTGCTGCGGCGGCTTTCTTGGCGGCCTTGGCTGCCGTGGAGGCCTTGCGGCGACGCTTGGTCTTCGGCGGTGTGGCGGGCGCTTCGCCGATTAATTCGGCCGTCATGATACTCGTTACGAACAGCTTGGGGCCGTGATCGTCAAAATCCACGGCGGTGCGTTCCTGGTCGGAAGCGGTCACGATACCGAGGCCGTACATCCCATGCTTAATAGTCTGACCTTCCTGCATTACTTGCAAAACGTCCTCCTTGACCGCTCTCGCTGATAATCTCGATTCGAATCTCTTGGTGGAGCCCCCGAACAGGCCGGCGGGCTCTCCTGTCAAAGGCTAGAGGGTTGTAACGTTCTCAGCCTGGAGGCCTTTCGGGCCCTTCTTCACTTCAAATTCCACTGCCTGACCTTCGTTGAGGGACTTGTATCCATCCATCGCGATCGCCGAGAAGTGCACGAACACATCTTCTCCCGTCTGGCGCTGGATGAATCCGAAGCCCTTTGAAGCATTAAACCACTTCACCGTTCCTTGTTCCTTCACTTGCCAGCCTCACATGCGCAGCCCCAACTGGATCGGAGTTGCCGATATTGGAATGGCGTTGCTTCTCTTGGTCCGTTTTCCGGTGACCGCAGAGGTGGTCCTTGCAGAGCCTCGAACGAGTCAAAACTAGTACAAGAGTAACAAACGCTCCATTAACAATACCACAAAAGGGAATTTCTGTCCACGGTCCCGAGACCGGAAGGGAATTCCCAACTGGCCTTCTAAGTCTATGAAAATAATAGAGTTATATTGGCTTCGAGGCCTGAAATAACCCACCATAGTGGAAGGAACAGTTTACTCCAGGGATTCGGGCTGGAGGTTCAAATCACCCTCGCCTGCGGCCTTCTTTTCCCAATACTTGCCGACCCAAGCCTCCCAGCTCTTTCCGGCAGCGGTGTCCCGGCCGGTGAAGGCTAGTGCCGCGATATCGGCGTAAGCAATCTTCAATTTTTGGGTGGAATCTTTGGGCAAGACTCTCACAAAACTGGTCGCAAGTGATGGCCCGGACGTCCGATCGAACAAGTAACCCTCGATTTTTGAATTATCTTTAAGAGTCAGCGTGACATCGCCACGATAGTCGAAGGCTTTCTCCAGAGCAATGCGCAACTCTTCTTCCGTGGCCAGCTTGGGCACCCACCCTTAGATAGGTCTTGTCCGACTGGATCTGAACGAGCGGGTTGTAGGAATGCACTGGCTGGATCGGCTCATTCAGCATCGCGAGCGCGTCCGAATCGCTGTACCTAGTGGACAACTCTGCCTTTATCGTGGCCCACAGTCCACGCAGGCCACTGAAAGTATGATCCACGGCCGAAGCTTCGTAACCGCTGTGGACCATACAGTTCGCGCACTTCGGATTGCCGGATTCCGTGCCGTAATTCTCCCATTCGGTGGTGTCGAGCAACTCCTGAAACGTATCCACGTACCCGTCCTGCAGCAGGTAGCAGGGCTTCTGCCAGCCGAAGACGTTGTAGGTCGGCATGCCCCATGGCGTGCAAGCATAGGTTCGCTTGCCCATCAGAAACTCGAGGAACAGCTTCGACTGGTTGAACTGCCAACTCGCCTTGCGATTCGACAAAATAGCCCGGAACAAGCGCCGCGTGCGGGCCCGGCCGAGGAAGTGTTTCTGGTCGGGCGCCTTGTCGTAGGAATAGCCGGGGGACAGCATCATGCCTTCCACGCCCAGCTCCATCATTTCGTCGAAAAACGCGCGGACACTTTTCGGGTCGGCGCCGTCGAATAACGTTGTGTTCGTAGTGACGCGGAAGCCCTGCTTAATCGCTTCCCGGATGCCCTGGATGGCCAGATCGTAGCCACCCTCGCGGCAAACGGAAAAATCGTGATGCTCTTTCTGTCCATCCACGTGCACGGAAAACGTGAGGAATTTGCTGGGCTTGAAAAGATGCAGTTTTTCCTTCAGTAGCAGCGCGTTGGTGCAGAGATAGATGTACTTTTTGCGCGCCACCAGGCCCTCGACGATTTTCTCAATCTGCGGGTGCATCAGCGGCTCGCCACCGGGAATCGAAACCATCGGCGTGCCGCACTCATCCACGGCCTTGAGGCACTCTTCCGGGCTTAATTCCGTTTTTAAAATGTGCGCGGGATACTGGATTTTGCCGCACCCCGCACAGGCCAGGTTGCAGCGGAACAGCGGCTCCAGCATCAGCACGAACGGGTAGCGCTTTCGTCCCTTCAGCTTTTGCTGGAGGACGTATGTTGCAACCGTCCACATCTGTGAAATCGGTACCGGCATCTTTCTTGCTTATCTCCAGAAATGGATACGGGTGTAACTCGGCCCCCAAGATCTCCTCGTACGACGGAGACCACAAGCCATCATTGTAACCGAGAACCTGAGAATTTCGCTCGGCTGCTTTTACTCAGATGCACGGGCCTGTTCCTTCGTGGCACGGTAAGTGCTTCTGGGTAGCACGGGCTTTAGCCTGTGCAGACCTATGCCCCAGCACAGACTGAAGTCTGTGCCACCACGGCAGGCGTAGAATCGAGTCATCTCGTACCGTCAAAAGCAGCATCAGAACATGCTCCGAGAAAATCTCCTATCTTTGTTCCGTGAGTTCGAGCGCTACAACGACGATGTTGCCGTGGTGCAGCGCCGCGGCTATCGCCGCGAAGCCTGGACCTACAGAAAACTCGCGGAAATCGCCGCTCTCTGCGCCCTGGAATTGAAAGAACGCGGCATTCGAACCGGCGACCGCGTTCTCCTCTGGGGCACGAATAGCGCCGAATGGGTGGCTGCCTTCTGGGGTTGCCTGCTGCGCGGAGCTGTTGCCGTTCCGGTGGACGATGGGGCCACACCCGACTTCGCCTCGCGGGTCATTCGTGACGCGGCGGTGAAATTGATAGTTTCCGCGCGGGAAAAACCCCCGCTGGAACCCGCAACCCCGACCCTCGTTCTGGAGGATTTGCCTGACACCGTAACCCACCCTCGTGTCCTCGTGCGCCACTACTCCCCTGGCAAACCACATCTGTCCCCCTATGCTAATTTTTCCGATGAGCCGCTCAGTCGCAACCACCTCGCGCAAATCCTCTTCACTTCGGGCACGACGGCCGAGCCGCGCGGGGTTGTTCTCACGCACGGCAATTTTCTGGCGAACCTCGAGCCGTTGGAGCGCGGCATCGATGCGTATCGCAAATACGAGCGCTGGTTTCACCCGCTGCGTTTCGTCACGCTCGTTCCGTTGAGCCACGTCTTCGGGCAATTCATGGCGCTGTTTGTTCCGCCGCTCCTCGGAGCCGCGGTCGTTTTCGAACCGTCCAGCAATCCCGGCGAAATCATTCGCGCCATCAAGCAAGAACGCGCCACCGCACTAATCGCCGTTCCGCGCATGCTGGATCTGCTTCATGCAGGAATTGAGAGGGAATTCGAAGGCCAGGGCAAATCTCAGTGGCTGAACCGCACCCTTGAAAACGCAAAGGGCAGAAAATTTCTCAAGCGCGCCTGGACGTTTCGCCGCATCCACCGCCGCCTTGGCTGGAAATTTTGGGCATTGATCTCCGGTGGTGCGGCGCTTTCGAATGAAACCGAGGACTTTTTCAAGCGCATGGGTTATGCCGTCGTTCAAGGCTACGGCATGACGGAGACCGCCTCGCTCATTAGCCTCAATCATCCCTTTCGCTCAACCGAAGGCTCTGTCGGCAAGATTCTCCCGGGCCGTGAATTCCAGCTCGCCGAAGACGGCGAAATCCTGGTCCGCGGCGAAAATGTTTCCAGCGGCTATTGGGAAAAAGGAGCGATTCGGCCTGCGGAGCAGGAAGGCTGGCTGCGCACCGGCGACCTTGGCGAACTTGACGCCGAGGGCAACCTGCGTTTCCGTGGCCGCAAGAAGAACGTGATCGTCACCCCCGCCGGTCTCAATGTCTATCCCGAGGACCTCGAAGCTGCCCTCCGCAAACAGCGCGGCGTCAGAGATTGCGTAGTTATTCCGTTCGAACGCGGCGGCAACGCCGAGCCTTGCGCAGTCTTGTTAATGGAAACTTTCGTGCCGAAGGGGGCGCAGCCCGCCACGAAGGGCGCCCCTGCAAGGGAACCGGGAGATGCTGCGGCGCGAACTGTTATCGAGGGCGCGAACGCGTCGCTTGCGGAGTATCAGCGGATCCACACTTGGCTCACTTGGCCCGATCTCGATTTTCCTCGCACCCCCACCGGCAAACCGCGCCTCTCTGTCATTGCTGCCCGCTCTGCGCAAGTCCTTGAGGGACGGCAAGACAGTGCCCCAGGAGATCTAGGGGCGGACTTCAGTCCGCCCTCCTCGTCACATAGCAAGCTAGATCAACTGCTGGAACAATTAAGCGGTTCAAGAGGTGGAGGCTCGCGAGCCGACAGTCACCTTGAGCAGGAACTGAGCCTCTCCTCGCTCGACCGCGTGGAGCTGTTGAGCGCCCTGGAGGAAAGGTTTCACGTGGAACTCAACGAAACCGTTTTCGCCAATGCCAAGACCGTTGCCGATGTCGAGCGCGTCTTGAAACAGCCGGCCGCACGCCGCACCGAATACGTCTATCCGCGCTGGACGCAGCGCGAACCCATTCGCTGGCTGCGTCTTGCCGTTTACTACGCCCTCGCCTGGCCCGCCACACAGATCCTCGGCCACCCACGAATCGTGGGCCGCGAGAATCTTCGCAGCTTGCGTGGGCCCGTCCTGATCGTTTCAAACCACATCACGCGGCGCGCCGACATCGGCCTGATCCTCGCCGCGCTGCCGCTGCGCTATCGCCATCGCCTCGCCACGGCCATGGGCGGCGAATCGCTGCAAAACATGCGCCGTCCGCCGCGGGATTGGTTCTTCGCGAGGCGCTGGGCATATCAACTCGGCTACTGGCTCGCCACCGTGCTCTTCAACGTTTTTCCGCTGCCGCGGTTTTCCGGCTTCCGCGAAAGCTTCCGTTTTGCCGGCGAATCCGTCGATCGCGGCTACAGCGTGCTCGTTTTTCCCGAAGGCGAAGTCAACAATTCCGAAGATGGCCGCATGGCTCCTTTCCAGAGCGGTATCGGACTCCTCGCAGAAAATCTTCACATCCCTATTGTTCCCATGCGACTCGATGGCGTGTGGCGGATGAAGCGCGAGCACCGCCGCCTCGCCCACCTTGGCGAAATCACCGTCCGCATCGGTGCGCCGGTGACTTTCGCCCCCGGCACGTCTCCTGACGAAATCGCCCACCGCCTCGAATCCCTAGTGCGCTCGTTTTAGGGCGCGACCCGCCGGCAAGCAGGCCACTAGCTTCTGTGGCAAAATTAAGAAGTTCATAGAGCTGGATTTATGGCACACCGTACAACTCTGGAAGAAGAGCGCGCCGCAAAAACGCCGAAGACGGCCAAGAAATCCGCGGCAAGCGGCCTCGCGAAAGCTGCCGACAACGAAGAGCGCGAGCGCACATTCGACGCCTTCCGGCGCTGGGGTTACCTGGAGGCGACTCTCGATCCCCTGGGCTTGTTTGAGCCGCTGAAACACCCTGACCTGGACGCTCTGACCGGCGAAGCCGCCGAGGAAGCCCGCGCCATCTACTGCAGTACGGTCGGCGCCGATTTCATGCATTTGCCGGAGCCGGAACGCCGCCGCTGGATCGCTGAGCGGCTCGAAGCTCCGCCGAGCCAGGTTGATCAGCACAAAATCCTCGAGCGTCTGATTCGCGCTGATCTTTTCGAACAGGTTTTGCAGGCGCGCTACCTGGGCACCAAACGCTTCTCCCTCGAAGGCGTTACCGCGCTGATTCCGCTGCTGGACGCGATCCTCGACGCGGCAGGCGAACACGGCGCGGAATCCTCGATCATGGCCATGAGCCATCGCGGGCGCCTGAACGTGATGGTTCACACCGCGTGCAAATTGCCCCATGAAGTAGTCGGCGGGTTCGAAGACGTCGATCCGCGCAGCGTTCTGGGTGCGGGCGACGTGAAATACCACGTCGGCGCTACCGGCACGTACGTCACCACCAGTGGCAAGGAAATCGGCATCCACCTGGTTTCGAATCCGAGCCATTTGGAGGCTGTCGATCCGGTCGCGGTCGGCCGGGCGCGCGCGAAGCAGACGCGCGTCGGCCGGGCGCGCGCGAAGCAGACGCGCTATGGTTTGCGCGGAGCCTACCTGGACCGTTCGAGAGAAACTCAGAACAAAGTCGTTCCCATCGTTATGCATGGCGACGCGGCTTTCGCGGGCCAGGGAATCTGGGCGGAAACGCTCAACTTCGCGGACCTGCGGGCCTACACGGTTGGCGGCACGATTCACATCATCGTGAATAACCTCCTCGGATTCACGACACGCCCGGCGCAGGAACATTCTTCGCGCTTCGCTTCGGACGTGGCCAAGCGCCAGTCCGTGCCCATTTTCCACGTTAACGCGGAGGACCCGGACGCCGTCGTGCGCGTTGGCAAACTCGCCGCGGAATACCGCGCCACATTTGGCAGCGACGTGGTTGTCGACATCATTGGCTACCGCCGCCACGGCCACAGCGAAGTGGACGATCCGACCATCACTCAGCCGCTGCTATACGAACGCATCAAGAATCATCCGCCGCTTTGGAAAATTTACGCCGGACGCACCGGCATCGACTCGGCGCAGATCGCGGAAGCGGTCCGCAAGGAATACGAAGAAGAACAGACCAAGGCCCGCGCGCTCAAAAAAATCCCGCATCTTCGAAAGCTGCCGGACTACTGGGCGCCGTATCAGCACGGCCGCTACAAACC
>WNFC01012255.1_pt1 | contig 16655 bp, 16 predicted proteins | sample 5400541 | NCBI WGS metagenome assembly WNFC01 (sample SAMN13153342, study PRJNA577476) | soil metagenome | isolation source: 120 cm saprolite under Douglas fir tree site 2 hole 2 replicate 1 | place: USA:California | collected 2015-04-18
GGTCGCGGATCGCCTTCTCATAGCTCTCGGCGAGCGAGCCGCGTTTCTCGTCGTACTTCTTCTGGACGAGCTGCTGCACCTCCCGCTTGAACTCCCTCGATTCGTTCTCGTACGCCTCGATCACCCTGGAGATCTCGTCGAGGAGCTTCTCTTCCTCGGCGGTGCGACCGAGCCCCTGCATCCCGGGGTGGTTGCCGCGGTCCTGGGGGGCGACGTCCTGTTTCGACTCGGCTGCCCTGATCGCGGTTGAATCGGCCGACTCCGGAACGGCGCCGGATGATCGATTCGATCGCGCCTTCTGTTGATCAGGCCTTGGTCGCGGGTCGCCCTGGGAGAAAGCGGGGGATGAAATGAGCAGAGGTATCGCCGCCGCGGCGAGAAGCAGGCAGCCCAGACGATCTGATACTGAGCGGCAGCTTAAGGACGAAAAGCGTCTTGAATTTGCCTCTCGCCTGGCTGATTTCCAGAATCGCCCGAGCGGGTACTCGAAGGAGTCCGGGCTGGTTCGCCTCGCTCCGGCGCGGAACCCGGAGGTCGCCGGATTTGAGATCTGAGGGAGATTGGACCGCATCATTCTCAGTCCACTTCCTTGAGCACTTCTTTGAACTCGTTGTCCAACGCCCTGAGATCCCGGTCCTTCTGGAGGGAAAGCTTCTGGATCTGATTGGTCTCATCCTGCTTGCGGGTGAAAGCGACGTCCACCAGACCGACGTCAGCCTTGAGGACCAGATCGTAGAATTGCTGGCGCACCCGCTTGAAGCTGTCGAAGGCGATCCGACCGACGAGGTTGCGAGCGTCGCCCGAAACGGAGCTGACTTCGATCGAGTAGGTGGAAAGCAGCGCTTGAATGGCGGTGACCTTGTTCCGGATCAGACCGCCTCGCCGCGACACCTGTTCGCGCAGCGCGGTCTTCGCAGCGTGAACGCGTTCGCCCATCCCCTGGGAGAGAAGACGGATTTGATGCGCCTGCTGGATGAGCTGCGCGGCGTCGGGTGGGACGTTGGCCTCGGCGGGGGAGAGCAGGTCGTGCTGGCCTTTGAGATTCGCGAGAAACTCGGCGCGGATGGCCTCTTCCCCGGCGATCGACGCCTCAGCGCTCGAGCGCTGATCGACGAGCTCGGCGCGGACCTGCTCGAGTTGCGTTTGCAGGCTGAGCAGAGTCTCCGACTCCGCGTGGACCGCTTGCTTGAACTCTTTTTCATCCGCGGCGGTGGTCTTGCGATTGGGGTGGGTATCCTCCAGCCATTTGCTGATCGCGGTGATCGAGGCGAGCATGCTCTGGATCTCGAACTCGAGCTTGAACGCCTCTTTATCCACTTCATCCACCCGGCTGTGTATCCGTCTCTTTCGTTCCTCCAGCTCGCTCGGGGTGCTGGGCAAAGAGGAGAAGCGCTTTTGCAATGAGGCCTGCTGGGAGCGGTATTGGTCGAGCTCCGATCGCTGCCCCGGGGTCAAGTGATCCTCGATCAGATGCCCTTCGATCCGGACCAGCGACTCCTCGGCGCGGGCGAGCGCCGAATCGAGCGTGTCGGCCCGGGTGTAACCTTCTTGAAGAGATGGGAAAGTCTCCAGCCGGCGCTGCTCAAGGGCCTTGAGGACTCGACCGACGATCTCCTCGGACTCGCCGATCCCGCGCCGCCCGGCCTCGAGATCGCTGACCATGTGCACCGCCCGGGTGACTTCCCGCTGCGTGGTCGCCCACTTCACCGCGACGGCCGGAAGCAGCGAATTGACGTCCAGGTTCTTCTCGTTCCGGGCGAGCAGGTTGTCGAAGTAGGCGACCGGGTCCTGGTTCACCGTGAGCAGTGAGTCCAGCTCATCGCGGACCGGGCGGTAGGTGCTGATCACCGAGTCGTATGTTTCACTGGCCTCGGCGTAGCGCTGCAGCTTGAGCAGGAGATGGGCCTGAAGAATCTGCGCTTCGGGGGCGAGGGTCGATTCGGGGGAGACGAGGAGGAGAATGTCCGCCGCGCCCTTCGCCCGCTCGAACTGGCCCTTTTTCACCTGGGCCCAGGCAATCTCGAAGAGCGAATCGACGAAATACTCGCTCTCCCGCGGAATCTCCTGGTAGCGATCGATCGCTTCGTCGTATTTGCCCATCTCGAAGAGAATCCGTCCGAGCGAGAGGTTTGCCAGCTCTTTGACCTTGGTCTCGCGTTGGTCATGGGCGGGCTCCTGGGTGATCCGCCGGAACTTCTCCACCGCGCCCGGATGGTCGCCGGACTGGACGTCGGCGACGCCGAGAAAGTATTGGGCCTGCAGCCGCAGGGGCCCGGTGGAGTCGTTGGCGAGCGGCGCGAATACCTGGGTCGCCCGCTTCAGCCGCTCGTCGCGAGGCAGGTCGGTGCGGCGGAAAAACCACTTTCCGTAGACGTAGGCGATTTCCGGGGGAAGGTTCCCGGAAGCGTCGCGCGCGCGAGTCACGTACTCGTCGATCCCGGTGAAGTCATTCAGGTATCCGGCGATCTCCATGTAGTGCGCCACCGCCACCCGATGATGGTTCGAGTCGAGGGTGAGCAATTGTTTGAGATAGAGCCGGGCGCCGAGGTAATTCTTCTGCTGATAGAGGGCGTCCGCGAGGTAGAAAAGAGCGTCGTGGTAGCGCGGACTGCTCTTGAACTTCGGGTCCTCGAGCAGATCGTAGAAGAGGACGGACGCGCCGAGATGATCTCCGAGGAGGTACTGGACTTCCCCATCGGAGAAGCGCCGATTCAACGCCTGATCCTCGGTGGGCTCGAGTCGTTGACTGTATTCCGTCTCCACCACCTTGAGGTTGTCCTCGGCGGTCTTCAGCTGAGCGAGCAGATGCTCGATTTGCCCCGCCAGCTCGGGAAGGGAGGGATGGCCGCGGTTTTTTTCCTCGGCCATCACCGCGGAAGCGGCGCACAAGCCTCCGAGCCAAATCACGATGAGTGGCAAGCGAGCCGCGTACACGGATCCTCGAATCCTACTTCGCGTCAGCCTGCGCGCTGGGCGCCGACTGGGGCTTGGCCGAGTCCTTGGTAACGCCGATGTCATAGCGGATGGCCGGTCTATCTTTAAGGTCGCTGGTGAACCCGCCCTTCTCGAAGGCCACGATTTTCACCGTGGTGGCCTTCGCCGGCTCGGCGTTGAAGGTGTAGCTGGATTGGACTTTGAATTTGTAGCCTTCGAGATAGCTGAACAATCCGTAGCCGTGGCCGCGGTAGACGATCTTCACCGCGATCTGATGTTGGCCAGCGACGATCCGTCCGTTGAAGATCTCGAACTCCCTGCGATTCTGTAGGTCGCCGTTGACGTCCACCTTGGTAAAGATCGGTGCGCCATCCAGCGCGTAGGCAACCGATTCGATCGCGAACGAGGACCCCATTTCGTTTCGATGCAGAAGGATCGCGCGCGAGCCAATCGACAGGTCGCCGCCGAGAACCGTTTCCTGCAAGAGCAGCAGGCGCGCCTTGGTGCGGAATATTTTCTCTTTCAGATCGGTGACTTGTTCCTCGAGTGTCTTTACTCGGGTGGTGAAAGCCTCATCCGCCGTGGACGGCGTGGACGGCGGTGCCTTCTCCGGGGTGCTTGGAGGTTTCTCTCCCAGCGAAGCGGATGGCGGCGCCGGAGTCGATTTTAGACCTTCGGATTTTTCCCCGCCTGGCTCGGACGAACCTTGGACGGAGCCCGCGGCGAAAAAACTCGCAGCGATCAGCGAGGCAATCAAACTTGGGATTGTGCGCAAGGGGAACCTGTCGAGCAGCTGAACCGACGCGACCGTTTATAGCATCATTTGTCGCGCCGTGTCCTAAGCCACACAGCTCAGCCGCCTTTTTTCAACTCGGTGAGAACAAGTTTTGCAACCGCCTTCAAAGTGTCAAAAACTCCTACACCGGTGGGAGCGACCGCCGAGTATTCAGGGAGCCGCCGCGGATTGAGAACTTTTCGTAGCTCCTCCGCGGACACCGCGTTGGGAAGATCGCGCTTGTTGTATTGAACTACCGCTGGAATGCGGTCGAAATCGTAGCCCTGTTCGCTCAGGTTGCCGCGCAGGTTCTCCAGCGATTCCATGTTCGCTTCCATCCGCTCCACCTGCGAGTCGGCGACGAAGACGACGCCGTCCACGCCCTTGAGAATCAGCTTTCGCGAAGCGTCGTAGAACACCTGGCCGGGGACGGTATAGAGGTGAAAACGGGTTTTGAATCCGCGAATTTCGCCCAGCGAGAGAGGAAGGAAGTCGAAGAAAAGAGTGCGATCAGTCTCAGTCGACAGCGAAATGAGCTTGCCCTTCGTCTCTGGATTGGTCTTGTTGTAGATGTATTGAAGGTTGGTTGTCTTTCCACACAAGCCCGGTCCGTAATAGACAATCTTACAATTTATTTCCCGGGACGAGTAGTTGATGAAGGACATGTGGACAGTTTATTCGCTAAAGAGGTTGTCGATATCGGCGTCGGTGATCTCGGCAAAGGGCGATCCGATTCCCGGGAGATCCGACTTGCGGATCAACGAGTCAAAAATCCTGCTCAGCTCATCCGACGCCTTTTTCGAACGCAGCCTCACCAGACCAAGACTAGAACGATTGTCAAAAATGATCACCAGGACCACCCGGGTCCCGACGATCGTCATGTAGAGGGAATCCCGAGCTCCCTCGTGAAACTGATTGGGGAACTCGTTTTCGCCGATCAGCTTTGCCAAACCACCCATCGCGGCAACGTTGCCTGCGGTGAGTGATGCCAGCGAAGTGGTATCGAGATTGGTGGTTTGCCCGGTAGCGGAGATCAGCTGTCCATTTTTGTCGACAAGGAATACCAGTTTGGCATTGGCATCCTTGGTCAGGCGATCGCAGACGGAATTGATCTTGGTGAATTCCTCTTCATACATCACCAATTGCGTGCCCATCGTTAGACGATTTGCCTCCGCGCGACAGTTCTAACAGAGCCTCGCCTCGGTTTTCAAAGTGAATTCCGCGTGTTAGATCTGTGTCCTCGGTAGTAAGATTTCTAGCAGACGCGTCGATGGTCAGCAAGAAGACGACCTTGAATGGCATCAACGCGCACATCCGCGCTTTTCAGAGCAGACGCACCTCTTGCATTTGTCGCCCTGGGATTTCTCTACAGCTCGCGACGGGCGGAGAGGGCCCTGGCGAGCGTCGCCTGGTCGGCGAACTCGAGATCGCCGCCCATCGGTAACCCCTGGGCGATCCGGCTGACCTTGATCCCCAGGGGTTTGAGCAGGCGGGTGAGATAGAGCGCGGTCGCTTCGCCCTCCACATCGGGGTTGGTGGCGACGATCACCTCCTCGACGTGGCCATCGTGCAGGCGCGCAATCAGGTCCTTGATCTTCAGCTGGTCCGGTCCGATGCCTTCCAGGGGGGAGAGCACCCCGTGCAGGACATGGTATCGGCCCTTGAACTCGCGGGTGCGTTCCACCGCGATCAGATCCGGTACCCCTTCGACCACGCACAAGGTGCGCTCGTCGCGGCGCGGATCGGTGCAGAACGAGCAGAGGTCCGATTCGGTGAGGGCGAAGCAGCGGCTGCAGAGGTGGACCTTGTCCACCACCTCTTCGATTGCTCTCGCCAGCTCGCGGGCGAACTCGGGCGGGGCGCGAAGAATGTAGAAGGCCAGTCGCTGAGCAGTCTTCTCGCCGATTCCCGGCAGCCTGGCGAGCCGAGCAACGAGCTGGTTCAGGGGATCCGGGGTCATTCCGCTTTAGGTAATTCCCGGGATCTTGATCCCGCCAGAGATCTTCCCGAGCTCTTTTTGCATGTGATCCCGGCTTGCGCTCAAGGCGGCGTTCACCGCGGCGGTGACCAAATCCTCGAGCATCGCGATGTCCGCCGGGTCAACCACCCTGGGATCGATCTTGATGCTCTTGATCTCCTGAATCGCGCTGGCGGTGACCACCACCGTGCCGTCGCCCGCCTTGCCTTCCACCGTTTCCTCGGCCAACTCTTTTTTCCGCTCCTCGATTTTCTCGGTGAGCTTGTTGGCCTGGCGAATGAAGTAGTTGAGATCGATTCCGGGCATTTTTGACCTCGCGAGCCCGACACCCTAGCGCCCGGCAAGGCCGTTGTCAGGAGGTCTCGTCGGAAGAGTCTAGCGGTGGCGTGGGCGGTTCGACATCGAGGAGCTGGATTTGCTCGATTTCTCCCCCGAGCAGCCGCAGCGAAGCTTCAACCGCGGCATGGGATCGCACCCTTGCGTGGATCTCGCGGCTCCGGGCATCCTTCTCCTCCGCTTCGCGCTCGCCCGGGCTCAAGGGTGCGCTGGTGTTCGACGAACCCTCTTCAATGCGCAGCTTGACCGGCCTTCCCAGATGGGCGCTGAGCAACTGCTCGATCTGCGTCCGTCCGCTGCCGGCGACGATCGCCCGATGAAAACTGCTCTGTTTGGTGAAAGCGAGCGCCAATTCGGGATCGCCGAAGCTGACCAGGCGACCGAACCCCAGCGAGGTGCCCAGGCGCGGCGACGATGCCCGGACCGAGCTCACCGCGCTAAGCCACCTCTGCTCATCCATTGCCGCGGACGGGCGCGCGCTCTGGGCGGGCAGCTCGGAGGGCACTTTGGACGGTGAGGCGGGTGGCTCCAGGGCCGCGGCCGGTTCGCCTTCGGGCGAGGGAGCCGAAAGCTCCGCTGCCGCCCCGGGTCGAGCTTGGGTGGTTGGACTTTCAGACGCGAAAGCTTGGCGGCTCGGAGCGACCACCTGGCGCTCCGGTCTTTTTCAGCTCTGGGCCGCCAATCTGCGCGGCCAGCCGATCCACTTTTTCAAGCAACTCCGGTATCGACGCCGCCGGCGCGAGCTGTACCGCCTTCAGAAGCGACATCTCGAAAGAGATGCGCGGCTGGGAGGACTTGGACAGCTCCTGGATGCCGGCCTGGACCACGTCGAACATGCGGGCCAGCTGCGCCGGATCCGCCTCGCGGGCAAGCGCGAGGATCGGTTGTTGCTCAGACTCGGCGAGCTCGCTCGGCGCTTCTCCCAACGTTTTCGCGACGAAAAGATGGCGCAATTGGAAGGCGATCTCCTCCGACAGCCTCTTTAAATCGACGCCACGGGTGAAAACCTCTTCGCATTGCTCGAGGAGCCCCTTCGCATCCCGGCGCACCATCGCCACCGCGAACCGATGAACGATCGTCTGATCGATCGTACCCAGAGCTTCGGCCACCGCCTCGTCGGTCGCGGAGCCTCCGCAGGCGGAAAGCACTTGATCGAGCAGCGAAAGCGCGTCGCGCATTCCGCCCTCGGCCTGCCGGACGATCAGCGCCAGCGAGCTCTCGGAGATCTGGGCAGCCTCCGCCGCGCTGATTTCCTTCAGTCTTTGCAGGATTCGCGCGGAAGGGATTCGCCGAAAGTTGTGGCGCTGGCATCGAGAGAGAATCGTATCCGGCAGCTTCTGAGCCTCGGTGGTGGCGAAAATGAACTTCACGTGTCCCGGCGGCTCCTCGAGCGTCTTGAGCAGCGCATTGAACGCCGCGCCGGAGAGCATGTGGACCTCGTCGATGATGTAGATCTTGTGCCTATCCCTCTGAGGCAGGTACTTGGCGTTCTCGCGGATCTCGCGGACGTTCTCCACGCCGTTGTTCGAAGCGCCGTCGATCTCGGCGACGTCCATCGAAGTGCCGGCGGCGATTTCCTGGCAGGGAAGGCATTGACCGCAGGGCTCGGATGTAGGTCCCTTCTCGCAGTTGAGGGCTTTCGCCAGCAGGCGAGCAGCCGTCGTCTTGCCCACGCCTCGCGGGCCGCAGAACAGATAGGCGTGCGCCACCCGATTCATCTTGATCGCGTTGGCGATCGTCTTGACCACGTGCTCCTGGCCAATCACGTCCTGGAAGCTCTGGGGGCGCCATTTGCGCGCCAAAACGAGGTAGCTCATCGCCCAATCACTCTAAACAAGTGCCTCCGAGGAATCCATGCAGGATTCACCCTACCGGTGCGAAAGACGCCCGTCTAGCCGAGCGCAGCGATCACCAACCTCGCGGCATTGTGGCCTGCCGCGCCGATCACCGAACCGGCGGGGTGGCAGCCCGCGCTGCAAAAAAACAGCCCACCGATCGGCGTTTCGTAGGGGAGCCGCTCGGCGAAACCAAATTTATTGTCCACGTGGTGGATGTGGCCTCGGCTGATTCCGAAGTGCGATTCGATTTTCGGCGGGGTCAGCGCGAAGGTCTCCTCCACGATCTCGCTCGTGCCTGGAGCGAATCGATCGCAAATGGCGAGCAGGTGCTTGACGTAGCGCTCCTCCTGCTCATCCCAACTCGTTCCGGTCAGCGCATAGGGAACCCACTGGACGAAGAGCGCCGCGCTGTGCCGCCCTTCCGAATCTTGTAGCGACGAGTCGACTGCAGTGTGGATGTACCATTCGATGGCCGGAAACTCCGCCAAGCGTCCTTCTTTCATCGTTCGATACGACCGCTCGAGCTCGGCGAGGACCACATCCTCATCGGGCAGCAGATGGATGGTTGCGCCCAGTGGCCTGCGATTGTCCGGAAGGCAGGTGAACCGGGGCAGTCGCTTAAGGCAGAGATTGACCTTCAACGTCGAGCCATCGGCACGAAGCTTTTTCACTCGTTCGCGATAAGCCGCGGGAAGTTGGGAGCTCTGGATGAGGGAGAGCGCCTTGAAAGGGTCGGCGTTGCACACCACAACCTCCGCGGAGATCGATTCTCCGCTGGAGAGCGTCACTCCCTCAACCGCGCCCCCCTTGATGTCGACCGTTGCAACCGCGGCGCGAGTGCGAATCTGCGCTCCGGCCGCCCTCGCCGCGGTGGCCAATCGGGAGGTGACGGCGCCCATCCCCCCCTTGACGATCATCCACGTCCCCCCACTGCCCGGCAATCGGCACATGTTGTGGATGAGAAGGTTCATCCCGGTGCCGGGGGTGTCATAGCCACCGTCGAGCCCAGAAAACGCGTCGGTGACGGCGTACATCGCCTTGAGAAGATCCGACTTGAACCGGAAACGCTCGAGGAATTCTCGCGCCGATCCCCGGCAGAGATCGATCAGAGACCGGCGCAGCTCTGGTCGAACGAATCGCTCGGCCGTTTCCTCCAGGCTGTAGGGCGGGGCGAGCCAGGAAGGGGCGAGGTCCTCGCGGATTTTGCCGAGTTGTTCGTTCATCGCCTGGTTTGCTGCCCAATCCTCTTCGGAGAAGAATTCGACGAATTGGCTGCGCAGCTCGCCTTGATCCGAACCGAAGAGGGCGTATCGGTTCCGGGTGGTTGGAAGAAAGTAGTGGGGATCGCGGCGGATGAGCGGCAACTCGAGGTCGAGCTCTTCGATCAGCTCCGGTGGCATCAAGCCGAGCAGGTACGCGCCGGTCGACGATCCGAGCTTTGGCGCGCAGCGAAAGGGGTACTCGGTCCGGCACGCGCCACCGATCGACTCGCGCTCCTCGAGGACGGTCACTTCAAGCCCGGCGCGCGCGAGCAGAATGCTCGCCACCAGGCCGTTGTGCCCCGCGCCCAAAATAATGACATGAGCCATAGTCGTGCTCCGATGTTGGCTATCACTCCGCGGATACCATGGAAGCTGATTCTTTCCATCGGCGCGATTCCGGCAATCGTCGCCGTGGTGCAGCTGGGTCGAATCCACCCCGCACGGCTACGGGGTTTTGTCCTGGGAGTGGTCGCAAGGCATCCGGAACTGGGCGATCCCCATCGTCTTTGGCTGGCTACTCAAGGCGTGCGCGGCGATCGGGATTTCGAACCCGAGAATCTACCGGGCTGTGCTCGAGGTACCCCAGTACCTCTTGCATCTCGCGATGCTCGTTTCGGTCTTCCGTTATTGCGAGCGGCGGATCGGTGGCCAAGGCGCCGCCTGGGCTACCGCCCTGGTCGGGCTTTGCGCCCCGGTCGTGGTTTTCGCGGGAAGGACGATGGGGGAGTCATTCTCTGCTGCATTCCTGATCATCGCGCTGGGCGCCCTGGACCGACCGCTGTCGAAATCGGCGGCGATTTTCGGAGGCGCCATGCTGGGTCTGGCGGTGGTGGCCCGCTACGCGGCCGGAGTCGAGGCCGCGGCGGCGATCGCCTATCTGGCGATCCAGGCGCGCTGGCGACCGCTCGCCTTCGCGCTGCTCGGCGGTCTTTTGATTCTCGCTGGCCTCGGCGCGCTGGATTGGCAGACCTGGCAAAGGCCGGCACATTCCGTGCTGGCCTACCTACAATTCAACGTGCTCTCCGCCGGCGCCGCGGCGCGGTTCGGCGCTGCCCCAGCCTGGTTCTACCTCCCGGTATTGGCCCGCGCGGTGCCGCTCTGGGTCTGGGTCGGGTTGCCCTTGGCGATCGTTAAACAGGGTCCCCGCGTTCCGATGCCCCTTTTTTGCGGCATCTGCTCGGTCGCCGCGCTCAGCGCGGTGGCCCACAAAGAGGAACGATTCATCTATCCGGCGCTCGTTCTGGCGGCGCTGGCGGCCGCGCCCGGATTGATGCAGGCGGCACAGCTCGCCAAGCCCAGGTTTCGCTCGTGGATCGCGGTCTCTTCGCTGGCGACCAACGCGCTCGGGTTCATCTTTCCGGGCGAGCTTCTGGCGGCGCGGGGAGATCAGTTCCGGGCCATCGTCCGCGCTACCCGCCCGCCGGAAGCGAACGGGCTGCTCATCGTCAACGAGGGGATTTGGGGCGCGGGCGGTTTCTTCTACATCGGCAAGCGAATCCCCTGGCTCACCTGCGACTGGCCGGCGGACCAAGCCTTCAGACTCGCCACCGGCGACGCCCGCTTCAATCGCGCGGTGACCTACGAGGGGAGGGCGCTCTCCGAGTTGGAAGCTTCGGGATTCAAGGTCGCGGAGCAGATCGGCCAGGCGACAATTCTCATCCGACCTTGAAAGTGAAAAGCCCACCCGGCTGCAATCGGATGGGCTCTTCCTGGAAAACGGCCGGGACACACGCGAAGGTTCGCTACCGTTGCTTCCTTCCGGACCTGGCGGGGTTCACGTCCCCACGTTGTCCCGACCACAAATCTGCCACGGAGAGAGTGGGATTCGAACCCACGATACCCTTTCGAGTATGCCTTCAGCCGCTCGGCCATCTCTCCAATGCGCTCATGTTCCAACGGAGAGCGTAGGATTCGAACCTACGGTACCGTCACCGGTACGCCTGATTTCGAGTCAGGTGCCTTCGACCACTCGGCCAGCTCTCCACCATTCAGTTTTCAAGCCTTTCCCGCCCTCAACGCGCGAAAGAAATCCTCGAGAAGCTGACTACACGATGCGGCCAGGACGGACCGCGTCACCAAAACGCGGTGATTGTGCCGCGCCTCCTCTAAAAGGTTGTAGAGGGAGCCGGCCGCGCCCATCTTCGGATCATCGGCTCCGTAGACCAGCCGGGTCAGTCGGCTCTGGATCATCGCTCCGGCGCACATCGCGCATGGCTCCAGGGTGACGTAGAGGGTGACGCCGGTGAGCCTCCAGGCCCCAAGGGACGCAGCCGCTTTTTGCAGCGCGATCAGCTCCGCGTGCGCCAGTGGATTCCGGTCGAGCTCGCGACGGTTGTAGCCCTCTCCGACGATGCGCTCGCCATGGACGGCGACTGCCCCCACTGGGACCTCGCCAAGGCTGGCGGCCTCGCCGGCCAGCGCGATGGCGCGCTGCATGAATTCGATGTCCTGCACGCGATCCAAATTAGCTCCGCCGAAGCGTCAAAACCCGGAAAGGAAGTGGCGCGCCCTAGAGGATTTGAACCTCTGGCCTTCGGATTCGTAGTCCGACGCTCTATCCAACTGAGCTAAGGGCGCTCCTTTGTCCTCGTAAGATTTGGCGGAGAGAGAGGGATTCGAACCCTCGATACCCTTTCGAGTATGCAGGTTTAGCAAACCTGTGCCTTCAGCCTCTCGGCCATCTCTCCATTCGGCGGTTTTCAAGACCGCTGCCTTCAGCCGCTCGGCCACTCCTCCATATCCGTCGTTTTTGACGGTTTAACCGGTACTGCCTCGGCCGGCCGAGCCGCAGCGTAACCACAGCGTAATTTAGGTGCAGCGGCGATCATCGCCCGGGCAATTATCACGCCTGCTGGCACGCGTGATAGAGTTAAGTCGTGGGTCAGGCCACCGCCTCACGACATCCAGCTCAGAGCCCCGTGTGGTGGATTCCGGTGCAGGGAAACAGCATGTGGCCCCGGCTGCGCGCCGGAGACGAGGCCGAGCTGACCTATCTAGATGCCCGGTCAATTCGCGAAGGAGACGTGGTGGTCGCCCGCGTTTTGGACAAGATAGTGATTCACCGCGTGGCCGGCCTTGCCGAGGATCAGGTCCGCCTCCGCGGTGACAACTCGGCCGCCGACGATCCCCTCGTTCCTCGCGAGAACGTGCTTGGCATCGTGGTGCGCATCCGTCGGCGTGGAGCCATACTCGAATCGGCTGCCTGGGACAGAATGCCGGGCGGCCTTGCTCTCCTCGCGCTGCGCGTTCAGGAGCGCGCTCGCAGGCTTTGCCTCCAATGAGCGGGACTCCCCTTCCAGAGAGCGTGGTTCGCAGAAAATCGGGCGCTGAAGCAACGCGCCTTGGGCGGGACTGCCTGGTGCTGGATCCGACGGGCCAGATGTTGAGGGGGCTCAATGGCACCGCGGCTCGCGTCTGGGAGCTCAGCGACGGGTCCAAGTCGATTGCCGACATTTCAAACGCCATTGCCCAGGAATATTCCGCGCCGGTTCAGCGGGTCCTTCCGGATGTCACCTCGTTCGTCGAGCAGCTCCTCGCGAAGGGACTGCTCGAATATGTGGTCCTGCAACGCTGATTTCCCCCACCGTCCTCCGCGAACACCCTTGGCCTAAACGTCCATGTCGATCAAACTCGGTGAGCTGCTGATCAAACACGCGATGGTGACCGAGGACCAGCTCGCCAAAGGGCTTCGGGCGCAGCAGCTCTACGGAAGCAGGTTGGGCACCAATCTGGTCGAGCTGGGATATTTGTCCGAGCAGGGACTGACCAAGTTTCTCAGTGCGCAGCTGGGAATTCCGGCGATCGATAGCGGCTCGCTCGACTCGATTCCGAGCGACGCCCTGAGCGCGCTGCCCCGAGCCACCGCGGAGAAGTACCGGGTGATACCCCTGGGCTTCGCCGGGCGTAAGCTCCGCGTCGCGACGGCGGATCCAACCGACCTCAAAGTGCTCGATGAGGTTTCCTTTTCCACCGGTTTTGGCCTTCAAGTCTTCGTCGCGCCGGAGCTGCTGATCACCTATGCCCTGGAGAAGTATTACGGAACCCAGCGGCCGACCCGTTACGTCCGACTGACCGGGATGGAGGAGGGCGAGTTCGAAGTGATCCAGCCGATGGACGCTTCACACCGGACAACCACCTCTCTCCCCGGGGACAGGGTCCATTTCGAGGACCGGGGAGACTTCTTCCAGCAGGAGCGGAAGGACCTTCTGCAGACGGCGTACGACATCAAGCAAGCGAGCAAAGATCTGGCATCAGTGAGTCAGTCGAAGGATGTCTTCGACGTTCTCAAGCGATTCGCGGCGCAGCACTTCGAGAGGGGCCTGATTTTCGTCGTGCGCGGAGACCGGATGATCGGCTGGGATCAAATCGGGTGTTCCGTTTCGGAGACGGACCTGCGACGCGTCTCGCTCGCTCTAAACGAGAGCACGCTGCTCGAGCAGGCGCTCGAGTCGCAGTTGGCCTGGATCGGGACCGTTCCGGCTTCGCAGTCGGGGAACTGGATGGCGTCCCAGTTGAAGCTCAAGCAAGATCGCAGTGCTTTCGCCTTGCCGATCACCGTCGACCATCGACTGGTCGGTGTCCTCTTGGCGAGTGGTCCGACAAAAGGGGAGCTGGCGGATCACCTGGTCGCATACGACGCCCTGGCCCAGAAACTGAGCTATTCGCTGCAGATCACCGCTCTACAAAAGCGGATCCTCCAGAGCTGATCGACCGACTCAAAAGCGCTCGCGCTCGCCCTATTTCCCGACAGCTCGCGGCGAATCACCGGTGAGCGCACGCTCCAGAACGGATGCGACCGCCGGGTCTTTGGCAAATTGCAAGCGAACTGGTCGAACGTTTCCGAGCAGGTTGCATGCACAGCGGAAGATTCGGGCGCGCCCGCTGGGGGACGGGTCCGGCATCACCGTGTTCGGCAATAGCGTTCGCAAAAGCTCCCCCGGGCGATGGTCATCGACGCTGGCGGTGGCCGCGTGGGTGAGGGTGCCGATCATCGTCAAATCGGCCCGCTTTGCGCCTCCGATGTTCCAGGGAGTGCCATAAGCGACGTGGTGATCGAGGCCGGGGACAACGGCGACCAGCTCGTCGGAAAGACAGACAAGCCCGGCCTCGCGGCAGAGGGCACCCAGGGTCGTCTTCCCGGCGCCGGATTCGCCGACGAATACGCTCGACCGATTGGCGGCCGCTATTCCGACCGAGTGCAAGAGAAGACCTTCCCGCGCAAGCAGGGAATCGGCGAGCAAAATCCTGACCACCGCCTCGAGCGGAAAGCGCTCCGGCGGCTGGGTGACGCGAGCAAACCGGCGATCCGCGCGGACCTCGGCCTGAAAGCCATCGCCGGCGATGGACAGAGAGCCTTCCGGTAGCTGCTTCACCTCGGGGAGGAGCGGGCGCCAGTCAGGGGGACGGGAAACGCCGGGGGTGAGCACCAGCTCGATCCGGGTATCCGGTAGTTCCTGGGTGGCGAAGTCCCGCCAGTCGTCGGCCAGGGACGAAAGCGATTGGTCTTCGCAAGCGATTTCGAATCTGAATCCGGCGATGCAGAAGCGCGAACCCATCTAGGTCGTGTTCGGGGATCGCTTCGAAGGAGGTGTGTGACATTTTCGGTCCCCGCGGACCCAGAATGTCGCACAGTTCATCGAGAAAGCGTCTTGATTGCCTGGAGGCATCGGTCAGCCGCCCCGGCACTCGGGTGGGGGGGGATTGCAGAGGCAGGGGTTGAACGAGCAGGTCGCCAGCGCCACGAACTCCTGCTCCCAGAGGATCTCCGGAGCGCTGTACGGCTCCGGAACGGAACCCTCTTCGTTCCCGGGCGATGATTCAATGCGATCGACTTCGTTGGCGTCGAGCATCAGAAGGGCAACCCCATGGCACACAGCCGACCATCCAGACCGCCGACATAGATCCTCTCCGGCGTGGTGGTTCGATCCAGCGAAGGCATCCCCAGCGCTTGGCTCGAGAGGGAGATCTGCTTCTCGTCCACTCCACTGGTGAGGTCGAGTCGATGCAGGCTACCGGTCGCGTCGCCGAGGTAGCATTTGCTGGTGCCGAAATCGACGCGAACCGCGGACGGCCCGGTGACCGGGGTAGGGGAGGGACTGGAAGGGTTGGGCCACTGCGCGGTGATCGCGTGGGTGGTGGGGTTGATCAGGTACCGTTGAACCCCGGTGCTCGTGCTGACGATGAATCCATAGCCCACCACCACCAGGTAGCCGGATACCGGGGAACCCAGATTCAGCGTCCAGTGCTGAGTCATCGTGCTCAGGTCAAAGCCGTAGAGCACGCCCGTTTTTGTCACCACGTACGCCTCGCTGCTGATCGGATTCAAGACGACCGGGTTGTCGATATCTCCCAGGTTGAATGATGCGAGGACGGTCGGTGGGGTGAGCACGGTGAGAACGCGCAGGGACGGCTGAGTGCCCCCGCTGCCGGCCCGGCTGGCTACCCAGAGGCGGTTGTTCGCGTAGTCCACCATCGGCTCGCCGCTGATGATGTCGAGGTTTCCGGGGCTGTAGGTCCAGGCTGCGGTGCCATCCACGCTCGACAATGCCCAGACCTGGTTGTTGGTGGTACTTGCGTTGTGCGTTCCGAAGTAGACCAGGTCGCGATTGGGATAGGCGGCCCTGAATGTCGGATTCGCATACTGATTCAGCTGAACTGCGGCTTGAGCCTGGACGGACCCGATCGAAACGCTCCCGTTGCCGGTCCAGGAAATCAGACCCGTCGAGGGGTCGATGCGGTAGGTAAATCCCGACTGATCTCCGGTGAGAATGAACGGCGCGGTGCTCCCGAACAGCGGCACCACGGTGGGTCGACTCTGCACCACGCCCTGCAGCTGGATCGGACGCCAGCGCTCGAATCCATTGAGCGAAGGCGTGGAAGAAATCAGGTTTCCAGTAAAAGTCCTCGCGTTGCTGGCGGTGTAGACAGCGGCGCCAAAATCGGTGAACGGTTGCTGGGGGGTGGGAAGGCCGACGTTGTAACACCACTGGGGCGAGGGAGAGACGCCGCTGGTGGGATCCGAAAACAGACCCGAGCTGGTGGGGGCATTGCCGGGCGAGTAGACGTTGTATTGGTCGTGGTTGAAGAGCCGATAGTAATAGCGAGTTCCGTTGACCAGTCCCTGGTCGGTAATGCGGGAAGCAAAGCTCTGGTTATCGACGTAGACCACGGTGGCGTTGCCGATCGCAGCGCCCGTGGCATAGGCGGTCCGGTTGGTGGGGGCGGTATTGGGGACGCCCGAGGTCGAACGAAGCAAAAGGACGCCGTCGTGCCGGGTGGCGGAATTGTTCCAGAGCAGGATGTTGGTGCTCGGGCGAGAGAGGGCGACGAATGAAGAGACTTCCGGCGCGGAGGTTGGAAGAACGCCTATTGTGCCGGATGCGGTCACCAATCCACTGGTCGTCGTTTCTGCGAGCGATAGCACCACGTCTTCGGCGACCGAGTCGGTGAGATTCACCGTGACCGTCGATGTTCCATTGGGAATCACAATCGACGTCGGTGCAACCGCGGCGGTGCCGCTCGAAACGCTCAAG
>WNFC01005365.1_pt1 | contig 16651 bp, 14 predicted proteins | sample 5400541 | NCBI WGS metagenome assembly WNFC01 (sample SAMN13153342, study PRJNA577476) | soil metagenome | isolation source: 120 cm saprolite under Douglas fir tree site 2 hole 2 replicate 1 | place: USA:California | collected 2015-04-18
ACAAGCTGTCGTGTAATATAGAGTCCCAGTCCGCTCCCACGAGTAATGCTGAGCGTGTCACGTTCCAGGCGTACAAATTTGTCGAAAATGGCTTCTTGTTTATTAGCTGGTATACCGGATCCGTAATCAATCACGCTTACTCGTGCCATCTCCCGTTCCTGCTCGATGCTAGCAATAATACGAATAAGCGTTTTGTCTGGAGAGTAGCGCAGCGCATTGGCAATCAGATTACGGAACACTTGCTTCAGACGTGTCTCGTCGGCCCAAACCCTTATCCATGCTGCAATATCTATCTCAACTTGCCGTTCCTGTTGGATAATCAAAGGTTCAAAAAGTTCGACAACGCTGCAACAGGTCTCCTTTAGTGGGATGCTGCTATAAACTAACGTTGCAGCATCAAATTTGATCCGGCTGGCATCCATGATGTTGGCCTGAAGCAGAACTAGTTCATCGCAAGCACGGCGTGCATTGGTTAAGAAAGCACAGCGCAATTCAGGACTGGCATCATCCATTTCGCCAAGTAATTCAAGATAGCCCTGTACAATCGTCAGCGGAGTACGCAATTCGTGGCTGGCCGTTGTGAGAAAAGCGTCTTTGAGTTGATCGACTTGACTGAGCTTTTCATAGGCGATCGTTAATTCATTGTACAGGCGAGCATTTTCACGAGCTGCTGCTGTCTGCTCATTTAGGCTGCTTAATAGGCGCGGATATGCTGAGCCGATCAGACCAATGCCAAGTAAAGTAATAGTGCTTAAGCCAACACATTGCAGCCATTGATTATTTGAGATGAGGTTTTGATCCCATGAATACCTGAGGGTCGTCCAAATTCCTAACAGACTTGCCACTCCTCCAACTATGCTGCAAAGGTAGAGTACCCAGGTGGGCGCAACAAGTTGTTCAGTTCGTTTCGTGAGTACCCTACGAAAGCGTCTCAGGAGAATGGGTAAATCGAGGAAAAGGATTATCATGGAGATGCACCAGATAACAGACGTTGTTGCCTGGGAAACGTTGTAGACCGCATCGGAGAAGTTCGTATTCACCTGGTAGAGCATAGGCCCTGCGAAATAAGTAAAGAGTGCCATCACGAGCACAATCAGTGTCTGTATGTTGGTGACAAGATAGGGAGCGTTATGCCGGTTGACCCTGGCTAATACAGGAGGCATGCGATGATCTAAAGCTGAGACGAAGAGGATGCGTGCAAAAGTGACATTGTAGAGGATAGCAACCATCGCGAAAAAGCCGATAAAGATGATGCCTATCAAAACAGAAGTAGCAACACCAAAAACAGTATGTACTGCTGTAAGTGTAGAATAGGGTGAAGCCGCGACACCTGGTGGCTCAACAGCCATTACTCCGAAGGTTCCCAGGAGATAGGCCAGCAGAACCACTAGAGGCCCCCAACGCAGGAAGAGGGAGGCTGCATTGGATTGCTTCGTCTCGGCGGCCATATGTAGAGGAACCTCGACGCCAAGTAGAGCCAGCACAATCACGCCATACAGTACAATGTTCTGTCCCCCAAAACCAAGCGTGCTGGTGGTAAGTGAAGGTTGAGGTGTATGACCGCTGAGTAGCCAGACAATTCCTGCCAGGCCGACGATGAAAATACTCGTGACATAGAGTAGTATGACTACTTTTGCAACCTTTATGAGAAGTTTTAGTGGCAACGTGCAGAGCCAGCCAGAGAGCAGGAGGATGCCTATTACAACGATACCTTGTTGCCAGGTTGTTGCGAGCCAGTACACGTTGGTGCCACCAAGCTGTACTCCAATGCCCTGTATGAGCGTTAGAATGCTAGCGGCCGCGGATAAAAGTACTAAAACGCCGGGGAACCAGGCGCAAAAGCCCGCAAAGAAACCCAGCAGCGGCCCTAGCGCCCGGTGTGTCCAGACATAAATGGAACCATCGACGGGCATAAAGCGATTGAGTTGTCCTGCTATGATCGCCCCAGGTATGAGAAACGTGATAGTGCCTATTACCCAATACAAGTAGGTGGCAGCTCCTGCACCCTGTGTTGCCTGTACAATCGAGGCGTTAGGAATGAAGAGGACAATCGCTAAGAACAGGACAAACAAGTCGGCTCGTGAAAGTACACGGGGAAAAAATTCGTTGATGCGTTGCTCAGAGCGTAATGGGTCGTCTATCGCACTCTGCAGGATAGTCGGTGTATAATATCCCTCTATTTTATTCATTGATTGCCTCATTTTCCAGAAAATGGAATATGCGGGAATACACCTTGACCTTACATGTCAGTAGTATAACAGTGAAATGGCGAGTGGTAAATATTTTATTCTGTGGCTAGGGCGATTTAAAGGTCGAGTGGCAGATTTACCTACACTTCTGAAATCTCCAATAGCTCAAGCAAGTCATAAAGTGAGTGCACGAGTAAACAGTCGACATTGCTCTCTTCTAAGCGTCCAGGCCGATCGAGCAAAACAGGTGTGATCCCAACAGCACGCGCACCCAATACATCATGAATATAAGAATCGCCTATATGGATTGTGTAATCTGCTATGCTGTTTGCTCGCTGCAATGCCAGCTCGTAGAGCATCGGCGAGGGTTTGGCATGGCGAGTGACTGCTGAGACCAGCAAGCAATCAAAATAACTTGTGAGGTGGAGACGCCGGAGGATGGGTCCCAATGCAACGCCCCAGTCGGAGATAACGCCAAGTATATACTTGTGAGCTTTTAGCATTTCCAGCACGGGAAAAACATCTGGGTAGACTTGCCAGCTTGTATGCTCTTCAAATTCCCTGTTGATCTGTAACGCGAGTTTGTAGAGGCGTGGCTCATCGTGTTCCTCGACAAAGGGACGAAGCAGGTTCATATAGTAGTCAATCCAAAACTCGCTAATTGTTTGCTCGCTGGCCCAGGTATGACGCTTAAGACGAGCCTGGCGAAAATAATAGTCCTCTACCTCGGTCATGCGCTGTCTGAACTCGTCGATGTGGATATGCAAGCCAAGTTGTTGACAAACCCTTTGGCAGATCTCCGCGGAAGATGGGTTTGGATGCAATAGCGTAAATCCTGCATCAAAAAACACAGTTCGAATCGCTTGAGGCTGTTCAAGAGGCATTTTTGTGTATCCTTATCTCTTTTGAGTGCATCGAAATGGCTGAGCGTGGCGGCGCCACGCTCAGCCATTTCGATGCACTCAAATTTTTAGGTCGCGACCCTTGGGTCGCCAGTCCTCGCTCAAAAAATGTCAGAGAGGGAGGCTTAACTTCTGGCCCTATATACAGCATCAGCAGCGGCCAGGGCAGCGCCAACGTTGGGTTGGAAACCGCTGCGTGGCAGTACATGTTCCAACGCTGAGAGCACGGTATCTACGTTTTTACGGGATGAATTGTAACCCATCAAGCCGATGCGGATCAGGCGCCCTTTCAAAGCACCAAACCCCCCGCCAATCTCGATGTTGTACTCATCAAGTAGTGCGTTGCGAATCGCCAGCTCGTCTATGCCTTCACGCAGTCTGACAGCGGTCAACACGGGAAGCTCATAACCCGGCTCGGTGAAAATACCCAGGCCCATTGCTTTGATACCCGCTCTAACAGCTTCACCGTGCAGTTGATGACGCGCCCACCGCGTTTCTAATCCCTCTTCCAGAACAATACGCAGGGCTTCCCGCATGGTATAAACCAGATTGCTGCACGCAGTATGATGATAGGAATGGTCGCCGTTCCAGTAACGATGCAGTTTCTGCAAATCAAGATAATAGCTCTGTACTGGCTTTTTGCGATCCAGGATTACCTGCACCGCTCGCTCGTTGAGTGTAACAGGGGCAAGCCCGGGCAGCGCTCCCAGGCTCTTCTGGCTGCCTGCATAGCAAGCGTCGATCTTCATTTCGTCGGTATTCATGGGAACACCCCCAAGGCCGCATACCGCATCTACAACAAAGAGCGCGCCATGAGCATGTGTGATGCGCTCCAGCTCTTCTAATGGCTGCCACAGACCAGTGGAGGTTTCCGCGATAGCTGTTGCAAATATCTTGGTTTCTGGATGTTCTTTGAAAGCCTTCTCAAGTACCTCCGGATCCAGAGGTTTACCCAACTCGGTTTCCAGGTTGATTACTTTGGCTCCTGCCCGATCTGAGATTTCAACGATCTGGCCGCTGAAGAATCCCAGGCTGCCGGAGATGAGAGTATCGCCCTCTTCGAGTAGGTTGCACAGTGCTGCCTCTGCACCTGAGAAGCCGGAGCCCGAGACGCACAGTGTCATCTCGTTTTTGGTCTGAAAGACCCAACGTAGCAGTTGAGCAGTTTCTTCGAGGATACTAAAAAACTCAGGGTCGATGTGACCAAGTTGAGGCGCTGAGGCCATACGAAGAACACGCGGATCAACGTTGCATGGACCAGGGCCGAGCAGTAGCCGATATGATGGATTGAGTTCAGGGAGTGTGTTCTCGTATGTTATGCTCTTGCCCATTACTAATTGCGTCATTCGGTTGCCTCCCTTTCTGATAGAGACGCGTACTCATGCATCCCTTCAAAAAATCCTGGTCACAGTCCGGTGTATGGAATGAGATGGAACTGTCATTGCCCAGCCCAGCCCTACACCGCGGCCTCTGTTTCAAACAAGTGTTGCAACTTGTCAGCTTGATCGACTGTGATCAAGTTGTCGATAAATTCGTCGAGTTCACCATTGAGCACGCCTGGCAGATTATGCCTTGTTAAACCTATGCGGTGATCGGTTACACGATCCTGCGGGAAATTATAGGTGCGAATCTTCTCGCTGCGATCACCAGTCTGAACCTGCGAACGTCGCGATTTGCTCAATTCTTCCTGCCTGCGAGCCTCTTCCAGGTCCCACAGGCGAGCCTTGAGGACCGAGAGCGCCTTGGCTTTATTTTTAAGTTGCGACTTTTCGTCCTGACAGGTAACAACCAGGCCTGTTGGTAAATGAGTGATGCGTACGGCTGAGTCGGTCGTATTCACACTCTGACCACCATGTCCGGTAGAGCGATAGACATCGACACGGATATCTGTGTCTTTGATATCGATATCAATGTCCTCATCGGCTTCCGGTAGTACAATTACTTTAGCCGTCGAGGTGTGGATACGTCCATTGGCTTCGGTGACCGGAACCCGCTGAACGCGATGCGTGCCGCCTTCATATTTCAAACGACTATAAGCACCCTTGCCCTTCACAACAAAAGTGATATCTTTGATACCTCCCTGCCCGGTTTCGTTGATATCCAGGATTTCGATCTTCCAACGTCGATTATCGGCGTAGCGGCTGTACATTCGGAAGAGTTCTCCAGCGAAAAGTGCTGCTTCGTCACCGCCGGCTCCCGCCTGAATTGTGACGATGGCATTCTTCACATCCAAAATATCTTTGGGTAACAGGGAAATCTTAATCTCATCGAGTAAATGCTCTTTACGCGCCTTGAGGCGCTCCATCTCTTCAAAGGCCAGCTCGCGCATCTCTGGTTCATCGCCTTCGTATATTTCCCGGGCCTCTGCTAACTGCCTGTCGGTTTCAACCAGTTCATTGTATTTTTGCACAACCTCTTCGAGTTCAGCGTGTTCGCGGCCATAGCGTTGTAACAGTTGGATATCTTCGAGTACTTCCGGCTGTGCCATCAAGGTATTCAATTCTTCGTATCGCTTTGCAAGGCTGGCAAGTTTTTCCATTAAATCCATATGTGGGTCCTCCCAATATCTCCTCATCCTCCCGACCAAGGCAGGGGTTCTTTGATATCATCGTACCATATTTTAGGGCATGTCGGAACGGATGAAATAGTGCTAATTATCGTGTGTTTATGGGTTATTTCGCTAGGAAGCTTTGAGTGTTTTGTTCGGGGCAACGCTACCCGGCGGCAAGAAGATAGCGTTCGACAGTTGCGCGGCGTGGTTGCCGAAGGTAGAGAGAATATGCGGTTGTGCAGTGAATGAATAACAACATAGGCTTATGATATCACGTCAAGCCGACTAAAACCAGAAGGCCATTAAAAAATTATACGGGAAAGATACTATAAATATTACATCCTCACAGTAAGTTTCCACTGTCTACGAATGACTCTCTTCTACTATTGAGAACAATGGCAGTGGGCTTAACTATTCCCCTCACAACTATTGTTCAGCTTAACGGTAAGCCCTTGTGAGCCTCATCCCTCGTTTTGAAAAGGAGACGATCCTCTCGAAGAAATTTTGCAGCAGAGACGAGTAAAATGTTACTCGAATTTGTGAAACACCTCCTATTCTATTGCCCGGATTGGGAGTATACTATCTTTCACTGAACAGACATTTCAGGGTTGAAAAAGGAGCTTTCTCCTGCGTCAACTGAATTTGGAGGAGGGATTCCTATGCACTTCTGCTTTATCTTAGAAGAGAGATATGCTCATAAACCCATGCCTATGGTTGTAGCAGATCAGTTACAACAATGGGGGCATGAGATTGATGTCTTGCAGCCCTATGCAGCAGTGACCAGCCTGACCGACCTTTCGCTGACGAAGTATGATGCTTATGTCCTTAAAACTGTTTCAGATGGACCGGGTTTGACCATTTTGGAAGCTGCTGAAGCAGTAGGCATACCCACGATCAATAATTCGCGAGCTATCCGCTTGATACGGGATAAGGCCGTAGCTGTGGCTTTTGCACAGGCGTGTGGTCTGCCTGTGCCAATAACCTACTTTGTCGGTCATCCTCGCGCCTTAGTCAAAGTGCCGCATGATGTCTACCCTGTGGTGGTCAAACCCAGTAATGGTACTTCATTACAGGATATCCATCTTGCGCATACCCCTGAGGAGATGGCCCAACTCACCTTAGATGAGCATAGTTACTACCTGGCGATGCACTATGTCGAAAACACTGGCTATGATATCAAGCTTTACGTGACAGGCCAGGAAGTACACGCTATTGTCAAAAGTTCACCGCTGCATGGAACAGTGCAAGAGCAAGAAATACCAGTAAGCAGTGAAATGCTGAAGCTGGCACGGCGCGTAGGCCAGGTGTTTGGTCTTGATCTATACGGCGTAGATGTCCTGGAGACTGCTAATGGGTTGATGCTCGTTGATATCAATGACTTTCCGAGCTTTTATGGCGTTCCACGCAAGGTTGCTAGCGTCGCAGAATACATCTTGCATGCTGCCTATCGTACCCGGCGCGAGGGACAGAGGCGTCTTGGGCGACCACTTATACACACTCGCAAGCTACTACGGCGACAGGATAACAAGATTGTTCCTGCCGAGCTGATAAGTTTTAATCCTAACGTGAAACGCGTACACAGCAACTGACTCTTCTCAGCGCTACTGTGAAACCTGTATAGCGCCTGGATCGTACTATAAGTGGGATTGTACATTAGCTCTTGGGTGAGAAAATAAACAAAGGGAAAGCTGATCTTGACCTCGAATGAGGGATTGAAACATTTGTTTTATGCTCAGATTGGCGCTAAGCCCGAATGAGGGATTGAAAGAGGAGCAAGTATTTATGAAGAGGAGCATTGACGTGGATCAGCTTAATGGCAACGATGTAAGGGATAATGCCAAACAGTTAGCAAAATCCACTGTAGCTACCGTCCAGGAAGGCTTGCAGTCAGGCGCATCAAAGACCCGGGAGACGCTGCTAGTGGGACTGGGAGCAACGCAAGGTCTGCTGAAAGGCTGGCGCCGGCAGAAACGCACGGCAAAGAACCTGGCGAGAGCTCAAAAGAAAGCTCAGAAGAATCTGAAAAAGGTTCAGCGTACCGTCCAGAAAAGCCTGCAATCAGGAGTATCAACCACACAGGATGCTCTACAAACAGGGTTAGGGGTGGCGCAGGTAGCCCTGGAGCGGAATGTAAAACGGGTCAACAAGAACTTGAAGAAGGCTCAGAAGAATCTTAATAAGAATCTAAAGAACTTGCAAGGGCCTCTTCAAGAGAATTTGCAGACAGGTTTGTCAAGGACCCAGGATGTGCTACTTGCGGGACTTGATACCACTCAGGATGTTCTGGGTAAGAATGCCAAACGTGCTACCAAAAATCTGAAAAAGGCCCAGGAGAACTTAAAAGACAAGCGGGATACTCTTCAAACCCAACTCGTAAGACGCGCAAGAAGACGCAGGCGTGCAAGAACCATCTTCCGCCTGGGTCTGCTAACTGGTATCGTGCTCGTGTTACTTTATACGCCCTGGCCCGGTTCAGAGACCCGTAATCGAATCATGCAATCCTTGCAAGGCCTTCTCGCTCGCCAGTGACTATGTATCCTGCCACATGTGATAAAGACGTAATTCGTTCAACCTGTAGGGGTGGAGCAGTAACTCTTGTGGTTACTGCTCCTCTGAACGCCATTTTATATGCCCGATATCATTCAAAACATAGAGCACGCGATGCTTGCCTGAAACACGCACCAGGGTAATCGATGTGTTGGCGGCAGGGTAGAAGAAGTCTCTATCTAGCCCCAACACTTCGGCAACGTAGGCATTCACCACACCTCCATGAGTAAAGATCAGCACTCGTTGCCCGATATGGTTGCGTGCTATCTCATCTAGCGTCTCGACGACACGCTTACGGAATGCTTTAGATGGTTCGCTATCCGGGATAGCATCCCAATTTCCAGCTTCACCCGCTATACGAACAATATCCACCTGGCGTTCCTGTAGAGCCTTCGTCAAAGCTGCCAGGTCTTTGCCATCATCGGGCAATGGACGTATATCGCCCAGCCTAATCTCTTTCAAGCCTTCGACCACGGTAGGTGTCATACCAAGATGTTTGGCTAGAGGTGCCGCTGTTTCCAGGCAACGCAGCAGCGGACTGCTGTATACTGCATCAAAGCTCATATCAGCGAGTCGTTCCGCTAATGCCTGTGCCTGTTCGCGTCCTATACTGCTAAGCGGCAGGTTATCATAAATGCCGCTGGGGATAATTTCATCTTCACCAGGGATGGCATCGGCGTGTCGCACGATAAAGAATTCAGCGGCATTGCTGCGCTGGATCAAAAATGGATCTTCCATAGTATGCATACTTCCTAAGTAAATAAATCTTATCTTGAAAACTGACGGATGACCGATCTCGCCAATGAACGCTTATGTACTTCATCGGGGCCATCAACAATGTGTAATGTCCGACCATGCGCCCACATTGAAGCCAGGGGAAAATCATCACTAATACCTGCGCCACCAAAGACCTGCATGGCCCGGTTGACAACGGTGGTAAGCACTTCCGGTGCCGCAATCTTAATCATCGCGATCTCGTTTTGTGCGGCCTTCTTGCCATAGGTGTCAATCGTCCATGCAGCTTTGAGTGTCAAGAGCCTTGCCTGCTCAATCTCCAGGTACGACTGGGCGATCCAGTCCTGGATTACCCCTTGCTCGGCCAGTGGTTTGCCAAAGGCCACTCGCGACGTGGCCCGCTGGCACATAAGCTCTAAGGCGCGTTGCGCCATTCCAATTGCACGCATACAGTGATGGATTCGTCCTGGCCCCAGGCGTGCCTGGGCAATTGCAAAACCACTTCCTTCTTCTCCCAATAAATTGCTCGCAGGGACACGGACGTTCTCGAAAAGCACCTCGCAATGACTTTCGTTATCTATATAGCCCATCACTGGAAGGTTGCGCTTGACGGTCACACCAGGTGTATGCTTGGGCACCAGTACCATACTCTGCTGCCGATATCTATCAGCAGAATTGGGATCAGTTTTGCCCATCACAATGAAAATCTTACAGCGCTCGCGAGCAGCTCCAGAGGTCCACCACTTTCGGCCATTCAGCACATACTCATCACCCTCACGCTGGATGGTAAGCTGAATGTTCGTGGCATCTGAGCTGGCTACGTCTGGTTCGGTCATGGCGAAAGCTGAGCGGATCTCACCATTGAGGAGAGGTATAAGCCACTCTCTCTTCTGTTCCGGCGTGCCGAATTGTGCCAGAATTTCCATATTTCCTGTATCAGGTGCGGCGCAGTTAAATACCTCAGATGCCCAGCTAACCCGGCCCATGATTTCGGCAAGGGGAGCGTATTCCAGGTTGGTCAGGCCCGCCCCGTACTCTTCATCGGGTAAAAAAAGATTCCATAGTCCCTCGGCTTTTGCCTTCGACTTCAACTCATCCACGATTTCAGCGTGGTGATGCGGATTGCCTGAGGCCGCGATCTGGTCCCGGTATGTCTCTTCATTGGGATAAATATAGCGATCCATAAAATCGCTTACTTGCTTACGTAGCTCGTTGACTTTCTCTGAGTAGGCAAAATCCATTAGCTTCCCTCCTGAATGTGCAATATGCCTTTTCTTTGACTATACCATAAAGTGAAGGCATTTCATAACTCTTAGAAATGCCCTCGGGTAAGTAAAATCACCAATGCCAGCGTGCCTGGCTCATTGAAACGAAACAAGCAGATGGCGCGTGTAGAAAAGAGAAGAAGTTGTGTTTATCTAAATTGTGTGCCCTCTCGACCGAAATAGGCATACAAGATCAAGATAAGGAGGACGCTATGTTCACAGTCCTTGGTGAGCTTCCGCTCATCACGATCAACGTGGGTAACGTTCATCTGGCTCTCTATCTGAGCCAGGTCATGTACTTGCTCGTTGCAGCATTTGTCGGCTTTATTGCAGAGTTCATTGTAGGATGGCGGCTCCCCTTCGGCATCATCGGGGCGATCATTGCCGCACTTGTAGGGATATGGATCGTCAGCAATGTGGTGGTCCTCATCATTCCTGGTGATCCCGTTCTCTTCGGGATTCCGCTCTTCAAAGCGCTCATTGGAGCCACCCTGTTCGCGGCACTGTGGTACCTGCTGACCTACCGCATCTGGCACCACCGTCGCCCGTACTACCAACGTCGAGTCTCTGCATAAGCGGGGGTCGTCCCTGCGTGGCTTTCTGTCAGAGAAGAAAGTCAGGAAGTATGTTTGCATGAAGGAGGGTTCTACTCATGGTTATTACCTTTGGAGACTTGATCGTCTGGCTGATTATCGCAGCGGTGGTTGGCTTTTTAGGGGAGTTGATTGCGCGGAGACGTACGCCCTTTGGTATTGTAGGTGCCATCATTGTAGGGTTCATCGCTATCTTTCTGGTTGTTGGCGTCTTGCACTGGCACATCGTTGGTGAGCCGTTTCTGAATGGAGTACCTTTGATCACTTCGATCATTGCGGCGGCGATACTAGTTGCATTATGGAGCGCCTTTGCCTATCGTCATGCTTATGGCTACTATTCTCGCTATTATTATCGACGGGGTAGCTATGTTCGTAGACCTCGTCGATATCGCTGGTTTTAATGTGTGATGAGCGTTGAGGCAGGCTTTTCTCGCCTGCTGGCTTAAAAAATCGGCGTCTCAAAAAAGTGTCGAAGTGGCTGTATAGGAGCAGCTCTACACAGTCACTTCGACACAACATCAAAATTTTAGCTGTAGGGTATTTGACTTGATAAACCTTCCGCACCTATAAGGTCATGTCTGTGGGTGCTGCGGACGTTGGGGCTGATCGTATCGCGGAGATTGTGGCGATGATGGAAATTGCGGTGGAGGAAGTTTCTGCGGAGGAAATTCCTGTCGAAATGGCGAATATTGATCACCTAGAACCACCTGCTGCCTGAGAAAATTCAGTTCTTTGTAAATGGGCCACTCACCGAAGGCGAGAATACACAATACAACGATGTTTGCGATTGGAATGAACATCAGCAGGCCCATAGCGCCGCTGTATCCTGCCTTGGAGAAAATCCTCCAGTAAACAACAGCCGAAAATATAATAGCTACCACACTGAAAATGAGGGAACCAATAATGACGGGTGTCAGTACTCCACCATTCAGGGTATTTGTATTGGGATCGGGATGCATGGCCTTCTCCTTTTATGATAGTGGCGATTCCAGGTCAGGTAAGCTCTCTAAATCCATTGCCATTATAGCATACTCATTGGATGAGTTTGCAACTGAACATGGTGGATGTCATCTACTGCCCCCTCTGTGGCCAGGCGGAACTTCTTCACAAAACTTCCTCTGCCCGGGAATATCTCCGTCCCTTCCTGTGTTATACCTTTTGAAATTAGCAATCTCAAATATTGAGTGCTAGACAAACAAATTTGTCTATGCTATAATCTAGCAATCAATCGAGGAGACTGCTAAAAGCAGACACGATATTGAACCTTTACTGCCAATGCGCGGAATACCAGGTAAAGATGACTCCACAGCAAAACTGCCCGTATCCGGCGTAAGAAGTAAAAGTTCACCGTCGTACCTCTAAATAGTAGGAGCATACAATTACATGAAATGTGAACGTTGTGAAAAGAATCCCGCCCGCGTGCGTGTCGACGAGATCGTCAACGGCAAACGTGTGTCACATTACCTGTGCCAATCGTGTGTTGACGAGTTGATGAGCGCAGCTATGGGTCAAACGGGTGGCCTTGATGGACAAGGTATCCCTGGGGGTGCTCCATTCGGTTTCGTGTCGAATAACGGCAATTCTGCCTCCGCTGCGGGTGGTGTAAACACGGCTACTGCGGAGCGGGCCAAAAATAGCAAAACACCGACGTTAGATCAGTACGGGCGTGATCTGACTGGCGAGGCTGCGGAGGGTAAACTAGACCCGGCAGCAGGCCGTCAGCGTGAACTTCGCCGGGTAATCACCGTGCTGGGACGTCGTCAAAAGAATAACCCTGTACTCATTGGTGAGCCAGGTGTAGGTAAGACTGCCATTGTCGAGGGCCTGGCACGTCGTATTAACGAGGGCAATGTTCCTGCCAATCTGCGTGGCAAACGCATTGTTTCCCTGAATATCGGTGGCATGGTTGCCGGAGCGATGTTCCGTGGACAATTTGAGCAGCGTGTCAAGTCAATTCTTGAGGAATTGAGGCAAGCCGATGATGTGATTCTCTTCATCGACGAATTGCACACGGTTGTTGGCGCAGGAGCTGCAGAGGGTGCTGTTGGCGCTGCCGATATGCTCAAACCTGCATTGGCTCGTGGCGAGTTGCACTGCATCGGCGCAACCACTTTGGACGAATATCGCAAACATATTGAGAAGGATGCCGCGTTAGAGCGCCGCTTCCAGCCGGTAATGGTCGATGAGCCAACGGTGGAAGAAGCTATCGATATGCTGCATATCGTGCGCCCCAACTACGAATTGCATCACGGGGTAAGCATTACAGACGAAGCCATAGAAGCTGCCGTCAAACTCTCAGACCGCTATATCAATGATCGGTTCCTACCCGACAAAGCGATTGACGTGATGGACGAATCAGCCTCGGCTCTACATCTGGAGGCGACCGAGAAGGGCATTGTTAGCCCAACGCTCGTCTCGGACCTGGAGAAGGAACTGGCCGACATCCAGGCGAAGAAGGAAGCTGCTGCGAATTCAGAGGACTATGAACGAGCCGCGAAGTTGCGCCAGCAAGAACTGGTAACACAGGATAAGCTGGATAAAGCGCGTGCTGAGTTAGGCAACTCAATGACCTTGCTGGTCACACCTGAACTTATTGCGCAAATCGTTGAGAACTGGACAGGTGTACCTGTCAGTCAGATGCTCGAAGGTGAGCGTCAGAATCTGATCAACCTGGAAGAGGACCTGCGCAAGCGTGTTGTCGGCCAGGACGAGGCAATTAGCGCTGTTTCCCGCGCTATTCGTCGCTCACGTGCTGGACTGAAGGATCCCAAGCGCCCGATTGGTTCGTTCCTGTTCCTCGGCCCAACCGGTGTTGGTAAGACGGAACTGGCGAAGGCTCTGGCTGCCGAACTCTTTGGCGGCGAGGATAACCTCATTCGACTCGATATGTCGGAGTACATGGAGCCTCACACGGTTTCTCGCTTGTTTGGTAGCCCTCCAGGCTATGTTGGATACGACGAAGGCGGTCAATTGACCGAACAAGTACGACGTCGTCCGTACAGCGTGATCCTGATGGACGAGGTCGAGAAGGCACATCCAGAGGTATTCAACGCTTTGTTGCAGATTATGGATGATGGGCGTCTGACCGATGGTCAGGGCCGTACGGTAGACTTCAAGAATACCGTGGTCATCATGACCAGTAACGCTGGTAGCGCTGACATGAAACGAGCGGTGCGCATCGGCTTCTTGCCAACTAAGGCTGAGGATGCTCGCGATGAGCAGCATGAGGTGATCCGCTCGAAGGCAATGGAGGGGCTGAAGCAAATGTTCCGGCCCGAACGCGCTGCTGAACGGTGAGATTGTCCCTGGACAGGTCGCAAACCTGGTTCTGCATGATGGCGAAGTTGCCGTTGAAGCGCAGGAACTAATGCAGGCGGCGTAATAGATTAACATTCCAACAAGAAACCTGCCGTACACTACAGCGTATGGCAGGTTTCTTGTTATTTATTTGCGAGGGATCAACCTTCGGGTTTGCATTGCCGCTGGCTAGTGATTCATAATGTAGAAGTTATCATGCTTGAACGCTAACGTTTACCAGGAGTGCGGAGATGAAGCTACGCAATTGGGTGGCACTTGCGAGTGCCACCACGGGAGCTATTGGACTTGGTTTAATTGCAAAGAGTTTTTTGCCACAGCATTTTGCTACTGACGAAAGCTACAGTCTCCCTGAAGAGGTACTTTCAGAGCATACCCATGATCAACGTGATTTCTCGGCATTACCCGCCGTAGATGTATTGTTTCTGCGCTGTGGAAGCCAAACTATTCCTGAATGGGCTGCAGTGCGAGGAGGGTCCTTTTCTCCCCTGGTCATATCTCATAGCGCCGTCCTGGTGCGTCATCCAAGGGCGACATTTTTATATGACACCGGCCTCTGCGCCGACATTTATACATATTTAACTGGCCAGTCCATACTCTTGCGTAAAACCCTGATGAACTTTGTCTTTGAGCAATCCCTTAGTAGTCATCTCGAACGCCTCGGATTGAAAAGCAGCGACCTGGATTTTGCGCTGCTTTCTCACCTCCACTGGGATCACGTGGGCGGTATCCCTGATATTCCTGGTGTGCCTCTGCACATTAATCGCGTCGAATACGAAGCAGCAACCCTGGGACTACTCGATGCTTGGGATGGGCTTGTGCGCCGGTTGATGGGCGATAATCCATTAGAATTTTTTGACTGTGCAGGCCCTCCATTTGAGGGATTTCGCTCTAGTTACGATCTTTTTGGTGATGGTTCGGTGGTACTCGTACCTTTACCAGGTCATACGGCGGGCAACACTGGCATGTTCATCAATCGTTCCAATGGGTCCCGCCTCTTTCTGCTTGGCGACGCTGTATGGGTTTCTGAGAACTATGCTCGTCCCGCTACAATGCATCCTTTGATCTGGTTGCGAGTAACGCAAGATGATGCGACTGCTCGCCAGACACTTATTCAGTTGCACCACTACGCGCTTCAACATCCTGAGATACCCCTTATTGCCATACACGATGCAGAGATGCAGAAACAGTTTAGGCCGTAGAACAAAGCTATCAGACCGTTCTGCGGTAGCAATCTGCGCTAGCTAAACTACTCTCACCTCTTCGATTAACTGCAAAAGTATTCCCATTTTAAAAGGTTTGCGTATAATAGGGATGTGCGGCAGTTTCTCTTTCACCTGTTCCAGTTCATCCTGGCTGCATGCTGAAACGATAATAATGGGGAGTTGCTCCGGTGGTATGACCTGTTGGATGTGTTGAATTGCGCTGAGGCCAGATATGTTCCCTTGTATCAATAAATCGACTATGACAAGGTCATAAGGCACGGTGTAGCTTGCGTCTTCGTCCTCACCTGCAAAAAGCTCCAGCAAGAGTGAAGAGCTTTGTATATGTGATTCAACACTGTGCCCTGCCATTTGCAGCGCAGTCGTCATATAATCCAGGATGGCAGGATTGTCTTCAAGCAGCCCAATCTTCATGTGAGATCCCTTTTCTCAGCACAACATAGCACAAGAACGGACTTCTATAGGCTCTCTACAATGTATCAATGTACAAGATTATTACGTTCCTGCCAGGAGAGAGCTACGCCTACAGCGCTCGTCGCTATCCCTTCCTTGGGTGAGGACCCCTTGTTAGTGTAACATATTTCATTTGCGGCAAATGTAATTATAGGGGGGATAGTACAAAAGTATATATAGCAGGCTAATTCAGATTAACTCGACGTCCTTCGTTGATACCAGAAGCCTCCCTGCATCATGGGCCCGAACATCGAGGGCATTCCCTGCTGCTCTTCAACTTGTTCGGGAACAGCAAACATGCTCGCGCTCCTCATCAGCATACTCCAGCGCTTATTAAGAACGTTTAACTCGGCTAAAAAGTACTACGACACTGTACAACCGTGCCCTCTCCTCGTATTCTAGTAGACGGAGGTGCTACAACATTGAGCAAAGCAAGAACTTTTGCCCTGTCCTCCGCGAAAGGATTGTGATGAAAATAGAACACATGCGATGGCAAGACAGCAGGTGGGAGCCGAATGTCCCTGGCAAGCTACGTGCGGCTCAACTGGTGTTGCTGTTTGGCTGTCCATCCCTTCTTAAACAGCGGGACCTGCTCCAGGAGATCCAACAGGCCTATCCCAGTGCCCATCTTCTCGGTTGTTCGACCGCTGGTGAAATTTCTGGTACGCAAGTACTCGACGAGTCTTTAGTCGCTACGGCAGTCCAGTTCGAACAGACCGCGCTGCATGGGGTACGTATCAAGCTCAAAAAGGGCATTAGTGACTTTCAAGCAGGAGAACTCCTGGCACAGGAGCTTGACAAAGAAGGACTCGTTCATGTCTTAGTCCTCTCTCGCGGGGTGAATGTTAATGGAAGCGATCTCGTTGCTGGGCTAACTC
>WNFC01014560.1_pt1 | contig 16647 bp, 18 predicted proteins | sample 5400541 | NCBI WGS metagenome assembly WNFC01 (sample SAMN13153342, study PRJNA577476) | soil metagenome | isolation source: 120 cm saprolite under Douglas fir tree site 2 hole 2 replicate 1 | place: USA:California | collected 2015-04-18
CAAACGACAGCCACCCGCAGGTGATCGCTTCGACGGCGTCGGCCCGCAGCGCGCGGCTGGCCAGCTTCTCGGCAAGGTCGAGCTTGCGAACGGCGAGATAGCGCATGACCGGAATGGCAAGCAGTGTCACAATCAATCCTGGCCAGGAAAATTCTTCGCCCACCCCCCACCACAGGTTCCAGCCTGCCGCAACGACAACATAAGCCGCGAGCGCAAACAACAATCCGCCGCCGATGCGGCTCGCGATGCGTTCGGCATGCTCGGAGAACGCCTCCCCGTTTCGCAGCTCGATCGACAGGCGCCAGACCAGGACGCCGGCCGAAACCAGCTCGATCACGCTGTCGAGCCCGAAGGCGACCAGCACAAGGCTGCCGGCCGCAATTCCGGAGGCAAGCGCCACCACGGCCTCGACGACCATCCAGCCGATGGTGAGCCATTCGAGGCGAAAGGCCTTGCGAATGAGCTGTGTGCGGCCGCCGTTCGGCGTCGTCGGCAAGTCCAGGCGTGGCGGCGCGCAACAGCCGTCGTCGCATGTTTGCGCGATCTTTTCGACCTTTGTCATCGGCACATCCCCTAGACCCAGAGTATTCGGTGAGGATTATATATCAACGCGGCGGTGAGCCCGCCACTTGGCGGGACCTCAGCCGAATGCCTGATCAATTGCGACGCGATAACCGCTCGCCAACCGGTTGGTCTCGTTGGCCATGCCGACCACGGCCATGAGCTCGCCGAACATCGCGTCGGTCATGCCAGCCTTGCGGGCGGAAGCAGTATGGCTCGCGACGCAATATTCGCAGCCATTGGTCACGCTCACTGCGACATACAACAATTCCTTGACCAAAGGGCTCAACGCTCCCTCGGCCATCACCTCCTTGACGCTCTCCCAGGTGCGCTTGAGCAGCGCTGGATCGTTTGCCAGGTATTTCCAGAAGTTGTTGACGTCGTCGACCTTGCGAGTGCGCTTGATGTCGTTGAAGACGGCCCGCACCTGCGGCGCCGCGTCGGCATATTCGATCGCTTTCGGTCGGCTCATTGATTTTCTCCTTAACGTTTCTCGATATGGATTCACGGCAGCAGCGGCCGGTGGCTCGGGCAGTCCGTATCCTCCAGGAGCCTCTCCGCTTGGAGGGCCTCTTTCTTTGGGAATGACACCGTGGCCTCATGGCCATAGATTCGAGTAGCTTTGGTCATTGCGATCCCGACTTTACACGTCGTTGAACCGCAGGATTGCGACCGGGCTTTCAAGCTGAGCAGGCCGCGGGGAGCATGACATGACGCACGCATTTTCCGATCAAGACATCCCCGTCTGCGCGCCGCCGGATCCCCACCCGAATAAGCCCAAATTCGAATTTCCGCCGCTCGCTTGCGACTGCCACGCCCATATTTGCGGACCCCAGAGAATTTACAAATACATCCCGCAACGCATCTACTCTCCGCCCGATGCGCTGCTGCCGGAGTATCGCCGCGTCCTCGATGCGCTCGGGTGCGGCCGCGCGGTGCTGGTGCAGCCGAGTTTTTACGGCACAGACAATGCCGCCATGCTGGCCGCCATGAAAGCTGCAGGTCCGGCGTTCCGCGGCGTGGCGGTCATCGGCGCCGATGCGACGGCGCGCGAGCTTGAAGCCATGCATGAGGCGGGGATTCGTGGCGCACGATTGAACATTGTGGATGTCCGCGAGCGCAAGGGGCAGCTTCCCCTCGAGCGCATCGCGAGGCTCGCCGAGCAAATCAAGCCATTCGGCTGGCATATCGAGTTCCTGATGCATGTGGATGAGTTTCCACAGATCGACAAGACGTTTGGCAGGCTGCCGGTCGACGTCGTGTTTGGACACCTGGGCTATGTCAAGACAGAAAAGGGCGTAACAGCGCCTGGCTTCCAGTCGCTGTTGCGGCTGCTTCGCGGTGGACGCGCCTGGGTCAAGCTCACCGGCGCCTATCGCATCTCGTCGCAGACATCGCCTCATGCCGACACCAACGCGTTCGCGTACGCGCTCCTGGACGCGGCTCCGGACCGGATTGTGTGGGGCACTGATTGGCCGCATGTAATGACGAAATGGACGATCCCGATGCCTAGCGACGGCGCCATCGCCAATCTTCTGCTCGATTGGATTCCCGATGCGGCGCTGCGCCTGCGCGTCCTTGCCGACAATCCGGCAGCGCTTTATGACTTCCCGTAAGCCCGGGCCGCGCTGGCAGCGCAATTAGGACTTCTCCGTGATTCAAGTGAATCACAGCCTTGTCATGCCCCGCGAAATCGGATGTTTCCGATTTCGCTCGCTTAATAGCTGCCGAAGTCGGCCAAGGCCGACTTCGGGTGAAATCGGATGTTTCCGATTTCGCTCGCTTAATAGCTGCCGAAGTCGGCCATGGCCGACTTCGGGTGAAAGCGGGGCATCCAGCAACCCCCGGCGAATCAGGTGGTTACTGGATCGCCCGCTTTCGCGGGCGAAGACATGTAGGTGATGCAATTATTTCCCGGATTGCCGCACGAAAACTGCACGGCCTCAGATGGAGTGAAGCCGTAGTGACTCTTGCTGACGTATAGTGCCGTCTGTCGGGCCCGACAAAACTTATGCCCAGTCGGTTTATCCCCAAATAGCACCGCCCCGCCCCATAAACCTGACAACAGCGCCTCTTTTCCACAAGTCTGCAGGCCTTTGGAAATGTCGATATCGTATGTGTGATCGCAAACATCTGTGTGATCGCAAACATCAAACATCAAAAAACCGCTTGATGCAAAGAAACTCCACCTCAATATGCATCTTATGCGTGCATAACTGGATAAAATCCACCCTCAGCGCCAGTGACAAGGAACGCTCCGCCTGCGCCGACGATCACAAAGTTACCCTAATGCATATCCGGCCGGATGCAACCCGTCATTATTTGCGCTTGGTGCGCACCTTTCTCCTTGACGGTTTCGCTGCCGAATCCTTACCCGCTCCCCCGATGCTAAAATCATCGAGCTTCTTGCCTGACTTGAGGGCCGCGGCGAGCCATCGCGGTTTGAGCCCACGTCCCGCCCAGGTCTCGCCGGGATTTTCGGGGTTGCGGTACTTCGGGGCGACCTTTCCTCTTACTCCACGGCCGAAGGCAGCTTTCGATCGGCTGCTACCCATGTCGACGCGCGAAAGCTTGACAAGCTCGGATTCCAAAGAACGGCGCTCGTCCGCGACTTTGCTCGTCAACATCGCATCAATCTTGCCACGGAGACCGACGAGGGCATCGATCGTCATCGATTTCAAATTCATAACCATGCTGCTCCGTTAGAAGGATTACTCGGATTATATCGATCCGTCCGCAAATGCAAGTCAAAGGACTGCGCCAAGCGTGGATGTCCCATTTGAACCTTTTGATATCCACTTTTCAAGCAGAAAATAAATCCACGCCACGCCTATGCACTGGCGGGTACGGAGTTTGAAACTTAAGCGTATAAACCGGTAATTCAACTAAAAGACTGTGGGCTGCCCGACTCCAGTAAAGACTGAAATACCGTTAGCCGGGCATAGAGCGAGGCATGCCGTCTGATCGTCCAGGCGAAAGCACCGACCGGCGACTGCCGTTCGCGAGCATTCCTAAATCTCAAAAGGGATTGTTTGGTCGCCGCCGGCCGCCGCGCCACGGTGCGGCGACCGATCGCCGAGAAACTTTTGCAGTTAATTTCCCCTAATTCGCCACCCGTTATCGGCAATCGTGGTAAGAGGACAAAACTTGTGGCGGTTCCTACTTGGTCATGGCCGGGCTTGTCCCGGCCATCTCGACAATCGGCGCACTGTGCCCTCCTCATCGAGATCGCCGGGACAAGCCCGGCGATGACGCATGGGCTGCCATGAGTTTTGCCCCTGTTACCAATCGTGCGAGCTGATCCTATTCGCCTCGTTGCGGCAAATGGGTGCGCCGCAACCTATACTGCCACGGATATTCAACTGACATTTGATGCATTCCAGAGCTGTGTCTTGCGTCTCGAGCTTCGCTCAATGTCGACAACAAGATCGCGATGCTCGCGGCAGGCGCTCAGAGCGGAACGCGTTGCAGCCAATTCTCCGGCTCATTGGGAAGGCGAGCAGAATCCTCCGCGCAGCCGGCGCGATGCCGCGGGCGTTTTTGACCGAAAACCACGCTGGCTGCCGCGGCGCATTCGCCCGTGCGATTGCAAGCCGCGTCCGACTTTCGGCGCCGGCTTCCACCTGCTCAACCGCAATGCTCCTCAACCCTAACGGTCGGATACCAACTGGCGCCGTCACCTGAGTCCGACTGGGACTTGAGGGTAGGTCGAAAAGTCGCATGAAAGGCGGTTTGGGGGCCGGCCCACACATGTATCGACATCGACTGCGAATTCGTCGTCGCGATTTGTGCAACGCAGCAAGCATGTAGATTGGCAACGCCGCAACCCCTCTTGCAATCTGCCGCGATGTCGGTCATGCGACACACGGCACGCACGGGGTCTAACGCACCTCAAGTCAGTAACGAACTGGCCGGGCAGCAATTTCGAATCTGGTGGATTCAAAATCGGCGCCCCGGTCGCAACGCCAGGAGCTAAGAAAATGGCGCTCGTCGAAACACGCGACCTGGTCAAACGTTTTGGGAGCCTGACCGCGGTCGATCACATTTCGTTTTCGGTGGAGAGGGGCGAGGTCGTCGGATTTCTGGGGCCGAACGGCGCCGGCAAATCGACCGCAATGAGAATCATCAGCGGTTTCATGGAGCCCACCTCGGGCCAGGCCTGGATTGATGGACACGACAGCCACACCGACCCGATCGCCGCCCGGCGCCGTCTCGGCTACTTGCCGGAAGGTGCGCCCGCCTACGCCGACATGACGGTCGCCGCGTTCCTCGAATTTATTGCCGCCATGCATGGGATGACGAGGCCGCAGGCCAATGCGCGGCTCGCCGAGCTGGTCGACCGCGTCGATCTCGCGGACGTATGGAACCAACGCATCGAGTCCCTGTCCAAGGGTTTCAAGCGGCGGGTCGCCATCGCCCAGGCGCTGGTCCACGACCCCGATGCCCTGATCCTTGACGAGCCAACCGACGGCCTCGACCCCATCCAGAAATACGAAATGCGCGACCTCATCCGCTCCATCGCGCCGCAAAAGGCAATCATCATATCGACCCACATTCTCGAAGAAGTTGAAGCGGTTTGCACCCGCGCCATCATCATCGCCAAGGGCCGAATGCTTGCGGACGCGACGCCCGCGGAACTGCTGGCGCGCGCGCCGAGCCATGGCACGCTTGCGCTGGCGCTTGCCACCGCGGACCCGCAAGGCGCAATCGATATCCTTTCGAAACACCCGGGAGTCGGGCGGGTCGATGTCGTCCAACGGGTCAATGGCGTCACCCGGATCGCGGTGCGAACTTCAAAGACCAGTCCGTCGACCGACGAGATCACGAGCCTGCTCGGCAGGTCGAACATCGCGGTCACCGAATTCTACATCGAACGCGCCACGCTCGACGACGTGTTCCGGCAGATCACAAGCCATGGTGCGGAGAACTGACATGCGTCCGGCGCTCCTCGTATTTCGCCGCGAATTCGCCGCCTATTTCTCGACCCCGGTGGCGGCGGTATTCCTCATCGTCTTCCTGGCGCTGGCCGCCGGCATGGCGTTTCTGGTCTCCGGCTTCTTCGACCGCGGCCAGGCGGACCTGTCGGGATTCTTCTTCTGGCATCCGTGGCTCTTCCTCGTGCTGATGCCGGCGATCGCGATGCGGCTTTGGGCCGAGGAACGACGCAGCGGCACCATCGAGTTCCTGATGACGCTGCCGGTTGAGCCGTGGCAGATCGTGGTCGGCAAGTGGCTCGCGGCCTGGGCCTTTGCGGCGCTCGCGCTCGTGCTGACGATGCCGCTGTGGATCACCGTCAACGTGCTCGGCTCGCCGGACAACGGCGTGATCCTGTCCTCCTACATCGGCTCGTGGCTGATGGCGGGCGCGTTCCTGGCGCTCGCCGCGGCCATTTCGGCCCTGACCAAGAGCCAGGTGCTGGCCTTCATCGGCGCCACCGCGGTGAGCTTCCTGTTCGTCATGGCGGGCTTCGATCTCGTCATCTCGGTCGTGCGTCAATGGGCTCCCGGCTTCATCGTCGACGCGGTGCGGTCGATGTCGTTCTTCGCGCATTTCCAGCACATCACCGACGGGGTGCTGGAACTGCCATCGATCGTTTTCTTCGTGTCGCTGATCGTGTTCTGCCTCTGGCTCAACGTTCGCATCATCGAAGTCAAAAAAGCTGCGTGAGATATCGCCATGTCCGACCAGACTCAACCGCAAACCCGCAAACCGCTCGCGACCGGCCGCATCGCGCTGATCGCCGCGCTGCTCGGCGCCGTCATCTTCGTGTGCCTCAACATCGTCAGCGCCCAGATCTTCCGCGACGCCCGCGTCGATCTTACGGAGCAGCACCTCTACTCGCTGAGCCAAGGCACCCGCTCGCTGCTCGGCGAGCTTAAGGAACCCGTGCGGTTCCGCTTGTTCATGTCATCCGGGCTGACCAAACAGGCGCCGCAGCTCGCAGCCTTCGCGGGGCGGGTGCGCTCGCTGCTCGATTCCTATGCCGCCGCTGCCAAGGGCAACATCATTCTCGAGGTCATCGACCCGCGGCCATTTTCTGAGGAAGAGGACCGCGCCGTCGCCTTCGGCATCGACGGTTTCACGGGCGTCGGCGGCGAGCGGCTGTTCTTCGGCCTTGCCGCCACTAATTCCACCACCGGAAGGGCCACCATCGGCGTGTTCGCACCGGACCGCGAAGCGTTCCTGGAATACGACCTGACGCGGCTGGTGTCGGAGCTCGGACGGCGGGGCAAGCCGGTCGTGGCCCTGCTCGACGGGCTCGGCCTTGCTGGTAATCCCATGATGCGGATGCCCGAGCAGCAGGTGCTGACGCAGATGAAGCAGTTCTTCGACGTGAAGCCGCTGTCCGGGGAGGTCGAGAAGCTGCCCGGCGACACCCGCGTGCTGATGGTGGTCCACCCCCAGGACCTCAGCGAAAAGACGCTCTACACCATCGATCAATGGGTGATGGCCGGCAACGCCACGATGATCTTCGTCGACCCGTTCGCGGAGAACCAGCTCGGCCCGCGCGGCATGCCGTCGCCGAACCCGACCTCGAACCTCGAACCACTGTTCAAGGCGTGGGGCGTGAAATTCGACACCACCCGGGCCGTCGGCGATCCGGACTATGCGCTGCAGACCGAGCGCAATGTCGGCGGCCGTCCGGTGGCCTCGCAAAACCTGCCGTGGATGGCGTTACGCGGCGATGCGCTCGCGCGCGATGAGGCGATCTTGGCGCAGCTGTCCGCGGTCGTGATGACGACCGCCGGCGCCTTCGAGACCACCAAGGATGGGGTGACGTTACGGCCGCTCGTGCGGGCGTCGAACGCCGCTGTCACCCTTGACGCCACCGTCGCGGGCGACCGCACCGGCGATCCGCGCCGCCTGCTGGTGGGCCTCACCAAGGCGCCGAAGCCGCCGATTCTCGCGGCCCGGCTGACGGGCACGCTCGACAGCGCCTATCCGGACGGGCTCACGAAGGAAGAGAAAAAGCCCGACGAGGCAAAAGCCGACGACAAGAAGCCCGACGAGGCCAACCCGGACACCGCAAAGGCCGACGAGTCCAAGAAGGAAGAGGCGAAGGCGGCCGACAACGTGCTCAAAAAGTCAGTGAAGCCTGCGAACGTCATTCTGGTCGGCGACGCCGACATGCTGATGGACCGCAACTGGATCCAGATGCACAGCCTGTTCGGCCAGCAGGTCGCGCAAGCGTTCGCCAACAATGGGGACTTCGTCGTCAATGCGATTGAGCAGATGTCCGGCGGCGCCGCCCTCTCCGACCTGCGCGGGCGTGGGGTCTCATGGCGGCCCTTCGAGCTCATTCAGCGGATGGAGGCTGACGCTGACAGCCAGTTCCGCGCCAAGGAGCAGGAGCTGACCACGCAGCTCAAGGATACCGAACAGAAGCTGTCGCAGCTGCCCAAAGCCGCCGAAGGCTCAAATGAGGTGTTGACGGCCGAGCAGGCGAAAACCATCGAAGGCTTCCGCACCCAGTTGCTCGCCATCCGTTCCCAGCTGCGCGACGTGCAGTTCGCGCTGCGCCGCGATGTCGACAATCTCAAGAACCTCGTGACGGCGCTCAACGTCGGCGTCGTGCCCGTGACGGTCGGGGTCATCGCGCTCGCCTTCGGAATGCGCCGGTCGCGGCGGCCTCTGCCGAAAAAGCCATCGGACACGACGGCGTAGCCCGAGACGGAGCAGCATCATGAACGCGAAGCATCTGACAACGCTCGCCGTGCTGGCAGCAATCAGCATCGGGGCGACCGCCTGGGTATTGCAGACCAGCGCCCCGACCGTGGCGTCGGACCGGCGCGGTGAAACCGTCGTCCCCTCGCTCGCCGCGAAGGCGAACGATATCACCGGCCTTTCCATACGCGACGGCGCCGGCACGCTCGCCATCGAGCGCCGCAACAATCGCTTTGTCGCCGCGGACTCCGGCTACCCGATCAAGACCGACCCAGTGCGCGACGTCGTCGCCAGCAGCGCTGACCTGTCATTCCAGGAAGCGCGCACCAGCGATCCGGCCCGCTACGGCGATCTCGGCCTCGCCGATCCCGGCGCCAAGGACGCCGGCAAGGAGATCACGTTCCGCACGGCGGGCGGAGAACTCGCAAGCTTCGTGGTCGGCAATCGCGACACCACTGTTGGTGGCCCGACCGGCGGCGTTTTCATCCGCCTCAAGGGCCAACCCCAGACGTTCCTGGCGCGTGGCGACGTGCGGCTGCCCGTCGTCCGTTCGGACTGGTTCGTGCTTCACGTTTCAGGACGTACGCAAGGCCACCAAGCCGGCCGACGACGCGCGTCGCATGGTCGTGGACGCCGGTGAAGGCCTGCGACTCGTCCTCACCACCGTCGGCGACATTACCGAGGGCTGGGTGCAGATCGCGGCGGAAGCCACCAGCGATGCGGCCAAGGACAAGGCCAAGCTGATCGCCTCCAAAGTTGATGGCTACGATTTCCGCCTGCCTTCCAATCAGGCCGAAATCCTCGGCTGGACCATCACGGATCTGACCGACGAACAGAAGGGCTGACGTAGCCTGGATGGAGCGCCGGCCGCTGCTCCCTCTCCCCGCTTGCGGGGAGAGGGTCGGGGTCATAGGCGCTAGGTTAAGCATGCGGTCAAGCGATCGGGTTGATGACGGGCGCGGCCGTCCTCCTGCGGATTGGAGGCCCAGCTTTCCTTGCCGTAGACGAGCAAGGTCGGACACGCCACTTCCGCCCATAGCCGTTCGACTTCCGCCACCGGCAGATCGATGGGCGGGAAGACGTGAAGGTAGGGGTCGAACTTCCAGCTGTAGGTGCCGTCCTCGTTCTGGTTGACGCCATGACGGGTGAGATGGTGCGCCTGCTCAAGCGACAGGTGCTTGTTCGCGGCCTGCATGCGGGCAACCGCATCCTTGATCGAGTCATAGCGCCGCGGCTGCCGGGCGGCGAGGCCGCGCTGTGCCTCGATCCAGGCGCGCATGCGCTCGGCCAAAGGCTTGGCGAGGCGCTCGGCCATTGCCGTGGGCGATAATCCGAGGCCCTCGATCGAGACGAGGCGCCTCACCTTGCCGGGATAGATGCCGGCATAACGCGTTGCGATATTGCCGCCAAGCGAATGGCCAATCAGGGTCACGGGCGCAAGCTGGCGCTGATGAACAAGTTGCGCGAGATCGTAGATAAGACCCGGCATGGCGTAGCCGCCATCTTGCGACCACTGGCTGTCGCCGTGCCCGCGCAGGTCGGGCGCGATGATGTGCCAGCGGTCGCGAAACCGCTCCACCACCCAGTCCCAGCTGCGCGCATGATCGCGGCCGCCATGGACCAGCACCAGGGGCGGCGCGTCCGGATTGCCCCAATCGAGATAATGCAGACGCAGGCGCTGCGAAATGTAGGTGTGCGAGGTCGAGCGTGGCATGGCCATTTGATCAGCGGTAGCGCGAGCCACGGACTACCGCAAGGCAGCAATATTCTGTACCCGGATGGAGCGAAGCGTAATCCGGGAATGGCCTATCAGCTTGGCGACGCCCTGCGAGATGTAGGTGTGTGAAGTCGGGCTTGGCATGGTGAGCTCATGCGAACAAAGCTGCGAAACTGATCGCAGAAACGATCTGCGTGGCTTTGTGGCGATCAAGGGAAAGCAGCCCGCCCTTGTCGCCCGTCACGAGGTAGTCGGCCTTGCCCGCTTCGGACAGCGCCAACAGAAAATCGTCGTTTGGATCGGCAGAGCGTTTCACCCGCGGTAGCGAGCCGATCTCCTCAGCGAGCTTCTTGATTTGGTTCACCAGGCGTCCCGCCTTATGCGGCTTGATGAGTGCAGCCACTCTTGGCTTTCGCAGCGTGGCCCGTAGTTCGTCGAGCTGCTCCGCGCAGGTCAACAGCGTGAATTTACCGTCCTCCCAGGCATCATAGATGGCGGCGGGACGGCCGACTGGAGAAATCAACGCGGACACCAGGATGTTGGTATCGAGCACCACGCGCATCAGGCTCTGTCAGCCTTGCCTCTGGCGCGGCGTTTGGCGCGAACCTCGCGGACGGCGTCGTCAACGACGCGCTGCAATTCGCCGAGATCGGTCTTGGCGTTGCGCGTCTTGATGTCCTGAACGGTACGATGAAATACGCGCCAGCGCACAGCTTCTTCGATGAACTTCGAGAGGTCACCCTTCTTCATGCCCTGGGCGCCCAGAAAGGTGCGCAGGGCGAGGTCGGTTTCCTTCGAGACCTTGATGTTCCAGCGGACGGCTTCTTCCATTAGGCACTCACATATGTGTATAAACACTTATACACTTATGGTATGCCTCAATGGCTCGGCAGTCAAACGTGCCGTGCGCGACGGGTAGCCCGGATGGAGCGAAGCGTAATCCGGGAAGGGCCTATCCGCTTGGCGATGCGGGTCCCGGATTACGCGACCGAAGACGGTCGCTCCATCCGGGCTACACTCCCCTCGCGGACCAACCGCAAATCCGCTACCATTCATTGACAATCCGGGACCATATTGACGCATCGACGTGCGGTCCCGAACACGTCGTTACGAATTCGAAAAATTTCTTTCACCGGCAAATGGAGGGAACGCATGGTCGCCTTCACGGTCAACGGAGTGCGCAGGGAGCTGGGCGTCGATCCCAACACGCCGCTGCTTTGGGTCCTGCGCGAGCATCTCAAACTGACGGGCACCAAATTCGGCTGCGGCATCGCGTCGTGCGGCGCTTGCACGGTGCACATCGACGGGCAGGCGACGCGCGCCTGCGCCACCCCGGTGTCCATGGTCGAAGGCAAATCCGTCACCACCATCGAGGGGCTTTCGCCCGACGGCAGTCATCCGCTGCAGAGGGCGTGGGTCGCCGAACAGGTGCCGCAATGCGGCTACTGCCAGTCCGGCCAGATCATGCAGGCGGCCGAGCTATTGGCGCGCAACAAGGCGCCGTCGCGCGAAGAGATCGTCGAACACATGGACGGCAATATCTGCCGCTGCGGCACCTATCTGAAAATCATCAGCGCAATCCAGCGCGCTTCGCGGGAGGGCTGAGCCATGACCGAACGCATCGACCCACGCACGACCGACCTCAGCCGTCGCGATTTTCTTGGCGCCGCTGCCGGCCTGACGTTGGCTTTGACGGTGGTGCCTGATCCCCTGGCACTTCCCGGTGAAGGCCTTTCGGGCGAAGCCCTGGCGGATGGCCTGCTGTCGCCGAACGTATGGCTCGCGATCGCGACCGACGGCACCATCACCATCGTCTCGCCCGCCGCCGAAATGGGACAAGGCACATTCACGACGCTGCCGGCAATCATCGCCGATGAGCTCGACGCCGACTGGGCGAAGGTCAAGCCAGTGTTCCCGCCCGAATGGAACGAGAAGAAATTCGGCAACCCGGAAGGCAACTATACCTTCCAGACGTCGGCAAGCTTCGCGACACGGGGCTACTTCAAGGCGATGCGCATCGCGGGCGCCCAGGCACGGCGGGTCCTCATCGATGCGGTTGCAGCAAAATGGGGCGTACCGGCGCAGGAGCTTTCGACCGAGCCCAGCGTCGTGGTGCACAAGGCCACGAACCGCCGCATCTCCTACGGCGAGATTGCGGGCTTCGCCAAGCCGCCGGCCGAATTGCCGAAGATCGAGGAGAAGGATCTCAAGCCCGCCGCGAGCTTCCGCTACATCGGCAAGGATCTGCCGCGGGTCGAAGTGCCACTCAAGGTGACCGGCGCCGCCAAATACGGAATCGACGCCCAGGTCCCCGGCATGGTGTACGCCGCAGTGCTGCAATCGCCTTATCCGGGCGGCAGGCCGGAGACGGTGGACGAGACGCGGGCGCGGCAGGTCAAGGGCGTCACCGACATCGTCAAGCTGCCGGAAGGCGTCGGCGTCGTCGGCACCAGCGTCGAGGCCACCCAGGCCGCCAAGAATTTGCTCAAGGTCACCTGGAGCGACGCGCCGGGCGCGCATCACGACAGCGAGAAGGCGCTTGAGGAGTTCGCCGCCATCGGGCGCGACAACAGCCGCGAAGGCGTGCCGTATGAAAGCGTCGGCGACGCCAAGGCGGCGATGCGGGGGGCCGTCAAGGTCTACCGGGGCGAATACCGCACCCGCTATTTGTACCACGCCCAGATGGAGCCGATGAATGCCACTGCGGCAGTCAGCGCCGACGGCAAGTCGGTCGAGATCTGGACCGGGACCCAGGGCCCGACGAGCCTGCACAACCAGGTCGCCAAGCTCATGGGGATCGAGCGCACCAACATCACCCTGCATCAGCATTTCCTCGGCGGCGGTTACGGCCGGCGCAGCCAGCAGGAAGTGGTCATCGATGCGGTGCGCCTCGCCAAGGTGGTCGGCAAGCCGGTCAAGTTGATCTGGACGCGCGAGGACGACGTGACGGGCGGCAAGTTCCGGCCGATGACGGCGCATCACATCGAGGCGGGCTTCGACGCGGGCGGCAAGCTCGTCGCCTGGCATCACCGCGTCGTGGCCGAGTCGGTCGCCGCCTATACGTCGATCGCCAACGGCACGCCGCCGCCCCCGCTCGACCGCGTCGTCATGAAGGGCTCGCCGATACCGCAGTACCCGATCCCCAACAAGCTGGCCGAGCATGTCATCGAAACGCGCGGCGCGCGGCTCGCGGCCTTTCGCGGGGTCGGCAACGCCTACAACGCTTTCGCGGCAGAGAGCCTCCTCGACGAGATTGCCAAGGACCGCGGCCTCGATCCGATCGCGTTCCGGCTCACGCTGTCGGAGGGCCAGCCGCGGATGCAGACGCTGCTGCGCACCGTCGCGGAAATGTCCGATTGGACGCGGCGCCGCGACGGACGCGGTCTCGGCGTCGGCACCATGGTGAAGGACGACACCCTAGCGGCAGGCGTCGCCGAGGTCTCGGTCGATCGCGCCACCGGCAAAATCAAGGTCCACAATTTCTGGGCCGCCATTGACGCCGGGCTTGCGGTGCAGCCGCGCAATGTGGCGGCGCAGACCGAGGGCAGCATCGTCTACGCGCTCGGCCACGTGCTGCGGGAGAAGATCACCATCCGCAACGGCCGCGTACTGGAGTCGAACTACAGCGACTACGAAGTGACGCGCATGTCGGACGTGCCCAACATCGAGGTGAAGGTGGTCTCCACCGACAACCCGCCGACCGGCGCCGGCGAAGACGGCGTGCCGGTGGTCGCCTGCGCGGTCGGCAACGCCATCGCGGCGCTGACGGGCGTGCGCCTGCGCGAACTGCCGTTCGCGCCGGAGCGCGTGCGCGGGGCGCTGGGGGCGTAGCGGCTTCCTGCTTACACACGTCTTGGCCCTCCCCTCTTCGGGGAGGGTCGAATGACGATCGAACGTCTCTCCGCCGTCATGCCCGCGCAGAGACACCCCGTCTTTGCGGGCATCCACGTCTTTCTCGCTGGGTCTCACCAAGCAAGGCGTGGATGGCCGGGACGAGCCCGGCCATGACTCTGGAGAACTCGTCCAATATAATTCAACGCGCTCCAAATCGAGCTTTGGCCAAGTCGATGAATGGTGCTCTCAACGGCGCCGCGGGGCGTCTCGTCTTCGATGTCACGACCACGGCATTGTGGTCGGGACCGCCGGCCGGCATCGTGCGGGTGGAAAGCGAATTCGCCCGCTGGGCGCTCGCTCACGTGGATGAACTGGCATTGGGGTTTTTCGATCCCAAGACGCGCGCTTTCCGTTATCTCGATCGCAACGTCGCCGATATCCTGATCTCGCAGAAAGCAGCCATCGATACGTTCTCCTTCGTCAATCCGGCGCGCCTGGGCAGGCGCAAGACGGACCGCATTCCCGCGGCTGTCCGGCCGGCCGCGATGTGGCTCCTGCAATTCCGCCGCATGGCGCTCCAGGCCACGGAGCGCGTGAGGTTGACGACCCGCAGCGAGCGCGTCGCAGTGCTGACGGACCGCCTGCAGCGAGCGATCATGAGTCCCAAATACCGCGCTCTCATGGTCAGGCCGGACGGCTCGCGCCGCGGATTTCTCCCCGCCGACACGGTGCTGGGAGAGCCGCTGGCGCTCACGGCACGCGACACCCTCGTTTGTGCCGGCGCCGGGTGGACGCACAACGACATCGCGGCCATCACGGCGGCGAAGCGCAAGCTCGGCTTTCGCTTCGTGCTGTTCTGCCACGACATCATTCCGCTGATGTTTCCTCATTTCTACAAGGGCGCCGATGTCGAGGCGCAGCGCCGCTATTGCGATCTCGCATTCCCGGCCGCCGACCTCGTCATATTCGGCTCGCGCACCGTGGCGGCGGACGTGCGCGCCTATTGCGACGCCCGCGGGATCGCGCATGGCGCCTCCGCAGTGTGTCCCCTTGGCGTAAACGCCAGCACCTCGGCCGCACCGGCGCCATTGCCCGCGGGCCTTGAGGCCGGACGTTATGCACTCCTCGTCAGCACGATCGAGCCGCGCAAGGGCCACCGCCTGATCTATGACGCGTGGGTGAAGCTTGTCGAAGCCGGGATTGCGCAGCGCTCCCGCTTCAAGCTGGTTTTCGCCGGCCGCAAGGGCTGGATGGTTGACGACCTCATGCGGGATCTGCGCCGCGATCCCCGCATCGCCGGCACGCTCCAAGTCCTTCCCGACGCCGACGATGCGACAGTCTCGGCGCTCTACCGCGACGCCGCATTCTGTCTCTATCCATCACGCTATGAAGGATACGGCCTGCCGCTGGTCGAGGCGTTCCGGCACGGCAAGGCCGTCCTCGCCTCGACCGGCGGCGCGGTGCCGGAAGTGGTCGGCGGATTCTCCCCATGTCTCGATCCGACCGACGCCGAAGCCTGGCGGCGCATGTTGGAGACCTGGATCGAGGACCCGGCGGCCCGCGCCGTCTACGAGACGCGCATCCGCGCTTCGTTCCGGCATCCGGACTGGGACGAATCCGCGAGGACCTTCTTTGCGCTGGTGCGCGGGCAGCCCGCGATCGATCGGTAATGCGCCGTCCATTAACTTGTAATGTTCCGACCAATAGTGTGAGATATACACGCTAGGCCCTGTCGGGCCGCGCTCGTTTGGGGGGCCTTGCTACGAAATGAGACAGGAGCGAGGTCATGGGCATTCAGAGTATTCTGGATCGCAAAGGCGCAGGCGTCATCACAGTCCGCGCGACCGAGGCCGTCAAAAGCGCAGCCGATCGCATGCGCGCGCGGAGCATCGCCGCGCTGGTCGTGACCAGCGGTGACGCCATCGCCGGTCTTATATCAGAACGCGACATCGTCCATGCCGTTTCGGCCCATGGCGAGAGAGCGCTTGCCATGGAAGTGCGGGACGTCGCGCCCCAGACCACGGTCACGGTTGCCCCCGGCGATACCTTGAAGCGCGCCATGAGCCTGATGACGAGCCATCATTGGCCGTTGACGCCGAAGCCGCCCTCGGGCGTTTCGAAGATCTCCACAAATAGCTTCCTGGCCGGGTCCGGCGGCAGTTTCATTGCGCCGCGAACGACGTCGGTAACGCTCTTGATCATGGCGGCCTTTTGATCGGGCGTGAGCACGCCCACAGGAAATGACATTTCCACCAGTGGTGCACCGAAGCCTGCCGCCGGCGCGTCCGCCAGAACGGCCGACACACCGGCTGCGGCGGCGGCCCCGGCAACGGTCGCGGTCTTCAGGGCAGCCCTGCGGCTCAATCCGCCAGGACTCTTAGCCATTTCCATGTTCTTGTTTGATGCGTCGACGATGTTCATTGCACAACCTCACATTTATGATGGGCTACGCCGCCGCCGGGTAGGCCTTGGCGGCAACCGGGCCACCGAAGTCGGGCTTGCCCGACTTCGGCAACCTTAAAGTGTCGAAATCGGCAACAGCCGATTTCGATGGCGGAAACACCCGCATGCAAAGGGGACCGGAAACTATCAATCGCTAGGTCCGAGGCGCATAAATTTTACCGATGACACCCCAATCTCCGGCCGGGACTTCATTGATCAGCACGTATGTCGGCGAGTCAGCTGGCACCTTTCTGACGGTAACTATGACATCGTGGATGCCTTTGACGATCTCGCGCCGCTGATCCGGCGTGAGCGTTCCTTGAGGCACATAGACTTTGGCAACTGGCATGCGGAACTCCTTCTTACTGATACATAGTATTGCTATGCCTTGTATTGCTATGTGTCAAGTTGGACCAACAGAGCGCGGT
>WNFC01012866.1_pt1 | contig 16637 bp, 15 predicted proteins | sample 5400541 | NCBI WGS metagenome assembly WNFC01 (sample SAMN13153342, study PRJNA577476) | soil metagenome | isolation source: 120 cm saprolite under Douglas fir tree site 2 hole 2 replicate 1 | place: USA:California | collected 2015-04-18
ACAGATCAACATGGCCACCCACGAAGTCACGCGCGAAGGTCGTGTCATCGATTTAACCATCACAGAGTATAACCTGCTTCATCTATTTATGAGTCATGTGGGGCAAGCATTAGATCGTCAAACGATTCTGAACCAGGTCTGGGGATATGATTTTCTAGGTGAAACCAATATCATAGAAGTTTACGTAAGATATTTACGAGAGAAGATTGAAGATTCACCCAGCTCTCCTCGCTATATCCAGACCATACGCGGAGTAGGCTATATTATGAAAGGATGATTCAGTGGGGGTTCCAGGGGGCCTTGCAGGCCCCCTGGAACCCCCACTGAATGTTACGCTATATTTGCGGAAAACAGAAGTGCAGAGGACATAGAGTCAGTGGTCTTGTGCCCGCCAGGCTTGATGTTTATAACTGATATAAAAGCTTGCGATGCATGACTGAGATCAACGTGTCGATAAGTGTGAGTATCATCTGAAACTGCTCCACCTGTTGCTCAGACGAAAGGCCCTCTTCACGCCATCTAGGCTGCACATCTTGCTCTAAAGCAGCAATTTCGCTACGTACAAGCTGGCGCAATTGAAAGCGCATCAATGATGGTAGAGCTATTGGAAGACCTAGATACTCGAGACGCTCATATAACTGTAGCAACAGAATATCATCGTTGCTATAGATTAGCCCATTGTCAGATTTTACTGGGAAGAGGAGATCCTGAGCTGTCAACTCGTCAATCCACTTCTCAGATTCACCTGTCTGCCTCATCAAGGCTTCTTTAGAGAGACGTACCTCCTGATCACTGCCTGTAAGAGAGCGTTGCAAACGTTGTTTGAGCGCGAAGTTCATCTGCACCTCACCATATTTGGCGCGAATTTCCAGCATTTGCTTGATAGTTTCTAGAGGAAGATTCTGCTGTTCTTTCAGCTCTTTAATAACATTCAGCACCAGCAAGTGTTCCTCATCATAATAGGCTACACGCCCGCGCATGGTGGGAGGAGGCAACATACCCTGGGTGTTGTAAAAACGAATCGTCCTACCTGGTATTCCTGAGATATGCGCCAATTCATCAATCGTAAGCATTACTATATTACCCAATTTCAATGAGACTCTATCGCAAGCGGTGTTACGGTGCATTGTAACATAACAACTGTCGTATATGAACCCTTTGCATAGCAACTGCGCAAGTTTCCTTTGTTCGCTCACAGGTAAATATAAACTCAGCACGACTATTTTCCCCTGTTCTTGTTCTTCACGAAAACAGTCTGGTACACTTTTAGCAATCGAATATGCCTGGGTCCACGTAAGAAGAGATACTGATTGTTACGTTTATCATGAATCGGAGGTTTTCATGCCTGATAAAACTGTATCGACCACTATGGTTTCTGTTCCTGCACATACCCATAATCCCAAGGCGCATGGCTCACTCGATGCCGATATTATTATCAAGAACGCGCCCGACCCGGTCTTTGTCTCTGACCTGGAGGGGAAAATTCTCTCGGCTAACGATGCCGTGTATGAGCTACTCGGTTTCCGGACTGACGAAGTACTGGAGCAATCGCTCTCGCGTTTCATTAGTCCCGAAGAAACTCGTGAGTTTACTGCTGCCCTGCGCGAGGTCATCGAACGAGGCGCGACGCGCAATGCACGCCTCAATCCTCGCAGTGCATCGGGCGAGGTCATACCAACGAGCCTGAACGCTTCTGCCCTGCGCGATGCGGACGGCAAGGTCATCGGCGCCATCGGCATCTTGCGTGACATGCGCGAACTGGATAAGGCGCTTGCGTACTCAGATAGCCTGATCAAGAACGCACCCGACCCGGTTTTTGTCTCCGACCTGGAAGGCAAGATCTTGCAAGCGAACGATGCCGTGTATGAGCTACTCGGCTTTCGTCCAGACGAAGTGCTTGAGCAATCGCTGTCACGCTTCATCAGTCCCGAAGAAACTCGCGAATTCCTTGCTGCGCTCCGTGAAGTCATCGAACGAGGCGCGACGCGCAATGCGCGCTTGAACCCACGCAGTGCATCCGGTGAGATCATTCCAACCACCCTCAATGCTTCTGCTCTGCGCGATACGGACGGCAGAGTCATCGGTGCCATCGGCATTTTGCGCGACATGCGTGCTTATGAGAAGGTGGTACGTGACCTGCAGGAATCGAAGGCCGAGTTACAGGAAAAGATCCTGGACCTGGAGAAGTTCGAAGAAGTGGTTGTGGGGCGTGAGCTTAAAATGATAGCTCTGGAGAAAGAGATTGAGAATTTAAAGCTGGAACTGAACAAGCTCAGTAGAGGATAGAGCATATGGAGCTAACTCAGCAGCCTGCACTGGAGGCTGCTTCGCATCAAGAGACGGACCTGGAATCGTTACGACAAGAGTATGTGTCTTTAATGGAGCAGAAGAACGCTCTGGAGATGCGCGTACGCAAAGGTGAGGAGCGGCGGCGTGCTCTCATGCATATTCTGAACGACCTGAATACGGTCAATCGGAAGCTGGCCGATCAGCGTAAGGCTACGATCCACATTCTGGCCGACTACGAACATGATCGCAGCCGCCTTGCCGGACAAACAGAGCGTTTAGATAATTCCCGGCGTGCCCTGCTGCATATCCTTCAGGATTCGCACCAGTCCAATCTGCGCTTAGAAAATAGCCGCAAAGCCATGATTCACATCATGAGCGATCTGAAGGAAACAACGGAAGAGGTTCAGTGGCGCGAGAAGGAGCTGCGAGAAAAGCAGGAGCAACTGGTGCAAGCGGGGAAGCTGGCAACTCTCGGAGAACTTACTACCGGCGTCGCGCATGAGCTCAATAACCCGCTGAATAACATTGGTCTGTTCATTGGAAATGCTATTGATCTCATTGCGCTGGGAATGGCAGATCCAAATCCTGAGCGTATCTTGCAAGAATTGCATAGTGCCATGCTCCAGGTGCGCAAGGCGACAGAAATGATCTCACACCTACGGACCTTCGGACGCGCCACTTCTGTGTCTCATGAACCTGTGGGCATCACTCAGGTGATCAGGCGCGCGCTCTCACTTGTGCAGGAGCAGTTGCGCCTCCGGCAGATCGAGGTGAAGCTGCTTGTTCCCGAGGAAGAAGTAATAGTGATGGGCAACGCGATCCAACTGGAGCAAGTTTTCATCAACCTGCTGACGAATGCACGTGATGCTATGGTTCATTCAGTGCGCAAGATCATTACTATTGGATGTACGAAGCAGGCGAACGTAGTTGATATATGTTTTTGCGATACTGGCCCGGGTATACCAGTAGGACTGGAACAGCGCATCTTTGATCCATTTTTTACCACAAAAGAAGTCGGTGCAGGAACAGGCCTTGGTCTCTCTATTACATACGGTATTATCAAGGAACATCAGGGCACCGTAGTTGTCGAAAATTGCCCAGATGAAGGCGCCCTCTTCTTGATTCAACTTCCACTTGAACATGATGAAAGGTGAGGTACTTTGCATGAAGAACCTATCACAGATCCTCCTTGTTGACGATGATGTGGCGCTGTTACAAGCCCTTCCCCAGGCGCTGTTCCTGAGGATAGACGATGTACGGATTGATACATGTGACTCCGCTTTGGAAGCGCTCGAACAGATCAAGGAACATGATTACGATGCCATCGTGAGCGATATCAAGATGCCCGGAATGGATGGATTGGCGCTGCTGGAAAAGATACAGGAACTGCGACCAGAGACGCCTACATTGCTGATCACTGGTCATGGAGAGCACGAACTTGCTGTACAAGCTCTTCGTGGTGGCGCCTACGACTTCATCCAGAAACCAATCGATCGCGACTACGTTGTGGCTGCACTGTATAGGGCTATTCAAACGCACCAGTTGCGACGTCAGCTAAGAGAACACCAACGCGCCCTGGAACTTCATGCCCAATCGCTCGAGCGCGTCGTGCAGCATCGAACGCAAGAGCTTGTTCAAGCCAACGCGGCGAAAGACAAGTTCCTCAGCATGGTCTCGCATGAACTTAAGACCCCGCTAACTAGTTTAAGAATGAGGACGCAGCATCTTCGTCAACACCGCGAACAAGCAGAATCGGATGACATTGTGAGCCTTGGCCTGGAAGATATGGAGCGCTCGATCAGTCGTCTGGAAGTGCTCATCAATGATCTGCTGGATGCTTCACTCATAGAGACAAACATGTTTGTTTTGCACCGCAAAAGGTGTGACCTGGTCGATCTCTGCCGGCACTTGCTCGAGGAGTACACGGCTGGAAATGGACCAACTCTCAGATTTGAAGCTCCGGGTGAACCGATTGAAGCCGAAGTGGATCCTGATCGGATCAGTCAAGTCATGCTCAATTTGCTGACAAATGCACGCAAATACTCGCCGAAAGGATACCCGATTACAGTGACCTTGGAACAAGCAGGATTTGAGGCAATCATCTCCGTGCGTGATATGGGAGCAGGTATTCCCGCTGATGCGCTGCCTCACATTTTCGAGCAATACTACCGTGCCCCACATGACGAGGAACAGACGGATTCGTATACCGGTTTAGGATTGGGATTGTACATCTCACGGAAACTTGTGGAGCGACACGCTGGGCGCATCGATGTACAGAGCGTTCCTGGGGAAGGAAGTGTCTTCTCCGTTATAATACCGCTGTTCGTCGATCCTACAATCGAGAACGATGATGTCGCAGAACTTGCACCCCACACACAAGCGGTCTGGACAATCCCACATTGAGACCTCGATAAATTCATCTTGGCCTCGCTACAGTAATTCGGGCAAAAGCCAGGCAGCAGAGAGATAGGGGTGCGTCTGATCGGTAGGGCGACAATCTGGAAGTGGTATGGGAGTGATTGGCGCAAGAGCACCTACTCCCAATTACGTATTTACAGCAGAAGTGAAGCGAAACACAACCGTCATACGTGTACAAGATGTGATTCTAGCAACTTTTCATTGCTACAAGACACATAGTACGTTTGGGTCTTGAGATCACAAGGTACATAGAGAGGTACGTACAGAAGAAAACAGACAGAGAGGACACAGCTTTATGGCAGCATTTCTCTTCATGCTACTCGTTGTTGGCCTGCTCATTTTTGCGGGCGTTGTTATAAGTGTGCGTCTCTATACGCAAGGTGCACTGGGAACAGGTCGTTTCAGACGGATACGACGGTTGCGCCTTCTCAGACCTCGGCCCGGTGGCACGGTGATGGAAGAGACGGTTGAAGAGATCGTCGACGAGGAAGTGCCTGTTTCGTAGAAGCCTGACCCTACACGTGAACCCGGCTTTGTACCGTTTTGAGGAATGTCATCGAAACGTGTCTGCATGCAAAGACATGCGAAGACATGCAAAACCAACAGGAGAGCACGCACCGCCATTCTCGTCCTCGCTCGATCCAACGAGAGCTCAAAGGCTGTGGAGTTTTCACACATCTTCGTGGGAGCATGATGTGGAAAAACTCCACCTCTCACCATGTTTCTTGCCACCGATAACGCACACAAGGAACGTTTCTGCGCCTGCATCTAGAGCCATTTGAGATAGCTTGAGGCAGGCGCAGAAAGCGATATGCTTCTTACAACCAAAGCCATGAAAGGACGACTTTCCTCTGGTTTATGCTGGGACTCGACGTTGGTAGTACGGACGACGGTGGTGCCAGAGACGGTAGGTCAGCAGGTACCAGAGTGCCGTGAACAGGGTCGCTCCAATCAGCGCTTTGAAGAGTGGCATCCCGAAGAGGACAGGATCACCAGGAATGATGAGGATCACCATATTAGTGACGATCCACATCCCTATCAGCGCGGCAATGATCGCCCCAATGATGCCGAAAGGGAGCCGCCAGCCTACAATGAACTCTGCTACAAATCCGACGATGGCCGCGATGAGCAAGTACATGAGCTGACTCTGATAGAGAGCCAGATGAACGTTACCCAGGTTGATCGTGATGAGCGGAAGCTCACCCAGGAGTGTGAACATAGCATTCTCCTTTTGATGTCTGTGTATGCCTGCTTCGGTCGAAAAGGCATACAGTTTCGATACACAAAACCAGTTCTTCTTTTCTACACGCCCTATCTCCTTGTTTCGTTTCAAGAGGCCAGACGCACAAGCAAGAACATACACGTCCCGATGCGAGCGTCTCTTCTCGCCTCTCCCACTCTGCTAGTGCTCAACGTACGGTTACTCATCAGACTCCTACAGCACAAGCTCCCGTGGAACGACCTTGCCCTCTTTTGTTCACGAGCGACGCCGTGGTGATGATCCCATCTGGCAAGGAGTCTCGTTACCAGGGTATCTTTTCAGTTGCATATGTGTGCATATGAACCTTATGCCTACTCCCATCACGAAGCCAACCACGCTCATGAAGGGAAGGCCGAGCGCAAATCCCAGGGCGTATCTGCCTGCTTTCTCTGAGAAACGCTCTGCAACGATCAACTCGGCCTTTTCTCTGAAGATAGCTCCTCTGCGCCGAAGATGGCTCTTGGTACGTTCAAAGGTGCTCGCTCCACCGAGGGAAGCCCAGCTCAGGTCAGCTCCGCGCAGGTCAGTCTTGTCCAAAAAAGCCCCGCGCAGGTCAGCCCTGCCCAAGGAGGCACCGTACAAGATGGCTCTATCCAGGTTAACACCGCGCAGGTCGCTTTCTTGCAGGTCGGCCCAGCTCAGATCAGCCTCGCGCAAGTCAGCCTCAGAGAGATTGGCCCCACGTAGGTCAGCCCAACTCAGGTAAGTTCCGCGCAGGTCGGCTCCGTGCAAATCAGCCTTGGAAAGCCTGGCTCCGCACAGGTTCGCTTCGCAAACCCTGGCTTGACTCAGGTTGGCTCCCCTCAAGTTGCAATTCATTAGGCTGATTCCTCGTAAATCCAGACCGCTGACATCCAACTGTTCGGGACACCCTACTTCCTGAAGCAAACGCACGACGTCGGTTCTCGTTATTGCTGTATCTGCATTGTTAGCATTCTGCTGCACTGGCATAGCCATGGCACTCCTCTTCATCCTTTCTGCAAGCATTACATGCATCCCATACAAAATGACGAGTTTGTTTCCATCCCTCGTTCACAGCGCAGTGAGGAGGGTTTCGATCGTAGCCAGGAACGCATCCAGTTCGAGTGGTTTCATGAAGGCGATGAGTTGGCGTTGTCGAAGCTCCTCCTGTGGTATATTGCGATTCGCCGTAATCAAGACCACGGGGATAGGTGCTAACTCATGATTGACATGGAGGCGGTCATAGAGCTCGATGCCGTTCATACCCGGCAAGCCGTAGTCCAGAATAAAGAGGCAAGGTGTGAAGTGCCGCACGAGTTTCAATGCAGCATGGCCATCACTTGCCACAATCGCTCGATAGGGTGTCTCCTGCGCAATAGCCTCCACAAGGAATGAGCCAATGTTCGGATCGTCCTCGACGAGGAGGATCGTTTTGGGTGTTGCCTGCGATTCTTCCGCTAGCTGTTCTGTATCTTGAGGCATAGTCGTGCTCCAACACTCGGTAGACACTGAATTTACTCTCTTTGTAACACGAGAAAGAGAAACAAAGCGTTTCATAGGTGGATATCCTGGTCGGTAGGCGTGTTTGAAACGTGAAGCTCTGTTGCTGCGTGTTCATACTGTGAGGAACGACATGTCCCATGCGACAGCGGAACATCCGCATCGTCGACCAGGGCATGTCACACTCCAGTGCTTCGGAAAAGAAAGGAGCTTGAAGCATGAACCGAATTGTGACAGGACTCCTTATGGGAGTCGGTGTCGGTGTGGTTACTGGCTTGGTCGTCCTTCTCACGCGAGGGGAAAAAACGCAGCGCTTCTTGCGCGAACGCTGGCAACAGCTGCGTAGGGATCTCCCAGAACCTGAACACGTCCAGCAGTATGCCCAGCAAATAGCTGATCGCGTTTCGCTGGTAGCCAGTGATGTGAAAGAAATGGTAAGTAAGCGTTGAAGAGAGTGAGAGTTGCCGGAGGTGATCTGGGCGATTTGGCACAGCAGACGTCCGCAACGATCAAGCAAACTAGCCAGGATGCTGCCTGCAAAACCAGGCAGATGGCAAAGCGGAGTTGAAAGAGAGCGAGTTCTCGGATGAACGTCGATGTGACGCTCTTCCTCTGATCTGTAGGAGTTCACTCCGATCTCTTGTCGGAGTGAACCATCGGTGTGAATGCGGACAACTGAATAGGAGGTTTATGGTCATGGTCATTACTTTGGGAAATTTGATCGTCTGGTTGATCATAGCAGCGCTGGTTGGCTATGTTGGTGAATTGTTAGCAAGACGGCGTACCCCCTTTGGGATCGTAGGGGCGATCATTGTAGGGTTCATTGCCATCTTTCTGGTCGTCGGTGTCTTGCACTGGCACATAATTGGCGAGCCATACCTCAATGGTGTGCCAGTCATCACTTCCATACTGGCTGCGGCATTCGTAGTACTTCTATGGAGCGCTTTCGCGTATCGTCACGCGTATGGCTATTATGCTCGCTCCTCTCGACGTGGCGGCTACGTCGGTCGGCCTCGTCGTCGTTACCGCTGGTTTTAAGGGCTACTGACCACTGCATGGTCTGCGACACCAGCGAAACTGGAGGGATGAAGAAAGTTCCCAGCCGTTTTAAATTGCGGGATGCTTCATCGTCTGTGTTTGGGGCAGGGGATGGGTTTGTTTCCACCTTTTGCCCCGTCTACAAGAAGAGACCAGTAGTTCTCTTGCTCCTGCTTGCGGTTGCCAGCTTTACTTTCGCGCCAGCGGCAAGGTAAACCAGAAGGTGGACCCTTCTCCCAGTGAGCTCTGAACACCAACCTGTCCTTGATGTTGCTCGACAATGGTCTGGCAGATGTGTAATCCAAGCCCCAACCCGACGCCGGAACCACTCTGCACTTTCATGCTCTCTACCTGGTAAAAGCGTTCCCAGATTGCTTGCTGTTCTGTCGGGGACAGTCCTGGTCCCTCATCATGCACCGAAGCACGCGCCATGTTCCCCTCGATCGCAAGGAAGACTTCAACTGGCCGATCAGCCGCTGAGTACTTGAGAGCGTTGGTCAGGTAGTTGGTGATAACCTGACCGATACGATCAGCATCGGCCACCACAGGAATAGTCGCCTCCGAAGGCACATGCAGACGAATGCTGCGCGCAGGGACCAGGAGGCATTGATCCTGGACAGCCTCACGGACAATGGCCACCAGATCGCAGGGTCCCAGATGCAGTGCTATCTTGTTCGCCTGGATACGCGAGATATCCAGCAGGTCCCCCACCAGGCGGTTCTGTATCCGTACCTGACGCTCCGCACGGTCGAGCAGGGTTTGTATCAGTTCAAGTTTGCTTGGCAGGTCGTCGGCATACGTTCCGTCCTCAGCAATGCTTTTTTTCACCTGGCGCAGTGCCAACTGAATGTTGCCACTGATGGCTGTCAGCGGCGTCCTCAACTCGTGACCGGCCATGCCGAGAAACTCATCCATGCGCCGGTTGGCTTCACGCAAGGCGAGTTCATTTGCCTGCGCTTTCGCTCGTTCGTAGAGCAGATGCTCGCGCTCGATCACCAGGGCCGCAAGCTTCGCTATCGCCCCTGCAAGCGCCGTCTCCTCTTGCGTATATGTGTGTTCTACACCGCCATAATCCAGCAAGAGGAGGCCGACCAGTTTTTCGCCCACGAACATTGGCGCGATCAGCATGGTGCGCACACCATACGGGTTCGGTTGCTTAAGGAACGGTAGCTGCATCATGTCGAGCAACACCACGTCATGTGCGCGCAGCCGCGAGACGAGTTCAGGGTATGGGCTGTCATTCAAGCGGCTGTACTGATGCTGATCGGCTCGCCACTGCTGTTCCTGCTCAGCCGAGAGTCCGATGGCGACCACAGGGCGCAACACATCCGTCTCCGGCTCTACGGCGACGAGGCCAACACGACGGCAGCCCAGGACACTACACGTCAGTTCGGCCAAGCGCCGTGCTACTTCTGTCACCGTGGCTGGTGTTTGCTCTTCCACCGCCAGGTGCTCTTGTATGGAGTCAGCGTCATCAGGTACCTGCACGAGGGCCTCTGCCATCGCTAGCAGAGCATGCAGCGCATCCTGGGTGCGTCGTTCCAGTCGCCGTCGCTCCGTCACATCGCGGTAGACACAGATAGCACCGATTGGGCGGCCTCCGAAGTCGTACACTGGGGCACCGGTGACGTTCAAATGTACCTCGTTCCCTTTCTGTATTCGCAACATCACATCCATTGCATTCGCGCTCGTCAATATCTCACCATTCAGAATGCGCGAGAGCGGCGATTGCTTCTCGGAAAGGGGCTGACCGTACTCATCGAGCATCTCCAACACGGGTTTCCGTTCACGCCGCAAACGGAGCGAGAATTTGGGTTTGGGCCTGCTATCCAATGCAAAAAGGCGGCGGGCGACGGTATTGGTCCGCAAAATGTACCCCTCGTCATCGTAGACCATCACCCCATCCGCCATCGCTTCAAAGGTTGCCTCCAGTTCATTAGCCCGATCCTGCTCCTCTTGCTCTGCAAGGTGGGCCCGGCGCCGAGCTGACTCGCGCTGGCCGGTAACGACAGCAATGATCACTCCGGAAAGGAAGAAAGGCGCAATCGGCAAGAGAGCCTTCCAGGCGGTCACGTCCAGGCTCTGGGAAACAGGAATATACACATAGGTGAGAGCCGCGGTACTGACGAGCGCAGAGAAGAGTGCTGGGCCAACACCCCACATCAGTGCTATGACCATGATCACGAGTAGGAGAGGCCCGTCCAAGAAGTAGAAATTGGGAAACTGGTGTTGTACCCACTGTACTCCCAACGTCGTTACCCCAACAAAAGGGATACTCAACACATAACCGATCAAGGGACGACGCCACCGGGGCATCTTGGCAAAAGAGCGTTTGCGTCTCCGCGCCTGCTGTTGCAGTTGTACAGGCACGAGAGGTAGGCCCCGATGGTCAGTAGCTACTTTTTTTGTGTTCATCTCTCCTCCTGCAGAGGTTTCGCTTTGCTGTTGCAAGTATAGCCTATCAGGAGGGGTTGAGGCAACACGTCTCATACAGATTCATCGTCAAGCAAGGATTTGATAGTTTTGAGCAGCACATCCTGCGGACACGGTTTAGTGAGGTATTCATGAGCGCCTAATTGCCTGGCACGGCGCTTGTGCTTCTCTGAAGAACGGGAGGTCAACAAGACAATTTTAAGTGCAGAGAATTCTTGATGGGTACGAACGATACTGAGTACATCATATCCATTCAGATTGGGCATCTCTATGTCTAACAAAAGTAAGTCAGGAGATTCTTTCGATAGCTGTTCAAGCGTTTGTAGGCCATCTACTGCTTCCAGCACATCATATCCTTCATGGCTCAGGGTCTTGTTTATAGATTGCCGGATATACATTGAATCATCCGCAATGAGTATTTTGCGGCACGATTCTGTCCCAGGTTGTAGAAATGATAGTTCGTGATCGCTTTCACTATCTGCTTCTATGACAACCTCGCCAGCTTGCTGGTATATCTCTTTCAGTCTTATCATTTCGGGCAAATTTAGCACTAGATGCACATTGCCATGACCATCGATAGCTGTACTTGTTATTCCTGGACGACAGAGATGAGCTGAGAGCGGTTTCATCACCAGCTCAACTTCTTTGACTACTTCGTCCACCTCAATCGCAATTTGCGGACTATCCAACTCCAGCACTAACGCGGTCTGGACCGTCTTTTCAGCAGTATTTTTATCAGTATGGAACCCCAATAACCTGTTGAGATGAAATATCTCATGTGTATCTGCAAGGAGCATATCCAGGGAGTTCCTCTCCTGCGAGGAAGACCCGTTCATTCCCTGTTTGTTATAATGTATTCGTTTCACTTGTGAGACTGACACGATAACATGTTGACTTCCTGCACGTACAAGCAATCCTTGTATCATACGCTGGGATCGTGGAAGACGGAGTTGCAGGGTTATTTTCCCCGTGGCTTGATCTTGCAGAGAGACGGAGCCGTATAAATGATGAACAGTGTCTTGTAGTAGAGCGACCGCCCCTGAAGGAACCGATTGCGAGAAACCGATTTCAATTGTTGACTCATTGCGCGTAGTATGCGCGTTAAGCCATATACGAAGACTTTGTTCGGCGTCTTGTTCTAATCTCTTTGCGAAAAACAAGACTTCCGCTATATACATCTGAACAAGTTCCAGGAGTGGATCTGTCAATTTCTCCAGAACATCCTGGTTGATCTCAACTGTCTCACCCGAAACCTCAAATTGGATACGCTCGCTCTGCGTTTCTGCCATCATCTCTATTGCTGTTCGTAAGCGTGTTACCAGAACGCTGAATGGCAATGATTGTAGCAAAAACGCTTCATTACGCACTGTGCTCGCCTGGCTCACTTGCTGCGCGACAATAGATTTGAGATGCATCAATGCCTGTCGCAAATGAGAAGTAGCCATCGCAACATCGGTAATAGCTTCAGTGAGCGAATGCGTCAATACATTCGTCTCCGAAAAACGATCTATTTCCAACTCATCCCACAAGGCTGCTTCATGAAGTAGTAATGGTTGAGTGCGCACAAGATTTTTTTTCTGCGGAACATGTCCGGTACGTTCTGAGGCATCTTGCAAGATTCGCGCCACGAGCGACGAGGGAGGATATCCAGCATCTTCAATCAAAGCATCTGGTGTGGTATTCGCAGAAATGGACAGGCTTGACAGCAACGGTTCTAATCGGCGCAAGCGAGCTTGTGCAAATTGCAATTCATTCAGTGCCGTTTCAACCTGTTTCTGAGCATTCTCCATCGGGGTATCTAGCTCAATTAATTTTTCGGTGTGTTCCAGGAGTTTATTGAAGTGTTGTACATCTACACGCAACGATGACGAGGTTTGGTCATGTTCGCCTATACGTTGCGAAAACCAGTGAGTAGAGGTGGCATCAGTAGTTTCAAGCGAAGAGCGCTTCGTATTGTGCACAACATGTACATCTATATTGAACCTCTTGTATTCCTCTTCGAGTTCCAGTAGAGGATTTTTACTTTCGTAGCCGTTGCTAACTATACTATGCAGGGTTGCTTCTAGGGCTTGCACCGAATGGACCAGGGCAATCAATCCTGTCTGAAAGACAAGGCTACCATTCTCAACTAACTTGATTATTGCTTCTATGTGGTGAGCAATAGTAGACATTGAAGCACAGCCAATCGCTGCCGCCGTTCCTGCTACTTTATGTGTACATCGTTTCAGAACTTTCAGACCAGGTGAATCTAATCGATTGGCCTGTTCCAAGTGCTGAACCGCCAGTCGCATTGTTGTAATATCTTCATCGGCTTCGCTAGCGAAAAGAGCCAGCATGTCATCTTCAGACAGAAATGCTGCGGATTGGTCTGTGTCTGTTTGATATGTTATAGAAGTCACAGGCGCTGCTGCCTGGGGGAATGAATCATTTGATGTAGTGGATTCTTCAAGATCATGAAAAGCCCGCAGCACTTCCTGATCATCTTTAGAAAGTTCCTCTTGATGATCAGGCGAGTCTAAATCATCCATAGTAGGCAGCCATTTCTATCTGCTGGACCACATCGGGAAGCAAAGCTGATACATCCAGAACAGGCTCCTCGGCATAGACTCCTCTAATCACACCTGCTCGAATGGGCGTATAGAATACCGATGGTTCTGTAGACGGATTCACTTGCTCAAACTGAACAGTGGTAGTCAGTCCAATGCCTGGAACAAGCAAACCAACTGTTATATCAGTATAGTTTGCCACCAACAGCTTTCCATCAAGACGAGAGGTGCTTACTCCGCATAGGTACATGTCAAGATCAATCAATGGTATGGCTTCACCACGCCATGCGACAAGTCCACGCATCCACTTGGGAATGAGAGGCAGTTGGGTATACTGGTGAGGGGACGGCATTATTTCGACAATAGCTTTCAAGGGAATCAAACAATTTCCCCGACTCAGCTCGCATTCTAGATGTTGATCCTGGTAATTTCTCTCCTGGGGCAAAATCTGAGAAACTATATCCGCTTGCGCACGTGCATAGTCCCAGAATTCTTCGTCAGCCATGTGTTCAAGGTCATTTGCCGATAAGCCATGTAAAGGCACCATTGCTCTGTCTCTATCCACACCCTCCAACGACGCTGTCGCGTCTATTTTTGCTCCGCAAAAATCAAGAGGTGTGATATGACTAGCCAATCGTCGGACTACTTAGATGCGAGTGCACGATAGTCATTACTTCTTGAGTTTTGAACGGCTTGGTAATATAGTCTTTTGCGCCAGCAAGTCGACCTTTGAGGCGATCAATCATTCCATCACGCTGAGAGATCATGACAATAGGTGTATTACCAAACTGCTGTTTTGTCTTCAAATGGCGGGCCACTTCATACCCATCCATTTTGGGGAGGCCAATATCAAGTAAAACCAGGTCAGGTATAGGAAGTCCTTCGCTCAGTGCACGTAGCGCTTCGATACCATCAGGGTAGCTTACAGATGCGAAGCCTTCACGCTTCAGGCTGGTTTCCATGATCTTTCGTACTGTAAGCGAATCATCAATGATCATCACCAGTTTGCTCATACTGTCGTCCTCTTTCTTTTTCCACACTCCTATCTACAACCCAGCCTATTTAAGAATAGGCCTATAAATAAACCAGGCCCTACTTCCAGGATTGAGAGCTAACCTGCTTGATTATATCACTAAATGGAATCGCAAGAAGCTAACCCTGATTTCAAGTTGAGAAATGCGGCATTCGTAGGGCATGAAAAATGAACGTTAGTCTAAAATACTGATCCCCAGCCAATAGTAACATATGAATTGGCATGTTTCAACACATTTGTATAAAAATGTAATTAAGAATTTTGGTAAAAGTTACACAATGTGAAGGTTGGGAGCTTATAAGACATGAATAGCTACAGGTAAAGTAAAGGTAAAGATACTTCCCTGACCAATTACACTTTCCACTTTCATACGACCACCATGAGCTTCTACAACGTGACGAGCGATTGCCAGACCCAAACCACTACCTCCTCCTCCTGGTCCTCCAATAAAATCGGCCTTCGAGCGAGCTTGATTGACCTTGTAGAAACGCTCAAAGATGCGAGGTAAATCCTCCTGAGAGATACCGATTCCCGTATCACGAACAAAGAAGGATTGCGTACTTCCACCTGCCTCCAAACGCGTTCCGATCACCACTATGCCGTCAGAGGATGTAAATTTAATAGCGTTGTGAACAAGGTTTACCAGGACTCGCAGGATTTGTTTACTATCAGCCACAACCAGCGATTTTCCTTGCTCGATTTCGGTGCGTAGCTGAACGCGATGACGTTGCGCTAACGTCAGCATGCGCGCCATCACTTCGCGAACCAGTTGCTCCGCTTCAACTGGTTCGATTCTCATTGAAACCTGTCCCGATTCGATTCGTGAAAGTTCGAGGATCTCAGATACGAGCTCCGTGAGATGTTGCACCTCTGTTTCAATTTTCTCAATAAAGGTTTGTGCCTGATCAGGGTCTGTGTCAATAGCATCTTCCAGGGTCTCAACCAGCAGGCGGACAGAAGCTAATGGAGTGCGTAGTTCATGCGAGATGTTAGCGATAAAGTCACGTCGCACGCGTTCAAGGCGTCGCAATTCGGTCAGGTCTTCAATCGCGATTACGAAGTAGTGATGCATCCGGTTGAGGATGATATTCTCCTGGCTGATGCTAGTCTTGTGAAGATTGTGCGTTAAAGGCTTCACCGATACTTTCCAGGCTGTGCCAGTACCATTCCTGGTACATTCCTCCTCAACAGGACTATCAGCCTGTACACTTCTCTGAACAAGCTCTAGAATTGCTCTATCGGAAATCAGTTGATCCAATTGTAGATGTTGCAGTGGCTCTTGCGCTTCCAGCAGTTGGACGGCGTCATGATTATAATAATGCACAGACAATGAACGATCAATAATCAAGAGAGGCCAGGGTACTGCTTCGAGCATCTCTTGAAAGAAGTGCTGGTAATCAATGGTGCTATCTTCGACCAACTCGGATCTCCTCACTGAGCTGATATTCCATGCAAACACAATGAAAGGCCACCTGTTTCGTAGGTGGCCCTTTTGAAGGCTCCTCGAACAGGATTCGAACCTGTAACCTACCGGTTAACAGATAGTGTATCACAGAAATACCGGTTGGTTGATTTGGAGTAGTCCGGGCATCAAAAATTCTTTAGTTATCCAACCAATTGAATGATGACGAGAAGAATGGCAAATGCGCCGCCACCCCAGCACCACTTGCGCCACTTTGGATGAAAGATACCCACAGTGAATAGAGCGAGAAGGGCACCTAAGGCAAGCTGGAGTCCAGCGCGGTGTTGATGGAACAAATTGAATAGGGTAATAAGAGACTCGGAAAGACCGATCAGGACAAGGCACACGGTAATAGTGGCGATTATTGCATAGATTTCAACTTTTCGTTCAGCCCGTACTCTTGCTAATACCTCCTCTTCTATCCGATTCTCGACTTCCTCTCTTGCCTGTTTATCCCGGTTGATGACCTCCGGACCTGACCCAGCGTATTCTTTTTGTTTAGTTTTGAGCGTTGCGATTTCTTTTTCTCTCTGGCGCAGGAGCTGTTCTGCCCTATCAGCTCTAGCTTTCTCCTTTTCACGTTCTATTCTTTCTTGTTCAAGCCTCTTCTCTTTCGCCTCTTTTTCGGCAAGTACGCTCTCAACTTGCTTTTCCAGGGCGGCCTTTTCTTCCAAAAGGGTAACGTTCTGACCTTGA
>WNFC01009209.1_pt1 | contig 16636 bp, 24 predicted proteins | sample 5400541 | NCBI WGS metagenome assembly WNFC01 (sample SAMN13153342, study PRJNA577476) | soil metagenome | isolation source: 120 cm saprolite under Douglas fir tree site 2 hole 2 replicate 1 | place: USA:California | collected 2015-04-18
GGGAGTTCCTTCCACCCAAATCAATGGCAATATGTTCCACGGCTGGTCTCCTTTGCTTTTGCGCCAATGAGCGCGTTTGATTCTGAGGGACGCTAGCGCGTCACCTCGTGGCGACCGAGGCCAGCCACTTCATCCAATCGGTTTTGAAGTGACCGCCTATGGCCGGATTTGGGTGACCGCCGAGGCTCAAAGATCGAAACCGATGGCCCGCATTATCAACGGCCCAACTCGCCTCATTAGACTCGCTCCCCGTTTCACTTGGTGCGGAGAAAAAAAGTTGCTCTTCTCCCCGCCTGTGCGTGGCTCCAAGCCCAGGTGCTCTACGACGACGAGGTGGGGTAGGTCGCCAGATGGATTATTGCCGAAAGCATCCCTCAGTGCGTTCTCGTAGACCCGCTCAACGCGCTCCATGTCGGCGTCGTTTCCTGGAACGAGGTGTTGAAACCCGACGACCAGCACGCGGAACGTTTTTGGCTTGATAGGAATTCGCGCCCTTTCAACTTCTTCTACGACCTTAGCCGCGCGCTTTTCGTCGGTATCGTTCAAACCGGCCTCGTAAGAGCGATCCTTCCGTTCCACGAGCGCGGTATCTCCGGCCGGGGTCACCCACCGGATATCGTATCCCTCCTTTTTGTTACCGCTGATCCAAACTCGACCACCGCCGGCCTGGAACAGTCGCGCCGCGAAAATGAGAGTCCCAATGCCACCAGGCAGCTTCATCGCGATACCGGCTTGATTGGTGTCCTCGCCTAGCAGTTCGGTACTGATAAAGCTTCCATCCACTTGTTCCAAAGCGTCGTTCCCGCAGAGCACACGGATTGCCCAGGCGAGCCGAGTGAGGTGGGCAACGGCATGGAGCTGAAATTGGGCGAGCGAAGGTGGGAGATCTTCGATTCTCTTGGAAGGACTTTTCAAGTCCGCCTGAGCGCAAGCGTTCAGAAGGTCCCCGAGGGGTGATGCTTTGAATTGGCGACCCTCGCGCTTTTCGATGAACCAGCGGATGATTTCAATATCACGCTGTAGGAGTTGCTGAAGGTCACCCGGCCCCGTCTGGGGCTGGATCTCACCTTGAGGGACGCGCTCAAACGGGAAAGGGAGATAGCGATTGGCCATGCGTTCGATCATACGGATTTCGGCAAGTCCTGCTCATTTGGACGAGTCGAATGCCGACACTCGAAGCAGTGCTTCCGCCGAGGTCGATGCCGACCGCTACACGCAGGTCGAGGGCTCCCGTGGCAGAGGAAGCGACGCGATGAGGGCCTCAAATGCAACGGATTTTCTCGCGCCATCCGGAAGCCTAGCAATTGCCAGCAGACGTCTCAGCGAGAACCGCCGAAGCCGCCGAGCATCAGCCTCACTCTCAACCACGGCTACAACATCCGCGGGGAGCCGTCGGAGGATAGTTACGTACGCCAATCGCCGGCGGACCTCATTGCGCGATTGCTCCTAGTTTCACGGCCATCTCAAGGCAAAGAAGAGAATTCGAAGTAGGGCGCTTCGAGTTCTTTAAGCCGACGAGCGCGCTCCCAGAAGGTAGAAACGAGAAGCGCGGTAGTTTCCTATCATCGGCTTGACGTGATCGAGGACGCTACTGTGAAACAGGTCACGGGCCGCGACTCGGAGGAGACGGTCAAGGCGTTCGGCGGATCGCTCCTTATGACAGCTGCTCCTGGGCGGCGGTGGCCTAAATGACGCTCACAAGGAAATCGTGGGTTGCTTACACAAGAACGGATTGCACCAACTGCAACCCTGCAACGGTAGCGCTACAGTACAACCAGTAGCACCGGCCGGCCAGAAACTCCGCGCCGACAGCTTCAATCGGCAACCTCCTGCTCACCTTCGACATGGAATTGAGCCAACTTAGAGCACTGTCCTTGGACAGGCGCAGAAAGCTTCACGTTTACTAGCCCTTTAATATGGCATCATTTTAGGGCATGGCTGATGCAAGGTTTGTAGCGGATCTTGGCCTGGGTTCAATGGAGCGTTTCTCATAGTGAGAGTGGAGATTGGTGCACGAAACTCTGTAAATGAGGGAGGAAAACCATGGCAAACGTCAACACTGGCTTATGGGCAGTCGCAGTAGGACTCGCTCCCGGTCAGGAACATTGGTGGTTCCAGGATGGGCAAACGTACGGCGAGGTTCGATGGTTTGTGGCGCATCCCATCGCGGGACGTGAGGTCGAACAAAGGGCTGAAATTGTAGAAGTGTTCAATCTTGTCAAGGCTAACGGCCAAAGACAAATCAATGTTCATGTGCGCAACGTCGGCTCGGTACCTCTGACGTACGGTGTTTTTTACGCAGAAACGCCATGAGCAAATTGCGTTAAGCGGTGATCAGGGTGCATTTGTTTCGAACAGATACCTCGGGAGAACTTATGAAAGTCCAAGTAATTCATGATGAAGAAGGCCGGATCACATCTCTCGGTTTGGCCTCATCGGCCATGCAGGGCAAGGTTCGGTTGCGGCCCAATGCAGAGCAGTTTGTGACCGAAGTCGAGGTTCCGGACATCGATGAGAAGGACCATGAGCAGCTGGCCAAACTCGCCGAAAAGTACCGGCTCGATCGGAGTTCCAAGTCGCCCAAACTCGTCCCACTATAAGCATTCTCTACAACGACCTCTGGTATTAGATGTGAAGCACTTCGGTGGCTGTGGCTGCTACGAGAGAGCGACAAGTGCGATCGTTGTCATCACCAACGATCGTGCATAACAGACGGAATGAAGCGGTCGTCGGCGACGCTGGCGCTCGTTCCAAAATGAGTCCGGGAAGAAAAACGGCTGATCACCCGCCAAATGGTATCGCGTTCGGAATCCCGACGCGTTCTCGGACGCAAACAGATGGGACCGAAAGGAAATCAGCCGTGCGCAGTGTAGCACTGGATGGCCATGCATTCGATCATTCGGAATTCTGCAAATCCTGTTCATTTGGGCAGTCGAATGCATACTATCGGAGGAGCGCTTCGGTCGAGGTCTAGGATGTCGAGGACAGCATGCAGGCCGACGGCTCCCGTGGCGGAGGGAGCGACGCGATCAGGGCCGCGAATGCGACGGATTTTCTCGCGTCATCCGAAAGCCTAGCAATGGCTAGCAGACGTTTCAGCGAGAAGCGCCGACGCCGCCGAGCATCAGCCTCGCTCTCAACCACGGCTACAACATCTACAGGGAGCCGCCGAAGGATCGTGACGTAATGGCAGACCTCAATTCTGCTCACACCAAAACGCCTGCCCACGGCACCGTACGAAGCACAGTCGCCTGAGTCCAATGCCTCCTGGTACTGCCTCGCGCGATTGACCGGGTTTGGTGGCTGTATCATTGAGCGGACAAAGCGCAGATTGATGCGCTCCAGTCCCAGGGTCTTCCAGCTCCAGCGTCTCGTGACGGAGAAGACGAGGAGTTTTCTGGTTCGCGCCCCGTCTACTTTGGGGAGCTAGAAAGCTGAGATGGAACCAGCCTCGTAAGTAGCGAGTCCGTGAGCGAATCGGTAGCTACAAAACGCTACGACGGAAGTGGCCTCCGGAAACCGAGTGGGTGAGTCTTACCTCAGGTGGCCCGAAAGAAGATTGAGCATATCCGCACTCAGCACGGACACTTGTCGCGATGCATCGCTCAGTGCGCGTACCGTGTCGTTCAGCATTTGAAGTTGTTCGTTCGACATCGGAAGCGAAAAGTCCCGCTCCGGCGAAGGCGGCTTTATCAAATCCTGCCACCTCGCCCTGGTCATTTGAAAATTACAAAGCAACTCCTCGAACTGAGCTTCCACCAGGCTCTTGGGGCGAACCGTAATCCGCGCAGAGCGAACACAGTCGGTCATGCTCACCGTCAGAGTCACTGTGAATTCTTGAACCGGGGAAGGAATGTTTACCAAGAGTTGTGTCGGATCGGGTTGCTGTGGTGATTTGCTTGCGCCGAATATATCCCACTTGATTGTGGCATCGTCGGCAAGAACGAAATCGTTGAAGTCGGCAACGATCCGCGCAATCCCTCCTTCGATCGCGCCCCCTGGCTTGCACCCTGAGCCGCCGCTATTCGCAAGCCTGAGGTTGACGATGCCACAGCGGGGTTTGTCTATGGGGACTGCTGCTGACCCGACGATGCTGAGGCCCGTAATGCTCAGTGTCCCACCGAAAGGGTCCTTCCTGATGGCAGCGGTAATGCTCCGTTCACTGGACGGGTCTACAAAATAAGAGACCACGTGTGAGTGGGAATCACCCCCACAGCCGTCGTCCGGCTTCGGAGAACTGACCGCGCCGAGGATTAATGTCACCTCACCGTGTACGTTCTGAATCGTTGCTCCGTAGTCTGGTAGGTAGAGGTTGATATTGTCTTGATTGACAAGGCATCGGATGCGGGGGCGCCCAGAGTTGTCCTCGCCCGCAATGACGCCATTTAGATGCAGCGGCACCTTGAGCTGCGGCAGATTGAACTCGGAGGGCACCAACGTCACATCAAGAGCGCCCCGGGGTTTTGGAAGACATACCGCGTCCGGGGCCTCGAACGTGCCCCCTTGGTTGACGAGGCCACCGAGCTTCAACGAATACGAGCCCGAGACTTTGAGCTTGACGGCGCGGATAAACGATTGCAAAATATCCATAATCAATTTCCTTTCACGTCGTCCGACTTCAGAGCTTTGGGGTGCATACGGGTCCGTTGGATATGTCGAGAGTAAGGATGCCTGGCACGTCGACCGGGCAGGTGATTGGACCTCCCGCGCCGCCTTGGGCGCTTACGGCCCACCGCCCCTTATCGAGTTTTGCGACCTTCGTTGTTGCGCAGGCATGCGGATCTTCGCCATTTATCGTTACAGTTTCAGTGGTGTTGAATGTCTTGGTCCCCATCTTGCCACTGAAGGATACGACGATCGCTTCCGTGGCGGTCCCCACATGTTGCCAGCAATAGGTTGCAACTAGACTCGTGCTATTGGGCTGACCGCCGCCACCGCCGCTAAAACCACTGCAACCGCCGCCACTGCAACCCTGGCCACACTTATTGTCGCATTCCACCGCCAAGAAGGCGAGTAATAGAAACGACCACCGGCGTGCGGTCTTCGGCATTGTATGACCTCTTTCTTTTCGGCTCTTGCGTCACCGGGCGAGCGCGACTACGGCATCACGTACCGCCGAGCAAATAGCTTCTCAGCAATGGTCGTGCCATACGATACGTTGTTCCAGCGGCTGATACTCGCGATGCTTTGGTTAGTGGCTGCGGGAAAGGGCTCTGTGTTTGCTCATCCGCCCAAAAATTGAGCAGGAGATGGTTAATCAAGGACTCGTTAAATGCTTCAGACGCGAAGTTCAGTGCAACTGCAACATGCAACTGCCTGCTACAGTAGCACCCGGCCCTTTCGATCATCCCGATCTGTTGCACCCCGGGCGGCTTGGCTGGCGAATCTCCGTCCAATGTGCCCCAGTGCTATCTCCATACGGCAGGCGCGCTTACTGTGGCTGCTTTCTTACGAGAAGTTGCGCATCATGGATTGATGGACTGGCGTCTCGCGATGGACATCGCAATGCCGGTCAGCACAGGGAGCACAGGCATTACTCCTTATCTTCGGCCTCGACTGGCGCGGTCGCGACGCCGGTAATGCCCACCCGGTGATCCTTGCGCAGTGCCCGGCGCCAGACGAGGCAAGCCGGAACCGAAAGCGAATGCCGATGATAGAAAAGTGCCCTACTTCTCGTTTCTACCTTCTGGGACTGGGCTTGTAGCGACTGCATTGTGCTCCGCTTGCGAGCAGAAGACGCTTATCGAAAGGGTGCACGTGGAGGGTCAATCTATGACGACGACGTTCGGCGAAGGGGTCGTTTTTGCTGTAGTCGCGCCCGCCATATCGAGCCCAAATGCTCTCAGTAGAGGACCGGAAACCGCTCCTTCAATGACAACTGCCCGGGTGGGGGTCGCCCAAGTCGGAGATGGCAGATGGATCTACCCGACGAGGTCGACGGTTGGGAGGTTCACCCAGTCACTCGAATCGAGGTATTTCGAGGTGGGGCCCGGAAGAACTCGTTGGGCAGCCCATGAAGGTGATCTTCATCAGCTCGGAGATCTCCGCGGACCACGAGGAAGTTCACGAATGATCGTAGAACGGCCAATTTTGACGCCTGGGCCTTCTCATCTCGAAGGATGGCATAAAATCGCCACGCCAGCTGATCGTCGCGGAGTGAGGCTCTGGGAGGGGAATTGAGCCGCTTGCGCCAGAACCTCAGGTAACGTTCCTGCTCCTGGTACCAGCTGCTGGAGCATTGGCCGTTGGTCAGGGTGCTGAGGAAAGCGTCAACACGCTCTTGGTTGAAGTAGATGGGCGCGCGGCGATTGGGGACGGGGTTGGGCATTGTCCCCAGTGGATTGCTGCAGGATCGAACTCAGTCATCGTCCTGCCCCTGGTGGTCAGCGAGAGCGTCATCCCAATGTTCCCGGAGCGCCTCCAAAGCTTCCCGCAACGTCATTCCCTGCTGCACGCATATGACGGCCATGGCTTTGGCTACGGCATCGGTCGCGATCTCATCGTAGCCAGCGGCCTTTCTTACCTTCAGCGCCCGCTTGGCAATCGTAACTCCTACGTCCTGGTCGTCTTTGCTCATCGGGCTGCAAAGCTACACGGTCTAGGGGAATGGCCAAGAAAGGGCCGGAAGTTAGTTCAAGGCCACCGGAATGAAGAACGTGCGCTGGGGCCTATCAATGAACCTCCTTAAGCCAGAGCTGTGGGACGTCCTTTCGCCTGGGCTCGCTGACCTCCTTGGCCAGGACTTCGATCGCGTTGCAGCTCTGCGCCAGGTTCGCCTCTCGATTCGTGGGGCGCTGCTGGACCAGGCAAAAGAAAAGGGCGCCGATACTCTGGCGCCCTGAGTACAACCCTTGCCTTGCCGAGCCCTACCGCGCCCTGCCTGGACTTGCGCTGCCTCGCCTTGCCACACCAGGCCAAGACTTGCCTTGGGAGGTTTTTGACCTCTACAGGGATTATATCAAATCTAAGCTGCGGACCTCTGCACCAGTCCTAGCCGGAGGAGAGCGTCACCGACCTTGGTAAAGTCGCCTCGAACGTGGCTCACATCGATCTTGAGGGCCGCAGTTCCGTCAAGGTCCACCACCTCCAACCCGGCAACGACTTCGATCACCTGTGCCAGCGTATCGGTCGGTAGTTCGCTCAAGATGGTCGCCGCTCTGAGCATCCCTGCCTCGGTGGGCTGACCCCTCCTCCGCGATGGCGGCGATCCGCTTGGTGATTTCCTTGAGCCACTCCAGATTTGTCATTTTTGGTGCTCCTTCCTTGTCTTGGATAGTATCAAAATCGTCCGAGGCCCCTCGCCTGGGTCAAAACGATCGGCTTAACGTGGCTGCGCTAAGTTCGAGGCCAGTTACCCAACCACCTTGAGCGGCGCTCTGGGCAGCTCCTGGGGCTTGGGATCGTCGGGGTGCTCCAACTTGAGCGGCAACACGATCAGGGGTGCAATCGTGTTTTGGTAGTGCTTCCGGCTTGTTGCCATGGAGTGACTTGCAACTTGGGTTACCGCAAGCTCACTGGCGCCCTTGCCGTTGACGCGCACCTCGGTACCGACCATGAGACTCCAAGAGACAAAACAGTGTCTCAGCGATCCTGGTTCGATCTCCTTCACTTCGGCCAACGAACTGGCGCGATCGAGGCACTTGTGAAGATGGGACCGCTCGGGGGCCTTGCCTTTGGCCAGCAACCTCAGAGCGGCTTCAAGGGTCGCCTGATCGACTGCCAGATTGTGGGGATGGCCCGTTTTGTGCCAAACGGTGAAGTACCCAGCGATCGGGTGCGGCTGGTTCTCAAGTCGATCGATCTTCCCGACCAGAATGCCAGCCTCGTCCCGCTGACGGGCGATCCGATCGATCTCCTTGAGGTGCAATCCGGTGGTAGCGGCGATCCGGATCGTGTCCCTGATGCTCTGGGCGTCGGTGGTCCGGGTTCCGGTCCCAGCTCGATAGGTCCAGGGACTGATGTGGCGATAGATGGCCTCAACCTGGGACAGGGGATAGGTCTTTTGCTCGATGCTCTTGACCCGCTTCTCCTCAGGGCAAACCAGGTCAAGGGTCCAGTCAGCGTGTCGATCCAGCTCGCCAGTCTGGCGCATCCAGGCGGTCCATGACTTGAGGGCAACGATTCTCTTGGAGATCCCTTTCTTGGGCGTCAGCTTGCCGGTCTTTGGGTGCTTCACCGGCTTCCTGAGCCAGGTAAGGGCATCCTTCAGTTTGCAGGCGCGAAAGTCCTTGGCCTCAAGAAAGTCCATCCACGCGGTCAAGTAATGCTTCAGGACGTTGTTGACGTGCTCCTTGCAGATCCCTTTCTCTAGCTTCTCCTTGCAGAACTGTTCGATCACCTCGGCAGTCAACCTCGGTACAACCTCTTCGCGCTTCTTGCAGTAGCCTTCCGGATCTTCAAGGAAGCGGGAAAGCTGAGCCCCGGCGGCAATATCGTTCTGGATTGTCAGCGGGAGCGTGATGCTGTAACGCTTCCCCTGATGGCGCTGCTCCAAGACGTAGATCGTTCGTCCGTTCCTGCCCACCTTCTTGCGGCCACCCGGCCACTTGTCCTTCAACCACTTCGGTCCGTTGCTGTTCATCGCTGTTGGTCTCCTTCTATGGATATATCGAATGTTCCCCGGTGCCCTTGGCGGGTCCGGTTGACGTTCAGTTTGCCGTTCGGTACCTGAAAGGACGTGCCTTACGAAGTACCAAAACGTCAGCAATGTCAGTACGTTAGGGCGTATAGCTCAGCGGTAGAGCACTGCCTTCACACGGCAGGGGTCGCAGGTTCAAACCCTGCTGCGCCCACTCTGCAGTTTCCCCAGAGACTTCCGCGGCTTCGATGCCTGGATCGGAGCGCCCCGAATCGCCGTTTTCGGTCGAATGCAGCAAAAATGCAGCAAACTTTGCGTCCGGACCCTTGGAATCGGTGCGTTGAGCGCGTGATTCCGGTGGCGGTTGGAATCCCGGCAGAGACGTGCTGATTTCGACCGCGGCGCGCAGATCCTCGACCATCAGGTGCCCGTAGATCCCGGTCGTCACGCGCACGTCGCTGTGCCGCATGAGGCGCTGCACTCGGTGAACGTCGACACCTCGGCGAAGAAGCTCGGTCGCAAATCCGTGTCGAAGATCGTGGAATCGCATGCGCAGCGGAATTGCTTTGGGCCACAGGGCCCGTCCACGCGGCGGGACCAGAGGCTTACCGCTTCCATTCGTCCGCTTGAGGCAGTTCGGACAGAAGCGGCGCTCGTTATCCGAGGCGCGCTCGGTGTATCCACACCAGCGGCAGCGGTGCTCCCAGGCTTCGACGATGCCCGCACGCGAGAGTGCGGAGCGAAGAATTTTCTGCGGGTCGGCTTCACGAGTTCGCTGTGAGCCATCCGGAGCAGGGAAGAGTAGAGAACCTGGGGCCTCCCGGAGCTGGCGCTCGAGCCAGGGCCGTAGCGCAGTGGGTATCGGCAGTACCGCCGCGGTCGCCGTCTTCGTGGTGTCGCGATCGTGGGACCGACACACGGAGATCGTGCCTCGTGCGAGATCCACATCTGCTTTGCGCAACGCGAAGAGTTCGCCTTTGCGCAGTCCCAGTGCTGGGCCGCAGGCAAACAGTGGGCGCCAATCCTCTGGAACCTGTTCCAGCATTCGCCCGATCTGCTCAAGCGTTAAAGTCACATAGACGCGTTTGGGCACTTTTCGGGGCTGGGTCGCGGCAACGGGATTTTCTCCAACCCACCGGCCCGCGCGTCTGGCGCGGCTAAAGACGGTGTGAAGGACGGAGCGCAGCTTATTGACGGATCCTGGCGCAGAGCCTCGGCGCTCCATGTCGCACAGCAAATTCTCAATGAAGGTGGATCGCACCAATGCTAGGACGAGCGCGCCAGCCGGTTGATCGATGACATGCTTCTTCAGGCGACGGCTCTCGACCGCTCGGCTGGTTTCCGAACACCGCTCCGCCAGCCACCAGCGGCATAGGTCGGCGAGCGTGCCGGGCAAATCCTCTTGAACAGCGGCAAGGCCCGCCTGTTCGCGAAACTTGAAACGCCTTCGGGTCCGCTCCGCCAGCTCGAGCTCGGCCGCGATCCTCTTCGCCTCCTGCCAGCTCTTCGCCTCTGTGGCTCGCTGCGTCCACCTGGAGGCGCTGCGCCAGCGCACGTACCAGGTACCGTCGCGCTTGAAAATGCTGGCCATCGCCTACGTCCCTCCATCCGTTCGCGAAATCGGCAGCACTGAGGCCGCCGGCGTCTCGATGCCTTTGACATAAGCGTACAGCTCGGCAGGGACAAAGCGCAGCCCCCAACCGAAACCACGGGCTCGTGGGAGCTCGCCGCGCTCCGCTGCCTTGTAGACCCACGATGCCGAGCGTTTGAGGAATGCAGCGGCCTGGTGCACGTCCCATAGACGGTCCGTGGGCAGACTCAGCTCTTCTGAAGACTGTACCCGTCCCGGGAACTTCTGGATTTTCGAAGTGCCGACGTTGTCACTCATTTGGCCTCCGCATTTGCACCCCGCCGCGGTACTTTCACCGCTTTGACCTGCTCGGGGCTTTGGACGGAATCTGGATTTCTCCCTTGAGAAGCTGAGCCGCGCGCAGGGATAAAACGTGGATGATGTAGTCGCGGCGGGTCTTGTCGAGGGCCGCGGCCTCTCTGTCCAATTGCTCAATCAGCACCGCTGGGAGGCCATACAGCGTCCGGTAATCATCTAGGAGCTGCCGGACGAACGTGGTCGTGCTGCCGAGGCGAACGGCCTCTTCCTTGAGCACTGCAGCCTCCTCGGGCGTGAAGCGGAAAGACTGGGCGAAGTAGTCGTCGCGGGCCGGAGTTTTAGGCATGGGGTTTCTCCTACGGGGAAGAGCGGGGTGCCTCTCGACGAAATCTGTCCGCGAGGTGCCGCAGGAGTTTGAAGACTTCGTCGGTGTTCGACGGATAGTCCGGGATCTCGAGTTGAGGATGCTTCAGTTGCTTGGCTTGGTCCCGAGCCCGGTGCAGGCGTCGGCTGGCAGAGTGGAAGAAGTGCTCGATGTTTGAGAACTCGGCTCGCGTGAGCGAAATGGTCTCGCTGGTTTTGGTCTGGGCCTGAGGCGCGCCGTAGCCGAGGACACCTTGGAAGTGGGTCAGGGCCTCCTCAAACGTGAACGCCTGGACCGAGAATAAGCGGGTGCCCCGTTCATTCGATTCCTTCAGAAGCTGGCGGACATGGTCACGGCGCTTCGGAGAGTTGAGCAAAAACACCAGAGTGGCCGGCCATCGATCGGGAAAGACCGTTTCGTAAACCGTCGTTTTGGACTCAACGTCCACGTAAGTGCCCATGAAGGTCGAGTACCTGTGGAGTTTGTTGGTTGTGGCACCGTGTCGAGCAGGATCGTCGCTGACCAGCGGCTGCGTACCCATCTCGCACTCCAGAAAATATCGCTTTGACAGGCGTGGAATCTCGAGCGTGGCGTCCGGTTGGATGATGCGCGCGCGAGTTGTGCCGCTCCGGCGATCATAGTCACGCCAGGGCAGGCGCACTGAGTCCGAGGGAATCCATCGAAACGGGAGGTTGCGGATAGAGGGAAGCTTCGTGTTTCCGGCCGCGACCAGACCAACAAACAGGCCATTGAGTCGGATGCAATGCTCCAGGAACGCGGCGCTCACGTCGCCTGCCGGAAGTTTGGGCTCGGTGCCCAAGAGGGAGCGTGTGACGACGTAGCCCAGTGGCGTCGGCGTCCAGGCGGAGAACCATTTACCTTCGAAGGACCGGAAGCGCAGTCGTCGAATATACGGGGTCGGCTGTGGATTCTTTCCGAATCCAGCAAGATGGAACAGCCGAATCCTGCACGCTGCCTCCGTGCGCCCCGAAAAGAACAACCGGCGAATCTGTTCGGACGACAAGTACCGGACCGTCGCCGCCATCGCCAGCAGCTCTCGGTCCCGCCGCGTTACGCGCAACCCTCGGCAGCGCTCCACCAGCCGCGGCGCGTTCTCTTTCTGTTCCAAATCCATCATCACCATCTTAGAATACAAACTAGACCAAAGTAAACTACCAACCAACATGGCCCTGGCCCGTAACTTTGAAGTTTGTTGGTGCAATTTTCAGGAGCGATTTCTGACCCCTTCCTCCAGTCGTCGTTGGGAGGGAGGGGTCAGAAATCGCGACGGCCTCGACAGAGCTATCGAGCCATTTACGCCGAGCAGGGCCAGGGCCAGTCAAGTGAAGGGTTTGGTTCGGTCGATCCCTACGCAAACTCCTTCGGGCGAGGATCCGAAGTCCTCTTCAATTCGCGCTAGCCGTTTCGTTATTCCCGAAGAAGCAATCCCCGAAGGCCTCAATCAGCGCCGATGGCGGGCTCTGGCTACAGCAGATGTGACCGGAGTGCGCTATCAGCGGTGCTCGCCTCCCAAACGAGAGTCCGGGGGTGTGAGCAGACCCGCAGCTCAGTAGTTCTGTCCGTCGTGCTGGCACCTGCAGCGTTCCACGACTACTGAGTGGCGACTGTGCACGGCAGATGCTAGCTTTTTTCGTATGCGATCGAAGAAGGACACGGACGAGGAAGTCGTGCCAGAGCTGGTTGTGAAGGGCGGCCCCGAGGCACTCCGAGCTTTCTTTGGAAAATGGGTCGCGATTGACTCAAAGGGAGAGATTCGGGCGGCCGGCGCTAGTTTTGATGAGGCCGCGTCGGCGGCGGAACTCGCTGATGTACAGGACCCGGAATTCATGTACGTGCCCGCTGGAAGTTTCGTCGGTTGAAGTTTCAATACACACGTTTGCCGGTTCCCAACAGCCCTGAGCCAGTGCGCCAGCCCCTGCTGGCCGTTTGGCTGTCAGGCCCAAAAGCCCGATTGAAAATGCGAATGCTCGTGGACTCCGGTTCAACGGAGACGTTGGTCCCCGCCTCAATCGCGGCCAGATTGGGCGTACCGCTTTCTAATGAGCGCGTAGAATTGGTCGGCTTAGGCGGGGCGAAGCTGGAGGCCCAGATCGCGAAGGTTGACATTGATTTTGCGTTCGGTCGCTTCAAGTTCACGAGTCGCGTGGCTGTGTCGTCCGATCTCGAGCAGCAGCTTTCCGTACTTGGCTATTACGACTTCTTCCTAAGCTACCGGGTGGCTTTCTACGCACGCGACCGCGTTTTCACGATCAACGAATACTGATTCCTGACACCCGACCGAATTTGGGAAGTCGGTGTCGCAAGAGAGTAAGTTTTCAAATCAGACTCGCGGGCGAGGGATCTTCTCGGTGAACGTTTGGGTCGGTTCCATGGTCGAGTCCCAGCGAGAAAGGCTCCTGCGCCGCAAGCTCCCTACGGTCTTGCGCCAGGCGTTCAAACCGGGGAGGTGGATGATCCAAATCGGTCAGGGACTCGGTCCAAACTCGATGGTCATGGCGGAAGGCTCCGGCGGCGCTTTTGCGGCACCAGCAAAGAAAGCACTACGAAGAAATAACCCATGGATCCTGCTTGCCGATCGAGCCTCGCCAAGTTGGTTGTGGTAAAGGGGTGCCGCCTCGAGCGAACATTGCTGATTAACTACAGGCCGAAAGCCAATCTGACCGACGAAATAGAGTTCACCGCGAAGTTGGTTCAAAGTGAAGTCAACGAGGCTGCATTTCATCCGGTGCGCTATGTATGGGACTTCGGCGACGGAGTGACTAGTACGACAAGCGAGCCATTCATAAACCACAGCTACGCTCGCCGAGAGCAAATGCAAATGTATTCAGACTACCTCGTTCTAGTCGAAGCCCAACCACAGCTGGGCCCATCGGTGTTCGGTCGCACGTCTCTGCAGTTTCTCAACCTGGCCTTTCAAGATCTCCAGAAGTTCGGAATCGTTTCGCTGGTAGCGCAGGGTACTCCACGCTTCCCTTTGTTGTCGGAACGCGGCGTTGTCCGCCAGAGATTCAAAATATGGCACTACTATAACCAGCCCGTCGAAATCCAACGCATTGCGCTATTGCGACTGGACATGCAGGGCGTGAGACATGACGATGGTAAACACGCAAACATTGCGCTCTTGAGTCAGACGGAAATCCCAGTCGGGGAAAGCATTGATGTAGACCTTTCGTTTGATACACAGAGGTATTCCGATGCTCTAGCGCTCGTTTACAAATTCGAAGGCACTTCGGCAGACGGGAAACCCGCAATGGGGGAGGTGCCAGTGATGAAGCCGCCGCCGAAACCAACGCGGGAGAACAGTACCCCTGTCCGTGATCCTGCTGTGGCAGCTAAAATCAAGAAGGCCCTGAGGATCTTGGGACGCGACACGGTTTCCCAAGAAGACATTTGGCAGCTGGAGCGAGAAGGAAAGTTGCAACAATGACATTGATGAAACGCGTTTTGCGCCTTTTACTTGCTGTGCCTTTGACGGCGTGCGGGGGCGGTGGCGGCGGGGGCAATAACGCCGCTCTCCTGGAAGAAGAGGCTCGAGGGATTCCATGGGAACTTCTTTCCGGCAAGATTGTCTATGCGCGCTGGGAGAACCCTACTTCGCCGGGCAACGAACACGGGCGCATCTTCCTCATCGATGTCGCCGCTCGCAAGATTCGCCTAATCTATGACGTACCAATCGTGAACCCAGCGCCGAGCTTTGAATCATTCGGCTGGGTGCAAGACTTAGCGATTCATCCGGATGGAACGAGCGTTACCTTCGCCGCCAGGGATCCTGCCCATGGAACGTGGTGGGAATTGCATGATCTCTCACTCTCCGACGGGACACAGAGGCTTCTTTATCCGGAGGCAAACGCACATCACCTCTATCCGTCGTGGTCCAGAGATGGGCACCTGGCCTACGTGAGTAGTGCGGACGTGCGCAAGACGGTAGATGTCGACGGGACTGGCCGAATCGAGGGCTCTAACGATTCCCGCGTCGCCTGGACCGGGTCTGGTACAATGTTTGTTTCATTAGTCGACCCAAATAGCAGTCAGGGCAATCTCTATCTAGCGGACCCTACAGCACAAACACGTAGGCCAATTCTCGTCAACTCACAGCCGCAATGGGATGCGGAAATCTTCGACAGTCCAGCGCTGTCTCCCGATGGGAGGAAACTAGCCTATGTGCGGTGGGGCCTTGGGGTACAAGAAGATGTCTGGGTTGCCGACGCAGACGGGACCAATCGAGTGCGACTGACTACGGAGGGTGCGTGGCAACCAGCGTGGTCAGCTGATAGTAGAGAGGTCCTCTTCACGCGGCTGCAGTCGGGAATTTTTCTGGTGGACACTGCGACAGGGACGCTGACTCAAGTCACGCAGCACCAGGCTGACTATGTTGCATGGGCTCCATGAAGTCCGACGTTTCGAAACACGTAAAGCCCCATGCGGCGGCATCAGGCGAACGCGCATCGGTCGCATGGGTACTTGAATCCTGGGCTAGGATTCGACCAAGCGCGGTGGGGCTTGTACGGTGAGGAGGGCCGAGATACTGCTGATTTCGGGCAGGGAAGGTAGCCATGGACTATCGACTTATCCCAGTTACTCACGCGCCAGTTCTGTTGGCCCTATTGTTTCTCTGCTTCAGCACGTGCCATCCCTGAGTCGTTGAGCCAAGGTGCTGCGAGCAACTCTGCTCAAAAAGAGCATGAGCTTCACTACATCGGCCTCTTGGAGCCGCTCGAAGGTCCGGCTTTCTACGAGAAGCTCGGTCGCCCTGATCTTGTGGAGGCTTATCGAAATCGGGAACAGCAAAAAAATGGTCTCAAAATCCTGGGCGGCGTTACAACCGCTGGGGGACTGGTGCTCGGGATGGCGGCGCTCTTCAGCGGCAACGATTGCGTGAGTACTCCATCGGACTGGTGCCTCGCCCCTCGCGTGAGCAAGAGCAGCCGGCTCACACTGGGTTTGGTCGGTCTCGGCTTGGTCGCGGGTGGAACGGGAATGCTGGTGGCGGGCTTCGTCATTAATCCGAATCCCGTGGACACGGTCGAAGCGCGGCAGCTGGCCGATGAGTACAACGCGAAGCTAAAAGACAGGTTAGGCGTTGCCTCCGAATTCGCGCCGGCGCGGGAATATCGACCGCCGGTGCGGATTTCGGTGGCGCCTATGCTTTCGACGTCTACATATGGCATCGCACTACAGCTTTCGTTCTAAGTATGTGCTGGGTGCCGACCGATCATTGATCTAGGGGCATGCCGCTGGGTTGCACCCGGCGCGTGAACAGGGCGAAAACCAGCCTCATATTGACGAGGGATTCAGGTTGTTCTGACAGCCACGCACCCACGACGCCTACGTTCCTCCCTTAGGTCGTGTTTCGCTTGCTCCGGCTTTGATAGGTGCGGAGTTCCTCCGGAGCGATCCGGATGGCGTTTGACACGCGAACGTGAGGCAGCTCGTCGCGCTCACAGAGCCGGTAGACGGTCGCCGTGCTCACGTGCAGTTGGCGTGCGACCTCCCGGACCGAAAGCAGAGCAGGGGGAGCAATCGGAAGCCCGCCTCGCGCACGGAAGCGAACCGAGCTGTTCCTCGTGCCCATGCGCGAGGATGGCGAACCGCGTTGCTCGGAATCCGTGCAGCAAAAATGCAGCAAACTTTTGTCGAACGCAGGCGAAAGTGAGCTAGGCCCAACCATTGCATCACTGTCATTTTCCGAGGGAAATCGCGGCTTGCCAGAGTCGGCGACGCTCTGCCATCCCTCCGACGGGTTTTCACACGGCAGGGGTCGCAGGTTCAAACCCTGCTGCGCCCA
>WNFC01006219.1_pt1 | contig 16635 bp, 18 predicted proteins | sample 5400541 | NCBI WGS metagenome assembly WNFC01 (sample SAMN13153342, study PRJNA577476) | soil metagenome | isolation source: 120 cm saprolite under Douglas fir tree site 2 hole 2 replicate 1 | place: USA:California | collected 2015-04-18
GCTGCGGCCGCTTCGTTGCCGTCGCGATTTCCGTGATCGTCAAGGAAGACGTATTGCTCGCAAAGATCGTCGCTGGCGGACAGATCGCATCCAGCGCGCCGAAAAGCTCGCGCTTCGCCGGAAGTTGTTCGATGATCGCTTCAACGATGACGTCGCAAACCTTCAGCTCGTCGATGGAAGTCGTGCCCTTCAACCGGCCCCGGATTTCGCCCCTCGCCGCTTCCGTAATCGTGCCTTTCTCTACCAGACGGTTCAGATTTTTCTCGATTCCCTTCAGTCCTTTGTCCACCAGCTCCGCGCTGACTTCGCGCACCACAGTTTCGAATCCCGCCGCAGCCGCCACTTGCGCGATCCCCGAACCCATCAGCCCACACCCTACGACACCCACTTTTCGTATCGCCATGCTTTTCCTCGTAGAAGATTTCGCCGGCCCATGTCAGGAACACACCCGGCAACGGAATGGAAAGTCTATCAGAAACCCCAGTCGGAAAATGCTAACGACCCAATACTCACGACGACCAGCTCCGGGTTTTCACCAGTCACCAGTCAAGAATTTCCCAGCGCTTCCACGATCATCGCAATCCCCTGCCCCCCGCCGATGCACGCCGTCGCCAGCCCATACCGCAGCCCATTCCGCCGCAGCTCATTCAAAATCGTGATCACCAGCCGCGTCCCCGAGGCCCCCAGCGGATGCCCCAGCGCAATCGCCCCGCCGTTGACATTCGACTTCTCCCGATTCAATCCCAGCGCTTTTTCCACGGCCAGATACTGCGCCGCAAACGCCTCGTTCACTTCCACGCGGTCCATTTGCTCCAGCTTCAGTCCCGCCAGTTTCAGCGCCTTCTGTGAAGACGGCACCGGCCCAATCCCCATGATGCTCGGATCGACTCCCGCGACGGCCCAAGACACGATGCGCCCAATCGGCTTCAATCCCCGCTCATGCGCGATTTTCTCTCTCGTCACCACCACCGCCGCTCCGCCATCCACGATGCCGCTGGCATTTCCCGCCGTGACAATCCCATCTTTCTTGAAAGATGGCGGAAGTTTTTCCAGCGTCTCCATCGTCGTTTCCGGCCGCCGGTGATCGTCTTCGCTCACCACCATCGTTTTCTTTCCCTGCTTCACCTCCACGGCTACAAGCTCTTCCTTGATGCGGCACGCCTTGTACGCCGCGTCCGCCGCCTGCTGGCTGCGCAGCGCATAGGCGTCGGCGTCCTTTCGCGTGATGCCGTGTTGTTCGGCGAGTTTCTCAGCCGTCAGCGCCATTGGCAATCCGCAATAGGTATCCGTCAATCCCGCCATGAGTGAATCTTCCAGCGCCCCGCCTCCCAGCTTCAATCCTGTCCGCGCCCCGCGAATCACAAACGGCGCCTGCGTCATGTTCTCCATCCCGCCCGCAAGCACCATGTCCGCTTCGCCGAGCAGCAAACGCTGCGCCGCCTGCGCGATCGCCTCAATCCCCGATCCGCATAGCCGGTTCACTGTCACCGCCGGCGTTTCAATCTTCAGCCCGGCTTTTAATCCCACATGACGCGCGCCATAAAGCCCATCCGCACTCGTCTGCATCACATTCCCAAAAATCGCGTGATCAAACTCTCCAGGATCTACACCCGAACGCCGAATCGCCTCTTTCGAAGCGTGCGCCGCTAAATCAATCGCGCTCACCTCCGAAAACGCCCCGGTATAGCGCGCCATTGGCGTCCGCGCCCCCGCCACAATCACCACATCCGTCGGAAACATACGTCCCTCACTTTCGGGAAGTCCATAGCTAACAGTTTACAGTTGGAAGACAAAAGAGCAAATTCGCCAGTCAGTCGTTCGAACACTTGCCGCTGGGGCCAGGAAGGAGGAGGAAGCCGTCACGAACCTGCTCGAAGAGTTTGTGGTCTTCTTGGTAGTGGGAACTAGGAGTACTCAGCCAGATGATGTAAAAAATCGAGCTCAAGTTCTTTGGATGACTCCGAAAAACGATTGTTTCCTCTGTGTCGACCGCAACATCGCCAGTTTTCTTGCGGTAATGAACGTACGCAGCGGGAAGTCCTCGGAATTTCGTTTCATTTAGCGCAAGAACTTCGACCGAACCAGCCTGGTTCAGTTCTCTACTCAAATAGGCTTGAGCGCTCCCATCTTCCATCCCATCGTATGTGTCGTAGACGCCAACGAGTCGTTCAGTTTCTAGAGTCACTTCAGCTACCGTGTCAGGCGCGCTGGCCGAAACAAGAAACCCGTGATTGGGGTTGGGTGGGAGTCCGCCGTGGGCGACAACGCCCTTGGGAAGACTAACCGCATATCCTTTGTCGCAGTTCGTGTATTTCTCACGCCAAATAGTTTCGTCTGAGGTTTGCGTCCAGTGTTGTTGTAACGAAGGCAAGAATCGAAACACCGAGAGTAAAATTAGACTTAGCATCGCCGCTCGCATATGTCACAGTTTCGGGGTTTCCAGCGCCACGACGGTATCCCCGCCGCGCTTGCGCGCCTCTTCAATCGAATACTCCGCGCGATTGATCAAATCCGTCACAATGTCTTCACTGTCGAACTCGTGCTTCGGCACCGCCTCGACGATCCCCGCGCTCAGCGTAATTTGCGTCGAGTCCCACGGCGGCCGCAGCCCGGACGCCGCGCGGCGTAGTTTATCCGCCAGATTCTGTGCCCCCGCCAGTGTCGTATCCGGCAGGATAAATGCCAGCGACCACGAAGTGTATTTTACCGCCACGTCGTTCTGCCGCACGATCGGCTGCAGCGACCGCGCCAGTTGCTCCAGAAATCGCTCCAGCGGCGATTCCCCTTGCTGCCGCAGGAGGCTTCCGTCAGCAAACAACTCTGGTACGAACTGCGGCTTAGCAAGCCGGAGCGCTCATCGGAAACGCCCATGCGCCGCACCAGCGACCGCAGCCGCGTATGGCTCACGCTCATGAGCATCTGATCGCCAATGGCCTGCAGGAAATAAGCCTCATTGGGCTTCCACTTGTGCTCTTCGGCATGCCCGACAATCAACATCCCCGCGGGCATCTGCGTCTCTTTGTCCGTGATGATCACGCCCAGCGCCGTCGCCAGCCCCAGATCGCTCAGAATCGATCCTTCCGTCGCGTGCACCACCAGTCCGCCCAGTTCGTCGGGCTCGGCCTTCTCGACGTGCGCGAGAAGCAGGACCACCTGTGCCCCGGGTGCGGGCCTCACGCCACTCGCGCAAAATTCCGCGGCCATTTCCGGCGGGCGCCCCGATGCGCCGACCACGGCCAGCGCGCGTGTTCCGCGCAGATAGCTGCCGACTTCGTTGACCGCCGTGTTCAGCATCGCCCGCGGCGTCTGCTGGCGGAATATCTTTTGATTGAGCTCGGAAATCTTTGAAAGATCGCGCAGCGTCTCCGCCGTATAAACTCCCGTCTTCGTGGTGATGGACGACGGCGCCTCAGCGACAGGCGCCGCCGGTGCGGCTGGCGCTGGCTGCCACGCAGCAGGTTCCGTCTTCGGCTTGGGCGCTCCGTGAGGCCACCAGTTCGCCATTTGGTAGAGATTGGACAGCCTCGCGTTCCGCTCTTCTTCCCCGGGGTACATCGCCGCGATTTTTTGCAGACGCTCCAGCGCCTTGCTCCGCAGCGAGTACTGCAAAAATATCTCGGTCTGCACGATCAGATCTTCCAGCGCCTGCAACTGCCGCCCTTCTTCGATGCCGGGAGAAGGAGCCGTGGGAGCCTGCGCGTGACGCGACGAGCCGCTCGAGTGACTCTGCCGCCCTCTTGACGTTTCCCGAGGTCAGGTACACGTCAAAAAGCCGGATCAACACTTCGAAATATTGCGATTCGCGATTCAGTTCGTTGTGGATGGAAGCCCAGAATTCAAGGATGGTCTGTGAGTGTGGGTGCTTTGTCCCCACGCTGTCCAACAGCGCAGCGAAATCATTTTGCCGTTTGTCCGCAAACATTCGTCGTTTTAGCGCCATGAGGACTTCCACGGCTTTCTGGTCCTGACCCGCGGCGACATAACGGTCCGCGAGTTCGAACAGTTGGGTCATACCTTCATTTTTTTCACGCAGTAGCCGGTCCAGAAGCTCGCGCGCGCGCTCGAGGTTTCCCGATCGCATGAGCGCGTCGCTAAAAGTGGCCAAGAACGCCGCGTCGCTTTCGGACGTGGCAAACGGCTCCAGCAAGGCGGCGGCACGCACGGCATTGCCGGCTTGCAGGTTTGCTTGGGCGTACAGAAGTCCGGCGCTGCGTTCTTGCGGCGCGAGTTTGTAGGCGCGGCCAAGAAGGTGCAGCGCGTCGGCCGCGGCGCCGCTCGCCGAAGCAAGCTGTCCGGCCCGTAGGAACGCTCGTGCAGCAAGGGCATTCTTGCCGATGCCTTCGGCCGCTTCCGCAAGTCGTACCTGCCGCGAAAAATTTTCCGGATCGAGCTGGGCGATCCGCTCCCAGCAGAAGAGCGCGTCTTCCTCGCGGCTCGCTGCGGAGAATAGCTCCGCGGCCTTCGTGTACTGCTCGATGGCTTCGTCGGGATGATTTTGTTTTTGCTGCAGGAAGGCGTATCGAGCGATGCGCTCGGGCGGCTGCTGCCCACGGCCCGCCCGCAGAAACCGGTTGTAAATCGCGAGCGCTTTGGTCTCGTCCTTGGGCTCCACGAGCAAGTCAAAAAGAAGTCCGTAGTAAACCGCCGCGCGGTCCGGCTGATCCATCCGCGCGTAGAGATCGCCGAGTGCCTGCGTGGCTTCCTGATGCTGCGGCGCCTCGTCGAGCACTGCCAAATACGCCTCGATGGCGCCCGCCACGCGGTTCTTCTCGAGGAAGCGCTTGGCGCGATCGAGATGCTTGCTTACGTCTGCGGCCATCCGTTCCGGTTGCCTTTGCGGTGACTGAAATCTCTCAATCAGGTGTCAGATAGGGACCCATCAAGTGCCAGACAAGCGATGATTCCGGGCTGCGCGTTGCGTCGTGCGGGAACCGCCCTTTTTAACTATATACCCCCGGCGAGAAGCGGCCAAACACCCGAAATCCGCTGATGCGGTATGCATCACCGCAATCGAGGCCGCTCTCAATTCTGTTGCCACAACTGCGCAGACGCTCGGTGCTACAATCCCCGGCCATCATGACGACCACCAATCCCCCACCTCACTACGTTCTCGGCAGCACCGACGCGGAACACGAGCGCCTCATCCGCCAGGCTGCCCGCCTCGCTCCTCTCACCGAACGACTTTTCCGCGAAGCCGGCATTGGCACAGGTCAGCGTGTCCTTGATATCGGTTCCGGCGTCGGTGACGTCGCCATGTTGGCGGCCAACCTGGTTGGTCCTACGGGAGAAGTCGTCGGCATCGAACGCGACTCGCGCTCCATCGCTCGCGCTAGATCTCGTGTTGCCGAGGCCGGCCTTCACAATGTGAGCTTCACACAATCCGATGCGAACCAAGTCGCCAGTGAGAAACTTTTCGACGCCGCCGTGGGTCGTTTCATCTTGCAGTTTCTTCCCGACCCTGTCGCCGTCTTGCATTCCCTGTCTCGGTTGATCCGTCCCGGCGGAGTCCTTGCCTTTCACGAGGTGTCTTACGCCCCTTTTCTTCTCCTTTCGGCGCACTTACCGCTTTGGTCCGCGGCCGCTTCTCTCATCCACGAGACAATCCAACGCTCCGGGGCACACACAGAGATAGGACTCGCTCAATACCGGTTCTTCCAGGAGGCCGGGCTCCCGGCGCCAACCATGCGTATGGAGATCCTGCTCGGGGGTGATCCAGAATTTACAAGATGGACCTACGATCTTCTCTGTAGCTTGCGCCTGCAAATCCAGCAGCTTAATCTTTCCCTTAACACGCTTGGTGATTTCGATACGCTTCCAGAGAGAATTCATGCCGAGGTTGCAACCTCGAAGACCGTTGTCCCTTTTGTGGCCCTCGTTGGAGCCTGGTCCCACAAGCCGATAGACCAAGTTTCCCGCTAGCAATCTGCGACCATAGCAGTTGTCTTAGGTGAGCGCTCAGACGTTACGCTAGCCCGAAAGCAGAAGGCGGTCATGGAACCACAAGCGAGTGACGCGATCGCGGCGACAGCACAGCCCGTTGGCGCAGCAGACCGGGTAACTGCGTATGGCTGGAAAGCGCTAGCTGGATCGGTCATCGGCTATTCCATGGATGGGTTCGACATGTTGATTCTCGGCTTTATGCTCGCGGCCATCTCAGCCGACCTGGCTTTAACAAGCACTCAGGCAGGCTCGCTCGTTACGTGGACGTTAGTCGGTGCCGTGGCGGGCGGACTCGTTTTTGGGACCCTGAGTGACCATTTTGGCCGAATCAGGGTACTAACGTGGACCATTCTGATCTTCGCCGTGTTCACCGGCCTTTGCGCCTTTGCGCGGGGTTATTGGGACCTGGTCGCTTACCGGATTATTGCTGGTCTTGGCCTGGGTGGTGAGTTCGGTATCGGCATGACGCTCGCTGCCGAAGCCTGGCCAGCCAGCAAGCGCGCCCGAGCGTCGTCCTACGTCTCACTCGGATGGCAAGGAGGAGTTCTCCTGGCTGCGTTGGTCACTCCAGTGTTGCTACCGGTGATCGGGTGGCGTGGCATGTTCATAGTCGGCCTTCTGCCTGCAGTTGTCGCGTTTATCGTCCGCCGCGCGCTCCATGAGCCGGAGATCTTCGTCAAGAACCATGCTGCCAAGAAAGAGAATTCGTTCCGCTTGCTGGTGAAGGATGGGGTCACATCCAGGACGACCCTTGGAATCGCCATTCTTTGTTCGGTCCAAAACTTTGGCTATTACGGCATCATGATCTGGATGCCCAGTTACCTCGCGAAGAGTCTCGGCTTCGGTCTCACCAAGTCCGGCATGTGGACCGCGATGACGGTTCTGGGCATGGCCTGCGGCATCTGGGCGTTCGGACAACTCGCCGACCGGATCGGCCGCAAGCCCGTCTTCATCCTGTTCCAAATTGGCGCGGTGATCATGGTCTTCGTGTATTCGCGGTTCACGGACCCGAACATGCTGCTTTGGGTGGGGGCAATCATGGGAATGGCTGTAAACGGAATGATGGCCGGCATTCCCGCACTCATGTCCGAAGCGTATCCCACGGCAGCCCGCGCCACGGCGCAAAACGTCTTGTTCAACATCGGCCGGGCAGTGGGTGCACCGGGGCCGTTAGCAGTCGGCGCCTTGGCCGCGAAATACTCGTTTAACGTTGCGATCGGCCTGCTCGCGTCGATTTACGTCCTCGACATCATCGCTACAGTGTTCTTGATCCCGGAGCTCAGGGGCAAGGAGCTCGAGTAAGCGGCGCCCAGGCAACAGCCCAGCCTGCTCGTGATTCTCGTGCCTGAAAGGAAAAAACAGGTGAGCAATTTTCACAAACTTGCTCACCCGTTTTCACCCGCGTTGCCGCGCAGTCTTCTTGGAAGCAGCAACATAAGTATCGCCGATGCGAGCACGGAAACGCCCGCAACCGCCAGGCCGCCGTACAAGCTGCCTGCTTGGTCCTTGATCCAACCAATCGCATACGGTCCCGCAAATCCGCCCAGATTCGCAACCGAGCTGATCAAGGCAATCCCTGAGGCCGCCGCAAACCCCGTCAGGAAATCACCCGGCAGGCAATAAAAAGGTCCATACACGCTGTAGATCCCCAGGGCGGCGAACGATAGAAGTATGATTGTTGGAAAAATGGAATGAGTTGCGCCCAGTGACGCCAGTGCGATTCCAGCAGCGATAGCGGGAATCGCCGCATGAAACGTTCGCTCCTGCTTGCGGTCGGAACTCCGCGACACCATCACCATCACGGGCAGGCCCACAAGATGCGGAATCATCACCAGTAGTCCGATCAAACTGTTGGAGATTCCGCTCGACACTGATTTCACCAGCTGCGGCATCCAAAAGTTCATCCCGTACATCCCGATATTCAAGGTGAATCCGATCAATCCCAAATGCCAAACCCGCCTAGTCATAAGAGCTTGTACCGCTGAAATTTTGTGGCTCGCCAGTTTCTCCTGCTCCTCGCGCGCCAGCTCCGCCGCAATCCAATCCTTTTCCTCCTGGTTCAGAAATTTGGCTTCTGCCGGCCGATTGGGCAGCAAAAAGTACGTGAGCACGCCGCAAACTACCGCCGGGACGCCCTCCAATATCAGCAGCCACCTCCAACTGCTGATGCTCAGCCAGTGCACGTGATCCAGAATGAATCCGGAAACCGGCGAACCCAGGATGCTTGTGACGGGGATGCCGGCAAGGAACAACGCAATCATTTGCGCCTGATCCCGCTGACGAAACCAATATGTCAGATACAAGACGATTCCGGGAAAATAACCCGCCTCCGCCAGCCCCAGCAAAAAACGCACCGCGTACAGCTGGTGCACCGAATGCACTAGTCCGGTCAGCACGGCCAGAAATCCCCAGGTAATCAGGATACGCGCGATCCAAATTCGCGCCCCGATTTTGTGCAGTAGCAGATTGCTGGGAATTTCAAACAGGAAATACCCGAAAAAGAAAATCCCCGCCACCAATCCAAACTGCTTGCTGGTAATGGCCAGCTCCTTGTTCATCGTCAACGCCGCAAACCCGATGTTGATGCGGTCGAGAAACGAGATGACGTAGAGAACAAAGACAAAGGGAATAATCCTCATCCGCAGTTTGTGAATCGTTTTGGATTCGTCGGATAGTGCAGCGGTGCCTGCTTCGTTGGCCACGATCACCTCAACCTGCGTCTGCCCTGATTGAAGGTTCTCCTCGGCCGGCGTCGCTGGCCGAAGGCGTGTAAGGATTGCCGAGACTCTATGGCGGGAACGCTCACCCGTCAAGGTACGCCGCTCTTCCTGCAGGAGTGGACTTCTCTCTCACAGTTTCACTCTCGCCAGGCAACTTTTCCTCTCGCCCGCAATCGCCCGGCAAGCTGACGGGGCCTGCGAATTGTGGCAAACTGGACGTTTATACGGGACGGTTTTTGCGCCGCGTGTGTCGCTCGTTCGAATGCAGCAGGCCCGCCGAAAAATCGCGCGAGCCATTCGAATCCTGCCCGCGATTGAGAAAATTGGTAAGCGAAAAAAATGGACCCGAAGTTCATACGGAATTTCTGCATCATCGCGCACATCGACCATGGCAAGTCCACGCTCGCCGACCGTCTTCTCGAAATGACCGGCGCGCTGACCGAGCGCGAGATGCACGCGCAGGTGCTCGACTCCATGGACCTCGAGCGCGAGCGCGGCATCACCATCAAAGCAAAAAGCATTCGCCTGCATTACAAAGCGAAAGACGGAAATACGTATCGATTGAATTTAATTGATACGCCCGGCCACGTGGATTTTTCTTATGAAGTTTCGCGCGCCCTCTCCGCCTGCGAAGGCGCACTCCTCGTAGTTGACGCGTCGCAGGGTGTTGAAGCGCAGACCGTCGCGAATGCGTTTCTCGCCGCCGGTCACAACCTGACGATTCTGCCGGTGATCAACAAGATCGATTTGCCGGCCGCGCAGCCGGAGTTCGCAAAAGAGCAAATCGAAACCGTGCTCGCGATTCCGGCGGAGGACGCGCTGCTCATCAGCGCGAAGAGCGGCCTCGGCGTCGAAGATGTGCTCGAAGCCATCGTGGCGCGCGTGCCGCCGCCCAAGGGCAGCGCGGAAAATCCTTTGCAGGCGCTGATTTTCGATTCGTGGTTCGACATTTACCGCGGCGCGGTGGTGCTCGTGCGCGTGATGGAAGGCCGCGTTTCGAATCACCTGAAAATCAAACTCGTCGCCGGAGATGAAACCTACGAAGTCGAGCAGCTGGGCACGCTGACTCCCAAGCCCGTGGCGCTTGAGGAACTCGAAGCCGGCGACGTCGGCTTCATCGTTGCGAATATCAAGCGCGTGGCCGATGCGCGCATGGGCGACACGGTCATCGAAGTGGCGCGTCCGGCTCCCGCGCTGCCGGGATTTGAAGCCATCAAGCCGATGGTCTTCGCCGGCTTGTTTCCGGTGCTCGCTGATGACTACGAACCGTTGCGCGACGCGCTCGGAAAATTGCAGTTGAACGACGCGGCGTTTTTCTACGAACCGGAGAATTCCGTCGCGCTGGGTTTCGGTTTTCGCTGCGGCTTCCTGGGGCTGCTGCACATGGAAATCGTGCAGGAGCGTCTGGAGCGCGAATTCGGACTGAACCTGATCACCACGGCGCCGAGCGTGCGCTACCGCATCACGCGCGTGACCGGCGAAGTCATCGAAGTCGACAGCCCGGCAAAATTTCCCAATCCCGGCGACATTCAGAAAATCGAAGAGCCGATCATCAAAGCGATGATCATCACCAACGACGACTCCATCGGCGGAATTCTGCAGCTCTGCCAGGAAAAGCGCGGAACGCAGAAAAAATTCGAGTACCTGTCGCCGACGCGCGTCATGCTCACCTACGAATTGCCGCTCAACGAAATCGTGCTCGATTTTTACGATCGCCTAAAATCTACTTCACGCGGCTACGCTTCGCTCGATTACCACCTCGCGGGCTACAGCGAATCCGACCTCATCAAGCTGGATGTGCTGGTTGCCGGCGAACCGGTCGACGCACTGGCGCTGATCATCCATCGCGAGTTTGCGGCGGAGCGCGGGCGTGACCTGGTGACGCGCTTGCGAAAACTGATTCCGCGGCAGATGTTTGAAGTGCCCATCCAAGCCGCGATTGGCAGCCGCGTGATAGCGCGCGAAACCGTCGCGGCCATCCGCAAAAACGTTCTCGCCAAGTGCTACGGCGGAGATATTTCCCGCAAACGCAAACTCCTCGAAAAACAAAAAGAAGGCAAGCGCCGCATGAAGCGCGTCGGCCAGGTGGATATTCCGCAAGAAGCGTTCCTCGCCGTTCTGAAGGTGGCGTCCTCTTCCGACGACGAATGATGCTTTTGAACATGCTACCTCTGTTTGGATTGCTCTCCTTTCTGCTCGGGAGTAAACTGCCCTCAGAGAGATTTCCATGGGAAAAGAGCGCCAATTCGTTGTGAATGAGCGCGGTGAGAAAGTCGCCGTAGTCATCAGCATCGAGGAATACGAAAAGATTCTCGAAGAGCTGGAGGACATAGAAGCAATCCGGGAATACGAGGAAGCCAAAGCTTCCGGGGAAACGCCCGTACCTTTCGATGATGCGATTGCGCGAATCGAACGTAACCGGAAGTGATTTACGCGCTCCGCATCCTGCCACGCGCCGAAAAAGAGCTCTCGGCGCTTGACTCCAGACCTTACGATTCCGTCAAAAAGAAAATCTATGCCCTGCGTGACGAACCCCGACCGCCGGGCTGCCGGAAGCTGGCGGACTATCGAGGCTGGAGGATTCGCGTCGGAGACTATCGTGTTGTCTATGAAATAGATGATGCAGCAAGAACGGTGACGGTTCTGCGGGTCGGTCATCGCAAAGAAATCTATCGGTAAGCTCATCCCAATTCCTTCTTCTTTACCTCAGTGGACAAACGGCCGCGGTGGAGTTGGATGGCGACGGAGTCGCCGAGGGCGACTTGGGCGGCGTCGCGGAGGAGGATTCCGTTGGCGTCGGTGGCGATGGCGTAGCCGCGTTCCAGAACCTTCAACGGGCCGCGTTCCTGGAGTTGCAGGGTTAGACGCTGCCAGCGTTCGCGCTTGGCGCGGAGGAGGCGTTCGGCGCGGAGGCCGAGATCGGCGCTACGTTTTTCAAGGCGCAGCCGAAACGCGGCTATCTTCACGCGAAAATCAAAAGAGACGATGCGCAGATGCGCGGCGGTGAAGCGCTTGCGCGATTGCTCGAGACGCGCGCGAAGGCCGAGGGCGAGGCGCGAAGTCATCTCATCGGCGCGCTGGCGCTGCTGGCGCAGAAGATCAAGCGGACGGCGGAAACCGCGGCGCGCGGAAAGCTCGTGGACGTGGCGAGAAAATTCCAACAGGCGATAGCGGATCAATCCGGCGAGGGTTTCGTGCAGATCGGCGATGTGCTTGTCGAATTCGCGGCGGGTCTGGACGACAAGTTCGGCGGCGGCGGAAGGCGTAGACGCGCGGACGTCGGCGACGAAATCGGCGATGGTGAAATCGGTTTCGTGGCCGACGCCGGAGATCACGGGAATTTCTGAAGCGAAGATGGCGCGCGCGACGATTTCTTCATTGAAGGACCACAAATCCTCCATGGAGCCACCGCCGCGCGCGAGAATTAGCACGTCCACCATTTTTTTGGCATTGAAAAATTTCAACGCCTTGACGATTTCTTCGGCGGAGCCTTCGCCCTGCACGCGCACGGGATAAACCGTCAGATGCACATTGGGAAAGCGGCGCGTGAGGATGCGCACGACGTCGCGCACGGCGGCGCCCTTTGGTGAAGTGATGATGCCGATGCGGCTGGGAAGAAGCGGCAACGGCTTTTTGCGCGAGGCATCGAACAGGCCTTCGGTTTCGAGACGTTTTTTCAGTTGCTCGAATGCAAGCTGGAGCGCGCCGAGACCGATCGGCTCGAGATTTTCCACGTAAATCTGATATTCGCCGCGCTGCTCGTACACGCTGATACTGCCGCGCACGGTCATCTGCAGCCCGTCTTCGGGGCGGAACTTGATGCCGCGCTGCTGCTGCTTGAAGAAAACGCAGCGGACCTGGGCGCGGTCGTCCTTCAACGTGAAGTAGATGTGGCCGGACTGGGCTTCACGGCAGTTGGAGATTTCGCCCTGGACGCTGATGTCGGTGAAATTTTTGGCGAGGAGATCGCGGATCTTTGCCGTTAGCTCGCTGACGGTCCAAGTCTTGCGGTCGGGCATGAGGTTAAAGGCTAGTTGTTCGGTCATTTTGAGTTCTCAGTGGTCAGTTTTCAGTCCTCAGTTTCCACGAATCAGTCCGTGGGCTCCATTGAGCGTCCTGTGTCCCTGTCGACAAATGGGAAAAGCGCTGCTAGTCAGACTACAGCTCAACTTGAAGCTGGCGATGAGATCCTTCAGCGAACCTCGTCGGTTCGCTTCAGGGTGACAGGTATCCGGCGTGCGGCGAAGTGAGGGATAGGCGGACCGAACCAGGGGCGCGCCCCCCACCCCCCTGTTTTTTGTAAGTGTTGCATCTAAAGGAGTTAGCCCTGCCGTAAGTCTTTTGTTTGCAACACTTGCGGGGGAATCCATAAGTGTTGCAGCTAAAGGACTTGCGCACGCGAACGGTCGGCGAGCAGGTGACTTTGTGAGGCCCAATGATTTTGAGGTAGCTTGAAGGGCTACCTGGCGGGCGTGACGACTTTGCGGCGTGAAATTCAAAAAACATTATAGCATATCCGTACTGTTTGTCAAGGAATTACTGCTAAGTGGTTGGGGATCTGTAGGATAGGGTTATTCCCGTCGCCGGGTAAAGAGGCGGAGATTTTCGCTGAGGCCGAGGGCGCGGACGCATTGCTGGAGAGAGGCGCAACGGCAGCGGAGGAGGCCCTGGAGGAGGGTTTTGAGCTTGAGGGAGCGGGCAATGTTTTGTTCGACTTCGACGAGTTTCCGGGTGGCTAGTTTTTTCCAGCGAGTGCCGACGGGGGCGTTATCGCGGAAGCCGCTGAGGAAGAGCTTGATTTCGGCGAGAGTGGAGCCCATGTCGGTGGCGAAGCGGATCAAGAGTACGCGAGAGAGAGCGTCGCTTGCATAGCGGCGCTGGCCGCCGAGGCGCTGGGGCGGGGCGAGGAGACCCATTTTTTCATAGTAGCGGATGGCGGAAGCGTTGAGGCCGGCGGACGCGGCGAGTTGGCCGATTTTCACAATGGCGTTCCTGAAATACTGCTTGACTTAAAGCTGACTTTAAGTTTTAGCATCCGGGAATGGGGCGTGGCAAATCCTAATTGGAGGAAAGCCATGAATTGCAAGAAGAAACGGTTTGGAAAAATGAGCAAGAGAAGGGTGGCGGTGACGGCAGGTGCGGCGCTGTCTGTATTGATTGCCGGCGGCGGTGCAATGGGCCTGGCGGCACAAGGCTCATCTGCCCGAGCAAACATGGAGAAACAAATGGTGACAACGCAGAGCAAGTTTTATTGCAACATCAAGGCGCTGAATGCGGAAGAACGGGCGCATCACAAGCAATTGGGCGAAAAGCTGATGGCGGCAGGGAAAGAGATCGTGGAGACGGAGAAGGGGTACGAATTCCAGTATAGCCCGAGTGACATTTCGTTGGCGGAGATGGCGGACTGGGTGAGCGCGGAAAGCAAGTGCTGCCCGTTTTTTGATTTTCACATTGACTTGGAACACGAGAGGAAATTGCTGTGCCTGCGGTTGACCGGGGAGGAAGGAATCAAGGCGTTCATTCGCGCGGAGTTTCAGCTGCCGACAAGATAAGGAAGATCAAAGAGGGATTCCTCGACTGCGCAGGCCGACCCTTTCCGACCGGATCGGAATCTTCCCGACAAGGTCGGGACAGGTCGATCGCAGGAGCGAAGGGCAAGAAAAACCGTCGGCCTGCTTCGGTCGGAATGACAAGGGTGTTGTAGTGGGCGAGGCTTTAGCGGCGGAAGTGGGAGAAGAGCCAGAAGAGAAGCGAAAGGCCGAGGCTGAGGACGAGGCAGGTGACGATGGGGAAATAAAAAGTGGTGTGTTCGCCGCGATGAATGATGTCGCCGGGAAGTTTTCCCAGGCGGAAGGGGAGTTTGCCGCCGAAGTAGAAAAAAGCGCCGAGGAAGACGAGGAGGCCGCCGAGAAAGAGGAGGGCGCGGCCAAGTTCGCGGAGAGGGTTCATACGCGGATTGTAGCTGAACTGAGGGTGCCGGAGCTGGAGCAAACAAAGAGAGATTCCTCCGCTCCGCAGGCCGGCGTCCGCGCAGCGCGGACGGTCGAAAAAACCGGCCTGCTTCGGTCGGAATGACAGGGTAACTTTAGTGATCGATGTTAAATCAGTTCGAGGGCGGAGAAGAAGTAGCCGATTTCGAAGACGGCGGTTTCCGGGGCGTCGGAGCCGTGGGTGCAATTGTTGCCGATGCTGGCGCCGAGGTCGCGGCGGATCGTGCCGGGGGCGGCTTTCTTGGGATCGGTGGCGCCCATGGTGTCGCGCCACTTGAGGATGGCGTCTTCGGCTTCGAGGACCAGGGCGAAGATTTTGCCGGAGCTCATGAAATCGGTAAGCTCGGGGAAGAAGGGCTGCTCTTTGTGGACGGCGTAGAAGCCACTGGCCTCTTCTTTCGTCAAGCGCATGCTCTTGATCGCAACGATTTTGAAACCGGCCTTGTGAATCCTGGCGAGGATTTCACCTTGTTGGCCGCGACTGACGGCGTCGGGTTTGATGATTGCGAGAGTGCGCTCGATTGCCACGAAAATTTCCTCCGAGGAATTGAAATGCAGTCGGCAAACTGCCGGCGCTACAAAAAAAGATGACCGCCGGATGGCCGGGCTAAAGCCCGGCCCTACATAAAAGCGCTACGACCTTAGAGCGGCGGCGACGGTGGAGCCGAGGTCCGCGGGAGTTTCGACGGTGCGGATGCCGGCGGCGGCCATCGCGGCGTATTTGTCCTTGGCGGTGCCTTGGCCGCCACTGATGATCGCGCCAGCGTGGCCCATGCGGCGTCCCGGGGGAGCGGTTTGGCCGGCGATAAAGCCGACGACAGGCTTCTTCACGTTGATCTGGATCCATTCGGCGGCGCGCTCTTCGGCGTTGCCGCCAATTTCGCCGATCAAAATGATGGCGTGCGTGTCCGGATCATTGTTGAAAAGCCGGATGGCGTCGAGGAACGTGGTGCCGATGATAGGATCGCCGCCGATGCCGATGCAGGTGGACTGGCCGACGCCGAGTTGCGTCAATTGATGGACGGCTTCGTAGGTCAGCGTGCCGCTGCGGCTGACGACGCCGACATTTCCCTGCTTGTGAATGCGGCCGGGCATGATGCCGATTTTGCATTTGCCGGGAGAGATGATGCCGGGACAGTTCGGGCCGATTAGGCGCGTTTTCTTGAAATCCACGACGGAGGCGACGCGCACCATGTCGATGGCGGGGATGCCTTCTGTGATGCAAACGACGAGCGGGAGTTCCGCGTCGGCCGCTTCCAAGATGGCGTCAGCAGCGTAGGGCGGGGGGACGAAAATGACGGAGGCGTTTGCGCCGGTGGCCTTCGCGGCTTCGGCAACGGTGTTGAAGACGGGGCGCTCAAGATGCTTGCTGCCGCCTTTGCCTGGGGTGACACCGCCGACGACGTTCGTGCCGTACTCGATCATTTGTTGAGCATGGAAGGTGCCTTCGCGGCCGGTGAAGCCTTGGACGAGCAAGCGAGTTTTATCATCAACCAAGACGCTCATCGCGCACCTGCCGCGAGAGCCACAACTTTTTGCGCGCCGTCCTTCATGCCGTCGGCGATGGTGAAGTTCAAGCCGCTGTCGCGGAGAATTTGCTGGCCGGCTTCGACGTTGGTTCCTTCCATGCGAACGACGACGGGAATATTCAACTTTAGATCCTTAGCTGCGGCGACGACGCCGCTGGCGAGAACGTCGCAGCGCAGGATGCCGCCGAAAATATTGATGAAGACAGCTTTCACTTCCGAATCGCTCATGAGGATGCGGAAGGCGTTCTTCACCTGCTCGGCAGAGGCGCCGCCGCCGACATCGAGAAAGTTCGCGGGGGAGCCGCCGGCATACTTGATGATGTCCATGGTGGCCATGGCGAGACCGGCGCCGTTGACCATGCAAGCCACGCTGCCTTCGAGCTTAATGTAGTTGAGGCCGTACTTGGAGGCTTCGACTTCGAGGGGATCTTCTTCATCGAGGTCGCGGAGCTCGCG
>WNFC01005252.1_pt1 | contig 16629 bp, 15 predicted proteins | sample 5400541 | NCBI WGS metagenome assembly WNFC01 (sample SAMN13153342, study PRJNA577476) | soil metagenome | isolation source: 120 cm saprolite under Douglas fir tree site 2 hole 2 replicate 1 | place: USA:California | collected 2015-04-18
AGCTGGGAGACGGAATCCCTGAGCTCCTCGATCTCCTTGCGGGCGGCCTCGGCGCTGTTGCGCTGATCGATCGAGCGGGCGCTGTCGTCGAATTTCTTGCTGAGATACGCGAAGCTGCGCTTGAGCTCGCCGAGCTGGCGCGAGAATTCATCGTCCGCCGTGCTCGGCGCCGCACCGCGCTCGGGCTCGGCGCGAACAGGTTGCGCCGTCCCGGCGGCCACAAGCAGCAGCAGCGCAGCCAAAAGCCGGGCGAGATATCGCGCGGCGCGGTCGGACTTGGTCATGGCACGGAGCTCCACGCGGCCGCATTGCACGCGTTTCATTTTTTGGCGACACTCTTGTCGGAAGTGTGGCGGACGGACGGCGACCCGCGCCGACGGCGCGTCGATTGCGTCCGTGACGGCGCCCTCTCCCGCAACGTTGCCCAATGAACTGGAGATCAGATGGCCGAGTATCAACTCTACTGCTTCGCCCAATCCGGCAACGCCTATCGTGTCGCCTTGATGCTCAACCTCATCGGCGCCGACTGGGAGCCGGTGTGGGTCGATTTCTTCGGCAAGGGCGTGCAGCGCACGCCCGAATACCGCACCAAGGTCAACGAGATGGGCGAGGTGCCGGTGCTGGTGCACGGTGCGAAAAAGCTCAGCCAGTCGGGCGTGATCCTCACCTGCCTCGCCGACCGTTCCGGGCAATTCCGGCCCGAGGGCGAGGACGAGCGGCTCGAGGCGCTACGCTGGCTGCTGTTCGACAACCAGAAGGTCTCTCGCTCGCCGGATATCTCTACTACCCGGCGGAGGAATTCGGCTTCGACATCGCGGGGGAGCACAAGAACATCGCGGCCTGGCTCGAGCGCATCAAGGCGCTGCCGGGCTGGAAGCACCCTTACTACCTCATGCCGGGCCATCCGCTGCCGGGGCGGTGATTACCAGCTCGCTGTCGCTCGGCCTCGTGAGGAGCATCGCAGCGCAGGCGCGCACGTTGGCTTCGACAAACACAATCGCGCTGCGATGCGTCTCGAAGCACGAGGCCGCGACCACAGCGGGGCCGCCCTCATGCTTCGAGGCGCGCGCGTGGGCGACCATGTCGCGAGGCGAGGCCTTGGTGCGCGCGCTCCTCAGCATGAGGGCGGAACGAACACCTCCTCAGACGGAGACAGAACACCCGTCACCGCGCCGTGAGGCCGCCGTCAATGATGAATTCCGCGCCGGTGACGAAGCGGGATTCGTCGGACAGGAGATAGACGCAGAGCTCGGCGACCTCCGCCGGCTCGCCGAGCCGCCCGAGCGGGATGTCGCGCGCCAATTGCCCACGCGCAACCTCCGGCCGCCCGGTTTGCGCCAGGATGTCCTCCACCATCGGTCCCTCCAGAAACGCCGGATGCACCGAGTTGCAGCGCACCGGCGGCTTGAGGCGCGCGCCGTGGAGCGCGACGGATTTCGTCAAGAGCCGCACGCCGCCCTTGGACGCGTTGTAGGCGGCGAGGTTGTGGCCGCCGACGATGCCCGAGATCGAGGACAGGTTCACGATCGCGCCGCCGCCGCGCTTGAGCAGGGCGAGCGCGTGCTTGCAGCCGAGAAACGTGCCGTCGAGATTGACCGCCAGCACCCGCCGCCAGGCAGCGTAATCGGTGTCTTCGACCGAGCCGAGCAGCACGATGCCCGCGGCATTGACCAGACCGTCGAGACGCCCGTGCGCGCGGTCGACCGCGGCCAACACGCCGCGCCAGTCGTCCTCGGCGGTGACGTCGAGATCATGGGCGACGCCGGGGCGTCCCTTCAGATCGGTCGTGACGGCGGTGCCGCCCTCGCGCGTCACCGCCGCGGCGACCGAGCGGCCGACGGCGCCGGCGGCGCCGGTAATGAGCACGACCTTGTCCGCAAGACGAGCCATGTTCGGTGTCGGGCCATCGCCGAGCGGAGCGGGCGTCAATTGAGCCGGGCCGGCCGCTCATGCTCGCCGCGGCCGGGAGGCAACGTGGGTTTGTCGCCGGCAGCGGGGGCGGGCGCGGGCAACGGGGCATGCGCCGCGACCGACGCCGCATCCCTGCGCTGATGCTCGCGATAGGAGAGGTAGCCGAACGGCAGGCTCGCGAGATAGGCGAGCGTGCCGATGGTGAGCACGATCCACGGATAGGAGATGAGCAGGGCAAAGAACATCACCACCGCCACGAAGACCGGCAGCACCATCTCGGGAGCGACCCGCTTGCCGACGCGCTTGCCGGAGAACACCGGCAGCCGCGACACCATCAGAACGGCGACGGCGAGCGTGTAGACGAGCGTCATCGGCGGCACGAACGAAAGCAGCGGCATGCCGAGGAAATAGATGTAGATCGGCAGCAAGACGGTGATGGCTCCCGCCGGCGCTGGCACGCCGGTGAAGAACTTTCCGGCCCAAACCGGGCGGTTGGGATCGTCGATCATGACGTTGAAGCGGGCAAGCCGCAGCCCGGTGCAGATCCCAAACAGCATGGCGGCGATCCAGCCCGCCGACTTGAGCTCGTGCAAGCCCCAGAAATAGAGCATGAGCGCGGGGGCGACGCCGAAATTGACGAAGTCCGCCAGGCTGTCGAGCTCGGCGCCGAACTTCGACGCGCCCTTGAGCATGCGCGCGACGCGCCCGTCGATGCCGTCGAGCATGGCGGCAAAGACGATGGCCGCGACCGCCCATTCGAGCTTGTCCTCGACCGCGAGGCGGATCGCGGTCAGGCCCGCGCACAGCGCCGGCTGTCATCGTCCGCGTAGGCGGACGATCCAGTAATCCGTAAACCGGGTAGCAGGCACTGACTTCGGCTCGATGGCTCGCACCCGGGGTTACTGGATGCCGGCCTACGCGGGCATGACAGCGGAGAGGTTTTGCTTTGGCGCCGGCATGACGGTGGAGATTCATTAACCGACGCGAAAGGTGCGTTGCGGGTCGCCGGCGCGCAGATCGGCGAGGATCGTCTCGCCGGCGACGGCGGTCTGGCCCTCGGCGACCAACGGGCGCACGCCGTCGGGCAGATAAACGTCGAGCCGCGAGCCGAAGCGGATCATGCCGATGCGTTCGCCGGCGCCGACCGTCGCGCCCTGGCGCACGAAGCAGACGATGCGGCGGGCGACGAGCCCGGCGATCTGCACCACCCCGATGCGGCCCTTGTCGGTCGCGATCACGAGCGAATTGCGCTCGTTGCCCTCGCTCGCCTTGTCGAGGTCGGCGCTGACGAAAGCGCCGGGGTGATAGACGATGCGCTCGATCCGGCCGCTCGCCGGACTGCGATTCACGTGGCAGTCGAATACGCTCATGAACATCGATACCCGCGGCAGCGGCCGCTCGCCGAGCCCGAGCTCCTGCGGCGGCAGCGCGTTGGTGACGCGGCTCACGCGACCGTCGGCGGGCGCCACCACGATGCCGTCGCGGGTCGGCGTCACGCGCTGCGGGTCGCGGAAGAAATAGACGCACCAGAGCGTCGCCATGGTGCCGAGCCAACCGAGCGGCGACCACAGCCAGAACAGCAACAGGCTCGCGAGGGCGAAGCCGCCGATGAACGGCAGGCCCTCGCGGTGAATGGGCGCGAGCTGGGAGCGGACCGAGGCGAGAACGGACATGCGAATCTCCGCGGGAAGCGTCCCTGCTTCCCGGCGTGGCGCGGGAGGCCAGCCGGGCGGTTCATATCGTGTCGATTTCGACGGCGTCAATGCGGGGCCGGGTTCGGCGGCACGGGCAATCGCGGTCCCTTTGATCCAACGCAAATTTTTTTCGCGCCCGGAGTGCGATGCTGCGCTTGAGATCGCATCGAATTTCGGCCGCAACTAAGGGTTATCGGGCGGAGATCGTCGCGTTTCCCCGGATGACCGATGTCGACCTATCGTCTCGACAAGCTGTTCTCGCCGCGATCGATCGCGGTCGTCGGCGCGAGCCCGCGCGCGACGTCGCCGGGTCGGGCGGTGTTGCGCAACCTTCGCGACGCCGCCTTCACAGGATCGGTCCACCTGATCAACCCGCATTACGACGAGATCGAGGGGATCAGAGCCGTCAAGACCGTCGGTGCGCTGCCGGAGGCCCCCGATCTCATGGTGATCGCGGCCCCTGCCCCGTCCGTCCCCGAGATCGTCGCCGCCGCGGGCGAGAAAGGAGCGGCGACGGCGATCGTCATCACCGCCGGCCTCGGGCACGGGGAAGGCTCGCTCGCCGAAGCCTGCCGGAGCGCCGCCCGCGCGAGCGGCCTGCGGCTCGTCGGACCGAACTGCCTCGGCATCCTGGCGCCGCGCGCCAAGCTCAATGCCAGCTTTGCCGCCCGCATGCCGCCGGTCGGCGATCTCGCCGTGATCTCGCAATCGGGCGCCATCGCCGCCGGCCTAGTCGAATGGTCGGTTGCCCATGGGATCGGTTTTTCGGCGGCGGTCTCGCTGGGAGACAAGATCGACGTGGATTTCGGCGACCTTCTCGACTTCTTCGCGCTCGACCGTGGCACCCGGGCAATTCTCCTCTACATCGAGTCGATCAACGACGCGCGCAAGTTCATGTCGGCGGCGCGCGCCGCGGCCCGCATCAAGCCGGTGGTGGTGATCAAGTCCGGCCGCCACGCGCAGGGGGCGAAGGCCGCCCAAACCCATACCGGCGCGCTCGCCGGCGCGGACGCGGTCTACGACGCCGCCTTCCGCCGCGCCGGCCTGTTGCGGGTGATGGATCTGGACGAGCTGTTCGCCGCGGCGGAGACGCTGGGACGGGTCAAGTCGTTTCCGGGGAAGCGCCTCGCCATCCTCACCAACGGCGGCGGAATCGGCGTGCTGGCGGTCGATCGGCTCGCGGACCTCGGCGGCACGCTCGCCAGCATTTCCGCGCCGACGATGAAGGAGCTCGACGCCGTGTTGCCGCCGATCTGGTCGCGCGCCGATCCGGTCGACATTGCCGGCGACGCCGATGCCGCGCGCTACGCCGCCGCGTTCCAAGCGCTGCTGGCGGATACCGAGAACGATGCCGTCCTGGTGATGAACGTTCCGACCGCGCTTGCTTCGCCCGAGGCGGCCGCGACATCGATCGCCGACCTCGCCCAGGCCCATCGCGAGCGATCGCTGCGAGGAAAGCCGGTGCTGTCGGTTTGGGTCGGCAGCAGCGCCTCGGCGGCGCAAATCTTCGACGCGGCCGGCATTCCCAATTACGCCACGGAAAGCGACGCGGTCCGCGGCTTCATGCATCTGGTGCGCTACCGGGAGGCGCGCGACGCGCTGATGGCGACGCCGCCGAGCCTGCCGGAGGATTTTCAGCCGGACACGGCCGCCGCGCGCGGCATCGTCGCGGGCGCGGTGCGCGCGGGCCGTAGCTGGCTCGATCCGGTCGAGACGACGCGCCTGCTCGCCGCGTATTCGATTCCGGTCGCGCCCGCCGTCTTGGCCCGCAATGCCGACGAGGCCGCCGCCGTCGCCGCTCCGCTGCTGGCGCAGGGGTCGACCGTGGTCGCCAAGATCCTCTCGCCCGACATCGTGCACAAATCGGAGGTGGGGGGCGTGCGGCTGAACCTCACCAGCGAGCGTGCCGTCCGGGACGCCGTCGCCGACATCCTGGCGCGGGCGCGGGCCGCCAAGCCCGATGCCCGCATCACCGGCGTCACGATCCATCCCATGATCCTGCGCCCGAAGGCGCGCGAGTTGATCGCTGGGATCGCGGACGATCCGACCTTCGGGCCGGTCATCGTATTCGGCCGCGGCGGGACCGCGGTCGAGGTCATCGCCGACAAGGCGCTGGCGCTGGCGCCGCTCGATCTGAGCCTCGCCCGCGCGTTGATCGCCCGCACCCGGGTCGCGCGCGTGCTCGGCGCCTACCGCGACGTCCCGGCAGCGGACATCGACGCCGTCGCGTTCCTGCTGGTCAAGATCGCGCAGCTCGCGGCCGATCTGCCGGAGCTGCGCGAGCTCGATCTCAACCCCGTGCTCGCCGATGAGAACGGCCTCATCGCCGTCGACGCCCGCATCGCGGTGGCTCCCGTCGATCAAGCACGCCGCGGCCCTCCCGGCCATCCGCGCTTCGCCATCAGGCCCTATCCCAAGGAATGGGAGCGACACGCGACGATGAGCGACGGCAGGAGCATCCTGGTGCGGCCGGTGCGGCCGGAGGACGCGCCGCTCTACGCGCCGTTCTTCGCGGCGGTCACGCCGCAAGACTTGCGGCTGCGGTTCTTCGCGCCGGTCAAGGACTTCGGCCACGCCTTCGTCGCGCGCCTGACCCAGATCGACTACGCCCGCGCCATGGCGCTCATCGCCATCGAGGAGTCCTCCGGCGCCATGCTCGGCGCCGTGCGCCTGCACGCGGACGCGAACTACGAGAACGGCGAATACGCCATCCTCATCCGCTCCGACCTGAAGGGACGCGGGCTCGGCTGGCAGCTGATGCAGATGATCGTCGAATATGCCCGCTCGGAAGGACTCAAGCTCATCGAAGGCCAGGTGCTGCGCGAGAACACGACCATGCTCGCGATGTGCCGGGAGCTCGGGTTCGACGTCGCGCCCGATCCGCACGATCCCGACACCTGCGTCGTGCGGCTGGCAGTGACCCGTCAGGCGTAGGATGGGTCGAGCGCCGAATACAGTTTCACGATGTCAAACAGCCCGGCGAATAGCGGGTGGGGAATAGCGAATGGAAAAACCCTGTTGCCCCTATTCGCTATTCGCCATTCGCTACTCGCACACTTTCTCGTTCCCGCGACGCATGGCGCCCGGGGTTTGAACCTTCCCTTCATCCACCCCGAGGGGTGGCGGAGCGCCGAAGACGGCGCTCGGGTGCAGCGGCACCCGCAGCGTGCCGTGACGCGGCACGCCCGGCGCTTGCGAGGCGCCTTGCGCCCCTCAGCGGAGGGACGCGCGCCTCTCGGCGCTCCACCGTGGCGATTTTCGGCCGGGGCCCGTGCTTCCATCTCCGGCATTTCCTCCGGATCCGTGCAGCGAGCTCCTCGCGGCCAGGTCATAGTGCCTGGCGGACGGGGTCCCGGACCTCCCGGGGCTGCGGTTACGAGCCGCCGCGGGACGCCACGCCTTGCTCCGCCAACGGGACCGTCTCCGGAGACGCCCCTCGATGAGCGAGGCTGATGCGACTCGTAGCATAGGACACCCGCGTCGCGAGGCCCGAGGGTGCGAGATAGGCTAATGCTCCACGTCGTCGTCGGAAAGGACGCGCAGGGCGGCGCCCCACGTTGCCGCCGAAGGCGAAGATCACGGCGGAAGTGTGCAGCGGCCGGATGCGGCCGAACGAGAGCCAGGGCAGATCGAGGTTGAGCATCGGAAAGGCGAGCTCGAGCGCCGCCCACAGCCCGGCCGTGAAGCCGGCGATGCCCCAGAGCATCGCCGCGACCGTCGCGAACTTGACCGGACCGAAATTGTAATTGGGCCTGCCGTCGACGACGAGCGGCGGCAACTCGGCCGGCCGCTCGTAGTACCGATCGACGATCGCAAACACCGCCGCGCCGCTCGCGGCAGCGAAGAGATAGGCGTGAAAGGCGTATTCCGGCGTGTAGGCGTTGGCGGCGACGAACACCGAGATCACGGCAAGCGCGACGAAGGCGAGCGCCGTGCCTCCCTCGCCGAGGGTCATGCTCTTGCGGGTGGCGGTGGCCGGCGTCATCAATCGGCCTTCCCGGCTCGCTCGCGTTCGGCGCGCAGGGCATCGAGCGTCATCACGTTCGGGCAATATTCGCGCCAGACCGGGTCGGTCGGATTCTCGGCCAGATCGTGCTCGCATTCGCGGCCGCGCGTGCACAGCGTGCAGACGCGCTGGAGGTCGGGCATTACCTGCGGCTCGCTGCGCCGGATATCGGCGGGATCGAGCGCCAGCGCGGCGAGCCGACGGTTGAGCGGCTCCGCGGCGTCCGGCCACTTGCCGGCGAGTGCGCGCAGCTGCGGTACGCTCACGCCCACGTCATGGGCGATGCGCTCGACTTCGTCGGCCCCGCAACGGTCCAGTTGCTGCAGGCTTGCGCGCGTGATCTTCCAGTTGCGCCACCAGCGGGCGGCGGCGGCGGTGAGAGCGCTGTCCATCGTTGCCTCCTGCAAGAAGATCGGCTCAGCCGTTGAGCCGCCCAAGCGCGACGCGGTTGCGCAATACGATTCGGCGCGAGCTCGGCAGCTCGATCGCGGCGGCGTTCTCCAGCTGCGTCAGGGTGCGGGATACGGTCTCGATGGTGAGGCCGAGGTAATCCGCGATGTCCTGGCGCGACATCGGCAGCTCGACGGCGTTGTCGGCCGGCACACGTGCTGCCATTTCCAGGAGAAAGCTCACCACCCGCTCGCGCGCGGTCTTGACGAGGAGCAGCAGGTGATCCTGCACGCGCCCGAGCTCGCGACCGGTCAGCGCCCAGAGCTGGCGGGCGACGTCGTTGTCGCGCTCGGCAAGCCCGACCACGGCGCTACGCTTGATGACCAGCACCTTCACGTCGGAGATGGCCTCGGCCGAGAAGGCGTGCTGCTCGCCCATTTCCAAACCGAAGATGTCGCCGCGAAAGTAGAAAGCCCCGATTTGACGGCGGCCGTCGCTCAGCATCTTGTAGGTCCGCACCGTTCCGCTGATGACCTTGTAGAGGTAATCGGCGGGCTCGTTCTCGCCGTAAATCTCGGCGTTACGGGCGAACGACATCGACGCGCCCATCATATCGATCGGTCCAGCGAGCGCATGGGTCGCAACCGGATGGCCCGACGAAACCGGGTGCGTGGAGAGACCGCTGCGCATGGCTCGCTGCATCAACATGGCCCATTTCCTCTGCTAGAATTCGACGGCGCCATGGATACCGCGAGGGGCGGAAGCGGAAAATTCAGATAAACCCCCTAAGTAGAATCCCGGAGGGGACGGTCCGCCCGGAAGGCGGACCTGCCGGTGCGACCTTCGAATTTCGACCGAGACAGCGATGGCCAACGCGGCCCTGCCATCATCCAACAGCAGCCCAAAGAGCCGGTCCGGCTTCTCGCGCGACGCACGACGCACTGCGACGCTCTACCTGCTGTCGCTGTCGCTGGTGGCCGTCGCATTCATTCTACGGTCGCTGCTGGCGCCCACCTTGGGCGACCAGGCGCTCTATCTGTTCCTGGTGCCGCCTGTCCTGGTTGCGGGGGTCGTCGGCGGATGGGGGCCGGGGCTGTTGGCCACGACATTGAGCCTGGTCGTCCACCTCTATGCCACCGCGGAGTACTCCAATCTGGTCCATCCCGATTCGCCGTTGTTTGCAGCCGAGCTGGCGCGGGCGGCGACCTTTGTCGTGCTCGGGATCGGAATTGCATGGTTCGGCGAGCGGCTGCGGGCCACACGGCTCGAGGCGGCGGGGCGCGAGGCCCACCTGCAGTCGATTCTTGCCACCGTCCCCGATGCGATGATCGTCATCGACGAGCGCGGCGTGATGCAGTCCTTCAGCTCGGCCGCGGAGCGGCTGTTCGGCTACAGCGCGAGCGAGGCGCTCGGCAAGAACGTCGACATGATGATGCCGTCGCCGTATCGCGAAAATCACGATGGCTACCTGGGACGATATCTGCGGACCGGAGAGCGGCGGATCATCGGCATTGGTCGCATCGTCGTCGGCGAGCGCAAGGACGGCTCGACCTTTCCGATGGAGCTTGCCGTCGGCGAGATGCGATCGGGCGACCGTCGCTTCTTCACCGGCTTCATTCGCGATCTGACGGAGCGACAGAAGACCGAAGCGCGGCTGCAGGAATTGCAGTCCGAGCTCGTGCACATTTCGCGCCTGACCGCCATGGGCGAGATGGCCTCGACGCTGGCGCACGAGCTCAACCAGCCGCTCTCGGCCATCGCCAACTATCTGAAAGGCTCGCGCCGGCTCCTTGAAGGCAGCGCGGATCAACGTTCGAACACGATGCGCGATGCGATGGACAAGGCCGCCGAACAGGCGCTGCGGGCCGGCCAGATCATCCGGCGGCTGCGCGACTTCGTCGCCCGCGGCGAGAGCGAGCGCCGCGTCGAGAGCATGAAGAAGCTGGTCGAGGAGGCGAGCGCGCTGGCGCTGGTGGGCGCCAAGGACCAGGGCGTCCGCGTCCGATTCATGTTCGACCCCGCCGTCGAGCTCGTGCTCGCGGACAAGGTGCAGATCCAACAAGTGTTGCTGAATCTGCTGCGCAACGCGATCGAGGCCATGGAGACGTCCGACAGGCGCGAGCTGACGGTTTCCTCGGCAGCTGCGGAGGACGACATGGTCACCATCAGCGTGGCCGATACCGGATCCGGCATTGCCAGCGAAATGACGTCGCAACTGTTCCAGCCGTTCGTCACCACCAAGCGTCACGGCATGGGGGTGGGCCTGTCGATCTCGCGCACGATCGTCGAGGCTCATGGCGGACGGATCTGGGCCGACAGCAATCCCGGCGGCGGCACGACGTTCCGTTTCACCCTTCGCGCGGTGAACAAGGAGGAGATCGGGCATGCAGTCTAATGCCGTCGTCCATGTGATCGATGACGACCAGGCTGTCCGGGAATCGCTGGCCTTTCTGCTGCGCACCGCGCAGATCGAGGTCAAGATCTATGAAAGCGCCGCCGCGTTCCTGGATAGCCGGCCGCCGAGCGGGGCCGGATGCATCATCACCGACGTGAAAATGCCCGAGGTCAGCGGGATCGACCTGTTGCGGCGCTTGCGCGAGCTCGAAATCGCGCTGCCGGTGATCGTGATGACCGGGCACGGCGATGTTCCGCTCGCCGTGGAGGCGATGAAGCTCGGCGCCGTGGATTTTTTCGAAAAGCCTTTCGACGACGATGCCTTGCTGGCATCGGTGCGTTCCGCCCTCGCCACCGGGGACGACAACAGCAAGCGCAACGCCGAACGGACGGAGATCAACGCAAAGCTCGCCGCGCTCTCTCATCGCGAACGTCAGGTCCTCGAAGGCCTGGCATGCGGCCATCCCAACAAGACGATCGCCTACGACCTCGGAATCAGCCCGCGCACCGTCGAAATCTACCGCGCCAATGTCATGACCAAGATGAATGCCGGAAGCCTGTCGGAGCTCGTGCGCATGGCGCTGCTGGCGGGGATTCTCGACCGCCCGCACCAGCCGGGAGCCCCCGAATCGTCCCGATAGGCGCGCCCCGCCGCGCACGTCCAAAATCGCGGCCAGGACCACGATCTCAACCGCTTCCTCTGTCTCGTCGTCGATCAGCACATGCCGGGCATGAGCGGGCTCGATCTCAAGGCTGCCATGCGGGCACTCGGAAAGAGCTGGCGGCGCGTGAATAAAGGTGCGCTGGCAAAACACGCATCAGTTCATATCCCCACCGCGGTCATGACTGCAGTCAATACAGGGGAAAATCACCACTCGCCCAAACATCCTCACGTCCGGATACATAGCTCGGGATTCTCTCACCGGAAACCGGCGCGGTAATAGGCGGCGAGCCCCTCGATCTCGCTCGGCGTCAATTTCCCTGCGATCGTCCGCATCCGCCCGTACACATCGTTTCGGCGCTCGCCAGAGGCATACATCTTCATTTGCAGAACGATGTAATCGCGCCCTTGCTCGGAGAGGATAGGCGCTTCGATCGGGCCGCCCGAGCCCGGCCGGTGGCACGCTGCGCACGGCGGAATGTTTCGTTTGGGATCGCCTAGCTCGACCAGCCGCACTATCGGCTCAGGTGATTCCGCGAGCGTCAGTGGATTAGGATTACGTTTCGGTTGAGCGGCGTAATAGGCCGCGACATCGGCAATCACCGACTCCTCCAGTGCTTTGGCGACAGCGGTCATGAGCGCATTTGCGCGGCTGCCGGACCTGTAATCGTGCAGTTGCTTGTAGATCGCAGCGCCGGACTGGCCCGCAAGGTGCGGATATTCGGGCGCCACGGATACGCCCTGCTCGCCATGACACGCGACGCAGACTTCCAAAACTTTGGCGCGGCCACGTTCGGGGTTGGCGCGGGCGAGAACCTGCAGAACGTCTGGCGTCCATGTCACCTGCGAAACCGGGGTCGGTGGCGTGCGGTCGGAGGGCTGCTGCTGCGCCGGCGAACCCGGCAGAATGCCAATCGCGCGACAAATCGCCGTGAAGGCGTCCAGCCCGGCCTTCCGGCCCTGCACAATGGGAATGACGAGAACGCCGAGCATGACGCCGCTGAGCACAATTCCAATGACGGCAACGCTCGCCCAGATCCGCCAAGGCTGATCGAGGACATGGGGCTCTGACCTGCGCGGGTCGGACATCGCGCGCTCCTAATGCACACGGTGGACGATAGCGCTTGGGGATGGCTCGATCAGAAACTGTGCGATCGGGTAGCCGTAAGCAAGCAGCATCAGGACGAGCACGAGCACATTCCACAGACCGAAGCCGTTGAGCGCCGCCGGCACTCGCTGGGGCGGATGCACGGCAAGCGCGTAGAGCGGCCGGGCGATCGCCATCGCTGGGCTGCGATGCAGCACGAAAAGGTTGCGCGCGAACAGCAACGCGGAGACGAGCAGGACAAGCCCCCCGCCGAACGAGACGATGACCCACGGTCCCCAACTGGCGATGATCGGGTCGGCATAGTTGAAATTGGCAACCCGCCGCCATTGACCCTGCAGACCAAGCCAATGCCAAGGCAGCGTCATCACCATCATGCCGATGAACCACAGCCACAGCTGCAGCCGGAGCGGGGCGAGCGAGTCGTGTTCGCGCCCGGTCAGGCGCGGCCAGATTTCATAAGCGATCGCAAAATACATGATGACGACCGAGCCGCCGAAGATGAGGTGAAAATGCGCGGTAACCCAGGAGGTGTTGTGCACCATCGCATTCATGCCGTAGCTCATGTTGATGAGCCCGCCGAAACCGCCGAAGCCCAGCATGACGAAGGCAAGACCGGTCGCGAGCACCATCGGGCGCTCCCAGGGTAGCGCGAAGATCCAGCCGAATAGGCCACGTCCGCCGCGTAGTCTGCCCGCGATTTCCAGAGATGCGATGATCGTGAAGATCGTCAGCAACGTGGGTACTGAAACGAAGGCGGTGAGCAGCACTTGGATGAACTTCGTTCCATTGCCGTGCTCCGGATCCATCATCAGATGATGCATGCCGACCGGCAGGCTGTAGACGAGAAAGAGAATGAAGGTGAGACGGCCCATGGTATCGCTGTAGAGTCGTCCACCGGCTGCGCGCGGCGCCATGGTGTAGAAGGCGATGTAGGCCGGGATCAGCCAAAAATAGACGATCGCGTGCAACGTCCACGAGAACAGCGTGCGGGCCAGCCCCACGTCAATCGTCTGAGTGAGGCCAAGCGCCGCCGGGATAACCTGAAACAGCAATTCGACCGCCACGCCGACAGTGGTCCACAGCCACATCACCGCGTTCGCGACAGTCGCGAACATTGCAAGCGGCACCGGGCGTCCCGGATTGTCATGCTTCCACGCTGCCATGGCGACGATCATCAGAAGGCACCAGATCCACGAACCGATCACGACCAGCACGAGGCCGATATAGAACCAGGCGCTCGCGGTGAGCGGCGGATAGAATGTGAAGAGCACCGAGGCGTTGCCCATCAGGATCGGCACCACTGCCATGACCACGCCGACGATTGCCATCCAGAAGGCGGACCAAGCCCATAGTTTTCCCGGCAGCGGGCGGGCGAGTGCCGTCACGGCAACGAAATAGCCGAAGCCCATGATGAAGAATGTCGTCAGCACATAGGCCATTGCCACGCCATGCGCAGTAACCGACATGAAATATTCGCCTGGCGTGCCCACATTCGCGCCGAGCGGGCTACGTACCCACATCTGCCAGGTTCCGAGCACGGCCGCGACAACGAAGGCCGCGAACGCCACCCAGAAATGCGCAAGACAAAGTCGCTCAACGTTGCGCACAGGAAATCCTCCCATCGGGACGTGGCTTGAACTCGTTCTCCGGCAATACCTGCACGGTCGCCCACATCTCGCTGTGGCCAAGACCGCAATATTCATGGCAAGGCATGAGAAGGTCGGCGGTGCGCGTGAATTGCGTATGCACCTGTGCCACATATCCTGGCACCACCATGGTGTTCACGTTGGTGCCGGTGACCAGGACGCCGTGGATCACGTCCGGCGCGGCGAAACGAAGCGTGACGCGGCGCCCCTGGGGCACCGCGATGCAACGCGGCACGAACATGAATTGCGTCGCAATGATCCGAGCCGTGACGCTGCCGTCCGGCGCGACCGTGGTGCCGAGATTGTACTCGGCGAATTCACCGGAGAGATGAAGCGTCTTCGGATCGATCCGCTCGACATTGCTGGGTGGGTTGATGCCCATCGTCAGCGCGGTGAACACGATCATGCTCATAGTAGCCGCGAGCAGTATGCCGACGCCGAAGGCCCACAGCAGCTCGGTTCCGAGGATACGCCGCTCCTGCATTTCGGGGTGGAGTTCAGTCATCGCCTCACCCGACGGTGCCGCGCGGGATGAAAACGAGCAGATAAATCAACAGATAACCGAGGACGAGAAGCGCGACCGCGCCTCCGGCCAGCACACCCGCGCCCAACGGCACGACGCGCATCACGCGCGCAAGCGCTGCCTCATCCACGTCATCAGCCACCTCGAAAGGGGAGTCTGATGCAGAGGCTTGATCAGAATGCACGATAAAACTCCGACCATGGGAAGACTGCGACAGGGATTGTTCACTCAGGAACCAACTATCGCAGATGGTACGCCTTTGAAATTGCGCCGGATCAAATAAGAAATGCCCAGCAGTAAAACGGTGCGGCCAGATCAGGGCTGTGCTCGTGCTGTGCGCGGTCGCAACAAGAGAGGGCATAAACCACAGCGAATCCGGCAAAGGCTGCGATCCAGGCAAAACCGGCGATGTGCACAAGCGGATCGAGTCGTAGGACAGGAGAGCAGGTCCAGAATAAGGCTGCAGTCGAGGGATTGAGGTCATCCGTAGTCTCTCGCCGCAAAACAGCTCGGAGTGAGAGGTGCGGCAACCCGCTCAATCGAGGCTCCCAAAATAGAAATCCCGTCAATGGCCCCCGCCGGCCTCCACTTTCCCCTCGAAGATTTCCGGGTTCGGCGCACCTTCCGCATGCAGGATGCCGATCAGGCCGCGCTCCGCGCGCGAGAGCGCATGATCGACGAGAATGTAATTGCCCGGCACGTCGAGCTTGAATTCAACGATGGTCGCACCGCCTGCGGGCACCGTGACGGTCTGCACACCACGCAAAGGCGGCTCTTGTACACCGGCCAGGTTATAGACACGGTCGAAGATTTCGCCGATGACGTGGAACGACGAGGTGTAATTCGGCCCGCCCACGCCGAAGAAAATGCGCACCGTCTCACCGACCTTGGCCTGCAATGGATGCAGCTTGGAGAGCGCGCCAACCGAGCCGTTGAACACGAAATATTCCGGTCGCTCGTGCAGCAGTTTCTCAACGCTGAACTCCTGGCTGCCGCGCTGTCCAAATGCGGCCTCGGTGTAGACTTCGCCCTGCATGACATAGAATTCGTGGTTGACTGGCGGCAGGCCGCCCTCCGGCTCGACCAGAATGAGCCCGTACATGCCGTTGGCGATATGATGGGCGACCATCGGCGTGGCACAGTGATAGACAAAGAGGCCGGGCACGAGCGCCTTGAACTTGACCATCTTTTCGTGACCGGGATCGGTCTGCGTCGCCGCCGCCCCGCCGCCCGGACCCGTGGCGGCGTGAAAGTCGACAGAGTGAATCATGGCGCTGTCGGCGGCATTCTTCAGGTGTACCTCCACCGTGTCGCCGACGCGCACACGTAGAAACGGTCCCGGCACCTTACCGTTGAAGGTCCAGTAGCCAAATGTGGTGCCTTCCGCGAGCCGGCCTTCCAGCTCGACCGTGACCAGATCGACGCGGATGGTCTGCGGCGCGCGTTTGCCAATCGGCGGCGGCAGATCGGTCGCTTCCCGCGAAATGTTGGCCTCGACGACAGTCTGCGCCGGTGGCCTCGGCGTGATCAGGAACTGCCCCTGCATACCGGCAAGCTGATGGCCGGGCACGCTGCAAAAATAAATGAAGTCGCCGGCGCGCGTAGCGCGAAAGGCAATGATGGCGCTGGCGCCGCGGCCGGTAATACGCGGCGATTTGACGTCCTGGTCAGGAAAAACGATGTCGTGCTCGGCGCCCTCTCCGTTGATCAGCGTAATTTGCACGACCTGTCCTTCGGCCGCCGACAGGACCGGATTGACTTGGCCGTCGATCGTGCCCCCGACACCGAGGAACACCATTCGCCCTTCGGCAATGCCGGAACGCAACGTGTATCGCACGTCGGGAATGTAATCGACGGAACTGCGCGCGGGAGGCGCTGGCGCCGATGGCGTCTGCTGCGCCGTCGCTAGCGCTCCATCTGGAGACGGGGTGGCGGCGAGATATGCGATTACATCCTTGCGCTCATTCTCCGTTTTCAATCCCGGAAATGGCATCTTGTTGCCGGGCACCGTCTTTTGCGGATCCAGCAAATAACGGTCCAGCCCCAAGTCCCAAGTGATGCCCGCCGCTTTCAATGCCGGTGAGTAGGGAAAACTGGAATCGCTGCCGGCCTTCTTGCCGACAATACCTGCGAGGCTGGGCCCGACCAGATTCTTGCCTAGCCTGGATTTCCACGGAAAGAGAATCGGCTGACATCGAAGCCGCTAGGGGATTCATTTGACTCAATAATTTTGCTTTGGATGTCAGCAGAACTAGTGCACTGATAGCTCAATTGAGCAACGTTTTTTGTCTGATTT
>WNFC01003666.1_pt1 | contig 16626 bp, 16 predicted proteins | sample 5400541 | NCBI WGS metagenome assembly WNFC01 (sample SAMN13153342, study PRJNA577476) | soil metagenome | isolation source: 120 cm saprolite under Douglas fir tree site 2 hole 2 replicate 1 | place: USA:California | collected 2015-04-18
GCGCCATCATCTGGAAGGGCGTCCTGAATGTCCACACAGGGTGGGTGGACCTCGCACTGACGGGGCTGGGTTTGCCCGGCCCGGACTGGGTGAACGACCCTCAGTGGGTGATCCCCGCGCTGTCGCTCATCGGCACGTGGAGCGTCGGCAATGCCATGGTGATCATGCTGGCCGGTCTGCAAAACGTGCCGACCGAGTTGTACGACGCCGCCAAAGTCGACGGCGCCAACGCGTTCTATCGGTTCTTCAAGATCACGATCCCAATGATCTCACCGGTGATCTTCTACAACCTGGTCCTGGCCACGATCGCCGCTTTTCAGTATTTCCTCACGGCTTACGTCATCTATCAGAACACCGCCGGGCCCAACAACGCGGCACTGTTCTACATGATGAATCTCTACAAAGAAGCATTTGTCTACTACAACATGGGCTACGCCTCGGCGCTGGCATGGGGTCTGTTCATCGTCGGACTGGCCATCACCATAGGATTGTTTGCCGGCGCGCGACGCTGGGTTTATTACGCCGCTGGGGACAGGTAGCGTGGCCACGCTTAGCGGAGTAGCCGCAAAGGAGCGCGTCGGCGCAGCATGGTCGGCGCCGGTGCTGTCGCGGCAGTTGCGCGGCTTGCTGCTGGCCGGCACGATCAGTCTGTTCGCGACCATGCTCGTGACCGTGTACCTGATGCCACTCGGCTACTCCGCGAGCCTGGCGGTGCGCGGCGCGAGCGTCGAAGCGGGCCAACCGCTGTGGCCCTCGGATCCAGCCCAGTTCACGTATAACGGCGAAACGTTCGATCTGTACAACGTTCCCATGAGCGGCAGCGTACGCCAGCTTGCCCTGACCAAACCCGGGCGCGAGCAAAGCACATTCATCGATCCGCAGGACCCGGCGCAGCCCATCAACTGGCAAGGCCGCTGGCGCACGCTGGACCGAGTGTGGATCTTCAGCCCGCACTGGTCGAACTTCGCCGAGGCATGGAAGATCTCGAATTTCGGCCGGTTGTTCTTCAACACGCTCGCCATCGCGTTGATCGGCACCGTCGGCGCGGTGAGCTCCGCGGTCGTGGTGGCGTACGGATTTTCGCGCTTCCGCATCCCAGGCAAAGCGATCCTGTTCGGCATCCTGGTGGGCACAATCATCCTGCCGCAGCAAGTGACGATCGTGCCCACGTATGCGCTGTTCACCAAAATTGGTTGGGTTGGGACATGGCTACCATTGCTGGTGCCACACTTCTTCGGCAATGCCTACAACGTGTTCTTGCTGCGCCAGTTCTTCATGAGCATTCCGCGCGACATGGATGAGGCGGCCATGATCGACGGCGCCGGCCCGTTCCGAATCCTGTTGTCGGTGATCGTGCCACAGGCCTGGGCAGCCATTATCGCCGTGTGTCTGTTCCACTTTTTCTTCGCCTGGAATGACTTCCTCGCCCCGCTGGTCTATCTCGTCGGACATGAGGAGTTGTGGCCGATTTCGGTCGGCATGTCCTACTTCACTGGCCAGTACGTCACGCTGCCGCACTTGATCCAGGCCACCGCGCTGATGGCGCTGGCGCTGCCGGTCGGTATCTTCGTCCTCGCCCAACGTGTGTTCGTGCAGGGCGTCGTGGTGACTGGCGTCGAAAAGTAGCGAATCCCAGTTCGATTCTCGCATTGTCTTCAAGGGAGGGGTTATGCACGTGATGACGTGGATGATTCGGGCTGCCGCACGCGTTGGGGTGGCAGCAGTGCTCGCACTGAGTAGCCTGACGACGACAGCTCTCGCGGATGAAGGGTCAGACTCCGTCCAGCGTGGCCTTGGTCCGAACGTGTTCGTCTTCGACCCGACCATGTCGACCAGCCAGATCCAGGCGACCGTCGACGCCGTCAAGGCTCAGCAGGTCGACAACGAGTTCGGTACGCAGCGCTACCAGTTCCTGTTCAAGCCAGGCGTGTACGGATCTCCAACTGCTCCGCTCCACATCCAGCTCGGCTACTACACAAGCGTGGCCGGACTCGGCACATCTCCAGATGACGTCACCATCAACGGCACGATCAATGTCTACAATCGGTGCCTCGGGCCGGGCAACTGCATCGCGCTGGTGAACTTCTGGCGGTCGGTGGAGAACCTGGCGGTGAAGGTGGCCGGCAAGACCGAATTCTGGGCTACGTCGCAGGCTGCTCCGCTGCGGCGGGCGCACATCAGCGGTAATCTCTTCCTGTTCGATTATCAATCACAGCCGGGCTACTCCAGCGGCGGCTTCATCGCCGATTCGCTGAGCGATAAGGGCGTGGTCATCAACGGCTCGCAGCAGCAGTTCTTGACGCGCAACAGCGAGATCGGCCTGTGGACCAACGGGGTCTGGAACCAGGTGTTCGCGGGGGTCAAGGGCGCCCCGCCCCAGAGCTTCTCGACCACGCCATACAACCCCCCGCCGTACACTACGCTGGCCACCAGTCCAGTGACGCGCGAAAAGCCATTTCTGCGTATCGACGCAGAGGGTCACTACGACGTCTTCGTGCCGGCCGTGCAGCAGAACTCGGCAGGTACAACATGGGCCAACGGGCCCACGCCGGGCTCCGCGATTTCGATCGAGCGGTTCTTCATCGCCCAGCCGACGGACTCCGCCGCCACGATCAATCGAGCCCTCGCCCGTGGCAAGAACCTCATCTTCAGCCCCGGTGTCTATCACCTGGACAGGATGATCAGGATCACTCATCCGCACACCGTGGTGCTCGGTCTCGGCTACCCGACCCTCGTTCCGGACGACGGCAGCATGGCCATGACGGTCGCCAACGTGACCGACGTCGACATTGCCGGAGTCATGTTCGACGCTGGCCCGGTGAACTCACCGGTGCTGCTGAAGATGGGCACCAACCGCGACGAAAGCGACGACCGGGGCGAGGAAGACACAGGCCCGAACGGCCAGGATGAGCGAGACGCGGCCACCCCGTCCGCACTGCACGATGTGTTCTTCCGGATTGGTGGCGCCACGCCCGGCAGAGCCACGACCAGCCTGATCGTCAACAGCGACAATGTCATTCTCGACGACATCTGGGCCTGGCGCGCGGACCACGGCAACGCGGTCGGCTGGACGGACAACCTCGGCGACACTGGTGTGGTCGTCAACGGCAGCAACGTGACGGCGTATGGGTTGTTCGTCGAGCACTACCAGAAGTATCAGGTGAAGTGGAACGGCGAGAATGGCCGTACGATCATGTTCCAGAACGAGATGCCCTATGATCCGCCCGACCAGGCGGCATGGTCGCACGACGGGATCAAGGGTTGGGCCGCCTTCAAGATTGCCGATTCGGTCGAGCACTTCGAAGGCTGGGGACTTGGCAGCTACTGTTTCTTCAAGATCAACCCGTCCATCCACGCGACGCGCGCGTTCGAGGTCCCGATCAACCCGGGCATGAAGCTGCACGACCTGCTGACCGTCTCCCTCGGCGGGGTGGGTGTCATCGACCATGTCGTCAACGACTTTGGCGCGGCGGCGCAAGGCAAGGCGACCACGCCCGTCAACGTTGTGAGTTATCCTCTTGGGCCGTGAAGCCCGACGAAGGTTACTCGCGGGCGCCGCGCCGCCAGGTGCTCAAGGGGGGTGGAGCTCTGGCGGCGGCGGCGGTCTTCGCGGGGCAGCCAGTGCTGCCCGCCGCAGTCACAAAAATGGCCGCATCCGCAAGTGCCCCGACAGCTGGGCCGGCGTTGCCGCCGCTGGAAATCATCGCCTTGAACCGACTCGCCTTTGGTCCGCGCCCTGGCGATCTCGAGGCGTTCCGCCAATCGGGCAGTACCGACAAGGACCGTCTCGGCAACTACGTCGATCAGCAGCTCAACCCACTCTTGATCGACGACAGTGCCTGCACCACCCGGCTCGCCGCCGCGGAGTTTGTCACGCTCGGTAAATCTCTGCCCCAGCTGTGGGCAGACCATGTTGTCAGCCCACCTGAAGATCACGGCTACGAGTGGCGGGACCTGCCGCTCCACGAAACCATCAATGCGACCTTTATCAGGGCTGCCTACAGCCGCCGACAGCTGCAGGAGGTGCTGGTCGACTTCTGGCACAACCACTTCAACGTGTTTCGCGATACCGAGGGCGTCCCGCCTGTCTTCGTCCACTACGATCGCGATGTCATCCGCGCCAACGTATTCGGCAACTTCCGCAAGATGCTCGAAGACGTGGGCACCAGTCCGGCGATGTTGTTCTATCTCGACAACAACTCCAACCAGGTCGCCGGACCGAACGAGAACTACGCCCGTGAGCTCTTCGAGCTGCACACACTGGGCGCCGAGAACTATCTCGGAGTCCAGGACCCACGCAAAGTCAAAGGCTTCGACCTGCACAATTCGGTCGGCTACGTCGATAACGACGTCTACGAAGCCGCGCGTGCATTTACGGGTTGGCGCGTCGACAGCGGATCGAGCCGCGACGAGAGCATCCAGAACTCCGGCACCTTTCTCTATTACAAGCAGTGGCACGATCGCTTCAACAAGCAGGTGCTCGGGCGGTATCTGCCGCACGATCAAGGCGATATGCAGGACGGGCGCGACGTCCTGGACATGCTCGCCACACATCCTGGGACGGGCCGCCACATCTCGATGAAACTGGCGCGCCGGCTCATTGGCGATCAGCCGCCAGCGGAAGTTATCGCCAGGGCCGCCGAAGTCTTCCACGCCCAGGTCGATGCCCCGGATCAGCTCGCCCAGGTGGTGCGCTCGATCGTCCTGGCGGATCCATTCGGTCAGACGTGGGGTGAAAAGATCAAACGCCCGTTTGAAGCCGCGGTCAGCATGATGCGTGCGCTCAACACTGAATTTACGCTTCTGCCGAACAACTTCCACTATCTGTACGAGTCAATGGGTCAGCCCCTCTACGGGCACCCGGCGCCGAACGGCTATGGCGACGTGCGCCAGAACTGGTCGGGCACGACCTCCATGCTGTACCGCTGGAAGTTGGCCACCGCGCTGGTGGAGAGCGCCTTGCACGATGACGACGTCTCGATGCGCGTCGACCTGGCGAGTCAAACACCGCCGGATGTACGCAGCGCCAATGGCGCCACCGACTTCTGGATCGACCGGATTCTCGGTCGACCGATGTCGCCGGCCGACCGCGGCGAAATCATTCGAGCGATGGCCCAGGCGGATAGTCCGGATGCACCGCTCGGCGATGAAGTATTCGCCAAGCGACTGTCGCAGCTGGTGGAGTTGATTCTGATGTCACGAGAATTCCAATGGCGCTAAACGTACCGCCGCTCACCTCGCTATCACGGCGCGGATTTTTGTTCGGCTGCGCTGCCGCGGCATTTGTCGGTTCGCGCATCTCAGAAGTTGTGTTCGCCAGCGACGCCGACGCCGCGGACCAGGGCGACGTCGTCGTGACCGTTTTTCTGCGCGGCGGATGGGACGTCATGAACGTCGTGCCACCCATCGACGGAGTCGACCGTGGCTTCTATGAGGCCGCCCGGCCCAATCTGAAGGTTCCCAATCAAGGCAGCGGCGCCGCGTTGCCACTCACGGCTCAGTTCGGCCTCCGCCCGGCGATGGACCGCGTGTACGAGCTGTATCAGGCCCAAAAACTGGCGATCGTCCACGCCGTCGGCTTGAACGTCGATACGCGCAGTCATTTCGAGGCCCAGCAGTACATCGAGAACGCGACGCCGGGCTCCAAGACGACGGGGACCGGCTGGGTGGGCCGTCACCTGGTGAGTATTGGCGACGCAGTCAATGGTGCACTGCTTCCCGCGGTTGCCGCCGGCGGCGCGGTTCCGACCACGCTGGCGGGGGCGCCCGAGTCCGTGTCGATCTCGGCGATCGACGATTTCGACCTGCGCGCGGAGCCGTTCCAGAAGGCGGCCCTGCGGCACCTGTACGGCGGCGATACATGGGTGGATGCGGCTGGCGCGCAGACCTTCCAGGCCATTGACACGATCCAGCGCGCCAGCTCGTCTGGGTACCAACCTGCGAATGGCGCGACGTACCCAAATGGCGGATTCGGCGCCAACTTGAAGACCGTTGCCAAGCTCATCAAGCTCGGCGTCGGCCTGCGAGCGGCGACCGTGGACCTCGGCGGCTGGGATACCCATCAGGCCGAGGGCGAGGGGTCTGGCGGCTACCTGTCGCACCTGGTGGCCGAGCTGTCGAACGGACTGGCGGCGTTTTATACGGATCTCGACGAGTCCAGCTCGCCGACGTATGCCGACCGCATGACGCTCGTCGTCGTCAGTGAATTCGGTCGCCGGCTGTCCGAAAATGCCAGTCGCGGTACCGACCACGGTCACGGCAGCGGCATCTTCGTGCTCGGCGGTCAGGTCAACGGCGGGCGGGTGATCACCAACTGGCCCGGCCTGCAGAACGAGCAGCTCTACGATCGCGCCGATCTGGCGGTGACGACCGACTATCGCCAGGTCTTGAGCGAGATTGTCGTTCGCCGCCTGGGCAACGCCCACCTGGGCATCGTCTTCCCGGGCTACAAGGACTATCAGCCCCTGGGCATCGTCCGCGGGACGGATTTGCAGCTCGACGCGTGAGTGGCTAACTGCCGGCCAGCACGACGCCGAGCCCCGCTCCCATCAGCACTACTCCGAGTGGCGCGCTGATGCGCTTGCCCCAGCGCACGTTCTTCTCCAGCGCCATGACCGCGCCCAGGGTCAGCATCCAGCCCAGGTTGCCGATCCCGACGGCGAACATCAACACCATCAGCAACCAGCAGCAGCCAACACAGAACAGCCCGTGGTGGACTCCGAGTCGAAAGGCGTGGCCGCGTTCACCCCGGCCGCGCCAGTGCTCGGTGATGAAGCTCAGCGGCGACCGACATTTTTCCAGGCAGCGATATTTGAGCGGCGAGAACTGATACAACCCCGCCCCGACGAGGGTCGCGGCGCCGATGACCCAGGCATGGCTGCCGAGCCAATCGACCTGCCTCACGGCTGCATGCAAGCCCAGGTCCCCAGCGTGGATCGCCGCGCCGAACGTCGCCCAGGTACACAGGTAGCCCAGCAGTAACAGTCCCAGCAGTTGGAAGCGGTCCGCACGCTGCCGCGTGAGCACGCCGAACATGAGCACCAACGGCAGACTGCTCGGCAGCATCATGGCCACGATCATCAGCGTCCACCCGCCGACGAACGTCAGCGCCAGAACTCCGCCCCCGCCCGCCGCGTCGATCCCCTCGTGGGACAAAAACCGCCCATACGGCGACTGCCCCCACAGCCACAGACTCAGCCAAGCGATTGCAATCAGCCCGCCGAGCGCAATCGCAAACGGCCGACGCGGGTCAACCGCTAGCCGCACGGCCGCAACCCATCGCCCCTGAGCTGCATCGCCGCCGGCTTCCGCACTGACCGCACCCCTTCCGTCCCCCTGGGGATCACGTATCGCCATGCCAAAGACCGAGCGAAGCGGCGCGGCCCGCCACCCGTCGGCATGAGTAGCATCGCCGCCAGGTGTCGATCGTCACCAGGATGCCATCCCCTCCGTCATCCGAGAGGAGCGAGCGCAGCGATGCGGTAGGCAAACCAGTGCGTACCGTTGATTCAGGCTTCGAACGCGAAGCTACCCTGGACCGCGTTGTGGTCGGTGAGATCGATGTTGAACCCGTACTTGGGTTCCTTCACGAGGTACTTGGCCGCCTTGCCCGGATACGCGGGCGAGCCTGGAATGGTGGTGAACACCGTGTCCTGCAGGGTGGTCTCTTTGCCCGTCGCCCCTTTGAACGGCGACAACTCCGCTTCAATGGTCTGGCCAATCTTCAGCCGCCCCTTGCCCGCCTGCACGTCAAACGTGATCGGCACCTGCTCAACCCCGAGCACTTCGCCCACCAGACTGGCCAGGTCGGCAACTGGGCCGCCGAGTTTGCCGGTCCACAGATCGAGCAGCGCATTGCGCTGATCGTCCGAAGCGCCTTCGTCGACGTAGGCCACTATGCGCCAGTTGCCCTTGAGGATGTTGCCCGGAATGTGGGTCAAAATGACGAACGTGCGCCCCGCAACGTCAATACCGTTGATGTGGCCCTCGTCGTAGTGCCACGCCAGAACACCGTCGCAGGTGCCGCCGTCCGGATCTTCGCCGACCCAGCACGGGCACAGGATCTCGCACGTGCAGACCTCCAGCAACTGGCCTTTGACGTTGTAACCCATCTGTACCACTCCCTCGCGCGGATTGAGCCATAGGTTACTCAGTGGGTCGGAGATGTCAATGGCCTGTCGCGGCGCTACTCCGAATGCTGCTCTTCAGCTACCAGATTTGCGCCGAGCACCAGAGGCGGCAGGCTCGCCGCGCCAACTCCGACAACCGCCACGTCGCGCGCGTAGGAAGCGTAGTCGGCAATATCGAGCGCCTCCAGAGTCCCATTCAGCGGTGCGCCGCTCTCCGGGTGCCACCCTTGGGACACGTAGTAGTCGGTGACAATCGTCCGCACCTCGTCGCGCGTCACGTGTTTGTCCGAGAGTGGTCCCTTCAACAGTGGCTCGTGGAGTCGCTGTGGCAGCGCATCTGCTTCGGTGGTCATGCCTTCGCGCATGTTGAACAGCCGCGCCATGCTCAGGCCCCGACTGACGACCGTCCGCAGTTCCTGGTCATCCAGGTCCCAGCCAGTAGCTGCCCTGACCAGCTCGAGCGTGCGCTCATCGTCATAGCCCAGAAAGATGCACAGCCCAACGGTGTTGCGGATCGACGTCTTCTGATGCGCCCCGCCCGTATGGTCGCCGCCGGTGGGGGTCACCGGGTAGTTTTTGAGCATACCTTGCATGCCGCGCGGATCGTGCATCGCCACTTCGAGGCCTTTGACGTGCACCACATACTGTTCGCTGTCTTTGCCAAGCCGCCGCGCGGCGGCGAGCGCCCCGTCGGCCAACAACTCGCCGAGCGGTCCTTCACGCCGAGCCACGATGTCGATGACTTTGAGCACAGTCGCTGCGTCACCCCAGCGCAGCTCGATGCCGCCGGTGTCCTCCACCGTCAGCAGCCCGCGTTCGAAGCATTCCATCGCCCAGGCCAGCGTGCCGCCGAACGTCACCGTGTCGATGCCGACCTGGTTCAGGCGCTGGTTCATCAACATCACCATCGGCAGATCGCCGATCGTCAGGTTGGTGCCGATCGACCCGATGGTCTCGTACTCCGGGCCACCGAACTTGGGCAGCACACCCATGGCCTCGTTCTTGACCCGTTTCTTGCAGCGGACCGAGCACGCGTAGCAACCGTCCATCTTGTAGCCGTCGGTCTCGGCGATGGTCTTGGCATCGATCGCCGCGATCTTGGCCGGGTCCCATTGGCCGTCCTGGAAGTTGCGCACAATCATGTGCCCTTCGAGGTGCTTGCCAATGATGCCCGCGCCGGTGCCGTAATGATGGAAGTTGTAGTGGACATCGTCCATCGTCGCGCTGACCCACTTGGCGGTTGCCTGTAGCGGTTTCGGATCGGCCACCGGCACCTTTTGCGAGCCGCGCACGGCGATGGCCTTCAGATTCTTGGAGCCCATCACCGCGCCCATACCACCCCGACCGGCAACCTCGTTGAGGTCGTTCACAACCAGGGCAAAGTGCACCAGGTTTTCGCCAGCCACGCCGGTTTGCGCCACTCGGACCAGCCGATCGCCGTGTTCTTCGCGCAGCGCGGTCTCCACGTCCCCGGTTTCCTTACCCCACAGGTGCGCCGCGTCGCGTATTTCGACGTGGTCGTCCTTGATCCATAGATAGACCGGTTTGTCGGCTCGACCGTGGCAGACGATCGCGTCCCAGCCCGCGTGACGTAGCTCGGCGCCCCAAAAACCGCCCGCTTCGGACTCGCCGAACAGGCCGGTCATGGGCGACTTTGCACCCACCGAGTGGCGGCCGGCTCCCGGGAAGGGCGTACCGGTCAGCACCCCAGCCGCGAAGACCAGCACGTTTTCGGGCGACAGTGGATCGGCCCCGGTCGGCACCTCCGTCAACAGGTAGTGTGCGATCAAGGACCGCCCGCCCAGGTGGCGGCGCCAGAAGGCCTCTCCGAAAGATTCGACTCGAGTCGTGCCCGCGCTCAAATCGACATGGAGAATGCGGTCCCAGTAGCCATTTGGCATCAGTCAGATGGTCCTTTCACTATCCTGACCACCGGAGATCGGCGGGACCAGGTCAATTCGCGCCCCGTCGATCACGGCATCGTCGAGGCCGGCTGCCTCGCCATTGATGCCGACGATCACCCGGCGCTCGGGCGGAAAATCAAAACTCGCCAGGATATCGACGACGCGACTGCCCGCGGGCATCTCACGGCGGACCACGCCGCGCGGTGCATCGGGGACGTAGCGCACGAGCCCGCCGTGCAGATGCACTTCGATATTCATGGACGCTGAGGCCCATTGAACAGCGTCCGCCGTGCCGCGCGAAAGACCTGCATCGTGCCCTTACCATACGCGTATGCATGCCGCGGGCGCGTCCGCCAGTCTCGAGCAGCGCAGCCAGGCGGTGGTGGCAGGGTTGGAGGCGGTCGATCCGCACTTCGTGCTGTACCTGCCGAGCAGCACGCTGAAACTGGTGCTCGCCCATTTCTTGCCCGGTGGCCGTGGGCACAGGTCCAGTCGGCGCGTCTTCCCGATTCCACGCGAGGAAGAGGGCATCTCAATCTTGTCGGGTCTGGCGCTGGCCGGCCGACGGGCGGTGATGATCTTCCAGGACAACGGCGTCGGCAATCTGCTCACTGCGCTGCTGACGTTTCCTCAGCCGTACCATGTGCCGCTGTTTGGAATTGTCACCCGGCGCGGCGGGCTGGGTGAATACAACTCGATGATTCATACCGTGAGTGAGCGCACCGAAGCCTTGCTGGATGCTGCCGGCGTGCGCTGGTTTCAGTTGGATGCGCGTACTCCGATTGGTGATTGGGCGTCGACGATCGAGCGGGCCCACACGTACGCGTGCACGACTCACCGCCCTGTGTTCGTCCTGGTCAACCTGATGAGTGGGTGATCGGCCAATGACCCTGTATCGGCCCGACGTTCTGCGTCAGATCGACGAGGTGTTTGCCGATCAACCGGTCGTGCTCACGATTGGCGGCGTGATCCGCGAGATGCTCGCCCTGGTCGGGCGCAAGTCGAACCACCTGTACAGCCTGGATGCGATGGGCCAGACCGTGGCGATTGGTCTTGGCCTGGCGCTCGGCCTCGAGGAGGAGCAGCGGCACGCCAAGGTCGTGGTGGTCGAAGGCGACGGCTCGCTGCTGATGGGTTTTTCCGTACTGGCCACGGTCGGCGCCCTCAAACCCAGCAAGCTCGTCGTCGCCGTGGTCGACAACGGCGTCTATCTGGCGACCGGTGGTCAGCCCACCGCGGCGAGCACGACCGATTTTGTGCAGGTGGCGCTGGACTGCGGCTGGGCAGCCGCGCGTGATGTCCCGTCTGATATGGCGGCGCTCCGCGACGCGCTTGACTGGGCGCGCGCCGCCGCCGGCCCGATCCTGCTGCGCATTCGCGTAGGCACCGAACAGCCCCAGACAGATTTCTTCCTCGAGGACCCGGTGCTGCTCGCGCGCGAGTTCGCGGCCTGGCTCTGCTAGAACGTTGCTCGACATTGCGTAATTACGGGTCGGGGGAGCCTGCTGCGCAGCGCCCCCGACCCGTATCGACGTCCCATATATTCGTGCGCGGCTATCGATGCAACAACCATGACAGATCGGTTCCTGGCGCGATCTCCTCGGGCGGAGTCCCGCGGCGGAAGAGACGACCGCCCGAGATACCGTTGAGCTCGAGCTGGTGTGCGCGCTGGCGCAGCCACGCGCCTTCGCGCAGGCCGAGCACCGGCACGTCATTTTCCTCCAGGAATTCGGCGATCCGTCGCTCGCGGGTCTCGCCCATCTGGGTCGAGCCCGGGTCAGCATCGACGTAGTGCGGGTTGATCTGAAACGGGATCAGTCCGAATGCGCTGAATGAAGCCGGTTGGACAATCGGCATATCGTTGGTGGTACGCAGGCTCGGACAGGCCATGTTGCTGCCCGCGCTCGAGCCCATGTAGCGCAATTCGCCGGCCATCACCCGCCGACGCACGACCTCGACAAGCCCGAGCTCCTGCAGCCGCTTCAGCAAGCGGAAGCTGTTGCCACCACCCACGAACAGGACGTCGGCGGTTTCTACGGCGTCGATCGCCGCGTGCGGCGCCAATTCCTCCAGACCGACCACCCGCGCGTCATAGTTCGCCAGGTCCTGGGTCACCTGCGCGGTGTAGGCGGCCTGATCCGCCAAGGCGAATGGCACGAAGTGGACCGTCTGTCTTCCGTCGAGAAACTCGATGATGGTGTCGCGCGCATACTCCAGGTAGCCACCGCCAAAGACGCGCGAGCTGCTCATGAGCAGCAATTCAGGCATGTCCTGAAACGTACCCGATCGCCACATGCCGGTGGCGACTTCAGTTCGTCAGGCAGTCTCCGCCGAGCTTGAAGCCGAGATAATCGACCGCCTCTGGACCCGGGTCCATTTCCCAGACCTGGAACGGACCCTCGTTCATACTGGTCAGCGGTGTGCCGCCGCTCGGCACAATTCCTACCTCCGACCTGGCCGAGACAACCCATACTGCGTAGCGGACCCGGCCATCGACCAGGCACTCCGAAGCTGCCTGAGCGCTCCATGTCCCCTGCTGCCGCCCCTGCGCCGCGAGCACACTGTGTGTCTGCGGATCCAGGCGCAGGACGCGGTACTCGGGCAGGTAGTACATCATGAACCGGTACGGATCCTGGCCGGTGACGGTCAACACCACGCTTTGCCGAGGATCGAATCGATCGCGAATAGCGTGCAACGCCTCGTCGAGCGAGGCTTGGTGCAGGCGCAGACCAGGCGCGGTGACGTTCAACAACATCGAGTTCGCCGTCCACGCCAGGGGCCTGCCGAATTGCGGCGCCGCAAACAGGAACACGGCCACCTGTGCAGCTACCAGGAGCGTCCCGGCGACCATCACACGCGGCAGCGTGCGGACCGTCGCCAGTACTATTCCGGCGCCCAGTGCGCACAGCGCCACCGTGTACACCAGGTCATGCCCCGGCTCGGTCGAATCCACCAGCCACAGAAAGACGAACGCCGGCGCGATCCACAAGATCCAGAAGGTTCTCAATTCCAAATGCCGCAGCCAGCGGACCGCCGCGCGCCAGTCTCCCAGCAGACTGACCAGAAGCGCCGGACCGATGCTGAATGCCAGCGTGCCAAAGCTGATCGCGGTGTTGGCGGCGAATTGCCGCACTCTGGCACCGATTGATGCGTCGGTCGATGGCAGCAGGGCGAGCATCCGATCCGACCACAACCCCGGTCCGCCACTCCAGACGACCACCGGTCCGAGCCAGACCAGTACACACACCGCGACGAGCGCCAAAGCCAGGAGTCGCCGTGACCACCTCGGCTCGGACCGCCGGACCGCCCATACCCATAACGGACCCAGAAACACGGTCGCATCCAGGCGAAACCCGCTCGCCAGTCCCACGAGCAGAGCCGACGGCAAGACCAGGCCCTGCCTGCCGCGAATCAGCAGCAGGCTGGACAGTCCAATGAGGAGGCTCAGGCAAGCCAGCAGCGTCCAGGGCGTAGCCATCGTCCCGTAGCCCCAGAAGACGGGCTGAGTCATCAACAAGACCGCGGCCAGCACGCCCACGCGCGGCCCGAAGATCAATCGCGCCAGGCTATATTCAGCCAGCACCGCGCCGACCGAGGCGCCCAGTGACACCAGTGTGAGCGCGGCGTTGTCGTCGCCCATAAGCGCCAGCGCCGCACGACCGAGCAGGATGAAGTACGGCGAGCCCGGCGGGTGGGGTTGGTGCGCCGCGACATTGAAGTCGTGCAGGCCGAGCGCGTAATTGACCGCGTCCCAGTGGGCGAGCCGCGGAGTCAAGAGCGGCAGCCGCAGAAGCAGCGTGCCCAGCGTCAGAAGCGCAGTCGTGATCCAGCCCGGGACGCGCGAAACGCGCAACCAGACGAGTATAGGATTGTCTGCATCACGCCCGTCCGCGGCAGGGATTGGTTGAAGTGCACCAAGCCGCCATCCCTCGGATGGCCTTGCCGCATACCCTAGATCCATGACCCGCTCACTGCTGAACAGGGCATGCTCATGAAAATCACCGCGATCGACACGTTTCCTGTCTTCAATGGCGCCCGCAACAACCTGTATGTCACCGTCGATACCGACGCGGGCGTCTCCGGCGTCGGCGAATCGGGGTTGAGCGGGCGCGAGCTCGCCGTCATCGGCGCGATCGAGCACTTCAAGCCGTTGCTCATTGGTCAGGACGCGCGGCGCATCGAGCACATCTGGCAGACGCTATTCCGCGGCGGCTTCTTTCCGGCCAATCGTGTCCTGGCCAGCGCTATCTCGGCCATCGACATCGCGCTGTGGGACATTCTCGGCAAATCGTTGAACGTGCCGGTCTACCAGCTGCTGGGTGGTCTGGTGCGCGACAAGGTACCGTGCTACCCACACAACCAGACCCGCGGAGACAGCGACGACGTATCGTCATTGGTTGAGAACTGCCAACAGGCCGTCGCCGAGGGCTGGAAGTTCGTTCGCTGGGGTTTACCTCAGCAGGGTGACGTGCTGGAGCCGGTGCACGCCATCCGCGTCGCCCTGAAGCAAATGGAGGCTGTCCGAGCAGCCGTCGGCGACGACATCGGCATCTGCTTCGACGTGCATACCCGTCTTGACCTGCCGGACGCGGTCCGGCTGTGCCGCGCCAGCGAGCAGTTCCAGCCATTCTTCATGGAGGATCCGCTGCGGTCAGAAAATCCGCACCAGTACCACCGCCTGCGGCAGCAAACGGCCGTGCCTCTGGCAGCCGGTGAGCAGTGGGCTAGCAAATGGGAATTCCGCGAAGCGATCGAGGATGATCTGATCGACTACTGTCGTGTTGACCTGTGCATCGTGGGCGGCATTACCGAGGCGCGCAAGATTGCTGGATGGTGCGAGACGCACCACATCAAGCTCGCCACGCATAATCCACTTGGGCCCGTTTCATCCGCGGCGTGCTTGCAGCTCAACCTGGCCAGCAGCAATGTCGGGGTCCAGGAGCAGCCGCGGCGGCCAGGCACGTACGCGACCGATGTGGTACCGGTCCAGGTCCCCTGGCAAGACGGCTACTTGCTGCCACCTGATCGACCCGGCCTGGGCGTCGAGTTCGACCGCGAGGCCGCGCGGCGCTCGCCGTTCCAGATGACCGAGTCACCGCACCTGCGCCGGCTGGACGGCTCGTTCACCAACTGGTAGACCGTCGCGTGTCGCTCTATCTGATTCTCAAGTTCGTGCACGTGTTGCTGGCCATCATCGCGATCGGCTTCAACGCCTCGTACCCCATCTGGCTCAGCACGTTCTGGATCGCCGCCGCGCTGGTGCTCTATGTCCTGCTGATCGTCGGCGGCTTGCTCGTCTATTCGCCAACGTTGAAGGGCCAGATCGCCGCGCTCGAGGCCAGCGGCCCAGCATCGCCCGAATACGGCCGCCTGAGCCAACGCGGCACGGTCGTCGGCATCCTGCTCGCCGTCGACGTGGTGGTCATCGTGTTCCTGATGGTGGTCAAGCCCGCCCTGTAACGATGGCCAAGATGCCCGCACCCGAAACCACCGCCGAGATCGTAGCGGTCATCGAGCGTCACATCGACGACGCCCATCGCCACGTCCTGCGCAGCGCGACCGATCCCGGCCGCAGCCTGCCCAGGTTCAAGACCAAATCAGAACAAGCCCAAGAGCTCCGTGCGTTGAACACGCTCTTAACACTGCTGGTCGAAGTGCGCGCCGACGGTTCGGACAAAGACCGCCTGCGCCAGGAAAGCTACGCCCGTATCGACGGCGATGTCCTGGCCCGCGAAGACACCCTGGTGAGGCGCCGCCTGCAAGGCATCCCCGAATCAGCGCCAACCATCAAAGGCGCCGCCAAGTAGTCGACGTCGGGTTCAGCCCGGCTGGGGCTTGCCGAGGTGGCGCAGCATTTCGAGGATTTGTGTGTGCTTGTCTTGCGCGTCTTTTAGCAGAGCCAGAATTTGCATCTGCTCCTGCTGCAACCGGTAAATGACACCCAACTCCTCGTCATCCCGCTGCGCAATCGCCCGGTCCTTCGCTGCCTGGCGGTTGCCCGCCAGAAGCAAGATCGGCCCCGTATATGCGGCCTGCACGCTGAACATCAGGTTCAGGAGCACAAATGGGTAGACGTCAAAGTGGCCAAGTCCTAGCTCCCACACGTTGAAAGCGACCCAGATCACGACCAGGACGGTCTGGATGATGATGAACCGCCAACTTCCAACCGTTCCTGCCGCGGCGTCCGCGACGCGCTCACCAAATGTGAGCGGCGCGGCTATTTCGACGCGCGTGCGGCGGTGTTTGCGCGGCTTCGCGCCTGCCTCTTTCGGGCTTGTTGCAGCTACTGCCATGGCTTGGTCAACTCCATGCTCGTTGTACTACGCCGCGCCCGGTGCCCCCAACGCCGCCATGCGAACCAGCACGGCGCCATTAAGGGACGACGCAGTGTTCGTGGCTGCTGTCGCCGCAGCGCATTGCGGTAGTCCATGTCATTTGAATGAAATAGCTGAGCCGCAGCTTCGAAGCAGCCCCGCGTACGTGCGTCGGGCAGCGCGCGGGCGATCCGTTCGGCAGTCGTGGTGGCCTCGGCGGCTAGCGCATCGTCGCCGTCGACAGCGAGCAGCCCTGTCGCGGCGCGCAGGAACAACGTT
>WNFC01006248.1_pt1 | contig 16621 bp, 16 predicted proteins | sample 5400541 | NCBI WGS metagenome assembly WNFC01 (sample SAMN13153342, study PRJNA577476) | soil metagenome | isolation source: 120 cm saprolite under Douglas fir tree site 2 hole 2 replicate 1 | place: USA:California | collected 2015-04-18
TGCGCCCCACGTTGCTGGCTTTGTTTGGAGCTGTCGGGCTGGTTTTGTTGATTGCTTGCGCGAATATTGTGAATCTGCTGCTGGTGCGAAACGCCGCACGGGAGCGCGAGGTCGCTGTTCGATTGGCGCTGGGTGCCAGCCGGTGGCGATTAATCGGGCAACTGCTCACGGAGAGCACGTTGCTTTCCTTATTGGGCGGTGCGCTGGGTCTCCTGTTCGCGGTTGCTGGATTGAAGGCGCTACTGGCGTTTGTTCCTGCGGAGCTCGCCGTGTTGCGCGAAACCGGCTTGAACGGATGGGTGCTGGGATTTACTGCCGCCGTTTGCTTGACCACCGGTCTCGCGTGTGGATTTTTGCCGGCCGTGCGAATGCTGAGAAGCAACCTGGCTGGCGTCTTGAAACAAGGAAGCAAAGGATCAAGCGCTTCCGGTCATCACCGCGCTCACAACCTGCTGGTGATTTCTGAAATCGCAATGGCGCTGGTGCCTCTCATCGGCGCGGGGCTGCTGCTCCGGAGTTTCCAGCATTTGTTGGAAGTCGATCCCGGATTCCGGCAAGACCACGCGTTGGCGATGGAGGTCGAGCGGCCGGCACTTTCCCTGGCGCAGTACAACCAGCTTTCAGAGGACGAGCAGATAGCGTACGGGCGGAAGCAGGCACTTCTCTTCGAGCAACTCGCCGCGCAGATCCGCGCACTGCCGGGTGTCAAGGAAGTTGGCGGGATCGCCCAATTGCCGCTGGGGACAGAGTTGCGCAGCGCCACACGATTCGTCATTGAGGGGCAGCCGATTCCAGAGAGTGGCGGACGCCCCATCGCGGAGTATCGCACCTTGAGCCTCGGCTATTTCTCTTCGCTGGGAATTCCGCTGCGCGCGGGGCGCTTTTTCAATGAGGACGATTTCAAACAGTTAAATACGGTGATCAACGAAACGATGGCACGGCGGTTCTGGCCGCACGGCGACGCGCTCGGGAAACGCATCAATCTCTGTTCGCTGGATCCCAAGCCTTGCTGGAACACGATCGTCGGCGTCTCCGGAAATGTGCCTCAGTACGGACTAGACCACGCGCCCACGTATGACGCCTATTTTGTCGGCGGATGGACCCGCTATTTAATTGTTCGCACGGCTGCCGATCCGCTGAGCCTCGCGGCGGCCGTCACTGAAGTTGTGCACCGCTTCGATCCGAATTTGCCGGTGACCCATGTGATGACCATGGATCGGCTGATCTCGGATTCCGTTTCGCCGCGGCGGTTTTCTTCCGTGCTCGTGGCCATCTTCGCCGGATTGGCGCTGCTGCTCGCGGCCATCGGCATCTATGGAGTGATGAGCTACACGGTGAGCCAGCGCACGCAGGAAATTGGAGTGCGCATGGCGCTGGGTGCGCAATTGGCCTCCGTGCGCAGCATGATTCTCAGCCAGACACTGAAATTGACGCTTATCGGAGTTGCGCTTGGACTGGGGGGCGCGTTTGTTGTGGCGCGTTTCCTGGCGAGCTTGCTCTTTGGTGTGGGCATGTACGACCCGGCGACATTTCTGTGCGTGGCGGCGTTGCTAGTCGCGGTCGCTTTGGCGGCCTCCTACATTCCCGCGCGCCGCGCCATGCACGTTGATCCGATCGTAGCTCTGCGCTACGAATAAATCGCGGACCTGAACGGCTGTTATCAAGAAATGCTGCTCAATTCGCAAGGCAGCCCCGCGAAATGGCCGGCAAACGGTACAATGCAGTTGTGCTCTCCTTCCGCGTGAAAAAAGGAAAACTGAAAGCAACATCGAGGCGGCTGCCGAAACTGCGGCCTGGTTGGGCCCTCGTAGGCGTTCGCCTTGCCGGAATTTGCAACACGGACGTGGAAATCCTGCGCGGCTATCACGGATTTCGCGGGACGCCGGGACATGAGTTTGTCGGCGACGTCGCGGATGTGTACGGAGTTTCCGCGGCGGCGAAGAAAAAATGGCTGCGGCGGCGCGTTTGCGGAGAGATCAACGTTTCTTGTTCTGCTCATGGCTTCAAACCGATCTGCGATTTCTGCCGCAGGGGGATGAAAACGCATTGCGCGCGGCGGACGGTTCTGGGGATCGTGAACCACGACGGGGCTTTTGCAGAATATTTGGCTTTGCCGCTAGAAAACCTGCACCTCGTTCCGAAAAACGTCACGGACGAGCAGGCCGTGTTCGTCGAACCGCTGGCTGCCGCTTGCGAAATTCTCGATCAGGTCAAAGTGAAGAAGTTTCGCTCCGCCGCCGTCCTCGGCGATGGAAAACTCGCGCAGTTGATCGCGCTCGTGTTCCGCACTGCCATTCCGAGAGTGGTGATGTATGGAAAGCACGAGAAAAAAGTGGCGCTCGCCCGCCGCGCTGAAATTCAAACAAAGAAGGTGCGAGGCGATGCGTCCGAACTGAATCGGATTAGAGAAACCTTTCGGCTAGTTGTCGAAGCTACCGGTTCGCCTAGGGGGCTGACACTGGCGCAGCACATGACAGAGCCGCGCGGGACGCTCGTGCTCAAGTCCACGTTTCACGGAGCAGCGCTGGTAGAGACGTGGCCGATCATCGTGAAAGAAATTACCGTCGTTGGGTCGCGCTGCGGACCGTTCAGCAAAGCTATTGCGCTGTTGCGGTCCGGAAAACTCGATCCGACGCCGCTCATCACGCGAACTTTTCCACTGGCGAAAGCGCCCGCGGCGATTCACTTCGCTCAACAATCTGGGGTAATGAAAGTTTTGCTGAAGCCGTAAAAGAAAAATCTCATTACAACCGGTTGATGCAGGAGGCGACGCAGGCGGCGCCGAAGCCGTTGTCAATATTGACGACGGTGACGTTGGAAGCGCAGGAATTGAGCATGCCGAGCAGCGCGGCGACGCCTCCGAAGCTCGCGCCGTAGCCGACGCTCGTGGGAACGGCGATGACCGGAATGGCAACAAGTCCGCCGACGACGCTGGGAAGCGCGCCTTCCATTCCAGCCACACAGATGATCACGCGAGCTTGAGCCAGCTTGCTCTCGCGGTGTTCGAGCAAGCGATGAATGCCGGCCACACCGACGTCGTAGAGCGGGTCGGCACGGTTGCCCATCATACGCGCCGTGAGCAGCGCCTCCTCCGCAACGGGGATGTCGCTGGTGCCCGCGGAGATGACGAGAATGGTTCCTTTGCCCGTGATTTCATGGCTGCGCTCGATGGTGATGGCGCCGGACAATTCGTGAAACTTCGCGATACGCGCGTCTTTTCCCGCTGCGCGTTTCACGGCCGCGAAAATCCTTTTGTCGGCGCGGGTCACCAGGATGTTGTGGCGCGAGTCTTTCATTCGCAGCATGGCGCGCACAATCTCCGCCACCTGCTGCGGAGTTTTACCTTTTCCGAGAACCACTTCGGCAAAACCCTGACGCAGAGCGCGGTGATGATCCACCTTTGCAAAGCCGAGATCTTCAAATGGCAGATGCTTCAGGCGCTCGATGGCTTTGTCCGGAGCGAGTTCGCCGGCTTTCACGGATTCCAGAATTTTCAACAATTCACTTTGATTCATATTCTCCGGCCGCCGCGAATTCTATCATCGCAGAGGACGATTGCCTTAGCTTGACTTGCCGGAACGCCGCTGCGAGACTGATTCTACCCGCGCAGAAAACATGGCTGACACGCAAAAACAGATTGTCACCGTAGGTGTGACCGGCGCCAGCGGGGCGATCTTGGCGCAAAAGACGCTGGCGCTGCTCGAAGAGGACTCGCGCGTTAGCCGCATTCATCTGGTGATCACGGAAGCCGGTCAGCGGCTATTTGCGGAAGAGCTTGGCATTACTTCCGGCGACTTGAAGCAGCTCCCGAGCCGCATTCTGGGCCATCCGGTTGCGAAGATCGATGTCCTGCCGAACAAAGACGTTGGCGCTTCCATCGCTTCCGGGAGCTACGCAGTGGATTCCATGGTGGTCATCCCGTGCTCGATGGGGACGCTGGGCGCGATTGCCGGCGGCATCAGCGACGATTTGGTGTCGCGCGCGGCGGACGTGATGCTGAAGGAAGGCCGGAAGCTGGTTCTTTGTGTGCGCGATACGCCCTTCAATCGGGTTCATCTCGAAAACATGTTGCGGGCGCAGCAGGCGGGAGCCGTGATCATGCCTGCGGTGCCGGCGTTTTATCACCACCCCAAAACGATCGACGATGTTGTTACGCAATACGTTTGCCGCGTGCTGGCGCAAATTGGGTTGGCGCAGGAAAAAATGTACCGCTGGGCAGGCACGCCCGCTTCGAAAAAAGCGGAAGCGTGAGGTAGCGGGAAATTCAGAAATGGCCAGCCGCATCAAAACCGTGCTCGAGATGATCAAGTTCGAGCACTCCGTATTTGCTTTGCCCTTTGCGCTGACGGGAGCGCTGCTGGCCGCACGTTGGACGCGTCATGGCTGGCCTTCGTTGCGCCAAATTTTGTGGATCGTTGTCGCCATGGTAGCGGCGCGCTCCGCTGCCATGACCATGAACCGCATCGTTGATCTTCGCTACGATCGCGAAAATCCGCGAACGAAGCAGCGCGCGCTGCCGACGGGCGCGCTGACGCTGCAATTTGCATGGCTTTTCACGGTTGTTGCGGTGGCGGTGTTCTTCATGGCGGCTTGGCAATTGAATCCGCTCGCGCTAAAGCTCGCTCCGTTGGCAATCGCCATCTTGTTTTTCTATTCCTTCACCAAGCGCTTCACCAACTGGTCGCATCTGTTTCTCGGATTTGCGCTGGGCATCTCGCCCGCCGCCGCCTGGATCGCCGTCACGGGCGGCCTCGATCCGCGCATGCTGATCCTTTGCGCTGCGGTGACGCTGTGGGTCGGCGGATTTGACGTGCTCTACGCCTGCCAGGATATTGAATACGATCAGCGCGCGGGACTTTTTTCTGTGCCCAAGAGATTCGGGATCGCCAAGGCGCTGCTCATAGCGCGAGGGATGCACGTCGGCGTGATCGCGCTTCTCGCGTGGCTGGCGTTTGGGTTCGGCTTACCGTGGCCGGCTTGGGCGGGAATCGCAGTTGTTGCGTCGCTCCTGGCTTACGAACATTCCCTTGTCAAAGCAGATGACCTAAGCAAGCTGGACGCTGCGTTTTTCGCCGTGAACGGCTATATTAGTATGTTGTTCCTGTTGTTCTGGGGCGCTGCTGCTGCGGTTTGGCGCGTTTGAACCGTTCGACGGATTCATAATGAGCGAACTTACGATCACGGATCAGCGGTTGAAGCCGGTTGCGGAGAAAGTTCTCGCGGGCGAGCGGCTTGCGTTTGACGACGGTATCACGCTGTACCGTTCGCCGGACTTGCTGGCCGTGGGCTGGCTGGCGAATCACGTACGCGAGAAAAAGCACGGCAACGTCACCTATTTCAACGTCAACCGGCACATCAATCCGACCAACATTTGCGTCGCGCATTGCAAGCTCTGCGCGTTTGGCCGCGATCCCAGCGCGCCGGGTGCTTACAATTTTTCGCTGGAAGAAATTTACGCCCGCGCGGAACAGGGCGCGCGGGAAGGCGCGCGGGAATTTCACATCGTGGGCGGGCTGCACCCGGATTTGCCGTTTGAATATTTTCTGGAAATGATTCGCGGGCTGAAGCAGCGCTGTCCTGGCGTGCACTTGAAGGCGTTCACTATGGTCGAGGTGGGCTACTTCGCGCGCATTGCAAAATTATCCACCAAAGAGACGCTGCTGAAGCTAAAAGAAGCCGGAGTCGATTCGCTGCCCGGCGGCGGCGCGGAGATTTTTCATCCGCGGGTGCGCAGGATTATCTGCGACCACAAGGTCAGCGGGCAGATGTGGCTCAACATTGCGCGGCAGGCTCATGAAATCGGGTTGCACTCCAACGCGACGATGCTCTACGGACACGTGGAAACGGAAGAGGAGCGCGTCGACCACCTCGTCAAGCTCCGCGAGCTGCAGGATGAGACGCATGGCTTCGTGGCGTTTATTCCGCTGGCGTTTCATCCGGACAATACGGCGCTTTCGCACATTCCGAAGCCTACGGGTTACGCCGACCTGCGCAACATCGCGGTATCGCGGTTGCTGCTCGACAATTTCGAACACATCAAGGCGTACTGGATCATGCTTTCGCCGAGCATCGCGCAAATCGCCCTGCGCTTCGGGGCCAACGACCTTGACGGAACGGTGGTTGAAGAAAAGATTTATCATGACGCCGGTGCGAAAACGTCCGAGTTCACACCGCGCGACGAACTGGAACGCCTCATCCGCGCAGCCGGCCGCGTTCCTGTCGAGCGCGACACGCTTTATCACCCCGTGGATCGCTCAAAGATGCCGCCGGTTCCTCCGCCCACGCGGACGGACCTCGTCTCCCTTACGCTCAACGTGTAAAGCCCGTGGTAGACTCTCTCGAGGGGTACTTCAATGCGACAGGTAATTCTCTATCCCGGTGAGATTGGCTACTGGGTCGCAGAGTGTCCGAGCCTTCCCGGATGCGTCAGCCAGGGAAAAACAAAAGAAGAAGCAATTAACAATATTCGCGAAGCCATTGAAGGTTATATCCTCGCGTTGAAGGAAGATGGACTCGCAGTTCCTCCCGATAATTTTGACGCTGTTCTCGTCGCGGTATGACCAAGCTGCCTCGAATCTCGGGGCGCGACTGCGTTTCAGCACTCCTCAAACTAGGATTTCAAGTCAAACGGCAGCACGGAAGCCACGTCATTCTTAGACGCGATGTTCCATTCGCACAGGTGGTCGTGCCAGATCATTCGGAGCTTGACACGGGGACTCTACGCTCAATCCTGCGCCAAGCCGGAATATCTCCGAGCGAGTTCGGTTGTTTGCTTTAGAAACGGCCTCGCGCTAGATACTCAGCTTAGTTACCGAATTGTCGCGGCTTTCTGTGCCACTTTTTCCAAGACTTCTAGAGGCAAGATCGCGTAGCCTTTTTCCTGCGCGATCTTTTGTCCGCTTGTATAGACCCACTTCAAGTAGCTGGCCACCACGCTGCCCCGGGCGGGATCCTTGGCAGTAGCAGGCACGTAAAGCCATGTGAAACTGCTGATTGGGTAGCTTTCTTTGCCGGGCGCATTCGTCAACGAGATGCGGAAATCATTACTCATTTTGCTGCCGCTGGCAGTTGCGGCTGCGGCGATCGAGTTTGCGGAAGGCTTGACAAATTCACCAGCTGCATTCCTGATGCTGGCGATGCGGACGGCCGAACCGGCGGCAAGGTTTAGTTCCGTGTATCCGATCGCCCCCGGCGTGCCTCGCAGCTTGGCCACCAGATCCTGCGAACGCTGGAAGCCTTGGCCCACAGGCCATTTCGGCGATTCGCTCCGGCCCGCGGCGGCAAGAAATTCAGGACTCACTTTGGCCAGGTAGTCAGAAAGAATGTAATTGGAGCCCTTGCCCTCGTTGCGGCGGAGAACTTGAATCGGAAGCTCCGGCAGTTTCATTTCCGGGTTGAGCTTCGCGATCGCCGGGTCGTTCCATGATTTGATTTTTCCGAGAAAAATATTCGCCAGCACCGGCCCCGTAAGCTTGAGTTCGCCCTTTACGTCAGGCAGCTCGTAGATGATTACAATCCCGATCAAGACGGCGGGCAGTTCAAGAATCGGCTGCCCTGCCGCGCGCAACTGGGCCTCCGGAATCGGCGCGTCCCCGCCGCCGAAATCACCTGAACCTGCAAGAACTTCTCGGGCGCTCTCCGCCGTTCCCATGGCCATGTAACGGATGTCCGTGGAGGGTTGTTGTTTGTGAAATTCATCGATCCAGCTCTTATAGAGCGGTTCCGGCATGCTGGACCCGGTCTCAACCAGCACTGTTTTTTCCTGGCCACGAACAGCGGCCGGAAGCAAAAGCATCCATCCGAGAAAAACCACAAGGAGCCTGTACGATCTGATACGCACACAATCCTCTCTATCTTCCGGAAAATCTTGCCAATTTCCGCGAGCAGCAAACAAACCATTGTCACACCACATTCCCAGAGAGTAGCCAAGAGGGCAAGCGCGGGAAAGGGAACGGAAGGACGGTTGTGTGGAATCTGGCACTAAACGCTTAGCGGACCTGTAACTTAGGTGAATCCTTGCCCGTCTTAAGGCTGTATCAGACTAACTCGCGAGGAGCGCCTTTTTGAAATGCGAACGATTCTATTGCTCACGATCTCGAACATCTTCATGACTTTTGCGTGGTATGGCCACTTGAAATACCGCAGCGAAGCGCTCTGGAAAGTGATCGTGGTTAGCTGGGGGATCGCCCTCTTCGAATACTGCTTCCAGGTGCCCGCGAACCGCTTCGGCTCTTACGAATTCAACGGCGCGCAGCTCAAGACGATTCAGGAGGTCATCACGCTCTCGGTGTTCTCCGTATTCTCAATTACATATCTGGGAGAGAAATTACGGTGGAATTACGTCGCGGGCTTCGCGTGCATCATCCTCGGCGCCTTTTTCGTCTTTCATAAGTGGTGAAGACGCGTTCCGATGATTCAGCCGAGGCGCTCCGGCCACCACACCACCACGTCCTGCCTTTTCGCAAAATGGAGCAGCGGCTTTCGCGCAGGAAGAGTAACTCCCGCTGCTTCCGCCATGCCATTTACCTTCAACTCGGCTTCAGCCGCCTGCAACGGCCACGGCGGATGATGAATCTCGGCGCGAATGATTTGGCCGCGTTCATCGGCCGTGTAAAGGCAATAGCGTTCGGTCAAGAAATGCTCCAGCGTCCCGCTCTGCGAGGAAAAGACCTTGCCGACGGGGCGATACTGGACCTTCAGTGATGCTGCCGGCGCTCCGCGATGCGTTCGCTGGCTCTCATATTGAATCCAGCCTTCCCGGTCTGCGCAGCTCATTCGCGCTCGAAAATACGGCAAGTGAAACCACGCCCGAGCAATGGCAACAGCCAGCGCATTACCCGCGTCCAGGCTGAAAAACCACACCCCGGCCTTTCCTTCGCAAGTCACATAAGTCCGGACATTCAATTCAGGAAACGCCGAGAGCCATGGTACGGGCGGCGTCCCACGTAACCGTACAGCAGTCATACGAAACGGAACTACCCCGAGCCAGGCTTGCCCTTCAAACGTGTCGATTTGCAATTGCCAAGGAAGAAGCGGGCGCAACGCTGCGCCGTCGAGCGGCCAATGCGCGAAAAGCAAGTCGTGCCAGCTCTGCACCATCACCCACGGTCCAACGGGCAAAGGCCAGGGCCGGTGTGCAACTTCTTGCAGGACGGCGCTCATCCCGGTTTACAAGACTTTCTCGACAAGCCCATTTTCTGAATATACCCTTCTACCGGGCCCGAGAATCGAATCCTGTGAATTCAAAACGAACGAAAGAGCCAAAGGAGAGAAACCATGCAGCGCAAAGCATCCGCGGTTTGGCAGGGCGGTTTGAAAGATGGGAAGGGCTCGATTTCGACGGATAGTGGAGTCTTGAAAAAGACGCAATACTCCTTCAGCACGCGCTTTGAAGACGGCGTCGGCACAAATCCCGAGGAGCTCCTTGCCGCGGCGCACGCCGGCTGTTTTACGATGGCACTTTCCGCACAGTTGGGCAACGCAGGCATCACTGCGAGCAGGCTCGAAACAACGGCAACGATTTCGCTCGAAAAACTCCCGGACGGCTTCGCCATCACGAAAAGCCACCTGGATCTCGTCGCGCAAATCCCCGGCGCGGACAAGGCCAAGTTCGAAACCGCCGTGAAAGCCGCCGAAACCGGCTGCCCCGTCTCGAAACTGTTCAAGGCAGAAATCAGCGTCACCGCACGGTTGGAATCGTAGGACTCACATGTTCTCGCGGGACGTTCCGACGACATCCCCGCAGAACGCCCTTTCGAACGTTCTCATCGAAAGCCCAAACAGGTACAATGCCGCACATGATTCCATCTCCGGGACCGTTTGCTGCAGGTGTCGCGATCTTTCTGATCGTGCTCTGGGACGCGTTCGAGGCCATCATTCTGCCGCGCCGCGTCACGCGAAAGTTCCGCCTCGCGCGCCTTTTTTACCGCTCCACCTGGAACACGTGGAAATTCGTGATGTGCCTCATCCGTACGCGCAAAACCCGTGAAGCGTTGCTGGGTTTCTATGGGCCGCTCTCGCTCCTGGTTCTCGTGGGAGTTTGGGCCGTTGGCCTCGTGCTTGGCTTTGGCCTTATGCAATACGGAGCCGGGTCAGCCGTTGTGATGACGGGCAGCCAGCCCGGCTTTCTGACGGACATTTATCTCAGCGGCACGACCTTCTTTACACTGGGCCTCGGCGACGTCATTCCTCGCTCCGGCCTGGCCCGAGCCCTGGTCGTCTCCGAAGCCGGTTTTGGCTTCGGTTTTCTTGCTGCTGTGATCGGCTATTTGCCTTTCATCTATGGCTCGTTCTCCAAGCGCGAAGTGAATATCTCCCTCCTCGATTCCCGCGCTGGCACGCCGCCCACGGCAGGCGAACTGCTCCGCCGCCACAGCTACGTTCACGGCCAGGATGCCCTCCGTGTTCTCCTCAAGGAGTGGGAGCTTTGGTGCGCCGAGCTGATGGAAAGCCATCTCTCGTATCCCGTGCTTGCCTATTTTCGCTCGCAGCACGACAACCAATCATGGATCGCTTCGCTCACCGCGATTCTGGACACTTGTGCGCTGGCCATGGTCGGCATCGAGGGCGCTTGCGAAAAACAGGCGGAGCTTACTTTTGCGATTGCGCGTCACGCCGTCGTTGACCTTTCCCAAGTCTTCGGCACGGCGCCTAAGCCGCTGCCGCACGATCGTCTGCCTGAGCAGGACCTGCGTCGAATCCGCGACATCCTCGCGCAGCACGGAATGAAACTGCATGACGGAGAGGAAGCCGACCGCAAGCTCGCGGAGTTTCGCAAGATGTACGAGCCCTACATCCATGCGCTGGCCAATTACTTGAACCAGTCGCTGCCGCCCTGGATTCCGCAGAAAAAAGGCAAAGACAATTGGCAGACCACGGCATGGGCGCAATCCGCCGGGCTGGTCGACAAAAAAGTGGCCACTGTTGTCGCCGATGACCATTTCTAAGGCCCGCAGTATGTGATTTCTTGCTTGTAACGGCCGGGATTCAGCTCGGCGTGCGATTGAAAAGGTTCAGAGCGTCAAATTTTCTATACCACGACAAAAGGGGGAAGCATCGTGAAAGCTATCCTCGTTCATGACTTCGGTGGACCCGAGGTTCTGAAGCTCCAAGAAGTCCCCACGCCAAAACCCGCTTCCGGACAAGTTCTCGTGCGCATCCATGCCGCGGGTGTGAATCCCTACGACACCTACATGTGCGCCGGCACCTACGCGGTCAAGCCGCTGCTTCCCTACACGCCGGGTTCAGACGCCGCGGGAGTGATCGAGGCGATTGGCGCGGGCGTGAGAAAAGTGAAGCCGGGCGACCGCGTTTACACGGCGAAAACTGTTACGGGCGCTTACGCGGAATACGCCCTTACGCAGGAAGAGCAGGTGCATTCGCTACCAGAAAAAATCAGTTTTGGCCAGGGCGCCGGAGTGTGGGTTCCCTATGGGACCGCGTATCATGCGCTGCATCACTCCGCGGAGGCGCGTGCTTCCGAAACCGTCTTGGTGCACGGCGCGAGCGGGGGAGTTGGCAGCGCGGCAGTGCAAATGGCGCGCGCCATGGGCCTCACCGTTTTCGGCACCGCCGGAACGCAGAAAGGAATCGATCTCGTCAAGCGCGAGGGCGCGCATCAAGTTTTCGATCACAGTAAAGCAGGATATCAAGAAGAAATTATGAAAGCGGCCGGCGGCCGCGGCGTAGACATTGTTCTTGAAATGCTCGCCAACGTGAATCTGTCGGCTGATTTGAAGCTGCTCGCGACGAATGGCCGCGTGATCATCATCGGCAATCGCGGCGAAATCACCATTAACCCGCGGGACTTGATGCAGCGTCGAGCCTCGGCTCGTGGCTTCACGCTCTGGGCTATCACTCCCGCGGAAGAAGCCGAAATCCACGCTGCACTGATTGCCGGCCTCGAGAACGGAACGCTACGCCCGGTCGTCGGCAAAGAGTTGCCTCTTGTTGAGGCCGCGCGGGCGCACAAAGAAATCCTCGAGCCCGGCGCCGCCGGAAAAATCGTTCTTGTTCCTTAGTGCAGTGTTCGAACCTGCCTCACGCAGTGGAATGGCGCTGCCACGGACCAAATGGTTCTATCTTCATTTGGACCAAGAACATGCCGTATAATTGGACTTCTTGAATGTCAGCGCAAAGGAGCCCTAGTCGGGCGGCGGAATTATTCTAATCGTGCACATAGCCCTTTCACTCTCGATTGTTCTCGCGGCGCAGAACCCCATTAGCCATTATTGGCACAAGCTCACCGACAAAACCTTTACCGGCATCTACCACGCCAATGCCTTCGACCTGGCGATGATGATTCCCTACTTCATCGTCCTTTTGGTCCTTGCGATTTACGGCCTCCATCGCTACTGGCTGGTCTACGACTATTTCGTGTATTCGAAAAATGTTCCCGCCGCTCCGCCGCCGGTCGCAAACTGGCCGCGCGTTACCGTGCAATTGCCGATCTTCAACGAGCGGTACGTCATCGAGCGCCTTGTCGAAGCCGTTTCGCGTTTCGATTACCCGACTGAACTGCTTGACGTGCAAGTCCTTGACGACTCCACGGACGAGACCTGCGAAGTCGCTCGCGCCTGCGTGGAGCGCCACGCCGCCCAGGGCATGCCGATCGTTTATATCCATCGCGCCAACCGCGAGGGCTACAAGGCCGGCGCCCTCGAAAACGGCCTGAAATCCGCGAAGGGCGAATTCGTCGCCATCTTCGATGCCGATTTTCTCCCCGACCCGGATTTTCTCCGCCGCACGATTCCTTATTTCATGAATCCCGATGGCGGCGGCAAAATCGGCATGGTGCAAACGCGCTGGACTTATCTCAACAGCGACTACTCGCTCCTGACCAATGTCGAAACCATTCTTCTCGACGGCCACTTCGTTGTCGAGCATGGCGCGCGTTCCCGCCGCGGCACTTTCTTCAATTTCAACGGCACCGCCGGCGTGTGGCGCCGCAAAGCCATTGACGACGCCGGTGGATGGGAACACGACACGCTCACCGAGGACACCGATCTTTCCTATCGCTCGCAGCTCATGGGCTGGAAGTTCCTCTATCTCCCGCACATTGCTTGCGCTTCCGAACTTCCCGTGGACATGAACGGCTTCAAGGCCCAGCAGGAAGATCCTCCCGAGAGTTTTCAAATCGAATGCTCCCTGGCACGTCAAGGCCGAGGCCTTCTTCCACCTTACGGCCAACATCAGTTACCCGCTGATGATACTGCTCTCGACCCTGTTGCTGCCCGCGATGATCGTGCGCTCCTATCAGGGCTGGTTCCAGATGCTGGTGATTGATTTACCGCTCTTCCTTGCTTCCACGTGTTCCATATCCAGCTTCTATCTCGTCGCGCAAAGAGAGCTGCGGCCCAAGACCTGGTGGCGCACATTTCTTTACATGCCCTTCGTCATGGCCACGGGGATCGGCATTTCCGTTCGCAACGCGCAAGCCGTGATTGAAGCTCTGCTCGGCAAAAAAAGCGAGTTTGCCCGAACGCCCAAATTCAAGATCGAAGGCAAGCAAGGCACCTTCGCGAAAAAATCGTACAAGAACAAAGCCGGGTGGATTCCCTACGCGGAAGTCCTGCTCGGACTTTATTTTTCACTGACCATCGTCTACGCCATCGCCAACGAGAACTACGCCACCGTCCCTTTCCTGGTACTCTTTGTCTGGGGTTACTTGTACACCGGCTGCATGTCGCTCGGCCAAACCTACTTCGCGCGCCTCCGCTTCGGCGTCAACGCTCCCGAGATGCGTCCCGCCACTTCCGGCGCCCCTGGCTTCTGAGTTGTCAACGTGAAACCGGCAGAATTTGAAGTCCGCAACGTTGGCCTTGAGTGGTATCACGAGGATTTTCCCGCAGAGCGCATGCCTGATTTCGCCGTGTGGGCCTTGCAAAACGGGTGGGATGGCACCGCCTTGCGCGAACTTGCTGGCATGAAATCGGCCACGCGCTCCAACGAGGGAAAGCTGGTCGAACGAGCACTCCTTGAGCTTGGCATGCAGCCCCTTCGCAGGGAGGAGGCCGCGAGACTTCTCATTTTGAGTGTATGCAACCAGATTGTAAGCGGCCAAATTCCTCCAGGCAAAGGCGCTGCGCGCATCGTCTACGACTTGCGTCTTACGACTAGCGAATCCCAGGCATTCTTGCGCTTGGAAGGACTACTCAGCGAGTGGGAAGACCTGCCCGACAAGAGGAGCTATTTCGAAGAGCAAATCATCTTGGCCGCAAGAGGCTTCCTAGCCAAGGCGGGCGTGGGGATCCAACTCGACACACTCTGCTTTCGAGTTGGAACGGTTCGCCTTCATGCCGTCGCCGCTGGCCCGAAAGACGGCCCTGTCATCCTTCTTCTGCATGGCTTTCCGGAATTCTGGTATGGCTGGCACCGGCAGATCGAGCCGCTGGCTACGGCGGGCTTTCGCGTCATCGTTCCCGACCAGCGCGGCTACAATCTCAGCAGCAAACCCTCCGGTGTGGCAGCCTACGCTTTAATTGAACTCGTCTCCGACGTCATCGCCATCGCCGATCAACTCGGCCAGGAAAAAATCTTTCTCGCCGGACACGATTGGGGTGCCGCCGTCGCCTGGAGCGCTGCCCTCCTGCATCCGCAACGCATCTCCAAGCTCGTAGTCCTCAACGTCCCTCATCCTTCGGTTATGCGCAAATTCCTCAGCACGCGTCCGCGCCAGTTCCTCCGGAGTTGGTATATGTTTTTCTTTCAACTTCCTTGGCTGCCGGAAGCGCTTTTCTCCGCATTCAACTTCCGCGTCGGCGAGCGAGCTCTTCTCCGCTCCAGTTGCCCGGGCACCTTCTCTGCGGAAGACCTGGCCCAATATCGAACCGCCTGGTCTCAACCCGGCGCGCTCACCGCCATGATCAACTGGTATCGCGCCCTCTTCCGCACTCGCGCGAGATTTCCAGACAAAACCGTCCACGTCCCCACACGCATCCTGTGGGGCGAGCGTGACGCCTTTCTCTTGACGGAAATGGCGCGCGAAAGCCTGCGCTACTGCACGAACGCTGAACTCTTCACTTTCCCCAGCGCCACGCATTGGCTCCAGCACGAAGAGCCTGCTCGCGTCAGTGAATTGATGATTGATTTTTTCCGCGGCTGATCGCGCCTCCGTTGGCCATCCCGCAGGCGCGATCTTTCTTCTCACTCAAACTGAAAGAAGACAATCTCCGGGCTGGATCCCAGCCGCAGCGGAGGTCCCCAGGTTCCGGCGCCGCTGCTGGTGTAGATGAGCATCTTTCCAACCCGGCTGAGACCGTATACAAATTGGCGGTAAATCCGCCGCGCCATCCACGTCCACGGGAAAAACTGCCCTACGTGCGTGTGTCCCGAAACTTGCAACGAAATCCCTTCTTTCTCCGCGATGTGTGGCCGGTCCGGTGCATGCGTCAGCAGGATGCTGGCGCGATTGCGGTCCACGCCGATCTGCCGCAGCACCTTCTGAAAATGCTCGTCATGCGCCGCGTGATTGTAGGGCACTCCTACGATCTGGAGTTGATCTGCGTCTACTTTCTCGTTGTGCAGCACGCGCACTCCCGCGTTGCTGACCGCTTGCAGGTACCGGGAATCGTCGCCGAACTGTTCGTGGTTGCCTGCAACGAAATACGTGCCGTGTGGCGCGCGCAGATCGCGCAAAGGTTCCGCAGCTTTCGCCGCATCGATGGCCGTCCCGTCGTACAAATCGCCGGCCAGGAACACGGCGTCCGGATTCTCTCTCATCACCCTGGCGACGATTCGCCGCAGAAAACCGCTGTTGCGGACATGCCCGAGGTGCACATCGCTGATGAGCGCCGCCGTCCGTCCACGCCACGTTTCCGGCAAATTCTCGAGCCGCACCGTGATTCGCCGGATGCGCGTCCACCCGGCGTTCAGCAATCCGGCAAATCCGCTCAATACTGCGGCTGCGTACAAGACCTCCACGATCACATGGAAATTCACATCCAGACCGGCAAGCCGCATCACGCCAAAGACTGCCCACGACGCACCGGCCGCAAAAAATAGGAAGCTGACAATTCCAAGCCACACGGCAGCAATGCGATAGAGACTCCGTACCGTGGGATTGGAGTAGCGAAACGCCAGAAGCGTCGCAGCCAGGAAGCTGACCGACAAAGCTCCTACGGTCACCTTAAGCCATAGGGTCGCAGCCTCATTCCCCGGCACCGCAAACGTCCAGGTCTTGTAAATGAAAAAGTGCGTCAAGAACAAAATAGCCTGAACAACGCTGGCAAACGTGATTAACCCTCGTATTCGCATGTAAGATTGGATTCGCCGAGCCGCGAAAACGGTATCTTCTTGCTTCCAGGCTTGCGCCGTTCATGGACGGGTGGCCCGGACGATAAATCCTAAAGCGATTTGGGTACCATCACGCCGGGTTTGCGTGCGGGGCTTTTGCCTTTGCTTATTCTTGTTCGTCTTGTCAGTGCGGGTGCCGTTCAACCCGCCTCCGCTACCGTTCGACCCTCAATTTCTGCCATTCACTGTAAAACACTTAGCCACCTGATTAAGGCGTGCTATTCTCTCCCGTGTTTATCGCAGCAAATCCTCGCTTGCCTGACCTTCCCCAAGCCTTTACCCTCTTACATCCCATTCTCCGTACACTCTTCCAAGTTCCGTATCCCGT
>WNFC01011974.1_pt1 | contig 16621 bp, 13 predicted proteins | sample 5400541 | NCBI WGS metagenome assembly WNFC01 (sample SAMN13153342, study PRJNA577476) | soil metagenome | isolation source: 120 cm saprolite under Douglas fir tree site 2 hole 2 replicate 1 | place: USA:California | collected 2015-04-18
GCCAGTTCGGTCACGTGAGGTCCGCCCATCACCACCGGCACTCCCACGGCCCGGATGGAGTCGGCTATGCGATATGCCTTGGCGATCATTCTGGTCATGGCGCCAATGCCGACCAGTCCGATGTTCTGCTCGCGCACAAACGTCGCGATGGCAGCTTCATCCATGGGCTGGGCGTTGCCATCAATCAGCAGCACTTCGTGACCCGGCGGCGTCAGCGCCTGCAGTAGAAACATCCAGAGGTGGGGCATGAAGTTGCGGGTCACGCCATTGTCAGGGTTGTAGAGGAGGATTCTCATAGCCCCTTTTCTCTGTACCAGGCTAGAAATGGCGCAATTTAGGATATGCCCACGTTAAGGGAGACAACTACCGGGCCGGAACCGACGGTCGGTTCTTACTTGCGTCGTGTTGCCGCAGCCCCTTCGCGCTTCAGCTTGAACAGCCAAAATGAGCGCCATCGCGTGCCTAAGTCTTAAAGGCTTTAAGACTAATCCGTCAAGCGCAGGAAGTCACTAATTTTCGTGGTGTTTGTCTGCGTTCGACAAATCAGAGCTGTTCGATAATTCCGCTTTTAACAAACAGGGAAGACATCGAACATCCAGTCATCGTTGCCATATGCGCGACACAGCGCTTCACTCCCCCATCTGTCTTAAGACTATTGACCTTCCGAGCCTCCAGTCGCACAATCGAATCGCTATGGGAAAGATTCGGCAAAACCAGGGAGCGTTGCTTCCGACGCCAGCCGAACTTCGATTGCTAGAGGTCCTGTGGCGTATAGGCGAGGGGACGATTGATGACATTGTGAGCGCTTCTGGTGAAAATCCACCCCCGAATTACAAGACGGTTCAGACCCTGTTACGCATAATGGAGCGAAAACGGCAAGTGGATCACAAACAGCAAGGCCGCGCGTTCCTCTTCCGGCCAGTGCTCGGACTTGGCGATCTCCACCGCTTATCCATTCGTCAGGTAATAGCCAAGTACTTCACGGGCTCGCGAACAGAACTTTTGATGGAACTCCTGAGCGATGAACGTATTACACGGCAGGAATTGCGCCAACTCGAGAGCTTGATCCGAAATCGACGCAAGGAGTGGTAGACGGAAGTGGCACTCCAACTCCCACACGCGTAGGAGCAATATGAGCAGCGATGCTGCAGTCGAGCTCGCGAGTTTGTGGTTAACGTACCTGATTCGGTCTGCTGGTGCGTACCTGCTATTGTGGGTGCTGTGTAGGCTAGTCCGGAACTCCCACCTCAGGTTTCGCCTAACCGGGATCTTTTTGGGAGGGATTGTCGCAGCGTGGTTGGGGCTCTTGCTGACAAGCTTGTCAGTCGCGTTTACGGCGAATAGTACTTCCCCGGCCATCGTGCCCCTGCTGTACGTGCCCCACCCATATTGGTCGTGGCCGCTCAATCCTGCTTTGGCGCCTTTGCTTGCGGCGTTTTTACCCCGCGTGCGGTGGATTTATGTGCCTGTCCTCACTTTCCTGTTGCTGAAGTTTTGCGCTCGCCTTTGGCAGTTGAGGACCTTCGTACGGGCTTCACACCTGGCGACTGAGACGCTTTCATTTCTGTTTGAATTGGTCCGCTCTGATAGCAACAGTCCACGGTGCGAGGTGCGACTAGTCCCGGGCTTGCGCTCGCCTGCGGCTACAGGTTGGTGGCGCCCCAAAGTCCTGCTACCTAACGAGCTCTTGCCCCGACTGGAAGCCCAGCAACTCGTCTACGTTCTTCAGCACGAATTGATGCACGTACGCAGACGGGACTATTTGTGGGACAGGCTGGCGACCCTCGGTTGTTATGTGGTTTTTTTCAATCCTTGGGCCTGGCTTGCGAGGCGCCGCCTGCGTTGGGAACGTGAGCTAGTGTGTGACGAAGACGTGGTGGAGCGTTCGCGTGAACGCCGACTGGAATACGCCGGCTGCTTAACGACTCTCGCGAGCTGGTGGTTTCTTGAGGAGGAGATTGCAGGCCCGGTCGATTTCCTTTCGTCCCCTCCGTCCTTGCTCGCGGCCAGAGTCCGAGCGCTGTTGACACGCCCAACAGCCCCATATTCCAGGTGCAAGAAAGCCGGTGTCGGATTATTGGCTACTGCCGCCCTGAGCCTTGTAGTGTGGCTGGTGCCTGAGATCGCGGTTACGTTCACTCGGTCCGCACCCCGCAATGCCGCAAAGAGCCAGGGGGTCTCACGCTCCGCCCAAGCTATCGCGAGGACTGACCGAAAGCGAATGTCAAAACGTCACAAGCTGTTCGCGTCTGTTGCTACATCACCTGCTTTAGACCCGCGAGCCGCTCCTCCCAACCTGGAATTCCCGATCAATCTTCCCGTACTCTCTGGTCCATCTGTGGTCCAGAGTTACGAGCTCATGGAATCCGACGCCTCCGTATTCCCAGTTGGGTCTGGCTCAAGGGGTGAATTGGACACAGTATCTCGGCCTACCCGCTCCATATGGGATGAGTCCCCACCGCATCCAACCCCCAGCAGAGTCTCGAAAATCGGCCGGCTGGCAGAACGCGCGGTTAGGCTTGGAGTTGCCCTGGTGGGGGTGGGGATTGGGGATCATGAGCATGAAAAGGAGCACTGAGGTAACCGCGGTGATCACCGGGGCTCCAGTGCGGCGACACCATGGCTTTATAGCCCCAGGTGCGAGGGTTGAAATTGCGCTTGGATGGCCACAACTAGAAATTCAACCGAAGTACACACACCAATTGAAAAACTAAGATGCGTCGGCCCTGGGCATATAGCCCAAGCAACTTGCATCCCACATGGTTGCGTTGTACGATCAACTCGGTCGTGTCCCGCAAAACTTTCCAAATCGTGGTTCTTGTATGCTTGGTCGCCTTCGTGTTGGCGTACCCGGTAATTGAATCTCACGATCAGTGGGACCCCCCGAATCCGGCCTCCGACTCTGAACTTGAATTCATCGGGTTGCTTACGTTGGCGGGCGCCGTTGTCCTGTTGACGCAACTGCTGATTGTCCTGCATGTATCTATTTTGCCCCATGCGCTTCCGGGTTTGTTCTTACAAGAACTTTGGGAGAAGCATGTTCTCGCTTTCTCGGCACACCTGACGACTTCTCCTCCCTTACCGCTTCGTATCTGATACCACTCGCCTAAGTCCCAAGCTCCTCACAAGTTTCCCTTTTTCAAGCTCAGTATCCGAGCGGTGTTTTTCAATGAGGGACCCGCTCATCCTGAGGAGCCACCTATCGTCCGACGTCTGTACCCATAGGTCCGGACAGCACGAGAATTCCGAGTGAAAAATATGAGACAAGTTGTCATCATCGCGGCTTTTCTTTCGATGTCTGTTGGCCTTTTCTCCCAAAACCAGCCGAAGGATTCCACCTCGTTAGGGACATCACAGCGTTCCGCCAGCAGCCCACACCCAGAGGAACGTTGCGGCCTGAAAAAACTCGATCAGTGCTTAAAGGATCTGGCACATGACCAGGCTGGCATCTGGACCAGTCCGTTGCGCCTCAATTCTCATGATTCCACGTGGCTTGTTCCGTTCGCTGGCGCCACCGGCGCGGCATTTGCGTACGACCAGGATGCACTTCGCCAAATCGGCACGACGAACAAGAGTCTCGTCAATAAGAGCGAAACGGTATCGGAGTTTGGTTCTCCCTACGCGACGTTCGGCGAAGCCGGAGCGCTGTATCTTCTGGGTGCCCTCAAGCACAACGAACATCTGCGGGAAACCGGCATCCTCGGAGCCGAAGCCGTCGCCAACGCTTCGCTCGTGGCTGAGGGCCTGAAGCTCGCGACGAACAGGGAACGTCCCGATGACGGCCTTGGAACAGGGCGATTCTGGCCACACGGAACGCAGAACTATTCGCTCGACAGCTCTTTTCCGTCCGGCCACGCAGCCGCCAGTTGGGCTCTGGCACGGGTCATCGCCGACGAGTATCCGGGATGGCTAACGAAACTTGGCGCTTATGGTTTTGCGACTGCGATCAGCGCCAGCCGCATCACCGGACGCCAGCACTTTCCTTCCGATGTGGTTGTCGGCAGTACGTTCGGGTATCTGATCGGAGGTTACGTAGTCCGCCACCACTCGTTAGCAGATCAGGATCCGTCCAGCTACACGTTAGTTCCGGTGTTCGATCGCGCACAACACGCATACGGAATGACAGTTGTGTTCATCCCAAGCAGCGAGCAAATGGAAAGAACGGCCCATACGTTCCTAAGGCTCTCGTCTATCTTCAACCGCAAGTGAAGTGGCTTGTAGAGGAAGGACGAGATGGATTCAAGAAGGTGCAACAGTCTATGTACGGGATAACAAAACGAGTCGTCGTTCTCTTCGAGGTTTTGTTCTTGGCGGGGTGCGCGGTGCGCCGATACCAACCCGCTCCTATCGTTCCTGTCGAAACGGCTTCGAGGTTTGAGTCGCGAAATCTCGCCGACACGGGCCTACAAGCATTCGAGGAAGCGAACCTCGGTCACCCCGCGTTACCATGGCCGCCACAGGTCTGGGACCTTGGATCGCTGTCGCTTGCAGCTTTGTATTTTAATCCCACGCTGGAATCTGCTCGGGCCCGGGTTGCAGAGGCGGAGGCAGCAATTATCACGGCTGGCGCACGGCCCAATCCCAGTCTAAGCGTCGCACCGGGCGTCCCAAGCCCCTATTTGTTCAATTTAGACCTCTCCGTGCCAGTCGAGACCGCGGGCAAGCGCGGGCATCGCATCCAGGCCGCTCGCAACCTCGGTGAAGCTGCGCGATTCGATCTTGCGGATTCCGCTTGGAAGGTCCGCAGCGGTGTTCGCGTCGCACTGCTGAACTACCTACTCGCCTCGCGCAGTTTGGAATTGCTGCGCTCCGAAGAGTTGGTTCGCGACGAGCAGGTTGATATCTTGGGGCAACGACTTTCTGTCGGCGAAATACCGAGACCGGAAGTAGACCTTGCGCGGATCGAGCTTTCCAAAGCACGCTTGGCCATCGGCCATGCCGAAGGCCAGTTCGCTGAAGCCAAGGCAGCCTTGGCAGCCGCAATTGGGGTTCCAGTGGCGGCGCTTCAGAAGTTTGATGTCTCATGGTCTGACCTGGATTTCCCCCCCAGCGCGGAGTCCCTCTCGCCGGGACAGATTCAACGGGATGCGGTTCTAAATCGCTTGGACGTTCGGCGCTCTCTTGCGCAATACGCCGCCGCCGAGGCGAACTTGCAGCTCGAAATCTCCAAACAATATCCGGACGTCCAAATTGGACCAGGTTACACCTACGAGGAACGAAATAACTTCTTCACAATCGGACTCTCGACCAACCTTCCTCTTTTTAACCGAAACCAGGGGCCCATTGCCGAAGCCGAGGCTCGACGTAAGGAAGCCGCCGCGGTTTTCTTGGAGAAACAGGCGAAAGTCATTGCAGACAGCGAACGGGCGCTTGCCCTCTATACCGCAACGCTAAAGGAATTGGCTGAAGCAGACCAGTCTCTGCGGAAGCTCCAAGACGCTCAAGTGCAAATGACACAGCAAGCAATCCGCCTGGGCGAGGAAGACCGGCTAAGCCTCAACGGTGTGCAAATCGAGAGTTCAGTCATAGCTCGAGCCCGGCTTGATGCACTTGCACGCGCACAGAGTGCCCTCGGCGAATTGGAAGATGCTGTCCAACGCCCGCTCGATCCCGGCGGCATGTTTTCGATTGATCCTGAATCGCCGGCACTGACTAAACCTCCCGCGGAGTCAAAACGATGAGACTCAACCCCAGACTTAAAACCGTTGGATCGCTTGGCCTTTTCATCACCACCCTTCTGATGCTGACATTCCTGGAAGCTTGCAATCGCTTCGACAAAGACGATGCGAACGGCCAGGCTCAGACGAAGAAAGGGCCGGCGGCCCCCATCTCTGTAGAGAACGGACAAACAGTTCTCACCCTCGATACGTCGACCCAAAACCACCTAGGCCTTGAAGTCGCAACTCTCACGGCCACCGCCACTCACGCGCAGTTTACGGTCCCTGCTGTCATTCTTTCCGTCGAGGACCTCACAACTTTTCGCAATGGCCATGTTGCGACACAGGCGCAGCTTCAAAAATCACGCGTCGAAGCAGACGTTGCTCGTAAGGAGTACACGCGCCTGAAGACGTTGTTCCAACAAAACCAGAACATCTCCGAAAAGGCGCTCCAATCCGCGGACGGTACTTTGCAAACAAGTGAAGTGGACATACGTGCCGGCGAACAGAAGTTGAGCCTCGAAGAGTCCGTCGCCCGGCAGCAATGGGGCAACATCGCGACGAAATGGGCGGTAGACGGCTCGCCAGAATTCCAGCGTCTCCTCGACCAACGCGAAGTGCTGGTGCAAATCACGATGCCGTCAGGTGAGACGTTTGCGCCAGCCCAGAGTATTTCACTTGAGATCCCGGGCGCGGCTCGCACGACAGCGAGTTTTGTTTCGACATTTCCAAGGGTCGATCCGCGAATTCAAGGCCGAAGCTTCCTTTACAAGGCGCTTACTCAGCCTAACCTTACTCCTGGCGTGAGCCTGCTTGCGCATCTTTCTGTCGGCAACCAGATGCAAGGGGTAATAGTGCCGACCTCGGCGATCATTTGGTCGGAAGGCAAGGCTTGGGTATACCAGCAGATGGCATCCGACCGTTTTATGCGTCGTTCCGTGCCTACCGCTATCCCTGTCGAAAGAGGATTCTTTGTCGCACAAGGATTCTCTCCAGGGGACAGGGTCGTGACACAGGGAGCGCAGTCTCTGCTCTCGGAGGAATTGCTCTTACATGGCCAGGCCGGAGGAGTGAGTGATGAGGACTGAAACCATGGGTACCCGATGCTGAATGCCATCGTCCGCTTCTCAATCCGTTTCCGTGGTATTGCGATCTCGCTCGCGTGTGCGCTCTTGGTCTACGGAGCCTTTTCACTTTCCCGCGTGCCTTATGACGTATTCCCTGAGTTTGCACCTCCCGAGGTTTCCATTCAAACCGAGGCGCCTGGCCTATCTCCCGAGCAGGTTGAGGTTCTGGTCACCCAGCCCGTCGAGAATGCCATCAATGGTGTTTCTGGCATCGAGTCCTTGCGTTCAAGGTCGATTCAGGGGCTTTCCGTAATCGTTGTTGTCTTCCGCTCCGGTACCGATGTTTATCGTGGCCGTCAGGCGGTCACTGAGCGTTTGTCCACGGTCGCGAAGGAGCTCCCGACCGGAGTGCAGCCTCCCCTGATGACTCCCCTCACCTCCTCCACCACCTGGGTCATGGAAGTAGGCCTCACTTCGGACAAACAATCGCTCATGACGCTGCGAACGATTGCCGATTGGACGGTCAAGCCCCGCCTTTTGGCCGTTGCCGGCGTTGCCGGAATCGAAGCCGTTGGAGGCGAGGTCCGCCAGATCCAATTCCAGTTCGATGCTCAGCGGCTCGTTCAGCATGGAGTGAGCGTGGAGGAAGTGATCGCGGCTGCGCGACAGGCTACCGGCGTTCGCGGAGCTGGTTTTGCAGATACGCCCAACCAGCGAATCGTGCTGCAAACGGAGGGGCAGTCAGTGACAGCTGCGCAACTGGCTCGCACGGTTCTGATCCATCACAGCGGGGCAAACGTGACCTTGGGAGACGTCGCAACCGTGGCAGACGCCCCGGCCCCGATCATCGGGGCTTCTGCGGTCGCAGGAAAACCGGGCGTGATATTGATAGTTGACGCTGCCTACGGTTCGAACACCCTCGAAGTCACACAGGGCATCGACAAAGCACTTGCCGAACTGCGCCCCAGTCTGGAGGCCCAAGGAATCTCGATCCACCCGGAAGTGTTTCGCGCAGCCGACTTCATCGATGTCGCGCTTCATAACGTAAGGGATTCGTTGCTCATCGGCGCGGTCTTGGTGGTCCTGGTTCTTTTCCTGTTTCTCTTCAACTTTCGGACCGCCGCGATTTCCTGCACTGCTATTCCGCTCTCCCTACTCGCTGCCGTGATTGCACTCGACAAGATGGGCCTGAGCCTAAACACGATGACAATGGGAGGGCTTTCGATTGCCATTGGCGAAGTCGTGGACGATGCGGTGATTGATGTGGAGAACATTTATCGTCGCCTGCGCGAGAATCGGGCATTGCCGAACCCGCGCTCGACGTTTCAGGTTGTGCTTGATGCTTCAATCGAAGTGCGGAGCGCTGTGGTTTACGCAACGTTCGCGGTGATATTGGTTTTCTTCCCAGTCCTGAGTATGTCTGGTTTGGCGGGAAGGATCTTTGGGCCCCTTGGCATTGCCTACATCTGGGCAATTCTGGCCTCGCTCGTTGTGGCACTGACCGTTACACCGGCGCTTTGCGTCCTTTTATTAAGCGAGCGCGATCTCCCACCGCAAGAACCGCCCGCCGTCCATTGGCTCAAGAACGGATATAATGGGCTTCTGCTTCGCATCGAGAAAGTGCCTCGGCTATTGATGGCAGCCGTCGCTCTCTTGATTGCGCTCGGGATCGGAACTTTGTTCCTGTTGAGTGAGTCCTTCCTGCCCGAATTGCGCGAAGGAAATATTACCATCCACATGACAGCGGTTCCCGGTACCTCCCTTCAAGAATCTTTGCGGCTGGGAAGCCACATCACAGCGGCCCTGTTGAAAATCCCATCCGTGAGATCAGTCGCTCAACGAGCGGGAAGGGCCGAGCTCGGGATCGACACCATGGGGACACACGAAAGCGAAATTGATGTGAACATCAAGGCCGCCAACGGTAAACAAGTGAAGCAAGCCCAGGCTGGTATCAGAGAAGTCCTGTCTCAGTTCCCCGGCCCGGTCCTGACCTCCAACAGCTTTCTGACGGAGCGGATCAACGAGACCTTGTCCGGCTTCCGGACGCCGGTCGCGGTCAATGTCGTCGGCAACGACCTAGACCAACTGGATCAGGAAGCAGGGGAGATTATCCGCGTGCTGGGCAGTGTCCGGGGTGCGGCACAAGTCCAGGTTCAATCTCCTCCCGGTATGCCACAGATTGTAATACGGCTGCGGAAGGAGGATGTCGCGCGCTGGGGCTTTGATCCGGTAGGAATCCTTGATGTCGTACGGACAGCCCACGGGGGTGAGATTGTCGGGCAAGTTTACGAAGGTAATCGAGTTTTTGATGTATCTGTCGTTCTCGCTCCAAGCAACCGGCCCAAGGCAAGCGAAATAGGCGCGTTGCCGCTTCGCAGTCCCGATGGAAATTATGTGACTCTGAATCAGCTTGCCGATATTTACGATTCGTCGGCACGCTACGTCATCTTGCATCAGGGTGCCCGCCGCGTGCAAACCATCACTTGCAATGTTCAGGGGCGTGCAGTGGATTCGTTTGTCAACGAAGCGCAGAATCGCATTTCTCGGTTGTCGCTCCCCAAGGACACTTATGTGGAGTTTTCCGGCACCGCTGCTGCGCAGGCACAATCCCGCCGGGATCTTTTGCTCGATTCACTGCTGGCGGGGCTGGGCATCATTCTGCTCCTCTCCGTGGTCATGGGTAATTATCGCAACTTGCTGCTGGTTCTCTTAAATTTGCCGTTTGCATTGGTCGGAGGCGTGCTCATTGCGCTAATCACGGGAGGGAATCTCTCGCTTGGATCGCTCGTCGGCTTCGTCACGTTGTTTGGAATCACTCTGCGCAATTCCATCATGCTGATTTCACATTATGAGCATTTGGTTGAGGTGGAAGGGATGGCTTGGGGCCTGGGCGCTATGCTGCGCGGCGCATCAGAGCGCCTCGCGCCTATCTTGATGGTGACCCGGGTCGCGAGATTGAAGGCCCGATGGCCATCGTAATTGTCGGAGGGCTCGCAACCTCAACTCTCCTTAATTTATTGGTTCTGCCTGCGCTCGCCCTACGCTATGGAAGATTTGAGAAGACTAGTGGAAGCTACTAATGCCGTTTTGAAAAGAGATGTTTCGGTCTCAAAGCCGTCCAGAAGGTCGGCAGAGCTAGAAGATCGCCTGTAGCGAACCATCTTCAAGCTGCTGAAGCAGGGGTTCGGCGGTGGACGCGGAGCAATGTCGAGGACTCCCGATAGCCTAACATCGTATCTGGAGGCAATATCACCATCAACGAAGCCGTGAACGGGGTGGCCTGGCCTGCTAAAGGTCGATCATCTGGTAAGGGTATCGATGGCTGTAGGCAGATGCGTTCCTTATTTTTCGGAGACCATCGGGTATACGATGCAGTATGAAACGAATCAGTGCTTTCTTGCGACCTCTCGGCGCCCTTCTGCTCGCCTTGCTACTCTTCCAAGGCTGCAACGCACTCAATCCCTTGTGCGGAAGTGCTCGGCCAGCCCCGATCATTGCGTCTCTGTCTGCCAGCACGACTACATTCGCTGAAGTGCAGCAGGGCTTTCTTCTCACTGTGAATGGTAGCCAGTTTGTTTCGTCTTCTGTCGTGGTCATCAACGCGACGACGCTAAGCACTAAGGTCACGAGCAGTCAGCAGTTGCAGGTCACGATCACGACCGCCTTGATCTCCGCTCCTGGAACAGCAAGCGTGACGGTCAAGACTCCGAGCGGGAACTCGAGCGATCTCGGCTGCACAAGCGGTGGAACCAGCCGCGCTCTCGTCTTAACTATCACTTAAGCAAAAGTATCGGGGAAATAGGAGATCGCTTTGCAGGGCGCGCAGACAGCCTGCGCCTCATCTTCGAAACAAAATGTTACCCCAGCAAAATGCCAACTTGGAGAGTATTAAGGATCAGGGCGGTAGCCAGCAATGTTCACTGTAGTCGTGATAGACGGGACACATAAGAGCCGAGCGTAGTGCTACGGGCACGCTTCTCTGGCCCGGGTAAGGGCAAGGCGCACAGCCGCAAGGAGGAACGTGGAATTCTATGAATGTGACATTGCTTAAAGCGCTGGTCGCGTTGGTGCCAGCGTGCATGCTGTTTTCTGGTTCGGCAGTCTTGTTTCTTCGAGAAAAGGCTGTGTATTCTTTCCTGCAATTACTCGGCGCAGGATGTCTGATGGTGGTCGTTCTTACTCATGTCTCCGAAGCACTCCACCTGTTCCCTTGGATGCAATGGGGGCTTGAGCATAGCGTTGGTCATTACCTGGATCTCTCGGGTGCTGTGCTTGGTCTCACGTTGTTTCCCATAGGATATCTGCTTTATGCGCTTACAAAGCAACACGCCTAACGACCGCCGTGGGCTTAGGCGTGTTAAGCACAAGCGATCCTCTGCATGCACGACTGCGATCTGCAGGTTCACTCTGTGCCCGAGTCTGATTCGCTCGGTTGCAAGGATGAGGCAAGCGCTGAACGGTGTTCCTCGCGCGCGGCTTGCCACACCTGACGCGCTGCATCGCCATTTAGGATGGCGATCCCCAACCCCACGATGAGATCGGGCCAGGCTGAGGGACAGAAAACCGTGACCAACCCGGCACCGATGATGGCGACATTCGCCAGAACGTCATTACGGGCGGACAGGAAGGCCGCTCGCATGAGGCTGCCGCCGTGATGGCGGTGCCGCGCCAGCATCAAGGCGCAAGATAGATTGATGCCTAGGGCGCCGGCTCCGGTCAATGACAACGGCACCGGACTGGGTGGCACAGGCACGTTGAACTTCATCCAGGCCGACATGATCTGGGCGCCTTTAGACCCGAGGCTTACATCCATGTTTCACGACGTTCGGCTCGAGCGTACATATGTCCACTTAAAGAGTGGATTTGACCTCCTGGCGGCGGGAACGCCCACTCGCCTCACTATGCCGTTGAGCGAGTGGTTGCCTGCCCGCTATAAGGCCCAATATACATTGCCGATTCCCGGGAACTTGGTGGAGCACGGAAGTGATGGGATTACCTACTACTACAAAGCAGAACCCGTAAACCAGTCGATGCTTGCAACTCTGTCTAAAGACGGCAAGTGGATTGTAGTTACCTTTTCGCACACGACTGGCAATGTCTGGAGCAATCCAGAACTGACTTGTCAACATGTAGATGAAGACAGGCCCCTCGCACCCGGCCAAAAAACGGTGTTACAGGTAAAGCTCTTGGTTTTTCGAGGTACGCTTAACGAGGCCCTCAAGAAAGTGGTTGCCCAGCGCCCCGCGTTGCAGTAAAACCTCGCTGGGGCTTCACGGAAGGCATGTCCATTTCTCCCCATATTTTGGCAAGAACCGCGGAGCCTGCCAAGGCGAGTCTCCGTTAAGCCGCAGAGTCTAGGAGGCAAGTATTCGCCATGAAGTCTCTCATCGCAGCCATTGTTGTGTTGGCATCCTTCGCAGTGGATGCTCGAGGTCAAACGCCGGGCCCAAACGCTGCGGTCAAGACCACGACCGTCCCGCTGGATAGACTGAACGAACAGCAGGCCCGCAATGTGAAAACGGAATGGGTAACGTACAACGGGCGAAAAGCGCTGCGCGTGATTGACACCGCACCGCCGGATGTCGCCGACGGGATTCAACTTGTCATCTTAAATAAGACTGAATTTCGGGACGGCACGATTGAAATCGAGTTGACGGGTGAACCCAGCCCGACGGCAAAGAGCACGGCACCGCGGGGATTCGTCGGTGTGGCCTTCCGCGTCAATCTTGATGCCGCCAAGGACGTCGCAAAGTACGAATGCTTTTACCTGCGTCCGACTAATGGGCGCGCCGCCGACCAGGTACGACGCAACCATTCGACGCAATACATTTCTTACCCGGACTTCCCCTGGTTTCGATTGCGTAAGGAGTTCCCGGAGAAATACGAGAGCTATGCAGACGTCGTCCCGGGAGAATGGACCAAGCTGAAGATCGAAGTGGATGGTGACAAGGCGCGCTTGTACGTGCAGGGCGCGCCGCAACCCGCCCTAGTCGTCAACGACCTCAAGCAAGCGCTAGGCAAGATTGCCTTATGGGTTGGAACCGAAACGATCGCGCACTTCGCCAATCTACGCGTATCACAATGATTTCGAGAATCAGCGGTGCGATCGACATCGAGGTCAAATCGTGGGCGTAACAGCAGTTAGGTGAGTCTAGTGGCTTCGTCGCGGAAACAGGTGCTCCCAAGAAATGTTCGCCGCTTATTCCAAAGAAAAAGCGGCAGAGTGCAATGCACTCTGCCATCTGGAAAGTGGGCTTAGGCCACGACTCTGCTTCGCACCTTGGACTTGCTCGCTCCTTTGGCAAGTTTCGCCGCCAGCTCCGTCGCAACTCTCTTTTGCAGTTTCTCCGTGTCCACACGATAACGTTTGGCGGCGTTCATTAGAACGTCCTCTCCATTCGCTTCGGTGGATCGTTGATAAGCCGAATCGAGCAAGCAGATTTCGAGAAGCAGCCTGCAAAGCGCGGCTTCGTCATACGTGCTGACTTGCTTTATCAGCAGTTCGTGCAAAGAATCGGAATCTTTCTTAGTTTCTAGCTTGTGGCGTTTTGCTAGCACGGGGAGTTGGGTGTAAGACAGATTCGCAACCAAGTATTGACCGATCAGTCGTGCGTCTGCCTTCTTCAACGGAGCGGAAACCTTTTGCAGGATAGTCGCCAGTATCCGGTGGCGGCATGTGATCGCCAGCTTCTCCTTTTGGATTCGCTTGCGCTCTGCCACTCGCTCTTTCTCAAGTTGTTCGGGAGATGGTCGATCGGGGCGATGCACCCGGCAAGCAGGATTGGAACACACCTTGACGATATGGCCTCGTTTGCCGCCGTCCACGACAATAGCATCGGTCGTGCTCTGGCAAGATTTCTGAAATGGCGGCAACTTAGCCCGTTCGTTTCCTTTTCTTGCTTTCTTGACCTGCAATTCGACATAACGATTGCGGCCTAGCGGCGCACCGTCGCGGCTGCTGTATGCCGATGAAATCTGCACCAGCGTGGGCTTGGCTTCCATCGCCTTGTTGACATGAGCATCAATTTTGGCTCGGAAGCATTGAGGATCGGTGCATTATGTGGAATCACGAGTCAAGCGTGAGCGTTTAGAGGACCTTTGCCAATTGAAAAATATACCTTAACGTTCTTTAATATTCGCTACGCAGTTGCTCACGAACCTCAAGAGCAGGGGAGGACGCATGTACGCGCTCGCACAGGATGTCCGCTTCGCACTTCGCCAACTGCGCAAATCGACTGCCTTCACATTCACCGTGCTGCTAACGCTAGCGCTCGGCATCGGAGCTACTACTGCGGTCTTTTCGCTCGTCGATGGAATCCTTTTGCGTCCGCTCCCGTTCAGCCATCCTGACCGCCTTGTTTTAATGGGAGATCATCTGGGCAGCCGTCTGGATATTGGTGTGACTGCCCGTGAGATTGCCACATACTCGAATGCAGCGAACGCTTTCTCCTCGCTCGGCGGCTATGCACCCAGTACTTACGAACTTTCCGGCGGCGCGACCCCGCAAGTTGTTCATGCCGCGCGACTCACCGCGGGCGTATTTCCCACCCTTGGCGTTGACCCCATCCTTGGCCGCACTTTTACGCAACAGGAGGAGAACGGGCATGAACCTGTCGCAGTCATCAGTTATGGCCTGTGGCTAAACCGTTATCACGCCGACCCGCACGTGGTCGGAACCTCGATCGTCCTCAACCGCAAGGCTTACTCGATCATCGGAGTGATGCCGCGCAGCTTTGAGTTCCCCTTGCTCGCCGGACACCTCGACAATGCGCAACTTTGGGTACCTGTGAGCCTGACGCCGGACGAGCTTTCCGATGAAGCTGCCGGCAATTGGGGATACCAGATGGTTGCGCGGCTGAAGGACGGAATCGGCCTCTCGCAGGCAGCGCAGGACGTCGACCGCGTCGCCCAGCAGATCATGCGCGATTTCCCTACAGGCATATCCGCGATTCACATCCGCGGCGACGTGACGCCGCTACGTGAACACACCGTCGCAAGTGCTCAGCCCTTGCTGCGCACCCTGTTTCTGGCCGTCTCGATCGTCCTGCTCATCGCCTGCTTGAATGTTGCTGTCCTGCTGCTGGTCCGGGCCATCCGCCGCCGCCGCGAATACGCTGTTCGCCTGGCGCTTGGTGCGCGATTCTTGGCGATCCTCGGTGAATCCCTCCTCGAAGGCCTGTTGCTTAGCCTTGCCGGCGGTCTGCTAGGTGTGGCGTTCGCCGCACTTGCAATTCGCACCGCCTTGCATCTCCTTCCCGAGTCCATGCCGCGCATCGACTCCGTCTCCATGAACGCAACTGTCGCAATGTTCGCGCTGCTCCTCGCGCTGGCCACCGGCGTCCTTTGCAGCTTGGCGCCCGCCTTCGCGGCAATGCGGACTAACCTGCTCGATAGCCTTAAAGAAGGCTCGCCAATCGGGACGGGGGCCAAAAGCCATGCTTGGCTGCGCTCCGCCCTGGTCGCCTCGGAGGTCGCCATCGCCCTGGTGCTGCTCACGGCATCGGGTGCCTTCCTGCGCAGCTACCAGAAGATGCTCGCCGTCGACCCCGGCTTCGAGCCTGACCACGTCCTCGTCGCCGGCTATCATTTGCCCTCCGGGCAATATCCCACCAATAGTTCTATCGACACCTTCAACCGCGCGGTCATCGCCAAGCTCTCGAACGAGCCTGGAATCGTCGCCGTCGGCATCACCACCGCCCTCCCCGCGTCTGGCGGTTCGGCGGCATCGGGATACACCCTCGAAGGTGTGCCTGCTGCAAAATGGAAGCTGCAATTCGCCAACCTCGCAACCACTTACGGCGACTACTTTCGCACTATGGGTATTCCGCTGATTGAAGGCCGGTACTTCACCACAGACGACCGCTCCGACACGTCTCTCGTAGTCATCGTGAATCAATCCATGGCCAAACATTGCTGGCCAGGTCAGAGTTCCATCGGCAAGCGCTTCCATGCCGGCAATCCGCGGCGGCCATATCCGTGGGCGACGGTCGTTGGCATTGTCGCGGATACCAAAGTTGGCTCTCGCGATAACCCCAGTGTCGACCAGTGGTATGCCCCGACTGAGCAGCCTGCCACGCTCAACGGTTCTGTGGACCCGGGAACCCTCACCCAACCCGCCGGCGGATACATCACCGTCCGTTCCGCGCAGCGTCCCGAACAGATGATACACACGCTGCGCACGGCTGTTGCTTCACTCGATCCACTGCTCGCCCTCTATCAAGTGCAAACCATGGACGAAGCAATCTCGAACGTAGAAGGGCCGCGCCGTTTCAACACCGTGCTCATAACCGTCTTTGCCATCGGCGCCCTCGTGCTCGCCATCACTGGAATCTACGCGGTGGTCGCGTTCTCCGTCTCTCTTCGTACCGGGGAGATCGCCATTCGTATGGCGCTCGGCGCCCAGCGCGCAAGCATCGCCCGACTCGCACTTGTCACCGGCGCGAAAATGGCCCTATTCGGCTGCGCTTTCGGAGTGCTAGGATCTCTCGTCTTGTCGCGCCTAGTCCGATCCTTCCTTTTCGATGTCAGCGCTACCGACCCACTTATATATGTAGGGAGTGTCCTGATCATGATACTCATTGCGCTTCTCGCATCAGCGCTTCCTGCAACTCGCGCCGCCTCCGCGGACCCAATCGACGCCTTGCGCTCGATTTAGAAGCTTATCTACTGGCGAGAAATGGTCTTGCATCCGGTCGCGCCTATCAAGAAAGTTCGCGACGAGACGCCCGACTTCATCTGACCTTGACAGGCGTCTCTGGGCACTGATATTGCTCTAGTCAGTTCCGAGTTGCGATCCATGTCCGAAATACGCCGTGCCGTTTACTCGATCCTGCGAAAACCTGCTTATGCTCTAGCCGCCCTCTTCACGATTGCCTTGGGAATCGGGGCGAACACGGC
>WNFC01018289.1_pt1 | contig 16621 bp, 18 predicted proteins | sample 5400541 | NCBI WGS metagenome assembly WNFC01 (sample SAMN13153342, study PRJNA577476) | soil metagenome | isolation source: 120 cm saprolite under Douglas fir tree site 2 hole 2 replicate 1 | place: USA:California | collected 2015-04-18
GCCGAAGGCAGTTGATGGCATAGCAGCCGACGTCCATGGTCGCCCCGCCCGCCAGGTCGAAGGAATAGCGGATGTCGGAGAAGCGTGGCAGTGGGGAGCAGACCCACGCCTCCAGGTACCGCAGCGCGCCCAGTTCCCCGGCCGCGCCCTGGCCCGCCACCGGTCCCGGCTCCGCTACGGCGTCCGCGCCGGCCACCACCTGGCCGGTGCCCGGGCCGGCCACCACCTGGCCGGTGCCCGGGCCGGCCACCACCTGGCCGGTATCAGGGCCAGCCACCACGTCGAGCATCCGGCGGGCCAGCGGGTGGTAACGGTAGTGGAACGCCTCCATGACAACGAGCCCGGAGCCCTTGGCCGCCGCGGCGACCTGTTCTGCCTCGGCCGCGTTCGAGGTGAACGGCTTCTCGCAGAGCACGTGCTTGCCGGCCTCGATCGCGCGCAGCGTCCACGGCGCGTGCAGTGAATTCGGCAGCGGGTTGTAGATGGCGTCGATGCCGGGGTCGGCGATCAGCGCGTCGTAGGAGGCGTGCACCACGGGGATGCCGTGCTTGGCTGCGAACTGCCGGGCCCGGTCCGGATCGCGGGCGGCCACGGCGGTGACCGTCACGTCCGGAACGTGCCGCGCGGGCTTGATCAGCGCCGCGGGCGTGATCCGCGCGGCCCCGAGCGTCCCGATCCGCACCCGCTCCAACGACCACACCTCAATCCCGCTACGGCGTCTCTCATAGGCGGCCGTGCCTCACCTCGGGAGGCTTCCCTCGATGACGCGACCCTATCTTCGCCGACCGCAACGAGCCCTGTGCGGAATAGGGCTCGTTGGGACGACACCAATCCCGCACAGGGCTCGTTAATGGCGGGACGAGATCAGGAGGCGCGCTGGCGGGCGACCTCGTGCAGGGCGATGCCGGCGGCCACGCCCGCGTTGAGCGACTCGGTCGCGGCCGTGACCGGGATCCGGGCCAGCAGGTCGCAGCGCTGGGCGGCGAGCCTGGACAGCCCGCGGCCTTCCGAGCCGATCACGAGGACCAGCGGCCCGTCCGCGACCTCAAGCTCGCTGATCAGGGTCGGACCCGCCGCGTCGAGTCCCACCACGAACAGCCCGGCCTCCTGGTAGGAGGTGAGCGCCCGGACCAGGTTGGGCGCCTCAGCCACCGGCACCCGCGCCAGCGCACCTGCGGACGCCTTCCACGATCCGGCGCTCACCCGCGCCGAGCGCCGCGCCGGGATGAGCACGCCATGCCCTCCGAACGCCGCCACCGACCGCACGATGGCGCCCAGGTTCCGCGGATCGGTGACCCCGTCGAGGGCCACGATCAGCGGTGCCTGCCCGGCGGCGCGGGCCCGGGCGACCAGGTCATCGGGGTGAGCGTAGTCATAGGGGCGGATCCGCAGCGCGAGGCCCTGGTGGACCGCTCCGCCGGTCAGCCGGTCCAGCTCCGGCCGGCCGGCCTCGATCATCGGGATGCCCGCGTCGGCCGCCAGCCGGATCACCTCGCGGACCCGCTCGTCGGGATCCAGCCGCGGGCCCGCGTACAGGGCCGTCACCGGCACCCGGGCGCGCAGCGATTCGAGTACCGCGTTGCGCCCGGCGACCACCTCGGGGGCGTCACCGGCACCGCGGGCCCGCCCGGCCGCCCGGTCCCCGGAGGCCCTGGTCCCCCCGTACCCGCTGCCCTCAGAAACCCTTCCCGCCGAACGTCTCCCAGCATCAGCCGGCCGGCCCGCACCCTGGCCGTCGTCCCGCGACCCGCCACGGGCCCCGGCGCGGGATGTCGCCGCCGCACGCCGCTGCGCCGGGTGGCCGGGCCGCTCGCGTGCGGGCGGGGTCGGGCCCTTGCCCTCCAGCCGCCTCTTACCGTAGCCGCCCGTGCCAGGACGGGGCTTGCCTGACTTGGTCCGGCCACCCCGGCCTGCACCGGCCGGGCCGCCGGCTCCGCCGCGGCTCACTGCTTCAACTCCCATCGGGGGCCGTTCGGGGTGTCCTCGATGACCACCCCGGCCGCGTGCAATTCGTCCCTGATCGCGTCCGCCGCGGCGTAGTCCCTTCGTTCCCGGGCCGCCTGCCGCGCCGCCAGGGCCACGCTGACCAGCGCGCTGACGACCGAGTACAGGTCGTCATCCGGCCCGCGGGACGCCCAGGGCTCTTGCCGTCACGGACCGCGTCGTGCACGGCAGCGAGAGCCAGGGGCACGCCGAGGTCGTCGTCGAGCGCGGCCGAGAAGGCCTCCGGCAGCACGGCAGCGGGCAGCGCTCCGGCCGACGCGATGGATGGCAGCACGCCGGCCCCGGTCCCGGCAGCAGGCAGCTCTCCGGCCGCGCCTTTTGGCCCGGCGCCTGCCGGGCCCGCCAGCTCGGCGGCCCGGGTGACGAAACCCTCGATCCTGCGGTACGCGGCGCCAGCCTCGGCGAGGGCGTCCGGGGAGTACTCGATCGCCGAACGGTAGTGCGCCTGACCCAGGTAGTACCGCAGTTCCACGGGACGGACCTGGGTCACCATCACGTCCACCAGCAGGGAGTTGCCGAGCGACTTGCTCATCTTCTCCCCGGCCACCCCGACCAGGCCGTTGTGCATCCAGTACTGGGCGAACCCGTCGCCGGCCGCCCTGGACTGGGCCAGTTCGTTCTCGTGGTGCGGGAAGACCAGGTCGAGGCCGCCGCCGTGGATGTCGAAGGCCGGTCCCAGGTACTTGGTGGCCATGGCCGAGCATTCCAGGTGCCAGCCGGGACGTCCGGGCCCCCACGGCGTGTCCCAGGCCGGCTCACCGGGCTTCGCGCCTTTCCAGAGGGCGAAGTCGCGCGGGTCTCGTTTGGCATCGTTGGTTTCTGTGTCGTCAGCGGGCCGCATGTGCTCGGGTCGCTGGCCGGACAGGGCGCCGTAGTCCGGGTAGGAGCCGACGTCGAAGTACACGCCGCCGTCCGCCGGGTATGCGTGGCCACCCTCGATCAGCCGCCGCATCAGGATGATCATCTCGGGGACGTGCCCGGTCGCCCGGGGCTCCACGTCCGGCGGCAGGCAGCCGAGCGCGTCATAGGCGCGGCCGAACGCGCGCTCGTTGCGCTGCGCCACCAGCCACCAGGGCACTCCCTCGGCCGCGGCGACCCGGATGATCTTGTCGTCGATGTCGGTGACGTTCCGGCAGAACGTGGTCTGGTACCCGCTGGCCCTCAGCCAGCGGACGAGTATGTCAAAACTCACTCCCGACCTGACGTGCCCGATATGCGGGGGCGCCTGCACCGTGGCGCCACACAGGTACAGCGAGGCCTTCCCGGGCGTGATCGGGTCGAACTCGCGCACACTGCGCGCGGCGGTGTCATAGAGGCGGAGCGTCACGCAGCAAAGGGTACGGGATGACGCGACCCGCTAGGTCGGGCTCAGCCGGCTGACTGGGCAGCCGAGGATGGGATCGCTGCGGCAGGCAGCCACGACATAATCACCAGCGCCCACTTCGAGCAGCTGTATACCGGCTTCAGCCACAGCGCGCCGTTCTGCGGGGAAATCGTTTCGGCGCGAGTGGAATTACGGTAAAGCCCCACCGTGTCACCGGCGGTAACGACCGATATCCTGACATCATCATTGGCGAACAGCAGCCGCCTGCCGAGCGCAAGATAGCCGCCCCTCGGCCGGTCAGTGATGCGGAAATGACGCGCCAGGAGTGGAAACCCTTCGTCGCCCCTGAGTTCCCCGGCCTGGTGGCCCGCCAGGCGTCCGCGGAAACAGACACGGCGCTTGGCCGGAATCTCCCCGGCCACCCAGTAGTACGGCATATCGTCTCTCTTGATGCCGAGATCGCGCGGGCGGGCGCGCGGTGCGCGAGGCAGTTCGTCATTGTGACGCTCCCATTCGCCCGCCGAAACCGCTGCGGCATAGCCCGTCGATCCCGGCGTGCGGCGCCCCGCTCTCCGGTCCCGACGATGGGCGGACGGCGTTATATGGCACCCCCCAGGAAGGACGACCGGCCCCGATGAACGACCCGGCTCCGATGAACAATATTGCCGCCGCTCGCGGCGCTCACGGCACGGATCTCTACGCACGGCTCCGGCTGGTGGCTCTCGTAGCCGTGATCGCGGGCGTGATCCTGCTGGCGGCGGCCGCGTTCATGCTGTCTTATGCGGGGATACACGCGATCGCGCTCGCCGCCGGGGTCTCTCCCACCCTCGCCAAGCTGTATCCGCTGATCTTCGACGCCATGCTGGTGGTTACCTCGGCGGCCGCGCTCGCGCTGCGCGGAGCGGGATGGTGGACGAAGGCTTACGCGTGGCTGGTGATCGTGGCCCTGCTGGCGGCCGTGTCCGCCGCGGATGCGGTGCACGCGATGGGCATCAGCCTCCCCCACCGGCCGACCGCGGCCGCCGTGGCGGTCATCCCCTGGGTGCTGCTACTACTCGCGTTCGGCCTGTGGCTGGCCATGCTGCGGCATCGGCGTTCAGTCCGCGCGGGGAACGGGCGGCGGGCGGGGAACGGGAGGGAGCCGTCCAGCGGGCGGGCACCGCGGCAGGAGGCGCCGGTCGCCCGCCGATCAGCGACCGCAGAACCGCGAGCCACCGCAGAACCGCCAGCCGCCGCGGAGCAAGCAGCTACCGCGGCACAGGCAGCCACCGCGGCACAGGCAGCCACCGCGGGGCAGCCACCCCGCGCGACGCAGGCAGCCACCGCGGGGCAGTCGCCCGGCGCGACGCAGGCAGCCACCGCGGGGCAGTCGCCCGGCGCGGCGCAGCCAGCTACCACGAAACAGTCGCCCGGCGCGGCGCAGGCAGCCACCGCGGGGCAGTCGCCCGGCGCGGCACAGGCAGCCATGGCGCGACATGCCAGGGACTCCGCGGGTAGCGGCGGGGGCGCCGTCTCCAGCGCCGCAGGGCACAGCGGCGGCGCCAAGGACACGGGCGGCGCCACGGTCTCCGGCGGCGCCTTGGAGACCGGCGACGCGGCCGGCTCCGGGGACGCCGAGCATGCCGGGCTCGCCGCCGACGCCGAGCCGGGCACGGACGACCCGGCGAGCGACGAGGCCCACCCGGCCGACGGCGCCTCCTCGTCCTCCTCCTCCTCCGGGGAACCCGACAGCGCATCCGCGGCCGAGCCGGGTCACGACCGCGACGCCGACGGCTCCGGCCAGCAGCGGTCCGTGCTCATCCCGCAGCAGCCGATGCCCGCGCCGGTGCCATCACCGTCGCCGCATTTTGACCGCATGCGCAGCAGGCCGACACCGCCCGAGGAAGAACCTGAGCAGGAGGCGTGATGCCGTACACGGCAGGCTTGGTCGAGATCGCGAACGAGGCCGAACTCCGGGAACTGCTCGGGACGCCTGCCCGACGCTCTGCCACCAAGGACCGGTCCGTGCTGCACCAGGTGGATCGGGAGTGGCTGGCCGCCTCCCCGTTCTGCGTGATCGCGACCGCCGGCGCGGACGGAACCTGTGACGTCTCGCCCAAAGGCGACCCGCCCGGCTTCGCCCACGTCCTCGACGACTCCACGATCGCGATCCCGGATCGTCCTGGCAACCGGCGCGCAGACGGGTTCCGCAACGTACTGGGCAATCCGCACGTCGGCCTGGCGTTCGTGGTGCCCGGCCGCGGCGAGACGCTGCGCATCAACGGGCGCGCCCGGCTGATCCGCGAGGCGCCGTTCTTCGACGACATGACCGTGAAAGGCCATCGGCCAACCCTGGCGCTGCTGGTCGAGATCGAGCAGATCTTCTTCCACTGCGCCAAGGCATTCATGCGTTCCGAACTCTGGAAGCCCGGAACGTGGAACCCGACAGCGCTTCCGTCCACCGCTTGCATCACCAAGAGCGTTCAGGACACCGAGGAGACGCTGGAGGAACTCGAGGAGTACTACGGCCCGAGCTACATGCAGCGGCTCTACCGCTGATCAGCCCTGATCACCATGGCCGTGGCGATCGCCGCGAGGCCTTCCCCCCGGCCGGTCAGGCCCAGGCCGTCCGTGGTCGTCCCGGACACGTTCACGGCGACCCCGCCCAGGGCCTCGCCGAGCACCTTTTCCGCTTCGTGGCGGCGCGACGCGATGCGCGGGCGTTCCCCGATGACCTGGATGGCCACGTTGCCCACGACGAATCCGGCCCCGGCCAACAATGCCGCAGTCTCGCGCAGTAGCGCCGTACCCGGCGCGGCTGCCCACTGCGGCTCGGCGGTTCCGAAATGAACGCCAAGGTCACCGAGTCCTGCGGCCGATAGCAGGGCGTCGCAGGCCGCATGGGCCGCCACGTCACCATCGGAATGGCCAACCAGCCCCTCTTCGCCTGGCCAGAGCAGCCCGGCCAAGTACAGCGCGCGGCCGGGCCCGAAAGGGTGGACGTCGACGCCGACGCCTACCCTGGGCAGCTCATGGGGCACGTACGTCCGGAGGTGGTGTCAGGAGGCGAGGATCTCGTCGAGTAGTGCCTCGGCCTTGTCCTCGTTGGTCTTCTCCGCGAGGGCCAGTTCGCTGACGAGGATCTGCCGTGCCTTGGCGAGCATGCGCTTCTCGCCAGCGGACAGCCCGCGCTCCCGGTCCCGGCGCCACAGGTCGCGGACGACCTCGGCTACCTTGTTCACGTCACCAGAAGCCAGCTTCTCCAGGTTGGCCTTGTACCGCCGCGACCAGTTGGTCGGCTCCTCGGTGTGCGGGGCGCGGAGCACCTCGAACACCCGCTCAAGCCCTTCCTGACCGACGACGTCCCGGACACCTACCAGTTCGGCATTGTCCGCGGGAACGCGCACTGTCAGGTCACCCTTGTCGACCTTGAGAACCAGATAGGTCTTGTCCTGGCCCTTGATCGAACGGGTCTCGATCTCTTCGATGCGAGCAGCCCCATGGTGGGGGTAGACGACGGTGTCGCCGACCTTGAAAGTCATGTGGCACATACCCCTTCCGCTGTAGCAATGCTACCACGCCAAACAGGCGGCAATACCCACTGTTGACGATAAACGTGCAGGTCAAGGGCCTCTTTTGGGGTCTCGAAAGTACTAGCTGTGGTCAGCGAGTCGCTGAGCCAGCGCTCTTCCGGCCCCAGATGCGCCCCTCAGCGCCCTCGCCGACCACCGCCGGGGACGGGGCCACCGGTGACTTCACACCCGCCACAGGCACATACTGAAGGCTACGACGCGCACGCCGGAGAGATGCACGTGAACATTGGCGGGGACCCGGAACGGGACGACTATGGCCTGCCGCCGGTCGACATAGAGGTCCCGGATGATGCTCGCGCCCTCGCCCGTGACGTGCAGGCCTACCACCGTGAGCTGCGCGCCAAGCGCAGGCACAAGCTCCTCAGGCGGCTGCGGGGGCCGCTCGCCCGAGACGGCATGGTGCTCCCCCTGCTCGCCAGCTGCCTGGCGCTTGCCCTCCTCATCGGGGCGACCGTCACCATGTTCAGCACGGCCCGATTTCTCCAGGTACCTGGCCAGCCGACGGCCGCGGCCAGAGCCCCGACGCCAGCGACGGGCCGGGCCAGCCCTCAAGCCCTGCCGCCGGTGCCGGACACGACCGTCCAGGTGGCCGGCAAACCGACGCGGCTGCGGAGCCTGGTGCCTGCCGTGCTGGCGCTGATTCCGTCCGGGTGCGGCTGCGCGGTCGCCTTGTGGCAGCTCAGCCGGCAGGCCGCGGCCGCGGGTGTCCCGATCTACCTGGTCGGAACCGCCGCCTCGATGACAGAGGTAGAGGCACTTGCCACCCAGAGCGGCCAGCATCCGGCACATGTCGTCGACGACACGGGGGACGTGCTCGGCTCGGCCTACCAACCCACTGGGCTGACCGCTGTCCTCGCGTACGCCGATGGCTCGATCAGCGCGGTGGTGCGCCGCCTGGGGCCAGGCGTTCAGCTAGCCAGCAGGCTCGGGGCGCTCACGTCCACCGGGCCGCCGGGCATGGCCCAGCCGCAGCGCGCGGCCTGACCGCGTGGGCCGGCGCCGGCCCAGGCCGGGTCGGCCGATACGCTGTGCGGCATTCCATCCAGGTGGGCCTCATCCGATCTCCCCGAGGAGAGCACGCCGTGATCCTCCAGGGCCGCAGCTCTACCGCGCTGCGACGCGTCGCCATCATCGTGGTGGCAGCAGCCGTCCCCGCGCTCGCCGGGTGCGAGGCCGGCAACAACGCGCCGACGTTGCACTGGCATCAGCCGACCGCGGGAGCGTCCGCAGTGATCAACACACTCGGTCCGTCCGGCCAGATCGTCATCAGCAACATGTTCGTGCTTGGCCCGCCACCAGATTCCTCACTCGCGGCCGGCAGTTCCGCGGGGCTCTTCCTGGCCCTCGTCAACACCGGCCCCGCGGACCGGCTGACCAGCGTCTCCGCGCCAGGCACGGCCAGTTCGGTGCGGCTGCCGCACGATGGAGTCGGGCTCATGCAGGACCAGAAGGTACTGCTGAGCGGCCCGGCCCCCCAGGTCATCCTGGACGGCCTCACCCGGAGCCTGAGCGGCGGTGACGCTCTCCGGGTGGTCCTGAACTTTCAGAACGCGGGCAGCGTGACGCTGGATGTTCCCGTGATGCCCATGGCGGAGTACTACGCGACGTTCTCACCGGCGCCGCCGATCCCGACGGTGACGCCCACGCCGACGGCTAAGAAGAAGTCCGGATCAGCGACGGCCTCGCCGTCCGCCACTCCGTCGCCCACGGCGTCCCCGTCGCCGTCCGCCACGCCCTAGCGCCACGCCCCAGGGCCACGCCCAGCGGCGCGCCCCAGCGGTGCGGTTGCGGGCGGGCGGTCTCAGCCGACGGGCTCGAACTTGTAACCGAGGCCCCGGACCGTGATGATGTGCCGCGGGTTGCCCGGATCGATCTCCACCTTCGCGCGAAGCCGCTTGATGTGGACATCGAGGGTCTTGGTGTCGCCGACATAGTCGGCACCCCAGACCCGGTCGATGAGCTGCATCCGGGTCAGCACCCTCCCGGCATTGCGCAGCAGCACCTCAAGGAGCTCGAACTCCTTGAGTGGCAGCTGGACCTGGTCGCTGCGGACCGTTACCACATGCGGAGGACGGCCCGCATCCGGGCGACTAGCTCGCGGGAGGAGAAGGGCTTGGTCACGTAGTCGTCCGCGCCCAGTTCCAGGCCCACGACCTTGTCGATCTCGCTGTCCTTGGCGGTCAGCATGATCACGGGTACGCTCGACCGCTCGCGGAGCGTGCGGCAGACCTCGCTCCCCGGCAGCCCGGGCAGCATGAGATCGAGCAGCACCAGATCCGCGCCCTCCCGGTCGAAGGTCTCGATCGCATCGGGGCCCGTCGGGCAGACCGCGACCTCGAAACCCTCCTTACGCAGCATGTAGGACAGTGCGTCACTGAACGACTCTTCGTCCTCAACCACGAGCACTCGGGTCACTTCACAGCCTCCCAGGCAGGTTGTGCAGCGGATATCGGGGCAACCGGCCCCAGGGTGCGGACACGAGTCGTCACAGGCAGCCGCAAGGTGAAGGTGGACCCCGCGCCTTCCCTGCTCCATACCTTGACCTCGCCGCCGTGTGCGGCGGTCACATGCTTCACGATGGCCAGCCCCAGCCCCGTCCCGCCGGTGGCCCGGGACCGCGCCGGGTCAACCCGGTAGAACCGCTCGAAGATCCGCTCCAGGTCCCGTTGCGGGATGCCGATCCCCTGATCCGCGACGCTGACTTCTGCCGCGTGGTCATCGATCCGCCTCGTGCTGACCACCACGCGCGTCTTCTCGGGGCTGTAGGCGACGGCGTTCTCCAGGAGGTTGCGCAGCGCGTTGACCAGGAGATCCTCGTCGCCCAGCACCACCAGCCCAGGATCGGTGGTCGCCGCGAGCTCGATGCCGTGCGCGTTGGCCTTCATCCGGCACCTGTCCAGTGCCTCGGCGACGACGATGGCCAGCTCGACCGGGATCGGGTCGGGAATGGGCTCGGCCGCCTGGATCCGCGACAGGATGATCAGGTCCTGGGCCAGCTTGGTGAGGCGTGACGCCTCTTGCCGCATCCGGCCGGCGAAGCGGCGGACCGCCTCGGGATCCTCCGCCGCGTCTTCCACCGTCTCCGCGAGCAGCGCCAGGGCGCCGATCGGCGTCTTGAGCTCATGGCTGACGTTGGCCACGAAATCCCGGCGGACCTCCTCCACCCTGCGGCTCTCGGTCTGGTCCTCGGCGAGCAGGAGCACCAGCCCGCCGCCGCCCACCGCGGAGCCGAGAGGCGCGACCCGCACCGCGAAGCTGGTGGTCCTGCCGCCGAGCTTGGTACCGGAGACCTCGATCTCGCCCTCTCGGATCTCGCCGTCCCTGCGCACCTGACGGGCTAGCGCGAGCAGCTCGCCCACCATCAGCCTGTCCCCCTTGACCAGGCCGAACGACCGGGCCGCCGAACTCGCCCGCAGCACGTGATCCTCGCTGTCGATGACCACGGCCGAGGAGGAGAGGACGGAAAGGACGGCCGCGATGCCCGCGGGAAGCCGGGCCGGCTGGCGTCGTTCGGCGTAGGGGGCCGTTGTTTTGACCGCCTTCCGGATCTTCATGCCTCGGCGGCTCCCGTCGCGAAGCGGCCGAATCCGCAGATCGGCGCGGCCATCATGGCCACCAGCTGCACGTGCACACTTCGATGGTAGGCGGCGGGCGGCCGGAACGCGCGGGGCCGGGGGCCGATACATGACGCATTTCCCATGTATTCACAAACAGGTTGACACCTGGACATGACGGGTTTGCCCAGATGCAAACGTTTGCCTCCGGCCAGATGCGCCCAGCTAACCCGTCTTGCGGCGGGCCGGATCGGCGCCTCCGGTCAGTTCGCGAGCGCCGAATCGGCGCCTCCGGCTAGATCGCCACGGCGGATCAGCGCCCTTGGGCCCGGACCGCCTCCGCGGCCGCCACGGCCGCCTGCGGGTCGAGGTACCGGCCGCCAGGAACCTGCGGCCGGAAATCGGCGCCGATGTCATAGATGAGCGGGATGCCGGTCGGGATGTTCAGTTCGGCGATCTCCGCGTCCCCGATGCCGTCCAGGTGCTTGACCAGGGCACGCAGCGAGTTGCCGTGCGCGACCACGAGCACGGTCCGGCCTGCCGCGAGATCGGGGACGATGGCGTCGTGCCAGTACGGCAGCATCCGTTCCAGCACATCCTTGAGGCACTCGGTGCGGGGCCTGAGCTCCCCGGGCAGCAGCGCGTACCTGGGGTCATGGGCCGCCGACAGCGGGGCGTCGTCGGCCAGCGGCGGAGGCGGCGTGTCGTAGGAGCGCCGCCAGAGCATGAACTGCTCCTCCCCGAACTCCTCGCGGGTCTGGGCTTTGCTCTTGCCCTGGAGCGCGCCGTAATGGCGCTCGTTGAGCCGCCACGACCGGCGCACCGGCAGCCAGAGCAGGCCCGCCGACTCGAGGGCGAGGTTCGCGGTCTGGATCGCGCGGGTCAGCACCGACGTATGCACGATGTCCGGTTGGATGCTCGCTTCGCGCAGCAGCGTTCCGCCGCTCGCCGCCTCGCTGGCACCGCGTTCCGACAGGCCCACATCCACCCAGCCGGTGAACAGTCCCTCCGCGTTCCACTCGCTTTCCCCATGCCGCAGCAGCACCAGCATCGCCATGGGCAAGAGCCTAGTGTGAGGACAGCGCCGGGCAAACGGGAACACCCTGCGGCGGGACGGGGTTGAGCATGCGGAGGTGCATGCCCGTGCCCCGACCCTTCCTCCGGCGGATCGCGACCATTAGTGTCCATACCTCTCCGCTAGAGCAACCAGGCACCGGGGACGCCGGGGGCCTGAACGTCTACGTGGTGGAGGTCGCCAAGCGGCTCGCTGCCCGCGGAGTCGAGGTGGAGATCTTCACCCGGGCGGTGTCGCGTGATGCCCCGCCCGTCGCCGAGCTTGTTCCCGGCGTGCTGGTGCGGCATGTGGCCGCGGGCCCCTTTGAGGATCTCGACAAGGCCGACCTGCCCGCCCAGCTCTGTCACTTCACCTTTGAGGTGCTGCGCACCGAGGCGGCCTATTCGCCCGGCCGGTACGACCTCGTGCACGCGCACTACTGGCTTTCTGGCCAAGTCGGCACCGTGGCCAAGGAGCGGTGGGGGGTCCCGCTCGTCCAGTCCATGCACACCCTGGGGAGAGTCAAGAACGCCGCGCTGGCCTGGGGGGACGCGGCCGAGCCCGAAATGAGGATCCGGGGCGAGGCGGAGGTCGTGGCGACAGCGGACCGGCTTGTCGCGAACACGGACGAGGAGGCGCGCCAGCTGATCGGCCTCTACGCGGCTGACCCGGCCAAGGTCTGGACGGTGAACCCGGGGGTGGACCTCTCGGTGTTCAGGCCCGGGCCGGCGGCCAAGGCCCGGCGCAGGCTGGGCCTGCCCGCCGACCAGCCGGTCGTGGTCTTCGCCGGCCGGGTGCAGCCGCTCAAGGCGCCCGACGTGGTGCTGCGCGCCGCCGCCCTGCTGATCCGCGATGACCCCGCGCTGGCCCGCACCCTGACCGTGGCGTTCATCGGCGGCCCAAGCGGGTCCGGACGCGCGGACCCGGATGGCCTGACCGAGTTGTCCCACACCCTGGGGATCCCCCATGTGGTCCGGCTAGAGCCGCCGTGCCCGCAGTCCGAACTCGCCGACTGGTACCGGGCGGCAACCGTGGTCATGGTGCCGTCGTACTCGGAGTCGTTCGGCCTGGTGGCGGTGGAGGCCCAGGCATGCGGCACGCCGGTGCTCGCCGCCTCCGTCGGTGGCCTGCGTACCGCCGTCCAGGATGGCGTATCGGGCGTGCTCGTGGACGGCCACGCCCCGGCCAGCTACGCGCGCGTGCTCGCCGACCTGATCGCGGCGCCAGACCTGCGGGAACGACTTTCCCGGGGCGCCGTCGCGCACGCCTCCCGGTTCGGCTGGAACGGAACGGTCGACCGGCTGATGGCCGTCTACACCGGTGCCATGAACACTGCCACGGCCGACGCAGCGGACCGGTTTACCCAGGCGCTGCCTTCCTGAACAGGCGCCACCTGGCAGGATTGGGCCATGAACGACGTGGCCGCGGCCGGGCCGCAGGTGACCCGCGCGGACGCCGCCGCCGCAATCGAGTCAGCGCTGGCCGACCTCGGGCTCGCCTGGGAGAGCCCGCAACCGGGCAGCTACCTGGTCCGGCTGGAAGGCCAGCACAAGCTCGCGACCATGACCTGGCTCATTGCGGGGACCCACAGCCTGCACGTGGAGGCTTTCTTCTGCAGGCAGCCGGATGAGAACCATGCCCGGTTCTACCGGTTCCTCCTCGACCGCAATGGCCGGATGTACGGGGTGCATTTCGCCCTTGACCCCGTGGGGGATGTGTACCTGGTGGGCCGGCTCCCGCTCAGTTCAGCGTCAGCGGACGAGATCGACCGGATCCTGGGCTGCGTGCTCAGCTACTCCGACGAGAATTTCGACGCCGCGCTGGCCCTCGGCTTCGCCTCGTCGATCCGCAAGGAGTGGGCCTGGCGCGTCAAGCGCGGCGAAAGCCTCGCCAACCTGCGCGCCTTCGCCGCTCTCGCGGATCCCGAGCATGGCTGGCCCGGCGGCCAGCAGGACCCCTAGGACTTGACCAGCCGGCTAATCGCTTCGGCCGCCTCATGGATCGAGTCGCGGGCCTCGTCCCCGCCCGCCTGCACGGCCTCCGTCACGCATTTTCCGAGATGATCCTCAAGCAGGCCGAGGGCGACCGCCTGCAGGGCCCGGGTTACCGCGGAGACCTGGGTCAGGACGTCGATGCAGTAGACGTCTTCTTCGACCATCCGCTGCAGGCCACGGACCTGCCCCTCAATCCTGCGCAGCCGCTTGAGATAGGCGTCCTTGTCCTGCGTGTAACCGTGCATACCGCGAGGATACGTGGGCGCACCGGCAGAACCCAGCCCGCTCGGGCCGCCGCTCGTAAGACCCCCGTAACCGGTGCTCGGCCGCAGGGCCGAACTTTCCCGGCCGGCCGGCCGTTGGCCGCCCGGCGACCGGTCACCGATGACCCAGGCGCGCCACCCTCGCCGCCGGGCAGCTGGCCAGAAGATCATTACGAAGGCTGCGCCGACTCACAGCCAGCCTTAAGGTCGGCCTGGTTCGCTGGCCAATGTCGTGTGCCTGGCGTGCTCGCACATGGCACGCTACCCGGGCAATGCGGGAGGATGGGTTCATGCGGCGGGATGACATGAGTTTCGCGGTGGCCGCCCGCGAGGACGGGCTGCGCCGGGTCAGAAGCCTGACCGTGCGGATCGGCGCGGCCGGCGTGGTGTCGTCGGCGGTCATCGCCGTTGCGCTTGGCCACCCAGCCGGTACGACCACCCATAAGACCACCGGGGGCGGCACGCCCAGCAAGAACCACACTGGACAGAACGAAAACTCCCCAAGCTCAGGCACGTCCCAAGGGAATTCGCCGCCGGGGAACTCACAGCAGGGCAGCACGCCCCAGGCGCCCGCGCAGAACCTGGCACCGGCGGCAGGTTCCGGCCAGGTGGTGTCGGGGGGCTCATGACCCCGGCGGCGCACGGGGCGATCGTGGTGACGTCATCCACGCCGCTCTGGTTCGCCACCCGGGCCACCGGCATGGTGGCGCTCGTGCTGCTGACCGCCAGCATGGCGCTCGGCCTGCTCACCTCGGTGCGTTTCGAGCAGCAGCGGTGGCCCCGGTTCGTCACCATTGGCCTGCATCGGAGCATTTCCTTGCTCGCCTGCGCCTTCACGGCGCTGCACATCGTGACCACTGTGCTGGACAGTTTCGTCCCGATCGGGGTGGCAGACGCTTTCGTGCCGTTCATCGGCACCTACCGGCCGATCTGGCTGGGGCTCGGCGCGATCGCCGTCGACCTGCTGATCGCGCTCATGGTGACCAGCCTGCTGCGGGCCCGGATGCGCCACCGGACCTGGCAGCTCGTGCACTGGACGGCGTACCTGGGCTGGCCGGTCGCGGTCCTGCACGGCCTGGGCACCGGCAGCGACACCATGACCCGGTGGGTGCTGGTGCTGACCCTGGGCTGCGTGGGCGCGATCGCGTGCCTGATCGCCTGGCGGCTGGCCCAGGGCTGGCCGTCCCGGGCTGGCCTGCGCGTCGCGGGTGCGATCACGCTGGTCGTCGTCCTGATCGCGACCGGTGCCTGGCTGATGGCGGGCCCGCTGAAGCCGGACTGGTCCCGCCGCGCCGGAATGCCCGCACCAGCGCCGACCAGGGTGGCGCAGCAGCGTTTCCTGGTGATCAGCGCGGTCGGCGGGCCGGGATTCCGGGCCGGACAGTGAGCCAGCCGCCGGACCGGAGGATGCCGCCCGGCCAACCCGCGGACCGGCGGACGCCGCCCAGCCAGTCTGCGCCGACCTGCTGCCCGAGCTCATCGAGCTTGACCCATGGGGATACCCGGTCATCTCCCCGGAGCCGGTCCCGGAGGAGCTGATCGGGCACGCGCGCCGGGCGGTGACCGCTTGCCCCACACTCGCCCTGCGTCTGGACACCGACCGCCGCTCCACCAGCAGGTAGCGTCCGTGAGCCGGCCGAGGAACGGTGCACTGATCATGGCCGTAACGCGTGAAAGGCCGCCGACCACGCGGCTACGGAAGGCTCCTCGGCCGGACCGCTAGCGGTCTGTGAGAGGGGGGCTGGGCGACGTGCAGCCAAGAAGACTCCTCGCACAGACCGCTAGGCTTCCGGCAGGCGCAGGACTTGCCGATGCCGCGATCCGGGGAGGGTGAATGGGACCACTGGACGGGGTGCGTGTCATCGAGATCGCTAGCCTGGCGCCAGCTCCGTTCGGCTGCATGGTTCTTTCCGATCTGGGCGCGGATGTGCTCCGGGTGGACCGGCTGGACCGGGCGGGGCGCCAGGCGCTCCCTCCGGTGGACCCGCTCGCCCGTGGCCGCCGGTCCATCCGCCTCAACCTCAAGGACGCCGAGGGCGCCGCCGTGCTGCTGCGCCTCATCGCCGACGCCGACGTGCTGGTGGAAGGGTTCCGGCCCGGCGTCGCGGAGCGGCTCGGCTTCGGGCCGGACGTCTGCCTGGAGCGCAACCCGCGACTTGTCTTCGCCCGGATGACCGGCTGGGGGCAGGACGGACCGCTGGCCGCCGCTGCCGGGCACGACATCGACTACATCGCGGTCGCTGGGAGCCTCTACCCGATCGGCCGGGCCGGTGAGCGCCCCGTGCCGCCGCTCAACCTGGTCGGCGACTTCGGCGGCGGCGGCATGCTGCTCGCCGTGGGCGTGCTCGCCGCCCTGCTGGAGCGGGAGCGCTCCGGCCGCGGCCAGGTCATCGACGCCGCCATGGTGGACGGGTCCGCGCTGCTGGCGTCGTTCATCCACGGGCTGCGGGCCGCCGGGGCATGGCAGGACGAGCGGGGCAGCAACGTGCTCGACGGCGGCGCCCCGTTCTACGACACGTACGAGACCGCCGACGGCGAGCACATGGCGGTCGGCGCCCTCGAACCGAAGTTTTACGACGAGCTGCTGACCCGGCTCGGCCTGGACAGCGCCGGCCTGCCCGGCCAGTACGACCGGTCCGGCTGGCCGGCCCTGCGGACCCGGCTGGCCAAAGCCTTTGCCGAACGCACCCAGGCCGAGCTGGTCGAGTTGTTCGAAGGCTCGGACGCCTGCGTGGCCCCGGTGCTCAGGCCGGGGGACGCGCCCGGGCACCCGCACAACGCGGCCAGGGGAACGTTCATCAACGTCGGCGGCGTGATCCAGCCAGCGCCCGCGCCCCGGTTCGGCCGGACCCCGTG
>WNFC01008403.1_pt1 | contig 16620 bp, 14 predicted proteins | sample 5400541 | NCBI WGS metagenome assembly WNFC01 (sample SAMN13153342, study PRJNA577476) | soil metagenome | isolation source: 120 cm saprolite under Douglas fir tree site 2 hole 2 replicate 1 | place: USA:California | collected 2015-04-18
CGCTACCGTGCCGCCCATCCACATCCCCCGGCGCTTGGAAGCGGCGATCTTGTCCCGAATCCGCTCTCCGGTCACCTCCCGCTCGAACTGCGCGAACGACAAGAGCACGTTGAGCGTCAGGCGGCCCATCGAGCTGGTCGTATTGAACTGCTGGGTGACCGCAACAAACGACACCGCGTGCGCGTCGAACAGCTCGACCATCTTGGCGAAGTCGGCCAAGGAGCGGGTGAGCCGATCCACCTTGTACACCACTATGACATCGATGACCCGCTCGCGGATGTCGGCCAGCAGCCGCTGCAGGGCCGGACGCTCCATGGTTCCGCCCGAGAACCCGCCGTCGTCATAGGCGGCCCTGACCATCCGCCAGCCCTCGCCGTGCTGACTCTTGATGAACGCCTCGCACGCCTCGCGCTGGGCGTGGAGAGAGTTAAAGTCTTGCTCCAGCCCCTCTTCAGAGGACTTGCGGGTGTAGATGGCGCAACGGCGAGACTGTGATTTACCGCGTTCCATCGTGGCCCTCCCCTAGGGGTGCCTTGAGTCCGAAGAACAGCGGTCCCGACCAGCGGTAGCCGCGCCCGACCCGATTCACGATGCGGCGCAGGAGGGACAGGGATTCGCCTATCTGACGTACGAGTTGAATCCGGCCACCAAACTGAGTCTGCTCTCGGGAATGACGGTGACAACCAATCAATTTCCAAACCGGCCCAATCAACCGCCTGAGTTCCAGCTCGACCAAGTCAATCCGGTCCTCCATCCATCAACCGCGATCGACTCGAGCCTCGACCAGCAAGACTACTACGGGGTGTTCGCGCTTAACGGCGTCATCGGATCCAACGCTGATTATCAGATCGCTTATACCGCGCACTACAACACGCAGACGTTTAATCCGGATCCGATTGGCGACCTCATTTACCAGGGAGTCGCGTCAAAGGTGTTCACTAGCGATCTCTCCAACACCCTTGCGGGCGACCTGACCTATCGGCTGGGCGCTCTGCACGCGTTGCGCGGCGGATTTTATTTCGGCGAATACGGAGTCGAATCGGATCAGCGCTCGCAGGTCTTTCCGATTGTGACGGGACAGCCGGCGATCACGCCGATTTCAGTAGCCGCCAACCTGAACAAGATCAACCTGGTCTACGGGGTATACTTTCAGGATACATTGCGTATTACTGACCGGCTGAGCCTGAATATCGGCTCGCGCTGGGACCGCGTAACCGGATTCACTATCAATAGCCAGTTCAGCCCCACGATTAATTTCGTATACATGGCGCCTGAAAATACGACGGTGCACGCTGGCTTCGCGCGAAACTTTCAGGTACCCAACTTTCAGAATGTTCCATCGGGCATCTTCAAACTGTTCGCAGGCACGACGGGAGCCGTTGCGACCAGCCCGAGCGGCGATGCTTCTCCTTACACGGAAACCGACTACACCTGGGACATAGGATTCACGCATCAATTCACACCGCATCTGGCCTTCGCCCAAGACAATTACTTTCGTATCGATCGACACTATCTTGACGAGGGACAGTTCGGTTTTGTGCCGATTGACGCGCCCTTCAACTACGTTCGCGGCTACGGCGGCGGCACGGAGAACTCGCTGACCTACAACCTCGAGAATTTGGCCGTACGCGCGAACATCTTTGTGGCCCGCGAGGAGGATATCGGCGTTGCCAGCGGACAGTACAATTTCCCTGCCGATGAAGTCGCGCATATCGACCGCCATTTCATCGTACTCGATCACACGCCGCTGATCGGCGCGTCGGGCGGCGCCGCTTATCGATGGAAGAGCTATCAGTTCACCTTCGACGGTTTGTTCAGCAGCGGACTCCGTGGAGGCTTCGCAAACGATACTCAGCTTCCGAAGGTGTGGCGGTTCGACATGAGCGTCGCCCGAGATTTCGTAATACCAGGACTTGGCACGTTCACGAACCGCATCGTGCTACTCAACATTTTCGACCGGACCAATCTGATCCGGCCGGCCAACGGTATCGGAGTATTTCAGGCCGCCTACGGACCGAGGATCACGGTGTACGACGCGCTGACCGTTCCGTTGCCAGCGCTGTAGTCCCGCAGATGCTCGGCCTTGCCCGGTCAGCTCCGCCCAAAAATCGCCCGCAAATTGGGCGATTTGGAAGACGACACAGATGGTTTCGGGGGGGCAAATCCCCCTCTGCCAACCGGTCCGCCGGTTGTGGCATTCTTCTTAACACAGCGCGATGTAGCCTGAGCAAGCCCCGTATCCTTTTCGGCTATTTGGAGTTTTTGGCAGGCACAGTGTGCGGCTACGGCAAAGCGCACACTCTCACCGGCATGCGCCTAGCGTTGATAAGAGAGAGGCTCCTGATGGCGGCATCCGCCTACAAAAGACGGACTAGCCAAACCCCCGCGAGCAGCGAAACGAGGCCGATTAGACTGTTGCGCAAGAGCCGTTCCATTCTCTCCTGTTCTTCTTGAGCCCGAGAGGCTCTGTAGCCGCAACGGTTGCAACGCTCGCGGTCAATCCGTCCGACGTGACACCTTGGACAGAGGATTTTCATAGGCCGCCCCCCGCTGCCTAAGTATGAATCGTCTTTATTGACCCTCGGCTCTGTGCACGGTTAGCGCGAACCGCACGCTTAAGTCAATTCTGAAAATTAGGACAAACATTTCGGCTCCGTTAAATCGCGAGCGCTGGTGCGATTTGCCGGAGCGGGCGGACTGTCGTCCTGCACAGCAATGCCCGTCAGTAATTTTCCTCCTAATTCTGACGGCCTTGTGGATGCGCGGGCGAGTTTGCAGCGTCGGGCAGGGGACGGCTCACAGGGTCGTATGCATGCCAAATTAAACGGTTGACGTGGGGCGCAGGCGATGAGTTTCAATTATTTGGGCGCCGCGCCCGCGCCTCGTGGGACAGCCCGGACGGTCTCTGGATTGAGATTGAGTTCCGGCGCGTCAAATCAACTGCCTTGTTTGATCCTTTCGGCAAGCCACTCGAGCACGTCTCTGCGCTCTTTGGGCAAAGCGTTCGGATCGGTGAGGCCGTTGTCGGATAGCTCTTCCATGCTGATGACGTCAGGCTCGCTTCTCCGGTAATCGGCGAGCGATTGTCCCTTGCGGCGAGCGCGCACCTAGCCTTTGTGCCAATCGCTCCAGATGTACTCTCCACCTTCGAGCATTCTTTCCGCTTCGACATCATTTAGCTGAGGCTTCATATCGCACCTCTCCGCTTTTGGTTTCTCCGCGGCCGACGGCAAGCAATTGTACAATTCGTGGTCATACTTAGCGTAGGCGCCGGCATTTTGTTTACCTCAACCTGGAGTTGTAACTGATGGCGCAAAACGGCGCGGAAGGTCTTAACAGGATGAAAACCTGATGATCACATATCGCTCGTACTGCTCGATCTGTGGATGCCATTGATGGACGGTTCGGAGTTTCTGCGTCGAAAGAAAAGAGAGCCGTGCATCGCGGACGGTCCTGTAGTCGTGCTTTCAGCGACTCCGCCGGTCTCAATTGATGGTGTGGAGGCAGTACCGAGGAAGCCAGTGGATTTAGGACCATTGATGGACATGGTAAGGCATCACGTTGCAATCGGGAACTAGATGAAACTTCAAATTTTTTTGCGTGTTTTAGGCGTAGCTTTCATCACGATTGGGACATGCCCTGCGAAACCAGTCGCTGACCGCAACCTACGCTGATTTCTTCCGGCACAGTCGCCTAGGCTCGAACTTGGATTGTCAGGCTTTAGGATGCATCGCGGGCCAGCGCCTGTGCGTACCGGGAGGCGGCTTCGCACCAACGCTTCAGTCTGGCATCGACGACGTCTCTCGGCTCACCCCTTGGGAATGGCCGAACCGAGAGCCAGTCCGCTCCGATATCAGAGTGCTCGGCCTCGCCTCTGCCGATCGCCTCACTAACGAGAGCGCGGGATAAGCGAAAATCGATCTTCAGCATCCCAATCGCGATCGCGAAGATTAGGTTCGCCTCGGTGTGAAGAACGACATATGCAAGCGAAGAAAAGCTCGGGCAGTAGTATTGAACACCGGGAACGAGCTTGGCTAATCGAATCAACACGGCGCCAATATCGGAGTGGGCGAACGGATTCTCGCGCCGGATGTATTCGATGACGGCTTGGTTCGCTGGAATCTTGAAGCGTTCGTCCGTTAGGACAATAAGAAAACTCATAAGGACAGAAACTACCCTGTGCGGCCGCGCGATGCATCGCCTCCATCTCGGTCTGTCGGGCCGATGCAGAGGCGGCTACGGTAAGGTTGGTCACTTTGGCGCGGAATCGTGCTCCTCGCCGCGCCTGGTGATGCGTCCATGAAATCCCCCCTATGTGCCAGCTAGCAAACATCGGCAAACGCTTTCGAAGCGGAGCATCCTGGCTGACGCAGGTATTGTGTTGTTGGTCGGGATCTCCTCCGGTTCCCGATCGATCTGCTCATTACGTCCGGGGAGGGTTTTCTTGTCAAGCAAATCGGAAATGGACGCCTACCGATTCCATTGGAACCACTCCCAGCTGCCGGTCGATTTATTGAACTGATCGACCCAGTTGCCCCGGTTAACATGACCCAGGCGCGCCAGGTAATAGCCCAACGCAACCTGATCGAGCGGCGCGTTCTTCTTGGCGGCTTCCAACTTGTAAAGCTGCAAGCGATCCGAATTTTCGGCGACCATCAGAGATTCGACCAACTGATTATCTAGCATCTTTTGAATCTGCGGATGCCGCGCCGCCATCTGCTCGATCAATTGCTGCTCAGGATCACTGGCGACCAGCACAATCGATCCCGCGTCCGCCACGGAAGGGAAAGAAGTATCTCCATAAGGATCCGCGTTCATCGCGCCACCTGCATCGGATTTATCGCTCGACGCCGGTGGCAAACCGATATCTTCGGGGCGGACCGTCCGCTTCGGCTTCGATCCAGTGATTTCCTCTTCGACCTTCCGCGCGTCGGTAATCACGACCTCCAGCCGCCCCGTGATGTTCAGGTTGATATCGACCGGTTTTACGTCGACCTCACTCTTCGTCTGAAGACATGCGATCAATATCGTCGATCCGGTAAGGGCGAGAAGTAGAACAAGGTGCATTCGTCTCATAAAAGTAACCCTCACTTACCACCCTGGCCACTGGTGGCCTCGAGCGTAGGCGTCAGGCCGCTGACAGTCGCTAGAATTTCCGCGAGCGACTTGCCAGTTATCGGAATCGTCATATCAATCGTAGGCACCACCAGCGACCGAACCAACACTTCCTTGCCGTTGATCATTTCCTTGTGTGGTGTCACCGCATCGGTGCGCGGTTTGACCAATGCTCTCCAGTTGCAGACTACCCCGCTTGAATGGAAAGTGCCTGAGATCGTGCATCGCCAAATTCGCCATATCCAGGCCGAAATTCCCAATCAGCATCTGTTTGACTTCTTCGATCTCGCCGATCTTCAACAGTCCCGGCCCGTCAAACGCCAGTTCCACGCGGCCGAACAGCTCACCCTGCTTGCTCAAGTTGAGATGCAGCACACCGCTGGCGTTGCCATCCGCATCGATATGCTCGGGCGAAAGATTGGCGAGCGCGCGATGGACGTCGATGGCGCGAACCTCAAGGTCGCAGTTCGGCATCTCGTGGCTCACCAGATCGAAAGAGGGGGAGCCGCTCACTCTACCGCCGAAGACTTCCAACGCGCATCGCTCACACGCGATCATTCGGCCGTCGTCATGCCATGTCGCGTCGAAATTGGAAATTGAGTTCGTGCCGTATGCGAACGCGGCGAACTTGGTGACAGCGCCGCGGACTTTCGCGCTGGTGGTATTCCAGTGCTCGAGCCGGGATTCCACGGTTCCCGTGGCGCTGAGTCGGTCAAGGGAAAAAGTGTGCGCGTCAATCGCTGGTGATTTGGCATTCAGGTTTTGCAGCCGAACATTCCAAATGCTGCGAACGCCGGTAGCTTCATCTGGCGTCGAACCAGCCGAGCCAGCCAGGTCGAACTCCTCCAGATTTGCATTTACTGGTCCGTGTAGATCGGAGGGAAGTTTCGGCATGTACTTGTGCATCGCGTCCGGATCGAGCGCAGCAATGACGTTCTTGGCTTTGAGGCCGTCAATCGTGATCACGGTTCTCTTGCCCAATGGCAGCGGCGTATCGATTTTCGCGCCGCCCGACAAGTCGCCGATATCGAGCAGGCTTTGCGAAACGCCGGGCACGTGGATGCGCGCGCCTGAGATGGTAAGGCCTAGGGCAAATCGCTGCTCTTTTGCCGATCCGCGCGGACTTAATTCGCCGTAGGTTGTGAGCTTGCCGATGCCGATCTCGACACGGCCGGTGATCTCGGCCGGGAGGTTGGCTACGTAGCGACGGATTACATCGGCATCGGCCGACAACCTGGAGCGTTTCGCTTCCATGCGAACGACGTTGATAGAAGTTGCGGTTCCCGGCGGAAGGGGGGAATCGACTTTCACTGAGCCCGTCAAATCATCGAGACTCAGCATCATTTGAGATTTACCGGGCGCGCGCACCCGCACGCCTGCGAATGAAACACTGCCAGTGAGCTTGCCGCTCCCCTGTACCGGCAGATCCAATTCACCCGCGGCGGAGAGGTCAGCGAGACCAGCCTCGATACGCCCCCTGAACTCTCGCGAAAGATTCGCGACAAGCTTGCGCATCATATCGGCGTCGAAAACGAGAGCCGCATTCCTCACTGCGACGCGATGAAAGATCAGGTGCGTACCATCCGCCGTCGGATGCGTTTCCACTTCCGCCCGCACTCCAAACGCGGTATCGGCGCTCAAATGGTCCACTGCCGCGACGTTGGGTGTGGCGGCAAGATCTCCAATGCGAAGGTTGATTTGCCGCACCGGGTACCGGCGATCGCCAGACATCGTCATGCTTAGCTGCAGAGGCCAATCGGCACTACCCGCATCGGGAAAGGTCGCGATAGCCTCGCGATGAATCGTCCCCGTCACGACCAGCGCGTCGATACAGAACGGCGCCGCCGAGCGATCCGATCCGGAAGTTGCGAACTTCCCGACCAGCAGGTCAAGCAACGATAGTTGCGACGCATCATTACTCCGCGCGTAAACAGTAATTTGGTTCACCCGGAGCTGGCGGATGCGACGCAAGAGCAAATCCGACCAGCGGAAGTCAGCGCGTAGCTCATGAATCGCTAGCAGCGGACGGTCCGCAGAAGCTCCGACATCGTGAAGCAGTAGTTCGCGCATGATGAACGCGCCGGATGGGCTTATCGAGGCAGATCCCAAAGTCGGTCGGTTGCGCGGAAACAGATGTGAAAGAGTGAGGCGCGCAAGTTGCGAAGCAAATAGAAGCGGCGCCGCGGCTATCAACCCGATCAGCGCCAGGATCGCCACCGCCAGCAATACAAATTTGTGAGATGATGGCCGCCCGGCTCTTGCGCGCATGGGATATTATGTCGCGGGCGGTCTCAGCATGGCGAATGGTTCGCCTTGTCGCGTCGGCTCCGGCTTCCCCGCCAGCGCCTAAGACACGCTTGGCCAGATGCTCTCATGGCGACGGATTGACCATCTACGACGGGCGTCGTACGCTGGGAACGATGAAGCGGCTTCGTCTTCCTGGTGGCGATCTGGAGTACGCGGTTCTCGCGAAGCTCTGGGAGCTCGGCACAGCGTCTGCACGGGATATCCACGGCCACATCGGCGAGCCCGTTGGGCTTGTATACACCACCACTGCCAAGGTTCTGGATCGCTTGCATGACAAGGGCCTCGTGAGCCGCGAACGCAGGGGAAAGGCATTCAGCTATCGCGCCAGAATCTCCCGCGAGGTGGTCGACCAGGCGCGAGCGCGAACCGCACTGAGCCGCCTCTTTGGCTCGCGTCCTCATGCGGCAGTAGCGACGCTGGTCGAGGCGGTTGAATCGTTGGATCCGAAGCTACTGGACGAACTCGAAAGGGCGGTCGCTGCCCGTCGGAGGTCACGATATGGAACGTGAGTGCTTTCTGAGCATCCTGGTTGCCCTTCTCGGTGGAACGATGCTCCTGGCCTGCGGCTGGTTGCCGGCCCACAATGGCGGTGGCGGCAGCGCCCGGCATCTTGAGCGTTTGAGGTGGCGACACATTTGGCTGCCATTGGTTCCGGCTTTTATTGTCGCGGCGTGGCTCTGCGGATGGGCATTGGCTGAACCTGACCCCACCCCCGAAAAAGCGTCGATACTTCTAATATTGGCTAGTGTCCCGTTTGCGCTGCTGCTTTTCGGCCGAGCCGCCATCCGCGCGGTATGGTCGCTGGTTCGCGACGAGGACGAGGTCGTCACAGCTACGGTCGGACTATTACGGCCGTGGATTTTGTTTTCGCCATATCTGGCGAAGGCGCTGGACGATAGCACGATCGAGGCAGCGCTTGAGCACGAGCGTGCCCACGCGCGCCATCGCGACCCGCTCCGCATCTGGCTCGCGCAGTTAGCGACCGACCTGCAATGGCCATGGCCGCAGGCACAGAAGCGGTTCGGGCTATGGATTCTCGCTCTCGAACTCGCGCGTGACGAGGAGGCACGGGCTTCAGGTGTCGATGGCTCGGATCTCGCCACCGCGATTCTGGCGTCAGCGCGTCTCGGTCGTCAGGCGATCCTGCCGGCGAACGCGGCATTGATAGGTGATCCATCCACGCTTAAGGAGCGCGTTTCCCGGCTGCTTGAACCCCTTCAGCTTGAACCGCCACGGACGCACACCGTGACGTGGACCGCAGCGGTCGTGATCCCGGTCCTTTTAGGCGCGATCGGTCTTGGATCGGTGTTTGGTGAGCAAATTGTACGAACGCTGCTCAGGCTCAGTGCCTAGGCCCCTGCACAAGCTGGAGTTCAATAGCCGACGCCCACCACGACCCCTCTCGAGTATCGGCGCCAACCGGACAGCCAGCCTTTTGTTGACGGGGTTTTGCTTAGCCTCATTGCTGGTCGGCGGTTTGGACGGCTGTGCGACTTATCAACGCGAACTATTGGAACCGGCGAAGGTTGCCCAGCAGTTCGATAGCCGGTCAATGTCGAATGCGGGATTGTGCCAATACCTGAAGGGCACTCCCGATACGAAGCTTTCCTCCTGTCCGCCATCACAATGGAATCTCGCAGCGCTTACGCTAGTCGGCTTTTACTACAGCCCCGATATCGCGGTCGCCGATGCGCGAGTTCGCGAAGCCGACGCAGCCGTCATCACGGCGCGGGCGGTGCCCAACCCAACCGTCCATTTAGGTCCACAGTTTCGCGAGGCCATCAGCCCAAACTTTGCTCCATGGGGCATCGGATCATTCAACCTCGATTTGCCGATCGAGACCGCCGGAAAACGCGGCTATAGGACCGCTGAAGCCCAACGATTGGCCGATGCAGCGCGGCTTGCAGCCGGTGAAACCGCATGGGGCGTGCGGAGTCGCATTCGCGCTGCGCTGCTTCAATACCTGCTAGACCTTCGCGAACGCGATCTGTCGGCACGTGAAGCAGAAACACTCGCGCAAGTCGTAAGGCTGTTCGAGCAGCGAGTCAACGCCGGAGGAGCTTCGCAGCCCGAACTCTATTTGGCGCAGAGCAGCCTTCAAGCTGCGAAGCTCAAGTTCATCCAGATAGTGGCCCGCGTGTCGGTGGATAGAAACGTACTGTCAGCGGCATTGGGAGTTCCTCTTCAAGCGATCGACGGCGTCGCGTTTTCATGGCTCGAGTTCGATTCTCCGCCTGGTCAGCAATCGCTCTCGCCTACCGAGATTCAGCAGCTCGCTCTACTCAACCGGATTGACCTGCGCCGCCAACTCGCGCAGTACGCCGCAGCCGACGAAGCACTGAAACTCGAAATCGCAAAGCAATACCCGGACATCAACATCACCGGCGGATACTCGTGGGAGGGCGGTGAAAATATCTTCGAGTTGGGCCCCTCGGCTGTGCTTCCGGTCTTTAATCAGAACCAGGGTCCAATTGCCGAAGCCGAGGCGCGGCGAACGGAGGTCGCTGCTCAGTTTCTCGCAATGCAGGCTGGAATCATCGAGCAGTCGCGGACGGCCCTCACCCGTTATCGCGGGACACTTGGCGCGCTGGATGCGGCGCGCAACGCCGCAGAGCTTCAGACAAAACGACTAGGCCAGGCAAGACGGGCGGTTGCGGTTGGCGAAAGCGACACCGTCGTACTAGCGCAAGCTCAGCTACAGGACCTGTCGGCACGACAGGGGCTTCTAGACTCGCTGACGAACGTGCAGACCGCTCTCGGCGCTCTCGAGGATTCGATTCAACGCCCCCTCGACGATGGCGACATAGGTTCGTTCACGTTTCCAGCGGCTTCGCGCAATGCCAGACGGGCGGCGAATTAGTAATGACTAGTCGATCCAAGTGGATAGCGGCGGCGGTCGCATCGCTCGCGGTACTGGTCGTTCTGATCTGGATTTTCGCAGGCACCGCTAAGGACGAGAGTGACGAAGAAGAGCGGGTTACCTCCGCGCCGCCGAAAATCTCGCACACCACCGGCGGCGATGTCGTGGTCGAACTAACGAGCAATGAACAAGCGCGTATTGGGCTAGAGACGGCAGGTCTCACAACAATCGCTCAATCGCAGGAGGCCACCGCCTACGGCGTCGTGCTCGACCCCGCGCCTTTGGCGGCGCTGGACGCCGAGGTCAAATCCACTCGCGCGGCAGTTGCCGCCTCGCGGGCGGAATACGAACGAGCGCGCCTTCTTCACTCCGAGCAGCAAAATGTCTCCCTTAGGGACTTTGAGACTGCGCGGGCGAAGTTCCAGGCCGATCAGGCGCAGCTCAACCTCCAGTACCAGCGGCTCACCGATGAGTGGGGTGTCCAACTCTCCGCGATGACGCCGGTCGAGCGCGCAAGCCTGATAGATGCGTTAACGAAGCGGATTGCGGGCATAATCCGCTTATCGCTTCCGCCTGGTCAATCGCTTTCTCAAGCGCCGACGGAAGCACGGATCACGGTGTTGGGTTACGACACGCATCCACTGGTCACCAGTTCGATCTGGTACGCGCCGACGGCCGATCCTCATCTTCAGGGCCAAGGTTTCCTGCTCAAGGTCGAGGCGCAGGGATTTCCGCTTCGCCCGGGCACCGCCGTCACCGGTCATCTGGAGTCGCCCGGAACTGCGAAACCTGGGGTCGTGGTGCCTGAGTCAGCAGTAGTCAGAACCGGAGACCGCGCGTGGGCCTATGTGCAAATCGCGCCGACGCAGTTCGAACGACGGCAACTTGAAGTGACGATGCCCGCAGCGCGCGGGTGGTTTGTGACGTCCGGCTTTACGGCCGGAGATCACGTCGTCGTTACCGGCGCGCAGGCGCTGCTTTCCGAAGAACTCAAATCCCAAATCCAGGTCAAGGACTAGCAGTTACGCCACGCGGAGCGCGGAATGCTGAGAGCCATCGTCGAATTCTCGCTGCGCTTCCGCGGCATCGTGGTCGCGCTCGCCTGCCTCGCCGTGCTCTACGGGCTGTACGCAACTGATCATGCACGCCTGGGAGTGTTTCCCGAATTCGCACCGCCACAGGTAACGATTCAGACCGAGACGCCCGGACTTTCGCCCGAGCAGGTGGAAACACTCGTCACGCAGCGAATCGAGAATGCCCTCATCGGAACGGCGGGACTCGAATCGATTCGTTCAAGCTCGATCCAGGGTCTCTCGGTCGTGACGGTTACTTTTGCTGATGGCACTGAGATCTACCAGGCGCGCCAGATGGTTGGAGAGCGGTTGCTGGAGATCGCCAGCCAGATGCCGCAAGGTGTGACGGCGCCGATCATGGCGCCGCTGACCTCGGCGACCAGCACGATCATGTCGATCGGCCTGACTGCCGAGGCGCGCTCATCAATGGATCTCCGGACCTTTGCCGATTGGACCCTTCGTCCGCGTCTTCTTGCGGTGCCCGGCGTCGCGAAGGTCTCGATTTACGGCGGCGGAGAACGTGAACTGCAGATTCAGATCGATCCGGCCCGGCTGCTCGCTCATGGCGTCAGTATCGACGACGTACTCTCGGCGGCGCGCGCCTCGACCGGAGTGCGCGGTGCGGGTTTTGTCGAGACCAGGAATCAGCGCGTCGTCATCCGTACGGAGGGTCAGTCGGTCACGCCAGACCGCTTGGGAGAGGCCGTTCTGGGCTACCAGGACGGTGCGAGTGTGCGTCTGAGAGACGTGGCACAGGTCCTCTGGGCCCCTGCGCCCGCCATCGGGGCCGCTCTGATTCAGGGCAAGCCCGGCGTGATCGTCCAGCTCTCGACGCAGTTCGGAGCTAACGCAGTTCAAGTTACGACCGGCGTAGATCGTGCGCTCAGAGATCTCAGGCCCGTTCTCGCGTCCGAAGGAATCACACTGCACCCCGACCTGTTTCGAGCCGCAAGCTTCGTCCAGACCGCGATCAGCAACGTCCGCTCATCGCTTCTTCTTGGCGGCGTTCTGGTCGCTATCGTTCTGGTGCTCTTCCTTTATAATCTCCGGACCGCATTCATCTCGCTCACGGCCATTCCGCTCTCGTTGCTGATCGCGATCGTTATCCTGGAGCGCATGGGTGCCACGCTCAACACGATGACGCTGGGCGGACTCACGATCGCGATCGGCGAAGTGGTCGACGACGCGATCATAGACGTGGAGAACGTCTTTCGCCGCCTCAGCGAAAACCGCGCGCTGGGAAACCCCCGCCGAGCCTTCGACGTGGTGCTCGATGCTTCGCTGGAAGTACGCAGCGCAGTCGTGTATGCGACCTTCGTGGTGGCGCTGGTATTTCTGCCGATACTAATGATGTCAGGCGTGCAGGGCCGGATCTTCGAGCCGCTGGGGATGGCTTACATTTTCGCGATCATGGCCTCGCTCGCCGTCGCGCTGACCCTTACGCCCGCACTGTGCCTGATGATGCTGCCAGGAGCCGGAGCTCGAGCGGAGACCGCTTTCGTTCGCCGTCTTAAAGAGGGACACCAAAAGCTGCTCGAAGGCGCCTCAGTAAATCCTGATCTGGTCATTGGCGGCGCGGCTGCGCTCTGTCTCCTGGCTCTGGGGGCGTTGCCTTTTTTCGGCGGCAGTTTTCTGCCGCAACTGTGGGAAAAGACTTTCGTGGTTCACATGGCAACGCTGCCGGGCACGTCCCTCGAGGAATCGCTCAGGGCAGGAGCGGAGGTGACGCGCGCTCTGCTCCAAAACCCGCACGTAGGGAGCGTCGCGCAGAGAATCGGTCGCGCCGAGCTAGGTGATGACACTCTCGGACCGCACGAAAGCGAGTTCGATGTCTCGCTCAAACCTCAGGACCATGGCGACGTGGAACAGATCCAGGGCGAACTCAGAAAGACACTCGCGCAATTCCCGGGCTACGACTTTTCGATGAATTCCTTCTTGACGGAGCGAATCAACGAGACGCTCTCGGGCGAGCAGGCGGACGTAGTGATCAAAGTCTTTGGCAACGACCTCGACGTCCTCGATCGCGAAGCGAAAAAGATCACCGGGGTTCTGTCACGAATCAGCGGCGCGGCGGATGTTCGCGTGCAGTCGCCCGGCGGACTGCCACAGATGAACGTGCAGCTCATACCCTCGAAGCTGGTCCAATTCGGCTTTCGTCCCGTCGACGTGCTCGACGCGATCCAGACGGCCTATCAGGGATCGGCTGTGGCCCAGATTTATGACGGCAGCAGGCTTTTCGATGTTTCGGTAATCCTGCAGTCCAAGAATCGGCGTCGTCCTGAAGAGATAAAGAACTTGCTCCTCCGGAATGCCGTTGGAGAAATGATGCCCCTGAGAGAGCTCGCCTCCGTTGGAATCGCACCGGGACGTGGCGCTATCTTTCACGACGGTGCCCGCCGCGGACAGGTGGTCACCTGCAACGTTCAGAATCGGGATATCACTTCGTTTGTTGCCGAGGCGGAGCGCAAAGTCCGTTCGGAGATCTCTGCCACTCCCGGTGCATATCTCGAGTTCAGCGGAGCGGCCGAAGCGCGCGCGCAGTCGCAGCGTGAGATCCTGCTCAATTCCTTGATCGCGGGCGTGATAATCGTGTGCCTGCTTTATATCGCGTTCGGCAATGTCAGAAATCTGCTCCTGGTCCTCGTGAATGTCCCGTTCGCGCTTGTTGTCGGCGTGCTGGCCGCACTGCTAGCTGGCGGGGAACTCTCGCTGGGCTCGATGGTCGGCTTCGTGACGTTGTTCGGTATCACGATGCGAAATTCGATCATGATGATTTCGCACTTCGAGCATTTGGTTTCTGTCGAGGGTACAACCTGGGGCCACGATGCTGCGGTGCGTGGCGCGTCGGAACGGCTTCTGCCGATCCTGATGACGGCCGTGGTGACTGCGCTCGGACTGCTGCCGCTGGCGATCGGCAGCGGCACGGCCGGTCGTGAAATCGAAGGCCCGATGGCGATCATCATCCTCGGCGGGCTGTTCACTTCGACCGCCCTCAACTTGCTGGTACTTCCCTCACTCGCGCTGCGCTACGGACGGTTCGGGAAGCCGACGACGCTATGAACCTCACATTGCGTAAAGCACTTCTCGCGATGGTCCCCGTATCCCTATTGTTTTTTGGTTCGGGAATCTTGTTCCGCAAACGAAAGACTTTAAACACTTTCCTACAACTGGTCGGCGCAGGATGTCTGGTAATCGTCGTCCTTACTCATTTTTGCGAAGCATTCCACCTATTTCCATGGGTGCATTGAGGCGACGAACACGGCGTTGGTCATTATTTCGACCTCGAGAGCGCTGTGCTTGGTCTCATATTATTTCCAGTAGGATCTTTGTCTGATGCGCTTTCTGAAAAGTGAATATTCTATGCGAGTTGGGAGAGACTCAGCCGCTGGTTACTGAAGCCTGCAGCCGGTGGCCTCTTGGAACGATAGCCTTGGCGGGCGCAGATGCGCCCGGTCGCGGCGGAAGGCGAGTTGCTAAATTCATGATGAGACGGATCCTTCACCAATCGTTGGGCTGGGTATACTAATCAAAGGCGTCGACGGAGGATTAGAGCTCGTCAGCGGGATTTTACTCTTTCTTTCACCAGCCGCGATCAACCGCGCGGTCTACTTTGTGGAAGGGGAACTGAAGCGGATCCGACGGACTTAGTCGCAAACCTGCTTGCGCGCACCACGCGAAGCGCGATTGAGGTCAGGGGTCCCGCGAGTGTGTTCCTGATTGTCGACCGAATGTGAAGCTAGTGCAGGTTGGCGGACTTGCTACCAGCCGGCTCCGGTCGTACCCGGCGGCTATCCTTGTTTTGCAGGACCCTGAGGATCGCGTTGACCGCCCCAAAGTCAGTCGGGGTTCTTACCCTCGACGGCGTTTTCCAGCACCGCGCCGGTCTTTGCATCAACGCCGACCTCATGCTTCACCTTCTTGTGTTGGATGACGAACGAGTAGCGCAGTCCGCTGCCGCCGGACTCTTGCTCGAGTTCCTCCGAGACGATCTTGCCTGGATAGGCGTTCAGCGCGACTTTGCGCGCTTGCGGGAGCGTTACATTTGCTTGCGGCAGTAACTTTTCGCCGATAAAGGCTGACGCTGTTCCAGTCATCAGGACAGCAAGCACCGCGCTCTGCAACAATAGTCTCGCTCCAATTCGTTTCAGCTTCGTGTCATTTCTTTGGTTGATGCGTTGCACTAGTCGATGTCTACAGCAAACCTCGCCGGCCGCAGCGGTTGCGTCTTTCATAGTAAGAGTCCTGATTTAATTTGCGGGACTTTCCGCAGCCCTCGGTTTAGTCGTCGTCCTCATCATGCCAGCGGCGTTCATGTTCCTCATGTTCCTCGTGATTTCCCCAAAAAGGCTCGTGATAACCATATCCACCTCCATACCGATACGTTGGGTATTCGTATGGATGACCATACTCAGGCGCGTACCGATACGGCTCCTCTTCGAAGCAGGCTTGAAATGTCAGCATACCAAGTAACAATAACGCGGCTTTCAGTATTAAGAGGGCTTTATTCTTCATCATTGTGCACCTCACGCTCGATGTATATGCATCAGGAATGCCATTTAAGAAAACCGCTCTAACTTCGAATATTGGCGGCAATGACCTAAGAAATGCTTGAATGAGGGCGGTCTGCTGCACGACGAAAGGCCATCGTGTGTTCCGCGCGTTTGTTCATGAAGAGTTTGCTGCTAGCACGAAGCCATACTGCTCAAGTGGGACCTTCTCATCCGTTGTAGTATCCCGCGACTGACGCGTTCAGGTACTGGGGAGCAAAGCTGCTTCGGTGAGCGAACGTGTCGTGCTCGCATTCATCCTCGTCCTCGTCAGACCCATACCACGGTACAGCCCTACAGTCGTCGCCGTCCTCATCACAAGCGAAAGCTGGATAATCGTTGCTGTCGAACTCTTGATATGCGTGCTTGAAACGCTGGTGGTCGCGTGCGGCTGCCGTTAGGGGCATTGCTAGCAGTGCTAACCCGATGAGCGCTAAAAGGACACTTCGTGCAAGAGTCATAGCTGGACGCCTCTAAGCCGGTCCCCATGAGTAGGAGCATGAATGATGCCGTACGTTGATCGGCATGAAATGGTCACGAATTGTCCGAAATACGGGCTCAATTCAACCCGCGGTCCGGGACATCCTCAGACCAGAAGGGTTAGCGTACTGCCGCAAAACGAATAGACCGCAGGGAATCGTGAGCGCCAATTGGAGGGTTACTCAAAGCCGACCTGCACGGCGGCCACGTTGGCTGGGTGATTCGAACGCGAAATCAA
>WNFC01013505.1_pt1 | contig 16620 bp, 28 predicted proteins | sample 5400541 | NCBI WGS metagenome assembly WNFC01 (sample SAMN13153342, study PRJNA577476) | soil metagenome | isolation source: 120 cm saprolite under Douglas fir tree site 2 hole 2 replicate 1 | place: USA:California | collected 2015-04-18
ATAAAAATAAGATCGGTCGGAGAGATACGGAGCCGGGAGCATACAGCTGTGTCCCCGAACTCGTTCATGATGACCGCAATGCGGTATCCATGGTGCTCAGTGAGGATGCGCCTAACAGAACGTCAATCTTTCACGATCTGCGCAGGAGGGTGCTGCTGTAAAGTAAATCAGACACACTTTAGAAGTGTGGACTTCCCTGCGCCGAGGAATCCGGATATGATTGTGAGAGGCACCTGATGGCCTGCGGGTTTTTCATCGTCGCCGACAATCCCCCTCTCGAGTTCCGGCTCGATTAGGGTACTGTGACATCCGAGTCATCGTATTTAAGAACCAACGTTACACGGAAAACGATGTGGCAGGGTGGATGGCTTACGGGGCGTCTTCGTCGTCACTCATCACGGGTGTGGTCGGTGACTTAGATAGCTGGGATCGGACGCCGAGACGCGTGCGCGTGCCACTGTGGTGGTGGTGGGAAAGCAAGCACAGATTTGAATTGCGCCCTCAGACACCGCCTCCGAATCGACGCGTCTTCTGTTTGCCCTACGACATCCGTGCTACACGCAAACATCGTCATGTTCGCACCCAACTCTCAGGAACTCCGTGAGCTGATACAGGGTCCGGGGGATGTCGAGTGGAGGTACGTCTTACCCCGTATTTTCAAATCAAACCAGCCACGGACGGCTGCCAAGCGCAGGTATGACATGCGACATCAATGCCAGGAGATTCTGCCTGGCCTCTTACTTGGTCCTTTCCAAGTCTCGAAGAATTTAGCCTCGCTCAAGGAGCTTGGCATTTCGCACATGTACGCGTCCCGCCTTCAAGGCTTTCGCACACCGCCCTGAACTTTACCCCTTCTGGCTGTTCTGCACACAGAGTCTGCATTCGCGATGTTAAGGAAGCCTTTTCGGTTCGCCCTCGTTTCCCGGAATCCTTCAAGTATCTCGTTCTAGATGTACAAGATTCGGAGGAGCAGAACTTGATCCGTTTATTTCCGACGTGTGTGGCGCGAGAATTGCTGTATCTTGGGTCCATGTAACGCGTCATCCTAGGGCCCAACAATTCATAAATGCAGCTCTTTCTCAAAGCGGGCGTGTTCTCGTACACTGTAACGGTAAGCCTCCGCCTGGTATAATTGGCAATTGACCTAGACCATGTGGTCATCGATAGGGGGAATAAGTCTATCGCCGGCATTCGTGATCATGTTCGTGATGCAACACTATCAATTGTCATGGGAAGATGCACTCCATTTGGTTCAAAATCGGCGGTATTGTATCTCTCCAAATGGCGGGTTTCTAACGCAGATAAAGGTATGCGCCATGAGAGTGAATCAAGCTTCGTGGGCGAACATCCTTCTGATCAGGGGGGGGGGATTATAATTTATTAGGAGTATGAAAGCATTTACAAGGCAAATTTAGCAGTGTCGACGTTCCCGGTGAGTCACCAGGCAGCGTCACGACGGAAACGAGAGGACGACGACGACGATGACGATGACGAACGGTGAGAGATTGCATCTAGCAGTGTTGCCGTGACTGACCCAGCCGATGACTCCCCTAGAGAGGACAAACGACCACTCGTCGACGACAGCCCGTTGTCTGATCCTGATGCCATGGAATCGTGATGTCTCCACTCCCTTTGTACTTCTTTAGTTCAATTTTTCCGCTCTGTCCACTCTTGTCTTTGGTCTGCTCATTTGCCCGTCTAATCGTAATCTAAATCTTTGACGCCGGCGGGCGCTATTGGGGTATCTATAAAGACTTGATTGTCACCTTTGTTTCCTCCCGGATAACCCGCTTTGCGTGAACCTCTGGAAGAATCCAGGTCAGCAAAGTGGACGCTTATATGTGGGTCTGTATTACCTTGGCGTTTGACCCAAGCCTCCACGGAGATGCCAGCGAAAACGACGCCCGCACCTGCCCACTGACCCGGGGTTAGCCTGTGGTTGTATATGAAGACAGAGAGGAGCATCGTGAAGAGCTTGCGAGTCAAAGTGATTGTCCTGACATCATTGGTTAGTCAAAATCGAGAATCATTTTCCATGGACAACACATACACAAGAGTGAGGGAACCGAAATGTTGAAGGGTCTCGAAGATGAATAGCTGGCCCAAGGCACCAGTTAAGGCGAACTGAACCAGGGGGTATATTATTGTTGGGTGACTCCGAATGAACGCAAGCGCGCTCTTAAGCTCGGCTTCACCTCCTGCGGATGGGTGAAGAACAGGAATGTATGGCAGAGGAAGGACAGAGATTGAGGACGTTAGGAGTGTGCAGAGAAGGTTGATCCAAAACATCATCTGTTGCCCGTTCACCTTGTGCCGTGCAAAAATTTCGTCCTGCGTAGAATTCGTCGCCCCGTCCAGGACCAGGTTGATTAGGAGATATGTCATCCCGATGATACTATGCCGTAGAGTCTGACTGTCTTGGCCTGCCGTGCCGTGCTTTTTGCCACCTTCCCCACCAAAGCCCATAAACATCGTGATGCCCGCTGTCACGAGGGCGACAACGACATATTTATGCCGCGCAAATGCACGACGGTATAAGAGGACGTTCATTACCATGACTGGCACGAGTTTACAGGACTTGGCGAGTACCATTGCGGGGTACGAGATGTGGGAGAGCGCCGCGAAACCGAAAGGTGCGGCGAATGTAATGAAGCAGGAACATTGGATGTATCTTAGCAAAAGCGGCTTCGAGTTCGTGTGGTTGGGAGGTGCAGATGTGTGGCCGTTCGATTTAATGTGTCCATTAGGAGCTCCATTGGTAGCGCCATTTGCTTTGGTATTTTGCACGACAGGGGGAGAGAGGCCGAGAAGGTCTGAAAGAGTTTGACCGGATTTCCGCCTTAAAAAAAGGTACGCAAGGGCAGACATAGAACTGAGGGCACTCTGACAAGTGTTAAGGAATATGGATGATTTGAACTTGTCTGAAGTTCTGCCATCGAAAGACCGGAAGGGGACAGACACTGAATCACAAGTCAGCTTGTCTCACTTAATTGACGGCACATATGCTTTACATCGCTCCTGGGATATCGCCCACAGCTATGAATAGTACAGTTCAGTATCAATGGGAACCCATAGGAGTTGTCACTCACCAAAAACAGGATTCGGAGAGCTCGTACCTGAGGAATGACATTCTTTTGAGAAGAGAAGGGAAGAGTTCACCCCTTATACCACCGACAACTGCCAGCAGCAGCGTTGGTTATAAACTTGACGCGCTTGAGGAATGGGCAACGTGGCGTTTTTCATTGCCACCTCTACAAAACTTGACCCTAACCCCGTTCTGGGGCTTGGTTACTGCTACCAGAGGGCAACCATCAATCCAATCACATCACAGGCTGCACCGCATTCTAATGTCGATCCGTCAAAGGACCACTGGACCTCGCAAACAAAACTCAAAGCTGGCGAGTGTGGCCGGGGACCACTCTAAACTCTCCAAGGTAACAAGCTGTTCCCTGTTCAGCGTTGGTAATCAAGCCATTCACTTTTAAGACGCAGAGGACCTTATTAAAGCGCACCGGGTTCATTGCAACTTGTGCTGCAGCTCTCTTAGTCTCACTCTACTGGACGGGTGTTTTACCTCAGATCCCACATCAACTCATCTTACCAGTGCCATATAGCAATGATAGCAATGGTCCTGCATTCATTGCTCGCGAGCTTCCTGGAAGGGGAAAAGGCATGATTGCCGTTCGGAATATCCGGGTAGGCATTCTCGTTATATGGATAGCCGACTCTAAAACCCTACTGAGACCAGCGGGGAGAGCAACTGATTCGGGAACAACCGTTGATTTTGGTTCCACATGAAAGTGAGTGATCATCACAACTAAACAAGACATGCTTTAATCACAGTGTAGTCAAAACTCCACCTTCCCAGTTGATCTTGGATTTAGTGCAGCAACTTTCCGCTGATAAAGTTGCATCGTTTTACAATTTGTCGCACGTGGATTTGCCTGGGAATCTTTCTCACGAGAAGTTTTCGAAACTGCTTCCATTGGCTATTTTCCAGACCAATGCCGTGGCCGCGGGGTCCAACGTCGGACTATTTCCAACAATGGCACGCCTGAATCATGGGTGCTCCGGCGCTTTCAACTCGGTGTATTCGTGGAGAGAAAGAGAGGGTGTCCTGGTCGTACATGCTCTGAAGGATATCCACAAAGGTGAAGAACTACTAACCGCATATTTCAGAACGCTGCAAACCCGAGACGAAAGAAGGTAGGGGTTGGTTTGTCGTTGTCAGCCTGTGTACGTGTACAAGTAATCCTATCTATTTATAGACACCATCTCAAGCAGAACTATGATTTTAGCTGCACATGTGCATGTTGTGGGTTGCCTGATGAGGAATCAAAAGCATCCGATATCAGATTAACGATGATGAGTGATCTATACAACCGCCTTAGTACGTGGGGCCATGGGGCACTTGATGGGCCGGAGGCTATTCGACTCGTCAAGCGAATTTGGGCTATCGGCGAGGAAGAGGGGTATACTAGCGAGCGTGGCCGTCTGGCGGCCGACGCAGTGTTAGTTGCAGTTGCTCATTCGGAGTACGTCCCTCGAATATCCGGAGTTGAGGCGAGCGGTAGAAAACGTCACTAAACACATGTACAGTGCCGAAGCAGCTGTGGAGTGGGCCAAACTAGGACTGCAATGGGCATCCTATGAGTTAGGCTCGGATAGTGACCTTGCCGAAGAGATGCGAATAGCAATCCGGGAACCAAAAAGGCATACGATGTGGGGACAACGATCGGTGATGGCGGTTGGGAAGCCTCTGGAAAGGATGTCCGGGGTGTAACGCATAACAGTCGTTACGATGGATCTATGTACAGTCAAACACGAGGGTGTACTGCATGTGTCAACACACGGAGATGGTTCCTTTGCCCACGGGGCCCAAACATAATGGCCCGAATGCTTATATAACCCGAGACATTGCGCCCACGCGTCGCATGAATGCTTACATAATTTCGCCAGCATCATCGGCTCTACTCATATATACAGGCGACCTCGCCTCCCTTTGTCTAGAACTCTCACCATTTCCCCTCCCATGGCGCTTTCCCTTTCCTCCGACGTCCTTGTCCTCCTCTTGGGCGTTGTCTTGGCTGCCCTCTATCTCTTCCGTGACCAGATCTTCAGCTCGTCTCCCAAGCCGAAAACCACTGCCGTCCCTGTCAAGGAGACAAATGGCCAGGGAAACCCTCGTGACTTTGTTGCGAAGATGAAGGCTGGAGTAAGCCGCTCTCTTTTACCTTTCAGTTCCATCCTGATAAATGTTTGGTAGAAAAAGCGTCTTGTCATCTTCTACGGATCGCAAACTGGAACCGCCGAAGAATACGCCATTCGCATCGCCAAGGAAGCCAAGTCCAAGTTCGGTCTCGCTTCCCTCGTTTGTGATCCTGAAGAATATGACTTCGAGAATCTGGACCACATCCCCGAGGACTGCGCTGCAATTTTCGTGATGGCCACTTACGGTGAAGGTGAACCTACGGATAATGCCGTACAGCTTATGCAAAATCTTTCGGATGAGTCTTTCGAATTCAGCAAGGGTGAACATAAGCTCTACGGTCTCAAGTATGTCATTTTCGGCCTCGGGAACAAGACGTACGAGCATTACAACGTTATCTCGAAGCAAGTCGACGAATACCTTACAAAGATGGGCGCTACCCGGATTGGCCAGCGTGGTGAAGGCGACGACGACAAGAGCATGGAAGAAGACTACCTCGAATGGAAAGACGGCATGTGGGAAGCATTTGCTCGCGTTATGAATGTAGAGGAGGGCCAGGGTGGCGACACAGCCGACTTCGCTGTGTCAGAGATTCAGGACTCTCTCCCGGCCGAGAAGGTCTATCGCGGTATGCTACCTCCGTCCCTCCAGTTGATGATGATTTGTTTATATTTCTCCTTTAGGCGAGTTGTCTGCTCGTGCCCTCGCTAGATCCAAAGGCATTCATGACGCGAAGAATCCATACGCTTCTCCCATTTCCATCTCCCGCGAGTTGTTCCAGAATACCCATAATCGCAATTGTGTTCATGTGGAACTCGACATCGAAGGGTCCGGCATAACATACCAACACGGTGACCATGTTGGCGTTTGGCCCTCCAATCCAGGTGTTGAGGTGGAACGCCTTCTGTGTGCACTTGGCCTCTCGGAGAAGAGGGACACCGTCATTGGAATCGAATCTCTCGACCCGGCCCTTGCGAAAGTGCCATTCCCAGTACCCACAACATACGCCACCGTACTCCGACACTATATCGACATCAGCGCTGTTGCAGGCCGCCAAATTCTCGGCGTGTTAGCCAAATTCGGACCTAAACCCGAAGCCGAGACATATCTCCGAAACCTCAACACCCGCAAAGAAGACTACCATGCCGTCATCACCGAGGGCTGCCTCAAGCTTGGCGAACTTCTCCAGCTCGCTGCTGGAAATGATATCAAAGTAGCTCCGACTCCCGGGAATACTACTGCATGGAATATTCCCTTCGACATCATTGTCTCTTCGATCCCTCGCCTCCAACCTCGGTATTACTCTATCTCTTCTAGTCCCAAGCTTAATCCAAACTCGATCCACGTCACCTGCGTCGTGCTCAAATATGAGTCCGCCGGTTCTCGGATTCCACCTCGCTCGATCTTTGGTGTCGGCTCCAACCTCCTTCTCAACCTCAAATATGCCGCCAACGGCGAGATGGCCTCATTCATGAGCGGAGGCACGGAGCTCTCATTCCCAGCTTACGCCATCGAAGGTCCCCGAGGTGCTCATCACGAAGGGTCTATCTATAAAGTTCCCATCCATGTCCGTCGATCCACCTTCCGCCTTCCTACTAACCCGAAGAGTCCAATCATCATGATTGGGCCCGGCACCGTAAGTTGCTCGCCTGGGTGTTACATTTAGTGTTCTCACGAATTCTCTGTTCAGGGCGTTGCACCGTTCCGTGGGTTTGTCCAAGAACGTGTTGCCCTTGCTCGGCGTTCAATCGAGAAGAATGGTCCAGATGCATTGAATGACTGGGGAAACATCTTTCTTTTCTATGGTTGTCGGCGTTCGAACGAAGACTTCCTTTACAAGGAGGAATGGCCAGAATATGTCAGGGAACTGCAGGGCAAGTTCAAGCTTCACACGGCGTTCTCTCGCGAGCCGCCATATAAACCCGATGGTGGGAAGATCTACGTTCAGGACCTCATCTGGCAGGAGCGCACACAAGTCGCGGATGCAATCTTGAATGGCAAGGGTTACATCTATATCTGCGGCGATGCGAAGAGCATGAGCAAAGCCGTTGAGGAGACTCTCGCACGCATCCTCGGTGAGGCGAAGGGTGGCTCGGCAGAGGTAGAGGGCGCAGCGGAGGTCAAGCTGCTGAAAGAGCGATCAAGATTAATGCTCGATGTTTGGAGTTGAGCGATGTTAGACTAGTATCGTACAGTGACTCCTTTGCGTTCGTTAGAGTACACATGTAGTATTGGTATTTCAATGATAACACTAGATGGGCCTACACTAATCTAATCAATAGTTTTTCTTTCAAAGCAGGGAAGGCTTGCTTGGTGGTCCGAGATGGGCGACACTCACGGCGAAATGACTTGAAAATAGACGCGGACTCCGAGCCAGCTCACATATGACCATATTAGTATCATTAAGCTCTCCACTACCTCACAGCTTCCTTCCTAGACGGAATCATCCTGCCATAGTGTTTCTAAGAGAGTACGCTAAACTCGCAGTTGGAATACTCGAGTTCCACTCCGTCTTCTTCTGGCCCTATTTTCACCAAAGCTGGTGAAGGCATCGAGCACGTACAATCCATTATCCGACGCTGGTCCGAGCAAAACTCCATTGCATTTCGCCAGCGTACGGACAGTCTTATCGCGCGTCTAGCCGCTTCCTTCACTCGCCTCGGAGGAGAAATTAACAGAGTGACTGGGTACGATGAAATCGAGGCACTGAAGCGACAAGTCGTCTCACAAGGTACGGTCTGGCCGCGCTCTCTATCCCAGCGCGCATGACGACTCAGATACATAGAGGCTCGCATTTCCGCCTCGAGGAAGGCTGCCCGCGACGCAAAGGCGGCTTACGAAGAAAGCGTGGAGAAGCGCTCCGAGTCGCAGCGCGAGGTCAATAGCCTGCTGGAACGCAAGTCGATGTGGACCGACGCGGACGTTTCGCGGTTCACGGCGCTGGTGCGGGAGGACCACGCGCTGGAGCAGGACGAGGCGCGGGCCAAGGCGGGCGTCGCGCGCACGGAGGACGCGGTGGAGCGCGAGTTCAGCGCGCTGATGCGCACGATCCTCGCGCGGTACCACGAGGAGCAGGTCTGGTCGGACAAGATCCGCAGCGTGTCGACGTACGGGCAGCTCGCCGTGCTCGGCGCGAACGTGCTCGTGTTCGTGTTCGCCATCGTGCTCGTCGAGCCGTGGAAGCGCCGCAGGCTCATGCAGGCTTTCGAGCGCAGGGTGCGGGAGATGGAGAAGGCGAACTTGGACGCGGTGGCTGTGGGGATGGGGGCACTCGAGGCTCGGCTGGAGGAGCAGGAGGATCGAACGCTTGCTCGGCTCGCGGAGGGTTCGGGCGCGCCGGCACCCGCTCTTGCGTTGCAGGAAGAGAGAAAGCGTCCGGCGGTGGTGTTTGCTGGTATCGCCCTCGCACGCGAGGACGCGATGCTGATTGCAGCGTCCATGTCTGCTGGTATAGTAGCATGGACCCTCCGAGGCTGGCTGGGCCTTTGACGCCGGGTGTTCGGTGCCCTCACCGCACCTGTTGCTCGAGCCAGGGCTTCCAGTGTGTCTACTAGTAGTAGTAGCGTACAGTACGGTAGGACCTTGTGATTGTTCTATAAACGGCTACCCTTGTCGAGCTGAGTGGTGAGCAAGCCCGCTGGATCGGCCAACGTGCGTTTCACCGTTCTCTCAAACTTGAATGTCATAACCAAACGCCCGACTCATCGGAATATTTCCCCGAATAAAAAGAGCTCGGTCCCAGGCGGTTGACACACGAATCTACTCGGCCATGACTTCTTTCATCATCAAAGCCCAGGCTAATCGGCCCGTCCCAGAATTTTGGCGGGCAGACAAGGAATGTGTGTTCTGTCGGATCATCCGTGGCGCGGCGCACGCCCATCGCGTTTATGAGGACAACCACGTCGTAGCTTTTCTAGGCGAGTTATCATAGTCACGCCATCCCTGGACGGTGTCATCCTAAAGGCCAAGCCTCACCCGCAGATATACTACCGCTTCGCCCCGGGCACACACTGGTCGTACCCAAAATCCATTGTTCGAGGATTTCTGAACTTCCCTCAGAATACGCGGCCTCCGTTGGGATAGCCATATCCCAGATATCCAATGCCTTGACGAAAGGTGCGCCCCGCCGGCATTTCATTCATGCCAGTGATCCGAGGACTCACAGTTATGCTCACAATATTGGGGACTTTTGTAGCTGTCGACAACACGGCCCTTAACGTGGTTTGTAACCAAGAGTACGCACAGGTTGTCCCGCACGTGCGCCTCATTTTATTATTACCTTCCTTTATTATCTTCCTTAGTACACCCGATCTCACTGTCAGCAGGTTCACTACCATATAATTCCTGCCCCGAAGTTCAGCACATTGCCGACTGGCTTGGGTCCCAGAGATCCGAATCAGGAACTGGCGCCAACAGGAAAGGACATGCACCGAAAGGAATACGAGTCGCGCGATGAACTCGACGAGGATGATGCAGATGTGTTAGTAGAGAGGATAAAGGCATATCTGTAATTTGTTACGACCAGTAACGACCACCGCCCCCCACTGGCATACCCCCATTCACTTGCGAGTTCCGCAGCCCATGAGCTTACCATCATCTTCATCAGTTCAGCCAAGAAAGAGTGTTCCCGCGTGTGAGAAAAAAGCTAGCAACCCGATTAGCACTTTGAGGTCCTTGTATGGGGCGCGATCGCCAGACTAGGTGGTGCCCTGCCCGAGGTTTCGCCAGACAGTCGGCTGCGTGTAGCTCCAATTGCCAGTGCCGGCCCGGCCTATAAACAGAATCAAGCCGATTACCGTGACCCTCACTAGTATTGCTTTGACGTATACTCACCCACGATGAGCTCGGAGACAAATACCGAGCTGGCAGATCAAGTGCAAGAATGGCTACGCGTTGACCGAGTGCGTGTGATTGACGTGCTAAACGTTATGTCTCACCGTTGAATCGCGGACGTCAAGAATCCGGCCAGCAAACAGGAGATTTCGGGTTTATGGGCTGCCGGACATATTGGCGAATTAAAGAAAAGGCTAGGGTATGCCACTATGCAGCGTGTTCTGCGGACCCATGTGAATTGCGTCGATCAGGTCTCGCATAGAGTTTGGGACTGCAGGTCTGCCAGTGATCAACTGCGAAGAGTATTTCGATAGCTTAAGGCGTTACTGATCATCTCACCTTTCTAGGTCTTCGTGGCCGGATGGAAGCCGGTTGGTCGCGCATGAATGACTTGATTGTCATACAGGCCTCGCAGGTCCGTGAAAATGCCCTGATATTGCGAATCGAGGATAGCCAAGCGGTGTGATGACTTAGGGCCTATGCGCTTACGTTCTTGCGTACGTCGACGACGCTCGGGAACGCGGAGCAGTCATCGGATACGACCATAGGCACAACTCTGAAAGGTGGGCGCGGCTGACCGCCGCTGCATTCATCGATAAAGGCGTTAAGGCCTATCTTTACCGCGGCCTTGTCCACACCCCGATGCAAGTCCTGTATTTTGGGCGTTCCGCAGGGGTTGCTCAACCAGTTCTAGGGTCCCTTTCGGCGTGAAGAGATTGAATGCTGCGTGTGGGGTGATGATTACAGGTCATTTCACGATGACTTGCATCCATACCTTACTGACGGGATCATTATACCCAGCTAGCCATAATCCCAAGGTAGTACATTCTCTCTCTCTCGCGCGCGACAGTATACTTACTGTACGAAACCCTAGCACGACAATGGTTATAAGGTGAGCCCATGGTCCTGGTGTTTTTCAGCAGGACACTCATCGTGTTAGGTGTACTGGGAGAACGGGGTTCAGGTACGGTCGTAATGGATTCTAGTCAGCCATGCCATGGTCTCGAACGTATGCACTGCTCAGATCATCGGCCCACATGACACAGGCATCTCAGAATCCATCCTTGCCAATCTAGACCCGAAGAGGTGGGACGCGGACTCCGTGCTGATGGATCCATTGTGTGTCGATCGTACTCGTGAGATGGTCGAAGGTTACTTCAATCACATGGCTTCTCTCACCCAATACAAGTGAGGCGAAAACGATGACTTCCCCTTACGGAGCGCTAGAATTGCATTCTCCCTAGAGCTCTCAACGAATCGACGGATATCAAGTTTGTCAACACTTCCATGCACGGCGTCGGCCATGTATTCGTCAGTCGAAGCTTCGAGTGCTTTGGCTTCAAGCCCTTCATCCCCGTGAAAGAACAGCAGAGCCCTGATCCGGAATTCCCTACCGTCAAATTTCCCAATCCAGAAGAGGCAGGTATGTCCCATACTTTACCCACCAACGATGGTCCTGTGATTACGACCCGGTTCCAGGAGCCTTGGTAAATAGAAGTCTCAAGTTTGAGGCACAGTGCTGAAGTGCAAGCAAAGGACCTTGCCATTCGTACCGCGGAGGCAACGGGCGCGACTTATGTTCTCGCGCAGGATCCTGACGCAGATAGGTTTTCTGCCGCAGAGAGAAGGTACAGTTGTTCACGGTATTATCTGGCTCGACCCTCTCACCAACTTTGTGGTTTTCGCAACAGGATTAACGGGACCTGGGTAATGTTCACCGGAGATCAACTAGGTGCTCTTTTTGCTGGAAGAATAATGGAGCAGTACAAGGCATCGGGTAAACCCCTAGGTAGGTCACGACCTTTCCCTCTAGCATGTAGTGCTGATACGCGTTCGCTCCGGCCGAAAAACGAATAGATAAACTGTCTATGGTGGCATCTACCGTGAGCTCCAAAATGATTGAAGCCATAGCAGCAGCCGAGGGATTCAAGTTTGCCGAGTGTCTCACTGGTTCGTAATCGTCTGTGTTGTCGCGTTCGTGGTTAATTGCTAGCGGTTAGGTTTCAAATACATCGGCAACACCGCTTTGGCTCTGGTTGAGCAGGGATTCGAAGTCCCTTTTGGGTATGAAGAAGCTATTGGATTCATGATCGGATCCGAGATTCGCGACAAGGATGGCGTTGCAGCTGCGGTATAGTCCTGTTCTAGGTGGCGTTCTGGAGAAGGCACCGACTGTTTTCAGGTTTTCTTCGCTGAGCTGGTTGCACTGCTACATAGAGAGGGAAAGACCGCCAGTAGATTCCTTCAAGAGTTGTATGACAGGTACGTAAACATTGTACGTGGTACTGGCGACTTTGCGAATCTTGTGCGTGATAAGATACGGGTACTTTGAAGTGGGTTTGCTTCTATGCAATATCGGTATTACACGTCTAATTTGCCTTCAGACAAACAACAGCTATTTCGTCTGCGACGACCCCCTGGTCATCGACCAGATCTTCGCACGTCTTCGATGTTATGATGGGCAGGTTAGTTCCACAGTTGGACCTTTTATTCCTGGCGTGAAACCTTCATTTAAGGGCCCGACCAAGAGGCCAAGCTATCCCATGTCTATTGCCGGCTTGGCGGTAACCAGCGTTGTGGATTTGACCGTGGGCTACGATAGCACAAACCCACCCACGTACAAACCCAACTTGCCGCTATCATCAGGCCACATGATACAATTTCGAGCAGCTTCGAAGGATGGGCTCAAAATCGTGTTGACAATAAGGACGAGCGGAACGGAGCCGAAGGTGCGTATGAGAGACATGTTGGGGTGGGAATGGTCGATATCTGCTTTTCGACAGATCAAGTACTACTTGGAAGGAAATGGACAAGACCTTAATGCCGTCCAGAAGGTGCTGAGGGAGGTCGTGAGAGAACTAAATGACGAATGGATGCAGGCGAGCCTCAACAAGTTAGGGCGTCCATAGAGACGGTAGGACTGTAGGACTACCGGATCCACACTGAAACATGTCATGCGAATCGAGCCTTTCTCCGCTTGTTCAATTCTTTCGCGTGCTCCCATCCTTCAACGGTGACCCTGCTCTCGTGCTTAGTGAGGCCAATTAGCCTAATGGAGAATCGTCAACATATGCGTGTATCGCAGAAATGAATGGAAGGGGGCCGACCGGGCAATGGCGATGGTTCGTTTCAAATCTTCGGGCGACATGGCATTGTCCGCCTTTCTTTGTTGCACAAAGTCTTCTTGGATATGCTGCGTGGGAATCAAGATATAGTCAGCGAACGGGCGTTAGGAACTGGGTCTAACTTGTACCTCCGAAATCGAATCCGTCAATTGGATGTTTCCCGTCTTTGCATTCAAGATCAGGCGCCGGAATGCCTCCAACTTGTCAGTTGACGGAAGCTTGATGTCAGCTTTCGGCTTGTACAGTTCGCCCGTTGAAGGTAAATTGAAAGGTAAGATAACGTCTGTCTGCGAAAGCAAAGTTGGTAGTGAACAAACTACGAACAACCTTTGTGTTCATACCTGGAAAAAGGCACTTTTTGTCCCCTGCGCGAGAATCACGAAGCCGATATCCGTGGGGAAGGAGAATTCGCTGAAGGGAAATTTGTAGGCGAGAGTTTGTGAGCTTATCACTTGCTGGATGGCTTGCACGTTTAGCACGCCTCGCTCGACCAGTTTCCCCTCCTGTATCCCGCCCTCGGTCATAAGCATCGTTGTACCGTGTGCGAGTTGAAGGAAGCCGGAATGTAAGTCCTCGTTTATGCTTTCGGGTGAGGAGGGGACAGAATTGAGCAGATCCAAGGAGAGGGGGAGCATCACATGTAGAGGAACAAGGAGAGAGAGGACGTGAGAGAGGGTGGGAAGGGCGGATGGAGACGATGTTGGGGATGGGAAATGTGAGAGGGTTAGCGATGGCGGATTGAGTGAGCGCGTGCGAGATTGGCTAGAGTGGAGAGAGACGATGAACGACGGTTAACTACAGGGGAAGTTGAGAGAGGCATACACCCGGGCAACACAAGCGAGCAGAACCCATTCTGCGGCATCGCGATCGCCCCCGAGAGCTTCGTCTGCAATCCACTCGAGTAATTCTTCACGGACATGTGGCTGGATTGGATCTTTTGGTGCCTCGAAGATGTCAAGTCGGTGCTCGCGGACGAATAGAACGTGGAGGGTCGGTACCGTCATCGGCTCATCCGAATCTGCTAAGAGTCTTTGACACTATTAGAACAGCGGACGTGCTGTGGACGAGAACACTTGCGGTTCGTGGGTCATGATGCCAACAAAGTTCAGAACGTCTGCGGTCTTTGGAACATCATTCCCAGTGTTGTCGTACAGCTAATTGCTGAGGTGAGTAATGTAGTTCGGACGAGGCCCTAGACAAACTGACCTTGATCTGCACCCCACAATGTGCCTCTTTCGGGATGGGATACTTATGAGCGCGAAGAGGTTCAACGTGCTGACCTGCTGATGGTCCTTTCAAACACAACATAAAGATCCCTAAGAGGCAGCTCACCTTGGTCTAACAAGTCCTCGTTCGACGCTGACTGATACCACTCCGTCTCTCCAGGAACGCTGACGGCCCACAGGACAACGCAGTCTCGTAAATCATCGTAGTCAAAATCGGTGTCATCCCCATCACTTTTGGAAGAATCCGACAGGCCCCAGCCCCCACATTTCCCATCTCTCAACTTGGCCAGATACATCTCCGGCGATGGAGAGGTGTCTTGGACCATGGCGCGGAAGCGGACAAGGGCGCGATCGCGATATGAGGACAGAGAACGTGAGGGGGTGAGAGGAGGTATCTAAGATTGTAATCCGTAATCTAGTCTGCTTGAGGGATGTGTGGATACGCACCTCCAACAATGCCTCATCTGTCCTGAAGATATCTGAGAAATGCTTCGCCACGGCCTTAGGGAACTCGTTGATCGCTTCATGATCAAATGTATCGTAGAATGAAAGCAAAGCATCCGTGGGAGAGCTGAGAGCCTCGACTAAGAGAGAGGAAACCATTGGGGATGGCGAGAGGATGTTGTAGATGAGAGACAAGACCGCGACGACGCGTCCATTTGGACGCCACAAACGCGCTTTGGACGCGTCTCGGCGTCGACCCCCACTCTGCACTTGGTACAGTACAACGCACGAAATGAGCGATGTTCATATGGAACTAGACAAAGTGGATCAAGCGGGAAATAACACGCCTCCACCACCAGAGCCTGAGGACAAACCCTCAGGCTCTAACCGATCAAAGAGCAAGACTACAGCAGGGCTTGTTAGGGAAACCGGAAAATCCCTGCTGCCCATTTCACGCGTTCAAAAGATTATCAAGGCGGACAAGGTGCGCTCACTTGTCTTGGCACACCGCATGCAAGGTATCATCATCGATGTCGTTTCAGGAGTTACCCACTGTTGCAAAGGAGGCCGCGTTTCTCATATCATTAGCAACGGAAGAGTTTATCAAGAGGTTATCGGAGGCTAGCCATCATATCGCGCATCGCGAGAAACGAGTAACGGTACAACAACGGGATATTGGTGAGATTCTCTGCCCCTCGAATGTCGCCCATTGGCTCACCGGACCTCGATGGAAAAGCCTCCGTAACACGAAGGGTGGACGAATTCTTGTTCTTGGAAGGTGATGAATTGAATATTATCGAAATCATTGCTGCCAGTGGTGACTAACATGACAATCTCATGACAAGAAATCATACCATGGCCAGACGCGTCTGACCCACCGGCGCGGAGAAAACTACAGGGAACTGCCAGTGTGAAGTCAACCGGTGGGAATCGGTCAATGTCCGATTTTGTGACATCGAATGGAGGCTCGGAGGGTAAGAGTCATGGGGTAGATGTAGTGATGAATGAAGATGGGACGATGCAGGTAGCGGTAGGGGATGGCACTGGCAGTGAGGATGGTGATATTGACCCCGCGATGTCTCCCTCGTCACGAACACAATGAGGGTCGTTAGTACCTTTCACCCACCATCTTCGGTGACAGATGCAATCAAATGTTGTCTCACTTCAAACTCTTCTCTCATTCATCTCGTCGTCACAAAGCCTAACAGACTCGATATATATTCCGTGCAACCGAGTGGCCTCCGCTACGAGTGTGGAGCCGAGATATGGGGCAGAGTCGTCACAGTCAGGGCCATTCCAACACACGTAACGCCCTTGGCCTATCTTTTTACTACGCATCACTGATACTGCTGTCGCAGCATGGCAAGAGCAATCTGTTATTGCTCACCGATCACCCTGACCCAAGGCTTATCTTCTTCTCTTACTCAACACCGTCCTCGGGTAGCCCGTTTTTGAAAGCACTGAAGACATTGAGTCTATATCATCACCATGTCCGTCCATCCGAGTTTCTCCACTCCGTTACGGTCGACCCATCTGGGAGAGTCGCCCTTGTCAATTGTTACACGGGGAAAATCAAGGTCGTGGAAATTGAAGATGGCTTGTACACGAATGATTTCGATGTCATGTGAGGTTTTGTTTTCGCTGCCGACGACCTACACGCATCCTCATCCCGACATGACGATTCCAGGGTATCAGAGTTGAACATTCTCTCCCTGGCATTTCTCTTTGTTGATGCACATAACCACTGCGTCGCAATCCTTCATCTGGACCACAACCAAAACCT
>WNFC01010347.1_pt1 | contig 16619 bp, 14 predicted proteins | sample 5400541 | NCBI WGS metagenome assembly WNFC01 (sample SAMN13153342, study PRJNA577476) | soil metagenome | isolation source: 120 cm saprolite under Douglas fir tree site 2 hole 2 replicate 1 | place: USA:California | collected 2015-04-18
AGCGGGGCCGATCTGCGAGCTGCTCTGGAGCACATCCCGCCGCCGGATGACCGGTTCGTCGAGGACATTGCGGGCGCGCTCGCCCTGATATCCAGTGAGGTGACCGATCCGTGGGCAGGCGGCTGATCCTCGATACCAACGTCCTGATTGCGTATGAACGGGGAACGATAGACCGCGAGGCTCTAGAGGACGACGAGCTCGCTGTAGCAGCCGTCTCCATAGCTGAGTACCGGGTTGGCATCGAGTTGGCTGACACTCCCGATCAAGCAGCCGATCGCGCCCGCGCTCTTGTAGCGATCGTCTCAGCCGTAGATGTGCTGGACTACACCGAGGCGACGGCCGCTCATCATGCTCGGCTGATAGCACACGCCCGGCGGATGAGAACACCCCGCGGTGCGCACGACCTGATCATCGCCGCGCACGCCTTGCAGACCGACCGCATCATTCTGACACTTGACGCGAAGGCTAGATTTAGCGATCTTCCGGGCGTGACCGCGACCGGCATCTGAGGTCCGTCACTGCGCGGTCACACCCGGCCGTGACGCACGACCGTTGCGGTAAAAGGTCAACCAACTTAGCCTTGGCTGAGCGCGGCTGAACCGCTCAGTCGCCCCCGGATCACGAGGTCACAAATGGCAGTTCGTGTCCTGGCGGAGTTGCCATGAGCACGCCCACGCTCGCTGCTCCGGAGACGGTCAGCGCCCTCGGCATGACCGACATGACCGTGCTCGCCAGGGTCGCCTGCGGGCGGTATGGGATCTCGCCCGACTGCGGGCTGGACCTGTATCCGCTGACCGAGAACTGGACCTTCCGGATCGAGGCCGGGTCGTCGGCTCCGCGCGTGCTGCGCATCTACCGGCCAGCCGGCCGCTCGCCCGCCGAGATCATGTCCGAGCTCGCCTGGATGAACGCGATCCGGCAAGAGACGACGTCGCTGGTCCCCAGCGTGATCCCGACGATCCGGGGCAGCCAGGTGCTTGAGCTGACCCGCGATGCGCCGCTGGATCCCTGCTACTGCGTGATGTTCAGTTACGCGGCAGGCCGCGAACCCGCCGAAGACGAGCTGGCCGCGTGGTTTCCCCAGCTCGGTGCGATCACCGCGCGGCTGCATCAGCACGCCAGGTCGTGGACACAGCCGTCCTGGTTCCGGCGACCGCGCTGGGACGTGAGCACGACACTTGGCGACCGGCCGCACTGGGGTTCTTGGCAATCGAGCGTGACCGAAGCGGCAGAGCTCAAGCAGCTTGAGCGCCTCGCGCGGGTGGTCACGGAGCGGCTGCGCGCATTCGGCGATGGAGCGGAGCGATTCGGCCTTGTGCATGCCGACCTGCGGCTGGCGAACCTGCTCGTCGACGGCGACCGGATCACCGTCATCGACTTCGAGGACTGCGGCCTGAGCTGGTACCTGTACGACCTGGCGTGCGCGCTGACCTTTAACGAGGGGCGCGCCGATGTCGGAGAGCTCATCGCGGCCTGGGTCGATGGCTACCGGCAGGCCGAGCACCTGTCGGCCGAGGACGAGAAAGAGATCGACACCTTCCTGATGCTGCGCCGGCTGATGCTCACCGCCTACGCGGGGCTGCGTCACGACACCGAGCTAGCGGCGGAGATGCGGGCAAGCGGCTACAACGCGGAGACCTGTACGATTGCCGAGCCGTACCTGCGGCGTTTTGGCTGAGGAACAGCGTGCGCGGGCTATTGGCGCGGAACGATCGCTCGGCTAGCATTTGGGCATACCAATTCGCTCCCGCAACTGATCCACGAGAGGCGATCTGCTTGCTCCGCAGAGGCAAGGACTGACGATCGGTGGCCGGACCGCGTGACGCCGAGATCACCATTGTCGGAGGCGGCGCCGTCGGCGCCGCGGTCGCCTATTTCCTTGCCCGCGACGGCCGGGACGACATCCAGCTGCTCGAGGGCCGGGGCCTGTGCGAGGCGACCAGCAGCCAGGCCGCCGGCTTCGTCGGGCAGGCCAGGCCGACGGTCGACCGCGCCCGGCTGACGATGGCCGCGGCCGGGGTCTACCGCAACTTCGAGCGGGAGACCGGCTATCCGATGGACTACCGCGAATGCGGCGCCGTCCGGCTGGCCCTCTCCGACGCCTCCGTCGGGGAGCTCAGGCAGATCGCGGCGACGGCCGAGATCACTGGGCTGCCGGTCGAGTTCCTGACCGACGCGCAACTGCACGATATCTACCCGGTGCTGACGCGCACCGAGGCGGTCAAGGCGGCGCTGTGGTCGCCGACGTGCGGCTACCTGCAGCCCAACAGCCTGGTGAACGCCTACATCAGCGCCGCCAGGGATCTCGGCGTCACCGTGGCTGCGCGCGCCGCCGTGACCGGCATCGGAGTACGCGACGGTGTCATCGAGTCGGTCTCGACTGAGGCACGCAGCTTCCGGACGGAGCAGGTGATCATCGCGTCCGGGCCATGGTCGGCCGCGCTGGCCCGGCTAGTCGGCCTTGACCTGCCGATCGTTCCCGTGCTGCACGAGTACTTCGTCACCGAGCCGGTGCCCGGCTGGCACGCGGACCTGCCCTGCCTGCGCATCCCCGAGGTGCAGGTGTACGCGCGCGGCGAGAGCGACCGCGTGCTGTGCGGCGGGTTCGAGAACCACGGCACCAGCATCGATCCGCGCGAGGTGACGGTGAGATCCCGACTGACCGCGCGGCCCGACTGGGACGTGCTGGGCGGATTCGCCGCGAGCCTGACGGAGTTCGCGCCGGAGGTGGCCGGGGCGGGCATCGCCACAACTTTCCAGGGCTGGCCCGCGTTCAGCCCCGACGGGCGGTTCATCGTCGGCCCGGTGAGCGCGATCCGGGGGCTGGTGTTCGCCGCCGCCTGCAACGCGCACGGCGTGTCCGGTTCGGCTGGGCTCGCCATGCACCTGGTCGAGAGCCTGACCAGCGATCCCTCCCCGTACGTGCGGTCCCTGAGTCCGGACCGGTTCATACCGAGGACCTGGTCCTGGGATGACGCGCGGCGCGAGGCGCAGGCCGTGTACGAGACCTACTATCCGATGCCTGCCGCCACGTAGCGGCTGGTCAGATGGCCGGGTGCATGGCGGTCAGGCCGCCGTCGACGTTCAGCGTGACGCCGGTGATATAGGTCGCGTCGCTCCCGCAAAGGAACGACACCGCGGCGGCGACCTCGTGCGCCTGGCCGACCCGCTTCAGCGGGCTGATCCTGCCGAGCGAGTCCTCGGTCAGGGTGCCGACGAACGGCTCGCTCAGCGGTGTCAGCACCCAGCCAGGCGCGACCGCGTTGACCAGGATGCCGAGCGGGGCGAGCTCAACGGACATGGTCTTGGTCAGCGAGATGATCGCCGCCTTGGACGCGTTGTAGTGGGCGAACTCCGCCTCGGATAGCTGCCCATTGGTCGAGGCGATGTTGACGATCCGCCCGCCTGTGCCCTGGTCCCGCATTGCCCGCGCCGCCGCGCCGCCGAGCAGCACGGGGCCGCGGACGTTGATGTTCATCAGCGCGTCCCAGCTGTCGGCCGTGAAGTCGATGAACGGCACCGGGCTGTACACGCCCGCGTTGTTGACCAGGACATCGATGCGGCCGAACTGCTGGAGCACCGCCGGAACCAGCTCGGCGCAGTCCTCGACCGAGCCGACGTCGGATCGGATTCCGAGCACCTCGCCGGGGCCGCCGAGCTTGCTGACCGCGGAGCTGACCTCGTCGGCGTTCCTGGCGCAGACGGCCACGGCGTATCCGTCGGCGAGCAGCCGCTCGGCGCAGGCGTAGCCGATGCCCTTGCTGCCTCCCGTGACCAGCGCGACCTTGTCCACCGTGCCTCCTGCGTGTTATGGGTGCGAATGAGCAGCCGCGGATCAGTGGCTGCGGACTATCGGGATTGGGGGCCGGCACCGGCCGCAGCAATCAGCGACTCCAGCGACCGGTCCTCAAGTTTGGCTCTGGTCCAGTCCCAGCGCGACGAAGCCTCCTGCCAGTAATCGAAGCCCTCGGCTGGGGAGTCCGTCAATAGCGCGTCCATGCCCACGAACAGCAGTGACCAGGTGTACTGGGCCGCGATGCCGAACAGGCTGGCGCGCGCGTACTGGACTGGGTCATGCACGCCGAAGTAGGCGGTGCAGGCCACCCGGATCTGATCGGGGTCGTAGTCGCCTTCCATGGCCAGGTCGCCCACGTCAAACATCGGGTCGTTCATCCCGCTGAAGTCGTAGTCGATGATGCGGATCCGGCCGTCGTCCATGACGTTCTTGGCCAGCAGGTCGTTATTGCTCGGCACGGGCGGCAGCGCGTTGACCGCGAGGGCAGTCTGGATCCTGCGTACGGTCGGCAGCCATCCGAGGATGCCCGGCGGGCATTTCAGCGAGTGCTTGTCGATAAGGACGAGGTAGTCGTCGAGGAACTTCCAGATCACCGTCGCGTTCCGCATCGGCGGGGCCTTGGCGTGCAGGTCCCGGATGGCGCGGCCGATCCGCGGGATGTAGTCGGCCCGGGCGAGATCGGCGGTGTCGAGGGTCCGACCGTCGATGAACTCGAGGACGAGCGCCGGGATCTCTGGCAGGGCCTGAACCACCCGCGCGCCGACTCCCGATTCACCCGCCGCGACCGTGTTGGCGATCAGGTCGTCGATCGGGATCATCAGCCCGAAGTCGTCCATCTCCTGGGTCAGGAACTTGACCACGTAGTGGTCGCCGGCCTCCGTGCTGACCGCATAGGTCACGTGCGCGAGGCCGCCGAAGAGCTGACGCCAGTCGAGCCGGCGGCCGCGCAACACCTCGGCCGCGGCACCGACCTGCTCCATCTGCCCGGCGAACCGCTGGTCCGCGGTGCTAGCCGCGCCTTCACCGGCGATCGCGGTCACTGGCTCGCTCGCCATTCCTGTCACGGGTTCGCTCGTTGTGCCGGTCACGGTCAGGGCTCGGGAAGGTACTGGTCGATGGCCAGCGGGTGGTCGTGGATCCGCTTGGCCCGGAGGGCGTAGTACACGACTCCGACCAGCAGTGGGAAGCCGACGATCAGCCAGGCCATCGGAATGCCCTTGAGGAAGAAGCCGCCCGCCGTGCCGGCGATCTGGTTGTACGTGGGGTTGGTCGCCGCGCGCGGCCAGAGCAGGTCAAGCGCGGTCAGGCCGGTGCCGAGGACGGCCACGATGTTGACGAGGATGCCCCACCGGCCCAGCGAGAACCGGCCCTTGACCTGAGGCCAGCCGCGGAACCGGTAGATCAGCGTGACCAGCATGATCAGGAAGTAAGCCACGTACATCGCCGCCGTCGCGCCGCCGACTATCGAGGACGTCTTGGTGGTGAACACGAACACCGGGACGATGGAGAGCGCGCCGAGGAGCAGGACCGCGGCCCACGGCTCGCCGTCCTTTAGCGTCTTGGACCATGTCCGCGAGAACGGCAGCTGCACATCTCTGGCCATGCCATAGATGTGCCGGACGGCGCCGGCGAACATGACGTTCGTGGCGACGATCAGGCCGATGGAGACGCACACCAGGAAGAGCTTGAAGATACCGATGGGCAAGTGCGCCGTGATAGCGTTCTGCGCCGGAATGCCGCCCACCATGGCGGCCTTCATGTCGGGGATCGAGGGCGTCAGGGTAAGCAGGAACATGAAGCCAGCGACGACCGCGAACAGGTAGGCGCCAATCACGCCCCGGGGAGCGTTGCGGCCGGCGTCGACGGTCTCCTCACCGAGCGTTCCGCCGTTCTCGAAGGTGTACAGCACCCACAGCGCGTTAAACACCCCGGCGCCGACGAAGAGCGGGAATATATTGCCCAGCCCGCTGAGCGCCTGGACGGTCGCGGCGCCCGAACTCGTGGTCCCCACGGCTGCGGTCTGCGTCAGGTTGCCGAAGTGCTTGACGCCGAGGATGAACGTCAGCAGGCACACGATGGTAACGACGGTCAACTCGAGCCCCATCGCCCACTCGGTAATGCGGCCGAGAATGCCGATCCGCACGATGTTCCACCCGACCGCGATCGCCGCGGCGATCACGATGATGACCTCGTCGGTATGGAGGCTGGGCGCCAGGTTGAACAGCGGGTGGATCAGCACCGGCAGGCTCGCGTAATAGGCGGTCAGCAGCGGGAACATCGCGCCCGCGTAGACCCAGCCCATCCACCAGCCGACCCGCTTGCCAGCCAGGATCGTCGGCCACTGGTACATGCTCCCGGCGAACGGGTACTTCGACGCGAGCTCGGCGATCACCAGGACCATCGCGCCGACGCTGATCGCGACGAGCGGCCAGCCCCAGAACTCGACGCCGCCGACGCTGGAGACGGCGAACCCATACAGAGAGAAGAGCCCGGCGAACACGCCGACACCGGCGAAGGTCAGCGCACCGTTGGTGAGCGCCGTCAGCACCCGCGTGAGCTTCCCGGCGGCAGTGGTGAACGGCTGTGAGGTCTCGACAGCTCCCATCCGCTGAACCGTCCCTTCTCTCGATTGGGTGGTCCATTTGCCGGATCAGAAGGACTTTTGGCGCACTGTAACGTAGCCGCCTGAGGTCTGACAAGACCCCGCAGGCTGGAAGATATCCTGAGGCTCCACGGCTAGCGCGACATGTCGTGGCGCGGTTACGCTGATCTTCGATATGGTGCGCCCAAATGTCGGAAGATCGGCCCGGAAGCGGGGGGTCCCGGACTCGGGCCGGGAGGCCGATGACGGGTGCAATGACGGCGGAGGGCCAAGCAATGTCCACCCATGACCTCCCGCAGGGAGCCCAGGTCGTCATCGTCGGAGGCGGGGCGGTTGGCTGCAGCGTCGCCTATCACCTGGCCAAGCTCGGCTGGACCGACGTGGTCCTGCTCGAGCAGGGACAGCTCTCGTGCGGGACGACCTGGCACGCGGCCGGCGTCGTGGGCCAGCTGCGCACGCACCCGTCACTGACGCGGCTCATGCTCTACAGCAGCCAGCTGTACGCGGGCCTGGAGGCCGAGGTCGGCCTCGGCACCGGATGGAACCAGTGCGGTGCGCTCTGGGTCGCGGCCTCCGCGGACCGCATGGTGCAGCTGCGCCGCACCGTCGACCTCGCTCGCGCCCAGGGCCTGGAGGCGCACGACATCTCCGCGGCCGAGGCAGGCGCTATGTGGCCGCTGATGCGCACCGAGGATCTGGTCGGCGCGGTCTGGCTGCCGAACGACGCCAAGGCCAACCCCGCCGACCTCACCCAGGCCCTGGCCAGAGGCGCCAGGAAACTGGGCGTGCGGATCTTCGAGCGGACGAGGGCGACCGGCTTTAGCGTCGACCGCGGCCGGGTCACGTCGGTGGCCACGGCCCGGGGGGACATCGAGTGCCAGTACGCGGTGAACTGCGGCGGGCAGTGGGCCAAGGCCATCGCCGAGCAGGTCGGGGTGACCGTCCCGCTGCAGCCGGCCGAGCACTACTACATCGTCACCGACGCCATCGAAGGCCTGGACCGGCTGGCACCGACGCTGCGTGACCCGGACGGGTACACCTACTTCAAGGAGGAGGTCCGCGGGCTGCTCATGGGCGGCTTCGAGCCGGACGCCAAGCCCTGGGTCGCCTCCGACGAGATCCCCGAGCCGTTCGAGTTCCAGTTGCTGCCCGAGGACTGGAACCAGTTCGACATCCTCATGCGCAACGCCGTGCACCGGGTGCCCGTCATGGTGAACACCGGCGTGAAGAAGTTCTACAACGGCCCGGAAAGCTTCACCCCCGACCACAACTTCATCATGGGCCTGGCGCCCGAGCTCGATAACTACTTCGTGCTGGCCGGGTTCAACTCCTCGGGCATCGCGTTCTCCGGTGGGGCGGGCAACGCGCTGGCCCAGTGGATCGTCGCCGGTGAGCCCGACCTTGATCTCGGCCCCGTCGACATCCGCCGCTTCGCGCCGATGCAGGGGAACAAGCGCTGGCTCCGCGGCCGGGTACAGGAGATCGTGGGCCTGCACTTCGCGATGGCCTGGCCCAACCGGGAGCCAGAAAGTGCCCGCGGGATACGCCGGTCTCCTGTCCATCACCTACTGGACGCTCGCGGCGCGTGTTTCGGCACGAAGATGGGCTGGGAGCGGGCGAACTGGTTCGCGCCGCCCGGAATCAAGCCAGTTGTCGAATACGGCTGGGGCCGGCAGAACTGGTTCGGCCACAGCGCCGCCGAGCATCTCGCCGCTCGCACCGAGGTCGCGATCTTCGACCAGACCTCGTTCGCCAAGATCGCCGTCAAGGGCAGCGACGCGGAGGCTGCGCTGCAGTACCTGTGCTCCAACGACGTCGCGGTGGCGCCCGGCCGCACGGTCTACACGGCGCTGCTCAACGACCGCGGCGGCTACGAGGCCGACGTGACCGTGACCCGCATCCGGTGGAACGAATACTTGCTGGTCACCAGCAGCGCCCAGGGTGTGCACGACCTGGACCTGCTGCGGCGTGGCGTTCCCGCCGGGCTGAGCGTGGAGTTCTTCGACGTCACATCGGCCTATGCGGTGCTGTCGGTCATGGGGCCGCAGTCTCGCGCGCTGCTCAGCGGCCTGTCCGGCGACGACTTCTCCGCCAAGGCGTTCGGTTTCGGGACCAGCCGCGAGGTCGACCTAGGCGGCCTGACCGTCCGCGCCACCCGGCTGACCTACGTCGGCGAGCTGGGCTGGGAACTGTACGTTCCGAGTGAGGTGGCGGTCGCCGCGTTCGAGCGGCTGACCGACCCGGCCAACTCGATCACGCCGCGGCTGGCTGGCTATTACGCGATCGAGTCGCTGCGGCTGGAAAAGGGGTACCGGGCATTCGGCCGGGAACTCGGCCCCGACACCTCGCCGGTCGAAGCGGGCCTGTCGTTCACGTGCAAGCTCGGGACACACATCCAGTTCCGTGGTCGCGAGGCGGTGGAGCGGCACAAGGCAGCAGGAGTGGCCCGACGGCTGGTCAGCCTGGTCGTGTCCGATCCTGCGGCTTACGCCTGGGGCGGCGAGCTGATGCTGCGCGACGGCGAGCCGGCCGGATTCGCCAGCTCGGCCGCGTTCGGCCACACGGTCGGCCGGGCCGTGCTGCTCGGGTACGTCGAGCGGCGCGATGGCGGAAAGGCGGATCGTGACTGGCTCTCCCAGGGCAGGTACCAGGTCGCCATCGGCGGCGAGCGCTACGACGCCACCGTCTCCCTGCAACCGCCCTACGATCCATCCGGCGCCCGGATTCGCGCCTGACGACCGGCCGCCATTTCAACAGCGATGGCCCACCGCCGTTGATACAGGAACGTCGGTGGGCCATCGCTGTTGTTGGCTGGGGGCTGCTAGGTGACCTTGCCGTGTGCCCACGCGATGACCGTGGTCCGGTCGCCGACGAAGAGGTCATTGGCGTACTCGACAGGCTTCTCGTCGCTGTCGTAGGTGACCCGCTCGATCGCCATCAGTGGATCCCCGACCTTGATGCCGAGCAGTTCGGACTGCTCGTGGTCGGCCAGCACGGCGACCATCCGCTCAATCGCCTTGGCACAGGTGACGCCGTAGCGGTCGATGAGCAGGTCATAGATGCTGTCGTCAAGCGGCTGCGACAGCAGGTCGGGGGCGAGCGAGACCGGGATCCGCGCGTTCTCCAGGGAGATCCTGACCTCATCGGCGAGCCGGATCCTGACCACGTCGTACACGAGCGTTCCCGCCGCGATGCGCAGCGCGCTGGCCGTGGTGTCGTCGGCCGGGATCATCCGCGCGGACACCACGTGCGCGCCCGGCCGGAATCCCTGGGCGCGCAGATAGGCGGGAATGCCGGCCAGGTAGCCGAAGTCGATGTCGACGCGCGGTCGGTTGACGAAGGTGCCGCCGCTGCGTCCCCTGCGGCGGTGCACGGCGCCCTCGTGTTCAAGCCGGTCGAGAACCTGCCGCACGGTCGTCCGGCTCACCCCGAGCTGCACGGCGAACTCGCGTTCGGTGGGCAGCCGTCCGTCGTCGCCGAGGTGGCCGCCGGAGATCAGCTCCTGGATCCGCTGCGCCACCGCGTCGCGGATGTTCCTGGAATTCTCGATCCTGGTTACGGAACCAGCCTCCCTGGTCACCGAGCCAGCTTCCCGTGTCTCCGAACCTGCCTCGGCATGGCGGACGCTCATAGCGCAACGATAGACGGAGCGAGGCCTGAACCCGCAGGCCGCTGTCAACCAGCATCCATCGCCGCAACGCTTCCTGACTGGAGAGGGCCGTGCGTGTCCTGCTGACCAACGACGACGGCGTCGACGCCGAGGGCATCCTCGCTATCCGCGCCGCGCTCGCCTCGTCGTGCGAGAGTGTCGTGACGATCGCGCCTGAGGCGGACTGCAGCGGGTTCGCGCGCAAGTGCACGTTCTCGCGGCCCGTGGGCGTGACTCGTGTGGCGGGCGGTCGGCACCCGGTTTACCGATGTGACGGCACGCCGACCGACTGCGTGCGTAGGCGCGGGCCTGGAGGCCGCCATTCTCGGGACGCCGGCGATCTGCCTGTCGCAGCAGACGCCGACGGGATCGTTCTCGGTCAACTATCAGGAGGACCTGGAAACAGCCGGGCTGGCCTATGACTTCAGTTTCGCGGCCGCGCACGGTGCTTCGCTTGCACGGTCGGTGGTTCATGCCCGTCCGGTCGAACCCGTCGTGCTGAGCGTCAACTACCCGGCGAGGTATGCCGGCGCCAAGAGCGTGCTCACCAGGGCGGGGCGGCGTAACTACCCGCGGGCGGCGGAGACCGAGTGGGCCGACGGTGACGCGGTTTGGCTGTACCTGTTCGGGGAGCCGGACGAGATTATTCCCGAGGCCGACGGGTCGCTCGGCACCGACATCGGGGCTTTGCGTGCTGGCCATGTCTCAGTGACCCCGCTGTCGTTCGCGGTCGAACTCGGCGACCTTTCACCCGGATTCCAGTCCTTCATCGCCCGCCTCACCGAGACCTTCCCGCTCGGCAGCTCTGCCAGCTGACCTACCCGGCCGCGCTGTACCGCCCCCGGCTATGAGGAGTAGCCGAGCAGTTCCAGGTAGCTGACCGCCACCTGTGGCGCCCCGTCTGGCACGCAGTTCGGGCAGGCCGGTCTCGAACGGCCTCGCGCGCCTGAGGTAGCCGTAACTCCTGGCCGCAGCAGCCGCCATCAACGAGATTGTTGACGGTCACTGCCGCATGCGCCAACCTAGTCGGGAACTAGTTGCGCGGCGAGGGAGCGGCTATGGCATGGCGGCTGGACGGTAAATACTTCGAGTCGTGCTCCTGCGATGCGGTGTGCCCGTGCACGTGGTCGGCATTTACCGCCAAAGCTACCCTTGATCGATGTCGGGCACTTCTTGCCTATCATGTCGATTCGGGCGAGATTAATGGAGTCGATGTTAGCGACCTGACTTTCGCCTTGTTCCTGGACACGCCGCCGGTCATGATCGAGGGCAACTGGCGGGTCGGCGTCTACCTGGATGACACAGCATCCGACAGCCAGGCCGAGCAGCTCGGGGCGGTGCTGTCCGGTCAGCTCGGCGGGCCGCCGGCCATGCTCGGGCCGCTTATCGGCGAAATGCTCGGTGTGGAAAAAGCCCGTATCACCTATAGCGAGGACGGCCGGGGGCACCACGTCAGGATCGGCGATGCCATCGACGTAGGTGTCGAGGACTTCGTTGCAGCGGAAGGCCAGGGGCCGGTCCAGCTGGCTAACGTGCTCCATCCGTCGAATTCGACGCTGACAGTGGCGCCGGCCAATGCCGCGCATCTGTCGACGTTCGGAATCGACTGGGGGCGGGAAGGGCAGAGCGGCTTTTCCGCGCCGTTCTCCTGGGCTGGGTGAGCGGCCCTCAGGGGCTCGCCCGGCCACGGCCTGGGCTGCCGACGCGCGAAGTCGCATTGCTGCTCGTCCTGGCTGCTGGCGCCTGGGCCGCGACCGTGACGCTTGCCCGCGGCATGACCGGGATGCCGGGCACGATGGGGCTTGGTCTCGCCGCGTTCCTGCCAATCTGGACACTCATGATGGCCGCCATGATGTTCCCGTCCGTGGCGCCAACGGCCGCGCTGTACGCCAAGACCTTCACCGATTCCCGGCCTGCCCGAATCGCCGGGCTGATGGTCGGCTATCTCGCTGTCTGGGCCGCTGTGGCCTTGCCTGCGTACGGGCTGGCCTCGCTTACCGGGTGGCTGACCGGCAAGCATCCCGGCGCGGCGCATGCCCTGGGCGTAGCAGTGTTCGCCGTTTGCGGGGTGTACCAGCTGAGCTGGCTGAAGGATCGCTGTCTGGCGCATTGCCGTTCCCCGCTTGCGCTGCTGTTGCACTACGGCTCGTACCGGGGCAGGTTCCGCGATCTGCGGGTCGGTGCCCATCACGGCGGGTACTGCCTGGGCTGCTGCTGGGGGCTGATGGTGATCCTCATCGCGGTGGGCACGATGAATATCCTGGCCATGGTCGGTCTTGCGGTCCTGGTGCTGATCGAGAAGGTCTGGGCACACGGCCAGGCGGCCGCCCGACTGGCTGGGGCAGCTGCTCTCGCGCTAGCGGTAGCCACCATCTGGTTCCCCTGGCTCGCCCCTGGCCTGCACGCCGCCCCTGCGATGATGATGCACTGACCGCCCGGCGCATCCCAGAAGGCGGCCAGCCCGCCCCCCGAAACCCGCCTCCCCGAAAGAAGGAGACTGAGATGGCGCGAGTCCTTTACACCGCGAAGGCAACGGTAACCGGCGGTCGCGCCCATGGACACGGGCGCACGGATGACGGGGTCCTGGACGTCCAGCTCCGGTCGCCGAAAGAGATGGGCGGCGAGGGCGGCGGAACGAACCCCGAGCAGCTCTTCGCTGTGGGCTACGCGGCCTGCTTCGAAGGCGCGCTGGGCGTGGTGGGTCGCCGCGAACGCGTCGAGGTAGGTGACGCGTCGATCGATAGCTCGGTTGGCCTTGTCGCCGCAGACGACCGCACGTTCACAGTTGCCGCCCGGCTCGATGTCACGCTTCCCCAGATTACCGATCCCCAAGAGGCAATGCGTATCGTCGCCGCCGCGCACCAGGTGTGCCCCTACTCCAACGCCACTCGGGGCAATATCGACGTCACCCTGACGGCGAACGGCCAGGACGTCAGCTGACCGATCCGATCGCCGGCGAAATGGCTCGCGCCAGGCTGAAGCGATCGGTTGCGCTGGCCGTACTCTGGTGAGCATGACACGGTTTGGCGCAGCGGTGGCCACGACATGCGCCGCCGTCGGCCTGGGCTACTACCTGGTGGTCACGGGCAAGCTGACACTCGATACCGGCTGGGGTCGCCGGGTGCGCCCGCTGGGTCCGTTCGGCGTGGATATCGCCGCTCCCGCCGAGACAGTCTTCGACATCATCGCCGCGCCCTACCTGGGCCGGACGCCACGCGCCATGTCCGGCAAGCTCAAGGTCCTTGAGCGCGGGGCCGACATGGTCCTGGCCGAGCACTACACCCCGGTCCACCGCGGCAAGCTCACCGCCACGACACTCGAAACCGTTTCGTTCGACCGGCCCAGACGGGTTTCGTTCCGGCTGGTCCGCGGCCCGGTGCCGGAGATAACCGAGGAGTTCACGCTCACCGAAGACGACGAGAAGACCAGGCTGGATTACTCCGGGGAACTCGGCACCGACTTCGGCGCAGCAGGTCAGTGGTGGGCAGAGCGGGTTGCCGCCGCATGGGAGTCCGCCGTGCGTTCCTCGTTCAAGTCCATTCGGGCCGAAGCCGAACGCCGCGCTGGTGCGGGTAAAGAGTAGAGATAGGGACTAGGTGAAGGCTCGGGGTCGCTATGACCCCCTGAGCCTTCACGTAAAGCCAGAATGGCTCAGAGTGGGAGTTGCAATGGGCCGGAAGCAGCGGATCAGTTACGTGCTACCTGACGCGATGGACGCGCCGATGCGCGCGGAAATGGAGCGGTGCCAGCGCGAGGGAACGCCGAGACCGGAAAGTTCGGCCGTGCGCGCTCATGTCCCTGCGTGCTTCTGGGCGTTCGCCAACTCGTGGCAGGCCATCTTCCGCGACGGGATCTGTGACCACGCCGTCAAGGAACTATGCCGCGTCTACGTCTCGCGGAGCGTGAAGTGCGAATACTGCGGCAATCAGAGGTCCGAGCAGGCCAGGGCGCAGGGACTGCGTGAAGGTCAGTACGACGATTTGCTGAATTTCGAGAAGTCGCAGCGGCTCAGTGAACGGGAGAAGGCCGCCTTGGCTTACGCGGAAGCCATTACGTGGCGGCTGGAATCCAGCGATGACTTCTGGGACCGGCTGCACGAGCACTTCTCCGAACCCGAGTTGGTCGAACTCGGCTGCTTTATCGCCTTGACAATGGGCCAGCAGAGCTGGCTGAGGCTGCTTGATATCGAGCACCATGAGGTCATGCCCGGTACCGCCGCGTCCCTGGCGCCTGGCTTCACTACAGCGCAGGAACTCGCCGCATCGAAGGCGTCACCGGAGTACTGGGCTAGCTAGGTTACGTCCAATCCTCGCGTATGGCGCCTTTGTCACACCCAATCCTCGCGTATGGCGCCTTTGTCACACGGATGAATGCTATGTACCCGCCCGACCTGCGAAGCGAGGCGCCGCGGCGGCTACGCCAGAGGTGACCAGCCGCACGCCGGTGCTGACATGCCGACTGCGATGACTAATCGCCGGACATTCCATCAATCATATATCTATTTGCTCTTCCAAATGATCATCGACTGAAGTAGCGTTCTCTCTACGTCCGATCACATCATGAGTCGAATACATACTTAGTACCAATTGCCGCATTTAGGCCAGGGGGGCGTGATGGGTGGGCATTCAGGCTGCCTGAGAATGCGCGGCAGGCCACCGACGGACCTGGGGTGGAGTCCTCATCTGAGCCGTGCCGTCAGCGGGCAACGGCGACCCAATCACGGGTCATGTTGGCCCTGGGTTAACGCCGTCGTCCTGGATCGAAGTCGAAGCACGCGGCCCGCCTTATGCCGGCATCGGCTGCCGACCTGATTGACCCGGTCATCCGTACCAGGTCGGATCGGCAGCACCTCAGCCGCCATCCGGCGGCACGCGCGGGCGGGGGAGCCTCGCGGCAGGAGTCCGCCGGGTCAAGGCGGTGCGATCGCCCCCGCCGTCAGGAAACGAGTCTCTGCGGAGGGTTCATGAGTGTACGAAGCAGCCACGTCGACGGCCGAGGGGCCGGGGGGCGTGGCTCATTGCGAGTTCTTCTGGCCAGGCGGAAGTGGCGGGTGCTTGTCGCGGCGACTGCCGTGGCTATTGGCCTGTCAATTCCGGCGGTGGCCTTGGCGGACAACCCGAGCGGGTGCGACTTCGCCGCTTCGGGAACCACGCAGTCCTGTTCGGGGCCGCTGGCCGGCAGCACGTTCGCCGGCGGCGACGGCAACCTGGCGACCAGCCCGACGGCGTTCGGGGCGACGGACTGGCAGAATGTCGCGGGCCTGAACGCAGGCATCGACCTGGCCAGCGGGTCGTCAGACAACGCGTTCGGTCAGGGCACCAAGGAAGACAATCCCAACGTCACTGTGGTGAGCGGCTCGATCCCGCCGAACAAGAGCGACCTGACGCGCTTCTACGAGGCGTCGGAGTTCGCCAACGGCAGCAACTTCTTGTACCTGGCCTGGGAGCGGACCAACTCCCTCGGCTCCGCGAACATGGACTTCGAGATCAACCAGGCGGCCACGCCCAACCTAGGCAGCCCAGGTGCCCACACGATCAACCGGACCGCCGGCGACCTGCTGGTCACGTTCGACTTCAACAACGGCGGCGGCCGGCCCACCCTAGGCTTGCTCACCTGGGTGACCAGCGGCAACACCAGCCAGTGCTTCTCCAGCAACAGCCTGCCGTGCTGGGGCAACCACGTGAACCTGAACAGCACCGACTCAATCGGGGCGGTCAACAACCTCGACGCCGTGTCGGACCCGATCGCCCCCAACGCGCCGAGGAGCCTGCCCGCACTCACCTTCGGGGAAGCGGCGATCAACCTCACCGCCGCCGGGGTCTTCCCGACCGGAACGTGCGAGGCGCTCGGCAGCGCGTTCTTGAAGAGCCGGGCCTCGGCATCATTCGGCGCCGAGGTGAAGGACTTCGTCGCGCCGGTGAACGTCAACATCAGCAACTGCGGCACGATCGTCATCCACAAGGTGACCGAGAACGGCGACGGCACCTTCGGCTACACCACGACCGGTGGCCTCACCCCGCCGGCGTTCAGCCTGTCCAACGGCGGGACCCGCACCTACGGCCCGAACACCGTCCTGCCCGGCCCCTACACCGTGACCGAATCGACTCTCCCGTCCGGCTGGACGCTGAAGAACCTGGCGTGCACCGCCACCGGCAGCGGCACCAGCGCGTCGACCAGCCTGGCCACGGCGACCGCGTCGATCACGATGGCCCCCCAAGGCCTCGTCGACTGCACGTACACCAACCATGCGAACGTAAGCCCCAAGATCACCACGACCTTGTCGGACAGCACGGTGAGCGTCGGTGATACGGTCCACGACTCGGCGACGCTGACCGGGGCCACCGCCGACGCGGGCGGGACGGTGACCTACACGGTCTACTCGAACAACACCTGCACCCAGAACCCGGTCGACGCCGGGACCAAGACGGTGACCAACGGGATCGTGCCTGACTCCAATGGCGTCACGTTCAATTCCGCGGGCACGTTCTTCTGGCAGGCCGTCTACAGCGGCGACGCCAACAACAACGGCGCCACCAGCGACTGCACCAGCGAGAAACTCGTCGTCAAGACCA
>WNFC01018886.1_pt1 | contig 16619 bp, 17 predicted proteins | sample 5400541 | NCBI WGS metagenome assembly WNFC01 (sample SAMN13153342, study PRJNA577476) | soil metagenome | isolation source: 120 cm saprolite under Douglas fir tree site 2 hole 2 replicate 1 | place: USA:California | collected 2015-04-18
CATGCCGACCACGAACAACGGCAGACCGGCCAGCGCCAGGACGGGCAGCACCCTCGCGCCGGCTGCTGTCACGATTCCGGCGGCGGCCGCGTCGGCGGCGCCGCTGCGTCGCATCATTTGACCGAAGAAGGCGCCGGCGAACAGGGCCAGAACCAGGTTCATGAACCCGAAGGCGCCCTCGACCAGGTGCCGGAACGGAATGCCGAAATCGCCGAACAGCGCCGCCGCGACGGCGACCGCGATGAATGTCAGCGGCAAAGGCCAGCGCAGCAGGAGATGCAATCCCAGGAACAGACCAATGGCCAGGGCGAAGATGATCCCGGGATGCAGTCCCAATTCCATGTATTTTCTGTTCTGCCTCGCGTCGGCGCCGCGACGACGTACTGCCCTTGGCGGCGCGACGCGTCAAGGTCAAGCCTTCTATGGGCAGATGATGCGCGGCGCGGACCCGGGTGGCTCGTAGGTCTTGCAGCGCTGTTTCCCCACGTAGATCCAGGACTCGCCATTTCGATTGTTCGGCGAAATCGGCACATTGGCGTACGATGTGGACCCCGGTCGCGGAGCGTCGGCGCGCCCCGGCTCGCGTTGTGGCCGCAGCGGTCGGTCGCGCTCGGGCGGCCGTGCGGCGTGACGGGAGCGCTCCGGGGGCTTGGCGACGCAACTGGTGCCGCGCAGCTCCGTGCCCGCCTCGCACGGCATCGGACACACCCGCTCCTTATGGCTGCGGACCGCATCGAGGGCTTCCGGTGTCGGCTGGTCGACCACGGCAACCGAGCGTGTTCGCACATTGAACGACCGTAGCGCTTCGCGCGAGGTGGTGCCCCAGGTACCGTCAGTTTCGATTCCGCTCGCCGCGCAACCCACCCGTAGCAACTCCTTCTGGAGTTTGCGGCCGACATCCACAGCATCCGGCGACACAACCGGCGCGACGATGGGCGCGGCCGGCTGGGGCACGCCCGTCGGGGCGGCAACCGCGACGTTTGTCGCTGCGCTGGCGGGTCGGGTGACCGGGGACGGGGCTGCCGGCACGGCGGCAGGTCCGGGAGTGAGCGCCGACGTGACCGGCGGCGGCGATGGACGCTGCGGCGGCGCCACGGCGACTTCCGGGCCAGCCTTGCACAGCCGACGCTCGGAAATACGCGCGAGGTCAACAAACCTGCCGTTGGGGAACCGGCGCAGATAGGCGCGGATGGCTTCGCATTCGTTGGCGGCGGCGGCGGATTGCCAGAACGCCACGTCGACAGGATCCACCGGGTCCGTCGGCGCAACGGGCGCTGTCGGGGCGCCGGGGCGCGGCGCAGTCACGACCGCGGGTTCGGCCTTTACGAAATAAAATGCCTTCGACATGTCGCTCAATTGCTGCGGGCGCTGGACATTGTTGGTTTCCTGGCGCACGTCGGCGGTGACCTCCTTGAGCATCACCGAGACCTCAAGGCCGGGCTTTGGCAGGTGCCGCACCAGCGACGCCGTGAACGGACTGTTGCGGCCGCGGCCATCGGCCGCTTCCTGGCCCGGCGCGGAGGAGAAAGCGACCAGAGTGTCGCGGCCCGTCGGCTCGATCCGGGCGAGACCGCGGCCGACGCTGACCGTGCGATTGATGGCCGCGAGGTTGCGCTTGAGATTGTCGGTCAGCGGATTGTTCCGGCAGGCGTCGAGGAAGATCAGGTTCGTGTTGGCTTTGGACTCCATCAGCCGGATGATTGCGTCGAGCTCAATCGTCTCTGACGGCACCAGAAACGTACTTTCAAGCTTTGCCTCGGTCGAAACCAGATAGTTCTTTTCATTGATCTGCAGGCCGTGGCCCGCATAGAAGAACAATCCGACGTCGGCGCCTTCAAGGGCGCGGGCGAAATCGTCGATGGTGCGGGCAAATTTGATCTGGTCGAGATCGTAGCCCAGCGTCACCTCGAACCCGACTCGCCTGAGCGCGTCCGCAATATCCTGCGCGTCGTTACGCGGATTGGGCAGCGCCGGCGTGTGGGCGTATTGCGCATTGCCGACCACCAGCGCGACGCGGCGCTCCGCCACCGCCTGCGTCGCCGCCAGGCAGCCTATGACGCCGAGCACGGCCATCAGACACCGTCGCATTGTATCCTCCGCTAAAATTGCGAATCCGGCAAGCGGGACGGCCGTTACGCTGCCTTAAACTGCGCCCGCGCGACTCGCCCGGATCGCGGTGAATATTAGTATCCTCTAAGCACAAGAAAGTTCACGGCCAGCCGCTTGGCGGCCCGCAATTTTCCGCTTTTTTACCGCATGTCCGCCTTCCGTGCATACCCAAATCTGCACCCGACCGCGGGCCATCATGCGCCGTTGCGGCGCACCGATCCGTAGATCGCCGCGTTGTTGCCGGGCGCGGGCAACGGCACCGGGTCGAACGGCAGGCCCCATTCGACGGCGAGCCGTCGGATGTTGAGCACGTGCAGCAGCGGTACGCCGGCTTGAGCGAGCCGTATCGCCAGACCGGGCGTGCCGGCGGTACAGGATGGCAAGCGCGTCGCGAGGCCGGGCGGTAATTCGTAGGACTCGCGGCAGGAGCCGAGCCCGATCAGCGCGCCGCCCACGTTGATTATTGCGCCTGGCCTCGCTCCGCCAGACACTGCATCGACAATCGACGCGTTGACCCGGCCGAGCAATGCGTCGATCAGGGCCTCGAGCGGACGCGCCTCGATCAGCGGGACGTCGTCGCGAGCTGCTGAAGCTCGCAATGCCGCGGTGCCGGCCGCATCCATGCTGCCGCCAACGGCGCCGTCTCCGCCGAGCACGGCGGCAGCGACGCGCGCGCGGATCACGCCGCTCGCCCGCAGGGCGGCGGCAATGTCGAGCCAATTGAACTCAAGGTCGGTAGCGCCCCACATCGAGGCGCTCAGGGAGGCGATGACGACCGGCCGCAGGCCGAGCGCTTCCGCGGCCGTTATGGCCGCGATATTGCCGCCGACGAACGAGCCGGAGACGATGATCACGACAGGCGTTCCACGGGGCAGGTCGAGGGCCGCGACCACTCTGACCAACGCCGCCGCGAAATCCGGATTGGCGGTGGTGCGCTTCGCGGCGAGGTCGCCCAGGGTCGTGGTGATCGCGGTGAATTCGGACCCGATCATGCCGGTGCGGTTGGGATCGATTTCTCTCCCCCGCATCAGCCCGCGCATCTCCCGTTCCGCCACCAGCACGCGGCTTGCTGCTTCCATGGCGCGGGCGGCATTGAGCATCTCGGCGTAGCGCGGATGGACCGGGTGTCGGGTCGCGAACTCGGCGCCCAGCCACAGGGCAACGCTCAGGACCGCCACTGCGGCGAGCCAGGCGGGAGGAATGCGCGAGCGGGCGCGCCAGCGCGGTGTTGCCCTCGATGCGGCTTTTGCGGTGTCCGTCATGGTGCGACCACGAGAATGAGAATCAGTCGGACCAGCGGCGCTGCGATGGCAAGCATGGCGAGCGTCGGCAAGACTCCCTGGCGGTCGAACTGGTGGGCGAGCAGGCCGGGCACGATCAACCCCAGCCCCACCCATTCGACGTAAAGCGGAGCGGACAGCGAAGCCCATTGGGCGCCGACGCCCAGCGTCAGCCCGGTGAGCACCGCCACGGCGAAGCGGCGGCTGCCATACAGCATCAGCACCATGCTCAGCGCCCGTACGATGCCATAGCTTGCCGCGGCCACCACCAGGAACCCGGCGAGCGCCGTGGGCCGGTCGAGCAGCAGCGCCACATAGCCCGGCACGATGATGCCGCCCGCCGATAGTCCGATCACCTCGGTGAGCGCCAGGCTGATGACGATGCCGATGGTCAGCGCTGCTGTCAGCACGTCAGGTCGTCCCCCCCACCCTACCCTCCCCCGCTCGCGGGGGAGGGTAGGGTGGGGGCCTGCAGTTGCGCAATGAGCCGGGCGCCGATCCCGCGGTAGTTGCCGACGCCCCAGATCACGGCGCCTGCCGATGCCGGGGCGGCGAGCTCCGCCAGCGCCGCCGCGGCGGTGCGGCTGCGCAACCGGCGCACCGCCTGACGTTTGAATCCGGCACGGCGGGCGAGCAGGAGTGCGAGCGGATCTCCGGCCACGAACACGATTGGCGCGGGCTCCCGTACGGCAAGGAACTCAAGGAATCGCCGTGTCCGTAGCGGCCGGTCGCGCCGTGCATTGAGCAGCACCACCGGCCTGCCGCTGCCGTCCACGGCACGCCACAGCAAGGCCAAAGACGCGACGTCGTTGCACGCAAAGGCATTGGCGAAGCGCACAGCCTTGCCGCCGATCGTAAGGTCACGCGCGAAAAAGCCGCCGGGGTCGGTGGTTGCGTTGTCCATCGCCGGGCCGGCGATCGCGGCGGGTACGCCATGCGCCGCGCATACCGCAAGCGCCAGTGCGCGGTCTGCGGCAAGCGCGCCGAGACCGGCAGTGTCCACCACGATGATTTCGGTGCCGCGCATCTGCGCAGATGACCGCAACGCCGGCGTCGCCGCCTCGTCGGCAACGAATAGCTGGCCATTGACCGGCACTGCCCAGCGCACCGCATCGGCGGCGGCGTCGGGATACTCGCCGATGTCCTCAAGATGGTCCGCACGGACGTTGGTGATGACTGCGGTGGTGGCGCGGATCAGATGATGTTCGCTTGCGAACACCATTTCGGGCCGGATCGCCATACACTCGACGACCGCCGCATCGGCGCGAAGCCGCACCGCTTTGGCAAAGAACCGCGTCTGCTCGCGCACCGATGGCGGTCCGCGGCGCGGCCACGCCGTCTCGCTGCCGTCGGTGCGAATGAGCCGCGGCTCGGTGCCGGTGGTCTTGGCCACCACGCGAAGGCCGCCGGCGCGCAGGCCGGCGGCGATCAGGCGCGTGGTGGTGGACTTGCCGCGCGTACCCCCCACGTGGATGCGCACCGGAATGGCCGGCAGGTTCCGACGATGGCGCCACGCCGCGGCGCCGAGCCAAACGATGCAGCACGCGAGCGCCGCAAACGCGATCGCAAAGAGCTTAGCGTCCGGGACGTGCTCCACCGCGAGACCTGACTAGCTTCCCGCGAACAGCTCCTGCAACGGCTGCTTGAGACTGGTCACGTTGTCAATCACGGCCAGGGGAATTTTGTTGTCCGCGGCGATCTTGGCGAACAGCCCGTCGACATCGCTGTCCTCGCGGATGATGAGCCGATGGGCGCGGGGCGCGGCGAGTTCGATGAGCTGGTTCGATAGCGCATCGCGGCGCTCCTCTCCACCCATGTGCAGCACCACGATCGCAATGCCGCGGCTCTTGGCGGCGTCGAGCAGATGACCGGCGCGGGCGAGTTCATCCTTGATGGTGATGCCGGCGTCGCCGAACCCCTTGAGGCTCGCGCCGACCGCGAGGAACAGCGTCTTGACGTCGTCCAGCTGGTCGACTTCGGCGCGGGGATCGTACTTGAACTTGAGGCCGGCACGCCGCACCGCGAGCTGCACCTGGAAGGCGTCGAGGCTCTGGCCCAGCGACGTCACCAGCACCGGCGGGCTGGGCCTGGGTTTGTCCTGGGAAGCCGCGTATCCCGCAAGGACGAAGCTGAGCGCGACGGCGACCGCAGCGGAGAACCGCAGCAGGGGGGCGTAAATCTTCATGACAACCTCTTTGGTTTCCTCTTAACGGAGAGCATTGCCATCGGGCCGGCGCCATGTCCAGGACCCCCGATATCGACCGGGCGCCGACGTTGCTCGATCCAGGTTCCAGAGCTATTTTGCGGAACGAAAGAAATCAAATTACTCACAGGAGGTACACTTGACCCCGCATATCGCTCGACTTGCGCCGGTTGCCTTCGTTTGCATGGTTGCCACCTTGAGTGGGGAGCCCCGGACCGCATGGGCGCAGACCGCCCTTTCCGTCGAGGTCCTATCATCCCGCCCCGAGCTCGTGACCGGCGGCGACGCCTTGGTCCGCATCTTGGCTCCGGAATCGCCGCAAGTGTCTGTCGGCGCCAGCGACGTATCAGCAGCCTTCCGGCCCGATCAAAAGGGGGGGTGGATCGGCCTGATCGAAGGGCTCAAGGACGGCGGCAACCAACTGATCGCCAAAGCCGGCGGCAAGGAGGCGAGCCTCACCCTCGTCAATCATCCGGTGAATGGCACCCTGTTCGCTGGGCCGCAGCAGGAACCGTTCGTCTGCGAGAACGAGTCCCATGGCCTGGCCTCGCCCGACGACGGCTCATGCGCGGCGCCGACGGTAATCAAGTACTTCTATCGCAACAAGAGCGGCGAGTGGAAACCGCTCGACCCCAAGGCGGCGCGGCCGGCCGACGTCGCAACCACCAAGACGAGCGAAGGCAAGGACTTCCCGCTCATCGTGCGGCAGGAGAAGGGCGTCATCAACCGGTCGGCCTATCTGATCAACATCCTGCACGACCCGACCGCCGGTCCGCTGCCGACCGCGACGGCGGGCTCGCCGGCGTCGGGATGGAACGGCAAGCTCATCTACAGCTTCGGCGGCGGCGTCCAGGCCAACTACCACATGGGCCGCGGCCTCGGCGCGATGACCGGCACCGACAGCAGGTTCTACATCGAGGATCTGGGTGGCGGATTTCTCGACTATTTCGTCACGCGCGGCTATGCGGTGGCGGCCGGGTCACTCAACGTGATGGGCGCCAACAACGACGACGTAAAGTCGGCCGAGACGGTGGCCAAAGTCAAAGAGCACTTCATCGAGGAGTTCGGGCCGCCGATGTTCACCATCGGGCATGGCGCCTCCGGCGGCTCGATGCAGCAGCACATGATCGGCAACAACTATCCGGGCCTGCTCGACGGCATCATGCCGGCGCGCAGCTATCCGGACACCATGAGCTTCTTACAGCCGCTCTATGATTGCGAGTTGCTGGAGCACGTCTTCAACACCTCGGGCAACACCTGGTCCACCGACCAGAAGAGTGCGGTAGCTGGCAAGTACTGGGGTTATTGCGTCGGCAACGGCACGCGTTATCCGAATGCCAGGCCCAACAACTGCGATGCGAGCGTCAAGGACGAAGTGGCGAACGACCCGAAGCTCAAGGCCAAGGGCGTGCGCTGCACCTATCAGGACAACCTGGTCAGCACGTTCGGGATCGATCCCAAGACCGGCTTCGCGCGCAACCCGTTCGACAATGTCGGGGTGCAATATGGCCTGCAGGCGCTCAACGAAGGCAAGATCAGCTTCGAGCAGTTTATCGAGGTGAATGCGCGCATCGGCGGGCTCGACATCGATGGCAAGATTATGCCGCAGCGCATGGTCGGCGATCCTGTCGCGTTGCGACGCGCCCATGAGAGCGGCCGCGTCAACTCTGCCGGCGGCGGGTTGGCAATGATCCCGATCGTCGACATCCGCTCTTATGTGGACGGCGCGCCGCCGTCGCCGTTCGACGCCTTGAAGGATGTCGACGTGCATGATGGCTATCACAGCGCTGTCATGCGCGCCCGGCTCATCAAAGCCAACGGCAATGCCGCTAACCACGCGATGATTACAGTCGCTAGTCTCGGCCGCGTCCAGGCCGACACCCGCACGGCAGGGTCGCCGCTCACCCGCATCTCCGGCGAGGCACTCGCTCAGCTCGACAAGTGGCTGACCAACATCGTCAACGACAAATCCGATCAGCCGAGGGCAAAGAAGGTCGCCGCCAACCGGCCGGCCGATTTCGTCGACGCCTGCTATCCCACGGTCGCGGGCCCGCTGGTAGGGGCGATCGAAAAAGTCACCGACCAGGAGCGTTGCAAGAAGCTGTTTGCGTTCGCCGGGGATGCGCGCCTTGCGGCAGGCGCGCCTCCTGCCGACGTTGAACAGGCACGCCTCGCCGGCACCTGGGTGTCGTTTAAGGGCAATGGGGAATTCACCGCATTGGAGCCGCGACCCTGAAGCGGCCCAAATGCAGACCTTGGATCAGACCGCGAGCGGCGGGGGGTGTGCACCTGTGCAGCCGCATCACGTATCAGGAGGGATTTCGATGTTTCGGATGCTGCCATCGCCGAAGGGACGTGGATCGGGCGGACTCGGAGCCGCCGCCATGATAGCGCTGTCGGTCATGGTTGCGGCTGCCGTGAAGGTGCACAGCGAAGACCGCGTTCCGGGCTTGACCGGGATCGATCGGTCCGACGATGTCATTGCGGCTCGCCAATTGCTTATGGATGGCGTGGAATCCGAGATGATGGAGATCGAGCTTGGGTTGGAAGGCAGCGCCCCGCAATTTGACGACCTGAAAGCGCGCGCCGACCGCATCAGCACGCTGCTCACCGCCTTCCCGCATCTCTTCCCGCCGCAGACGAAGCCCGGCGTCGCGGCTGACGGCTCGCCGGTCAACACCACGGCGACGCTTGTGGTATGGCAGGATTTCGATGCCTTCTACGGCATCGCAAAGGACGCGGCGATGGCCGCTTATGATGCCAGTCAGGCCGGCGCTGCAGACCAGTTCAGGGAGCAGGTGAAGAAGCTGCGCGTCGCCTGCGATGGCTGTCATGCGCAATACATGCATGTCGAAGGGCCGTCGCCGCCGTAAGATTGGTTGTAATGGAGGAAACGTCGTGGTGGTGTAGCCCGGATTGAACCACCGGGTCCGGCCCTCGGCCGGCCCGATGATAAACTCCGTGAAATCCGGGACCGCGCTCGACACGGGGCGATGCAGTTCCCGGGTTTCGCTAGCGCTCAACCCGGGCTACGCGTCCAAGAACGTCATGGGAGGAAAACGTCGTGAAAGCGGTAACGAGGGCTGTTCTGCTCGCCACGGTAGCGGTCGCGTCGGCGGGATTAAGTCGTCCCGCTTTTGCCCAGTACACGCCTGCAAACACGGGTTGGTGGGGCACGGAAATTCCTGCCAAGGACATTGATCCAGCGATCCGGGCCGCAGCCGATGCGCTTGGCCTCATTCGCGACACGCGCCTAGTCATCGGCCAAGTCAACCTGCTGGAATATGTCGGCAGCGGGACTATGGTCGATGTCGAATCGGCGACGCCGGGCCGGCAGATCGAGGTCAGCAAGTTCAGCTACGCGGTGGCGTTGCAAATTCCTGCGAGCCGCCTCGATTTCGAAACCGCAAGCGGCCGAACGGTGCGGGTCGTCAAGAAGGACCGGGCCTGGAATGAGGAGACGCCCGGCGTCAATCCCTCGCCCTCCAGCAATGCCTCCTACCGCGCCCAGGCGCTGTGGCTGATGCCGCACGCCGCCATTCACGCCGCCGCATTTGCGTCGGCCAAGAAATGCCTGGACGGCAAGGCATGCGAGGCGCCGCTGCAAATCACCAAGGAGGATGGCAAGACCATCCTGACGACATCGATGAACGGGCAGTCGTACAAGACGACGTTGGGCGGCGACAACCGGCCCGAACGGGTCGAAGCCACGATCGCTATGCCGGGCGGCGGGTCCAAGAAGGTGGTCTCGATTTATTCGGGCTATCGCAATGGCCAGAGTTTGGGCCAGACCGCGCTCGACAAATTCCACACTGGAACTTATTGGCCCGGGCGGATAATCCAGGAAATCGACGGCGCCAAGGTGCTCGACATCACCTTAACGGAAGGCTGGTCGAATCCGTATCAGATCTTTCCCGAGCCGGAGCTGCTCGCGAAAGCGAAGTGACAGAGCCGTTCGATGAGGTCGAACTATCCCTTCAACGTCTTGCCCGCGCTTGTCCCGGGCATCCACGTCTTTCTTGCCGGCTTTCAACTGAAGAGACGTGGATGGCCGGGACAAGCCCGACCATGACTCCGAAGAACTGGCTCAACATGAGCGAAATTGCTGCATTCTCAGTTGAGCGGAAAATAAATGGAGGATTCATGCGCAAATCTACGCTTCTTGTCGGATTGTTCGGTGTTGGACTGGTTGTCGCGACGACGACGCAGGCCCATCATGCGGTGCAAGCCCAGTTCGATGTCAACCAGCAGGAAAGTTTCGTCGGCGTTCTGACGAAAGTCGATTGGATCAACCCCCACGCCTGGTTCCATTTCGATGTGAAGAAAGCGGATGGGACGGTCGAGCAATGGGCGACGGAAACCATCGGCCCGAACGGACTGCGGCGGCTGGGCTTGAGCGACCGGCGCTTGTTCGTGATCGGCGAGACCTACAAGGTCGACTATAATCCGGACCGCTCGGGCGCCCACTATGGATTCACAAATGCATTCACGTTTCCGGACGGCAAATACGTGAAGGTCGGTTTCATCGACGAAAACGGCATTGCAAAGTAACGTCTGGACGGACCGAATCAGTCGACGTGTGACAACACCTTAAGGACTTCCGCAATGACGCACTCTCTTTCTGCACTTGGCGCCGCGGCTTTGGTGGCGTCCGCATGCGCGATGCTTCCGGGTTCGCTCTCCGCTCAAACCCGGCCCGACTTTAACGGCATTTGGGGCGGCGGCGTCGCCCAGCTGACGCCGACCACCTGCAAGACCGCCATCGACGCCTTTCCACCGCGCAACGGCGATGAGCGGTTCAAGGCTAACGGCGCGACCGGCACGCAGCAATACATCACGTTCGAGCAGGATTGCGCCATCGCCCATCGCGGCTTGACCAACAAGCCGCAATACAAGCCCCAGTATTGGGAAAGGGTGCGCCTGAGCGATTATCACGCCAATGCCGGCGGCAAGTGGATCGACTACGCCGATCCCGAATGGAAGAACCTTCCGCGCGGGCTCCCGCGCATCGGTCCGCCGAACAAGATCGTGCAGACCGCCGACGAGGTGATTTTCCTCTACGAGTACCAGAACACGTTTCGCGCAATTCCGACCGACTGCCGCGAACACGACCCGGTGCTGAAATACGACCAGACATTCTATGGCCTGGCGGTGGGGTGCTGGGAAGGCGACACGCTCGTGGTGACCTCGATGGGATTTACCGACGTCACCTGGCTTGACTGGCCCGGCTATTTCCACAGCGCCGAGATGAAGGTGATCGAGCGGCTGCGGCGCGAGGGCGACACCTTGATTTATTCGGCGACGGTCGATGATCCGGTCATGTTCCTGGAACCGTGGGTCATGTCCACACGAAGGCTCAACCTCAACAAGACGCCAGGCCTGCAGTTGATGCAGGATATTCCGTATCAGGACCATTCGCTTGGCAAGCTCGTCGACCCCGAAAACCGCGGCTGAAGCGCGCGTGCCAATGCTTCGAGTCATCTCTATCGTCATGCCCGCGCTTGTCGCGGGCATCCACGTCTTCCTTGCCGCGGCTCAGCCAGCAAGACGTGGATGGCCGGGACAAGCCCGGCCACGACTCAAAGTGAAAGCCTGATCGCATGGAATTCCTGGCTTGGCTTGAGCAGACGGACGCGTCCGTCTGGTTACGGGAATCGGATTGGGGGCATCCCATCATTCTGTGCTTTCATGCCGTCGGCATGGGGATGGTGGTCGGCATTTCCCTCATGTACAGCGCCCGCATACTGGGATATGCGAGGGACTTCGCCGTTTCGGCATTCGACGGGCTGTTCGGCTTGGCGTGGTTCGGATTTGCCATGAACGCCGTTTCCGGCGTCCTTCTGTTCTTCGGCGAGCCGCGACGGCTGATGGACACGCCGGCATTCTGGATCAAGATGATCCTGATCGTGTTTGCCGGCCTTGCGCTTTGGGCGCTCGGCAAGGCGCTGCGCGGAGATTCTCAAGACGCAATTGGTCTCGCAACGCCGCGTGGCCCAATGGTTGGCGAAGCCATCGCGTCGCCCAACGCCAGGATTGCGGCGATTTTTTCCGTGGCGTTCTGGCTGGGCGCAATCGTGTCGGGCCGGCTCATCGGCTACACGATGCCCCCGCCGCCGCTGTGAGGCGGCGCGATATAGGCATGACATGACCGAGGGCGAGGTTCTTCACTGGATCAAGGAGTTGCCGCTCGGCGCCGCAGTGCGCGAGAGCCGCTGGATGTTCGCCATGGGGGAGACGCTTCACTTCATCGGCCTGTGCCTCATGGCGGGCGGGCTGTTGATCGTCGATCTCAGATTGCTGGGTTTCATCCCGACCGTCCCGATGCGGACGGCGCTCGCCTTTCTACCGTTCGTGATCGTCGGCTTCCTCATCAATCTCGCAACTGGAATCGAGTTCTTCGTGACCGACCCGTTCATGTACTGGCCCAATCCGGCATTCAAGCTGAAGCTCACTTTGATCGTGCTCGCCGGGCTCAACGCCCTCGTCTTCACTGTCGTGGACCATCGCCACAAGCTTGTCCTTGCTGACGGCAAGACTACGGGCGCTTACGTCAAGCTGGCCGCAGGGCTTTCGCTGAGCCTATGGCTCTGCGTGCTGCTGCTAGGCCGCCTGCTCCCGGCGTTTGAAGGATCGACGAGCTTTTTCTGAGGTCGTTGGTGACGATAGGGTGGGCAAAAGGCGCCCGGCACGGCCGTGGTTGTGATCGAGATCCTCTCGCGCCGTGCCCACCGCGGCACCGATGGTGGGCACGGCGCGAGAGTCTTTCGCTAATGACCTCGGCCGTGCACTGCGCCTTTGCCCACCCTACACCCGCCCCTCACAGCCCGTATCGCCGCGTGCGGCCCTGGAATGAACGAATCGCCCGCAGGAAATCGATCTTGCGGAACGCCGGCCAGTTCACTTCGGAGAAATAGAATTCCGAGGTGGTGCTCTGCCACAGCAGAAACCCCGACAGCCGAATCTCGCCGCTGGTGCGGATGATGAGGTCGGGATCGGGCAAATCCGGCGAATAGATATGACGCCTGAGTGCGTCCGGCGTCACCAGGTCGATGACATCCTCGAGCTTTTTGCCCTTCTTCAACTGCTCTCGCAGAAACGACTGCACCGCGTCGGTGATCTCCTGGCGCCCGTCATAGGCGGCCGCGATGGTGAGATGCAGGCCGTCATAGTCCTTTGTCGCGGCTTCGGCGGCGCGCACGGCGGCAAGCGTCGCGGCCGGCAACAGATCGAGGCAGCCGATCGCCCGGACGCGAACGCGCTGGCGATGTATTTGCGGCGCCTTGGCGAGTTCGAGCAATTTGGTTTCGATCGCAGCCAGGATACCGGATACTTCCTGCGGGTTGCGCGCAAGATTGTCGGTCGAAAGCACCCACAGCGTGACGGCCGGAATTTTGAGCTCGACGCACCAGGTGAGCAGATCGTCGAGCTTGTCGGCGCCCACCGCGTAGATTTCTTCCGGGTCTGTCAGTTGGCGTTGGCGGCCATGGCGCCGATTGCCGTCCAAAATGACGCCGACATGTCGCGGCACCGCCTGCGACCGGACCTCCCGCGCAAGCCGACGTTCGTAGATTCGATAGAGCGCCGCCAGCACGTGCGACCGCGCTTCCTGCTCCTCAGCCATTTGACGTCGAACTGTTCTGCCGGGTGCTCCCGCACATCTTACTGTTTATTATTGTCTTTGCATTGAACCTGCATAGCTGCCCGGCAAATGCCGGCCGAGCCGGCCGTCAGGATGCCCTCCAGGTAAAAATCGACGACATCGCGTAGTTCCATACCGCTCCGACAACCACCCCCAGAAAGCCGGCAACCCACCATGTCTGATGGGTGCTGAACAGGTATGACGCCATGCCGACGTTCGCGGTCGCGCCGATAGCGCAAATGCCGTAGAATGTGAAGAGCCCTCGCAATATGCGCCAACCGCGCAATCTTTGGTCCCGGTAGGTCAGGAAGTTGTTCAGGAAAAAATTCGACGTCATTGCCGCCCACGTCGCCAATGACTGCGCCACGCCAAATCTCGCCGCCGCGAAGTGCAATCCTCCCCACAATATCGACATATGAACCGCCAATCCGGCGGCGCCGATCACTGCGAAAAGAGTGAAACGGACCGGAACGATGTGGCCGAACAGCTTATCGGCCAACAGCGCAAAGTATTCCCACACGACCAGCGTATCGAGCTTGCTTTCGCCGTGCCGCCGGGTGCGGAATTCGAACGGCAGCTCGCACACCCGCAAGGGACGGGAAGACGATGCCAACAGATCGAGCAGGATCTTAAATCCCTGCCCGGACATGCGACGCACCGCACTCTCGAATACGTCGCGGCGGCACATGAAAAAGCCGCTCAGCGGATCGGAGATATCCTGCTTGCAGATCAGGCGGGCGAGCTTTGTACCCAGCCGGCTGATCGATGCCCTGTCGCCGGTCCAATCGCCCAAGCCGCCGCCTGCCGCATAGCGGCTACCGATGACGAGATCGACATTTTCCTTCCGGAGAATGTCGAGCATGCGCGCCAGCAGCGCTTCGTCGTGCTGAAGGTCGGCGTCCATCACGGCGATATAGGGTGCGGAGCACGCCAGCACGCCCTCGATGCAGGCCGTGGACAATCCGCGCCGCCCGATCCGCTGGATGCATCGGACCCGCGGATCGACAAGCGCCAGTGCCCGGATGCGTCTCGCAGTGTCGTCAGTTGAATCGTCGTCCACGAACATGACCTCCCAGTCCACGTTCGGGAGCGCCGCGTCTAGCAATGCGATGAGCGGCTTGATGTTGTCGCGCTCGTTGAGGGTCGGCACCACGATCGTCAAAATCGGGGGGGTGTTCGCAACCTTTGGCGGCTGCACCTGCGCTGCCGAAAGCTGTTCCAAATGTTCCGCTCCCGTACCGTGACGATGGACTGAAACTCGATAATGACACCCGCTATACTGTCATCGCCCGGCTTGTGGATTGGATCAACAAGAACATGCTTCACCTGTGCCGGTCCGCCCGGTCGAGAAACTCGCCCACATAGCGCCGAACCGCGGTCGCGAGCGGGGTGAATCCCGCATTGTAGCCGGCGCGGCGCAGGTTCTCGACCGAGGCTTGCGTGAAATACTGATAACTGTCGCGGATCGAGGCTGGCATATCGACGTATTCGATTTTGGGCGGCCGGCCCAAAGCCTCGAACATGGCCTCGATCATCTCGCGAAAGCTCTGCGCTTTGCCGGTCCCCACATTGAACAGCCCGTTGACCGACGGCGTGCCGATGAGCCAGCGCACCACCGCGGTCACATCCTCAACATAAATGAAATCGCGCCGCTGGTCGCCATCCGCGATGCCGGGGCGATGGGACTTGAACAACCGCACCGGCACGCCGGCCTTGGCCTGGTCGAACACCTTGCAGAGCACGCTCATCATCTCGCCCTTGTGGTATTCGTTCGGGCCATAGACGTTGAAAAACTTGAGCCCCACCCATTGCGGCGGCAGCGGTTGCTTCGTGGCGGCGCGATCCAGGACCGCAAGATCGAACAGATGTTTGCTCCAGCCGTAAAGGTTCATCGGCCGCAGCCGCCTTAGTGCCGGGAGCGTGGCGTCATCGACAAAGCCCTCATCGCCGTTCCCGTAAGTTGCGGCGGAGGACGCGTAACGTCCGTCGCGGTTGTCGACGAAATGGCGCCGAGATGAATCACGGCATCGAGCTTGCGTCCTTTTAGCCAATCGGACAGGTCGGACGGGGGGATGAGGTCGGCGAGCTGGCGCTTGCCCAGATTGCGCCACTTGCCGTCCGATCCGAGCATATCGTTAACGACGACATCCGTGTGCCCGGCCTCGTTCAGATCGGCGACCACGTTCGACCCGATGAATCCCGCTCCGCCGGTCACAAGCAACATAAGTGCCCGCTCTCTCCAGCCGCCATACTTCCGCCTGTCCCGATTCCCGTGGCGATGTCGCGCACCACGTCTGAGCCGCGCTAGCGTGATAGTCAAGCCGCGCTTGGGCCACACTGCCAAGCCTTTAATGATGAGAATGTCTAATATATTCAGCTGTTTAACTGTGATTGACGTAAGAGGGGCAAAACTCGTGGCGGTTTCTACTTGGTCATGGCCGTCTTATCCCGGCGATCTCGATAATCGGCGCGCTGTGCCTACGTTATATGACTTTATTCCTATTGGCATTTATTGTTGGCGTAAGTCCGGTAAACTTGACAAGAACGCAAGTTTGACTTGACAAGCGGTGGGCTGAAGCAACGCGGGCTTACAGGGGCACTCATGTCCTCATTCGAGACCGTTCTCGATCAGTTCGGCCGCAAGCGCGTGCTCGTGGTCGGCGACATCATGCTCGACCGGTTCGTCTATGGGCATGTGACGCGCATATCGCCCGAGGCGCCGGCGCCGGTGATCGAAACGGCCGGACCCCTCGACGTCGTCGGCGGTTCCGGCAATGTCGTCCGCAACATCGTCAGCCTCGGGGCCGCCTGCGAGATCGTTGCCGTGGTCGGCCGCGACGAGGCGGCGCAATCGGTCAGCTCCCATCTCAAAGCGATGAAAGTGTCCACCGACGGATTGATCGAAGTTGAGGGGCGCGTCACCACGGTCAAAACGCGGTTCGTTGCCTACCTGCATAATACGCATCTGCTGCGGGCCGACACCGAGGAAACAACGCCGGTCGCCCAAAAGGTCGAGGACGCGATCATCGCGGCCGTGCAAAGCCGGGTCAGCGCCGTCGACGTGGTGATCCTCTCCGACTATGCGAAGGGCGTGCTGACCCCAAGGGTCGTCGCCGCAGCCATCGCGGCGGCGGAGTGGGCTCGCAAGCCCATCGTCGTCGATCCGAAGGGGCTCGATTATGGGCGCTATCGGGGCGCGACAGCGTTGACTCCGAATGTCGGCGAACTTGCCCAGGCGTTGCGACACCCCGTCAAGAACGACGAGGCAGCCGTGACGGCGGCCGCGAGGGCTCTGGCCGATGAGATCGAATGCGAAGGCGTGCTCGTCACCCGGGGCGAACGGGGCGTGCTCATCGTTTCACGCGACGGCGAGGCGGCATCATTCGAT
>WNFC01003673.1_pt1 | contig 16617 bp, 12 predicted proteins | sample 5400541 | NCBI WGS metagenome assembly WNFC01 (sample SAMN13153342, study PRJNA577476) | soil metagenome | isolation source: 120 cm saprolite under Douglas fir tree site 2 hole 2 replicate 1 | place: USA:California | collected 2015-04-18
ACCGAAAGCCGCAAGTACTCAATTCGGCGCCCGAACGTGTCTACGAGAAGGGGGGCATGCGATCTCATAAATGATGTTGCCGCCATGTTTTATCGACATGCAAAGCGCACGACCAACGATTCATCGATAATCGAACCCGAAAGCCCGGTCGGTGAAGTACCGGTACAAATCAAAGGTCTGAGTCCGGCCGGACTCCAAAGCCAAGCCGGCACCACGAGATTCGCGGTAACCGGTACTCAATTCGATTGAGTCGTTGGATTTAACTGCAAAAAGGCCGCTCTTGGTGACCGTAAGTCCCAAGCGTAGATTTCCCTAACCTGACGGTAGAAGGAATATGTCGATGCCGACCAGCACTTCAACGACGAAGGCAAATACGAGGGAGTTTTTTGGTGGTTGTCCCCACGACTGTCCCGACACCTGCGCAATGCTCTATACCGTGGAAGGCGACAAGTTAATCAACGTTCGCGGAAACCCCAAGCATCCAATCACGCGTGGCGGGCTATGCGTGAAACTCAACGATTACTCGGATCGTCATTACAACGCAGATCGCGTGCTATACCCGCTGAAGCGTAACGGACCAAAGGGCAGCCGAGCCTTCGTGCGGATCAGTTGGGATCAGGCACTCTCGGAAATCAAACAGCGCTGGACGAAAATTATTGCCGACGATGGCGCAGAATCCATTATGCCCGTCAGCTATCTCGGTAATGAAGGTCTCGTGCAAGGTCTGACGGTCGGCGATGCCTTCTTCAACAAACTCGGCGCTACGGTTTGCGAGAAGACCTATTGCGCTTCAGGCTCTTCCACGGCTTGGCTCCTCACCGTCGGACCCACCAATGCGCTGGACCCGGAGAGCTTCGCCTACTCGAAATATATCATTATCTGGGGCTGCAACTCGCTCAGCACCAATCTGCATCACTGGCCCTTCGTCACGGAGGCGCGCCAAAAGGGTGCAAAAGTCGTTGTCATCGACCCGTACAGGTCGCGTACCGCCAAGCAGGCAGACTGGCACATCGCCCCCAAGCCGGGAACCGACGGCGCTCTTGCGATGGCCATGATCCAGACGTTGATCGCAGAAGACCTCGTCGATCGCGACTATGTCGACAAGTATGTGTTGGGGTTCCCGGAACTCAAGGAGCACGCGGCCGCCTGCACAGCTGAATGGGCCGAGAAGATCACCGGCGTCCGTGCCGACGACATTCGAAAACTGGCTCGTGAATACGGTCGGTCGCGAAACGCTTCAATTCGCATCGGCGTGGCGCTCGAGCGTACTGCAGGCGGAACCCAAGCTATCCGCGCCGTCATTGCGCTTCCTGCCTTGACCGGCGCCTGGAAAGACGTGGCTGGCGGCATCTATCAGGCACCCCTGTGGGAGTTCCCCGTGAACTTCGGCGCGATCTGCCGACCGGATTGGATCAAGCCAGGCACGCGCGTGGTAAATCTTCTCAAACTGGGAGAGGCGCTGCTGGGCGAGACGAAGCTTGATCCGCCGATCAAATCGATAATGGTCTACAATACAAATCCAGTGACCCAGGCAATGGATGTCGACAAGATCGTCAGGGGGCTTCAGCGCGAAGATCTTTTCACTGTGGTCGCGGATCATTTCATCAGCGATACCGCGGCTTACGCCGATATCATCCTACCGGCAACGATGGCGGCCGAACACGATGACATGATGTTCTCCTGGGGGCATTTCTACCTTACGCTCAATCAAAAAGCGATCGAACCGCCCGGTGAAGCTTGCTCGAACGCGGAGATTTTCCGCAGGCTTGCGAAAACGATGGGCCTCACCGATCCTGAGTTCATCAAATCGGACATGGAGTTGGTTGAAAGTACGATAGACTGGACCGCGCCGCAGGTGCAGGGCATCGATATGAATCTGCTTCGGGCTCAAGGCTATGCGAAGCTGAACCTGGGCGCGGCGGGCACGCGGGCGCCTCACGCAGAGGGGAACTTCAAGACGCCGTCCGGCAAGTGTGAAATCCTGCTCAACAACGCGACAAATTTCGTGGCGCCGCCATTTCGTCAATTGTACAACGAGATGCAAAGTGGCGAGCCTATCGAACCGCTTCCGGGTTACACGAGGCCATACGAGAGTGCAGCTGACGAGCCCGAGCTTGCCAAGCTCTATCCTCTGAGCATCATAGCTCCGAAAAGCCACGCGTTCCTGAACACGAACTATGCCAACGAGCCCAAGAAGCGGCGATTGCAGGGCAATCAGTTTGTTCTCCTTAGCCCGCAAGACGCAGCTGAGCGTATGATCGAGCACGGCGACAAGGTGAAAGTGTACAATCGGACCGGAGGCTTCCAAGGCGTCGCCCACGTGACCGACGATGTTCAGGCCGGGCTGGTTGTTGCTACCGTCGGATATTGGCGGACTCATAACGAGGAGGGCACCGTCAATAGCGTGTCCGCAGCTCGGTTCGGTGGAATGGGAAACTGTCCCACCTTCTCGGATAATCTCGTTCAGGTGGAACGGGTTGTAGGCAAGAATGCTGCACGCAGCATGCATGAGCCAAAGCCGGTAGCGTTGGTGACAGCTTAGGTACTTGAAATTATGAGCTTGCGGGCCTGCAGGTGGGCGCAGGTCCGCAGGTGTAATGATATCGGAAGGCGGCCGCGCAAGCAGTCCTGATCAACTCCCGTCGCCGGGTGGGCCGTTAAACCCGAGGGTATGGCACCATCAGATACAAGCTGAGCGGCACTCTGGACGTCCTGTTGGCCCACTATGGTGCAGCTAAAGAGTAGAGCTGCCGATGTCTTCAAGCCAACATGGAATAGAAACGCAATGGATCTCACGGGAAGCTATACGATTCCGGCGAAGCAAAGCGCCGTGTGGGCCGCACTTAATGATCCAAACGTTCTCAGAGAGTGTATTCCGGGCTGTGAAACTCTCTCGATGCTTTCCGAGACTGAGTTCGCTGCGACCATTGTCGCCAAGATAGGTCCATTGAAAGCGCGCTTCACCGGAAAAGTCGAATTGAGCGAGATCGATCCCGATAACGGCTATCGCATTCAGGGCGAAGGTTCGGGGGGTGTCGCGGGCTTTGCCAAGGGTGGCGCTCGTGTCCATCTCCAGGGAGCAGGGGATGGCACCGTGCTAACGTATGAAATAGAGGCCCAGATAGGCGGCAAGCTCGCGCAGCTTGGGTCTCGTCTGATCTCAGGTGTCGTGAACGGCATGGCCGAGAAATTCTTCACCACGCTGGTATCCAAAATAAGCCTGGTCCCATCGGAAGATCGTAGCGTCAACGCGTGATCGAACCGATATCTGCGCTGAGCGCGTCGCCGGACACGCCCAATGCGCGAGCTGCTATCTTCCAGTCGCCAGCTTGTCTTGCGTTTTTGTCTCAAAATCACTGGCATCGTGCCGCTCATGCAGTTGACTTGAGGCTTCGCCATTGACGCGGTTGACCATTCGTCCGCGTCGGACGGCCGACCGCTCGGCGATCGCGTCTACCCAGCGCGCAACGTTCTTGTACTCTTGTACCTGAAGGAACTCAGCCGCATCATAGAGCCAGCCCCTTGTCAGACCAGCGTACCAGGGCCAGGCGGCGATATCGGCGATCGTGTAGTCGCTGCCAGCGATAAATTTGTTCGTTTCGAGGCGCCGGTCGAGCACGTCGAGTTGGCGTTTCGTCTCCATGGCGAACCGATCTATGGCGTATTCGATCTTGGTCGGCGCGTACGCATAAAAGTGGCCGAAGCCTCCACCCGCATATGGCGCGCTTCCGGCCTGCCAGAACAGCCACGACAGGCATTCGGCGCGTGCACCGTGTCCGGTCGGCAGGAAGGCGCCGAACTTCTCGGCTAGGTATATCAGGATGGCACCGGACTCGAAGACCCGGATCGGTATCGGTCCGCTTTGATCAACCAGGGCCGGGATCTTGGAGTTGGGGTTCAGCTCAACAAAGCCGCTCCCGAACTGATCGCCGCGGTCGATTCTGATCAGCCAGGCGTCGTATTCTGCGCCAGTGTGGCCGAGCGCCAATAGCTCCTCAAGCATCACGGCCACCTTCACGCCGTTCGGCGTTCCCTGGGAGTAGAGTTGGAGGGGATGGCGACCGACGGGGAGTTCCTTCTCGTGCGTCGGGCCGGCGATCGGTCGGTTGACGTTCGCGAAACGTCCGCCGTTCGGCTTGTCCCAACTCCAAACTTTCGGCGGCGCATAATCGAACGAGGTGGTCATTTTTGGAACTCCAGGTGTTGGGCGGTAGCATACGAGTTCAGGCACGATTGGCTTAAGCCGGATGGCGAATAGCCGGTTCCTCTCATGCTCTGCCAACCGTCAGCGCGAGGCGAAATCGCATCCAGTATCTCAGTTTATGTCTCGTTCGCGCGAACGTGAACATTCATTGTTCGGCGAACACTGTTCCGCTGTGCGATTGAATGAGGATCAGTGTTGTATGATTGGAAGGGGGCGGATCAACGCGCAATGGCGGGGTTTAATTCTGGTCGCGTCTCCAACCTTCGACGTTCCCTGGATAGATCGGTTCGTCTCAGATCGCTGACACCCAGGGGTTGCAGTTCGCAAAGCAGTCTTGTCCTTAAGGGCGGCACCCTCTGGTCTGCCCGCAATCTGTTGTTGAGATAGGTGCAATCTAAACTATTCGTTTTTCGGATTGATATTGTGCCCTTACGAGATTGAATTGGCCTCTTTGCATAAAAGCGGGCTGGATCGACGTAAGAACAGCGCCTCGATTCCGTCGGTAGTTCGACCATTTCCCCATTTGAATAAGCAGGGGTTCACTATGCGCATAGCGATGATCGGTGCAGGAGGTTTCGGAGGCTACTTTGGTGCGCGCCTTGCGCAAGGCGGTGCAGATGTTTGCTTCCTCGCCCGGGGCTCTCACCTGGCGGCCATCCGCGCGAACGGACTGGTCGTCGAGGGCGGTCCCGAGAAGGTCTGCGTCAACCCTGTGAGAGCCTCAGACAATCCCGCTGATCTCGGTGTGGCGGACTTCGTATTGCTGGCTGTCAAGCTGTGGGACACGGAGACGGTCCTCGAGCAGATCAAGCCGATGGTCGGACCGGACACGACTCTGATTTCGTTCCAAAATGGTGTGCTCAAGGACAACGCGTTACGAAACGCCTATGACCCGGCCCAGATCATGGGCGGGGTCGGCTACGTCGCGACCACGATCGATCGACCTGGCGTCATCCGGCAGACGGGACCGATGCAACGCCTGATCTTCGGCGAGTTCGATGGCCGCCGGTCGACGCGCGCTGAAGCGCTTTTGCAAGCCTGCCAGAATGGAGGCATCAACGCCGAACTCTCCACAGACATTGTTCGGGAGATCTGGGAGAAATACGTGTTTCTTGTCGGCTTGTCCGGCACCACTACCGCCATGCGAAGTGCGATCGGCCCGATACGGGAGAATCGGCAGACGCGGGCGTTCCTGCTTGACGTCATGCGGGAGGTCGTCGCGGTTGCAAACGCCCATGGCGCGAAGCTCCAGGCGGATTATGCCGAGCGGCGCCTCGCGCTCGCGGACGACGTGGCGCCCGACATGACGTCATCGATGCATCACGACTTGCAACGCAGCAGACCCTTGGAGATCCGGTGGTTATCCGGCGGAATAGTCCAACTCGGCAGTGCCGTGGGAATAGCGACGCCGCTTAACCGCGCCATCGCCGATGTCCTTGCACTATACGAAGCCGGTGCACCTGCCGCGTTGGAGACGAGGGCATTGGAGAGTGCCGGTGCCTCCTGACCAGGGAACTACTGGCCGAGATCTGAAGATCGCGATGATCCAAGTCATCGTTGTCAGCATTCCGTTCGCAGGGGGCGGCAAGTCGGCCGCATCGGCCTGGGGAAAGAAGAACGCCAGTAGCGCCGACTCCTTGCTGGTCAAGGTAACGACCGAAGGCGGGATTGTCGGATGGGGCGAGGCGTTCGGCTTCACCGCAATTCCCGCTGTCAAAGCTGCGATAGAAGAGGTTATCGCTCCCTTGTGTATCGGCCGTTGCGCGCTGAACATCGGATCGTTGATGCTCGACGTTCAGAAACGTCTTCACATATTCGGGCGCAGCGGCGCCATTATGTTCGGGATTTCCGCGATCGATATCGCGTTATGGGATATCCTGGGAAAGGCAACCGGCCAGCCCGTACACCGACTATTGGGTGGTGCTGCAGTGTCCGAGCTGGCTTGTTATGCAAGTCTCGTTCGCTACACTGAGCCGCGGCTTCTCGTCGAGAACGTCAATCGAGCTCTGGCCGATGGCTTCTCCCATGTGAAACTCCATGAAATCACAGTGGATGCGGTTCGTGAGGCGCGAAAAGCTGCAGGCGACAACGTCGAGATCACGCTGGACGTCAACTGTCCTTGGACCGTGCGCCAAGCCCTCGATATGAGCGTTAAGCTGCGTCCGTTTAATCTGCGCTGGCTGGAAGAACCCATTTGGCCTCCAGAGAGCTTTGACGGGTTGGCTAGATTGCGTCGCGAGGGTGGAATACCCATTGCGGCGGGGGAAAATGCTTCGACGCTGGTGGAATTCCAGCAGATGCTTTCTGTTGGTGCGGTCGACTTCGTCCAACCCAGTCCAGCCAAAATGGGTGGTATCTCGGAACTTCAGAAGGTGTTCTCGCTTGCCGCGGCAAGTGCGGCCGTGGTGATGGTCCACTCGTTCTATGACGGCCCCGGCTTGCTCGCGAGTGTACACGCAAGCGCCGCACTAGGCTCGGAAGACTCCCTGGTGGAGTGGCGGTACTTTGATCTTGAGGCTCAGCTATACGGCGACGCCGTGCTGCCGAAGAACGGAATGATCGCTGTCCCCCAAGGACCCGGTTTGGGATTCGACCCAGATGCAGACGTAGTTCGGAGCTTTCAAGTCCGAAGTTGAGCCGCTTGAAAGAGAAATTGTTAATTGAACGCGCGTAAACGCCAGGGGAGATCAGTTATGCAGGATAATCACCCGTTGACGGTCGGCGTCGATCACGTCGGACTTGCAGTGAAAGACCTCACGCTCGCACGGAGCTTCTTTTGCGACTGCCTTGGCTGGAGGGTTGTTGGTGAGAACCAGAGTTATCCGGCGTCGTTCGTGTCGGACGGAAACGGCATCGTGACGCTCTGGCAGGTCGAGGATCCGGAGAAATGCGTGCCGTTCGACCGCCGTCGCAACATCGGTTTGCATCATCTTGCATTGAAGGTTGCGGATCGTAGTGCACTTGACGCATTGCACGCACGTGTCGCGGCATGGCCCGGTACTGTGATCGAGTTTGCGCCGGAACGATCGGGCAAGGGCCCCAAGGTGCACTTTATGGTGCGGGAGCCTGGCGGCACCCGGATCGAGTTCGCCTGCGTTTCTCCCGCCGCCGGATAACGGGAGCCCTGGTTCTCTGGCGCTGGTAATGGCGATCAGTGCAGAGGCCTCTCACGGGTGTTCGCACGGCCGGGAATCATCCAACGCGCTGGTACCATCCGTTTTATTTTGACCGGTGCTATGACCCGCTTTTGTCGCTTGCTTAAGTAGCAACAATTACAATGGCTGAGATCCTGCAGCCGGCGGCAAGTCAGTGTGATCCCTCACCTTGGCTCGTTCATTGTTTCAACGGCAAAGCGGCGACAGCTTCGGTCGCCTTGACGAGACCGGCGGATCCTGGTGGGCGCCACCGTTGATTTGGACAAAGTCTCTGGAAAAGAGAAACCGGGAGTTTGGATATGCTGACAGTCGAACTGAAGATCAATGGTAACGCTGTCTCGGCCGACGTCGAGGACCGCACCCTCCTGGTCCATCTGCTTCGCGAAAACCTCAACCTGACCGGCACCCATGTCGGCTGCGATACCAGCCAATGCGGCGCCTGTGTCGTCCATATCGACGGCCGGGCGGTAAAATCCTGCACCGTGCTGGCCGGCCAGGCAGCCGGATCCAGCGTCACCACCATCGAGGGCATCTCCAAGGGTGACGAACTGCACCCGATGCAGGCGGCGTTCCGCGACAATCACGGCCTGCAGTGCGGCTATTGCACCCCCGGCATGATCATGTCGGCGATCGATATCGTGCACCGCTATGGCGGCAAACTCGACGAGGCCACCGCCCGGCACGAGCTGGAAGGCAACATCTGCCGCTGCACCGGCTACCACAACATCGTCAAGGCGGTGCTCGATGCGGCCGGCCGCATGAAGGTCGCGCAGGCGGCCAAATAGCCGCCGCAGGCCACCACTACCCCTAAATCAAGACCGCCGCGTTTCGATGGAAATGGCGGAAACAATAACTCCGGTTGGGAGGACAGAACATGGGCGTTGAAGGAATTGGCGCAAGCGTTGTGCGCAAGGAAGACCGCCGTTTCATTACCGGCAAGGGCCGTTACGTCGACGACGTCAAGGTGGTGGGCCTGACCCACGCCCATTTCATCCGCAGCCCGCATGCGCACGCCAAGGCAAAGGGCATCGATTCCTCCGCCGCGTTGAAGATGCCCGGCGTGGTCGGCGTGCTGACCGGCCAGCAGATCGTCGACGACAAGGTCGGCAACCTGATTTGCGGCTGGGCCATTACCTCGAAGGACGGCACCCCGATGAAGATGGGCGCGTGGCCGGCGATGGCGCCGGAAACCGTGCGCTTTGTCGGCCAGGCGGTCGCGGTCGTGATCGCCGAGACCAAGAACCAGGCCAAGGACGCGGCCGAAGCCGTCGTCGTGAATTACGAGGAATTGCCGGCCGCAGCCGACATTCGCGCGGCGATCAAGCCGGGCGCGCCGCAGCTTCATCCGGAGGCGCCGGGCAACGTGGTCTATGACTGGGCGATCGGCGACGAAGCCGCGGTCAAGGACGCTTTCAGCAAAGCCGCCAACGTCGTGACGCTGGAGCTCGCCAACAACCGCCTGGTGCCGAACGCGATGGAGCCGCGCGCGGCGGTCGCGCAATATGATGAGGCGGAAGAGCACTACACGCTCTATACGACGTCGCAGAACCCGCACGTCGCGCGTCTTGTGCTGTCGGCGTTCTACAACATCGCCCCCGAACACAAGCTGCGGGTGATCGCGCCCGACGTCGGCGGGGGGTTCGGCTCGAAGATCTACATCTATCCCGAGGAAATGGTGGCGCTATGGGCGTCGAAGAAGCTCGGCCGTCCGGTGAAGTGGACCGGCGACCGTACCGAAGCCTTCCTCACCGATCACCACGGCCGCGACCACATCTCGAAGGCGGAGATGGCGTTCGACAAGGACAACAAGATCCTGGGGCTTCGGGTCAAGACCCACGCCAATTTCGGCGCCTATATGTCGCTGTTCTCGTCGGCGGTCCCGACTTATCTCTACGCAACGCTGCTTTCAGGGCAGTACGTGATCCCGGCCATTTATGCGGAGGTGATGGGCGTCTACACCAACACCACGCCGGTGGACGCCTATCGCGGCGCGGGCCGGCCGGAAGCGAGCTATCTGGTGGAGCGCATGATGGAGACGGCAGCACGTCAGCTGAAGGTCGATCCCACCGAGTTGCGCCGCAAGAACTTCATCACGGCGTTTCCGTATCAGACGCCCGTCATCATGACCTATGACATCGGCGATTTTGGTGCCTCGCTTGATGCCGCGATGGCGGCGATCGACTATGCCGGCTTTCCGGCCCGAAAGGCGAAAGCTAAATCCGAAGGCAAGCTGCGCGGCATCGGCGTCTCCTGCTACATCGAGGCCTGCGGCATCGCCCCATCGAAGGCCGTCGGCAGCCTCGGCGCCGGCGTCGGCTTGTGGGAATCCGCCGAAGTCCGCGTCAATCCGGTCGGCACCATCGAAATCCTGACCGGATCGCACAGCCACGGCCAGGGCCATGAGACGACGTTCGCACAACTGATCTCGGAACGTCTCGGCGTGCCGATCAGCCAGGTGCAGATCGTCCACGGCGACACTGATAAAGTGCAGTTCGGCATGGGCACCTATGGCTCGCGCTCGATCGCAGTCGGCGGCACCGCCATCATCAAGGCGATGGAAAAGGTCGAGGCCAAGGCCAAGAAGATCGCGGCCCATGCGCTGGAGGCTTCCGAGAACGACATCGTCATCGAGAACGGCGAGTTCAAGGTCACCGGCACCGACAAGTCAATCGCGTTGCCGATGGTCGCGCTCGCGGCCTACACCGCGCACAATCTGCCCGACGGCATGGAGCCGGGCCTGAAGGAAACCGCCTTCTACGACCCGACCAACTTCACCTTCCCGGCGGGCGCCTATATCTGCGAGCTCGAGGTCGATCCCGGTACCGGCAAGACATCCTTCGTCAACTTCGTGGCGGCGGACGATTTCGGCCGGCTGATCAACCCGATGATCGTCGAGGGGCAGGTTCACGGCGGGCTTGCGCAAGGCATCGGCCAGGCGCTGCTCGAAGCCGCGGTCCATGACAGCAACGGCCAGCCGGTGACGGCGTCGTTTATGGACTATGCGATGCCGCGAGCCGACGACCTGCCGTCGTTCCAATTGAGCCACACCACCACGCTGTGTCCGGGCAATCCGCTCGGCGTCAAGGGCTGCGGTGAGGCCGGCGCCATCGGCGCCTCGGCCGCCGTGATCAACGCGATCACGGATGCGATCGGCAGCAACAAGCTCGAAATGCCGGCAACACCAAACCGCGTCTGGCACGCCATTTACGGTTGAGAAGGAGCACGATCATGTACGAGACAACTTACCATCACCCCTTCTCGGTCGACGAAGCCGCGGCGATGTTCGCCAAGGGCTCGGAATCGAAATACCTTGCCGGCGGCCATACGCTGATTCCTGTCATGAAGCAGCGGCTGGCCTCGCCATCCGACCTGATCGATCTCGGAAAGCTCAAGGAGCTGATCGGTGTCGAAGCTTCGGCCGACACGCTGACCATCAAGGCGGCGACTACGCATTACGACGTGGCCCAGAGCGCGGCCGCGCAGAAGGCGATTCCCGCGGTGGCGCATCTCGCCTCCATCATCGGCGACCCCGCGGTGCGGCATCGCGGCACCATCGGTGGCTCGATCGCCAATAACGATCCTGCTGCGGATTATCCGGCTGCGGCTCTGGCGCTAGGCGCCACCATCAAGACCAACAAGCGTTCGATTGCGGCAGATGACTTCTTCAAGGGCTTGTTCGCTACCGCGCTGGAGGAAGGGGAGATCATCACCGCCCTGTCGCTCCCAATCCCTGCGAAGGCGGGCTATGCCAAATTTCCGCATCCGGCCTCGCGTTTTGCGTTGGCCGGTGTGTTCGTCGCCACGACCAAATCGGGCGAGGTCCGCGTCGCCGTGACGGGGGCTTCGCAAAGCGGCGTCATGCGAGTGCCGGCGATGGAGGCAGCCTTGAAGGCGAACTGGTCGATGGCCGCGCTCGACAACGTCGCGATTGCAGCCGACGGCTTGTTGAACGATCTTCATGGATCCTCGGATTATCGCGCCCACCTGATCAAGGTGATGGCGCAGCGAGCGCTGGCAGTTTGAACAATATGATGACTGGTCATAGCTGAACCGGCAGTTCGCACTGATCGCACGTCGGCGGTGAAGGTAACCTCTCCAGGTCATCAGAATGGTAGCTCCTCCCCAAACTTGCCGGGATCTTCATCGAGATCCCGGCGCTTTTGGAAATCGTTGGTGTGTGGTGAGGGCGAAAGACCCATCTCTCGCGACGATAGGAGTATCAAGTTTATTCGTTTGACCTCGACATCAGCTAAGCAGCAACGTTCGCTGAATCTTCGAGTATGACGCTAGGGGAAGATCATGAAGCTCACGGCGCGCCGTTACTGTTCCGCAAGGTTTGTTACTCGCTTGATGCGCAAGTCGAATATAGCGGGGGTCGCGATCGCGTTACTTGCAGCGCTTTGCTGCGGAACAAGCGCGACGGCAGAGGAGGTGAGTGGTCAGGTGTTGTCGCCGCAACGCATCCAATCCATTACGTCAGCAATCGACGGTGAGGCGATCGTCGCCAACGCGAAAACGACCAATGACTGGTTGAGTTATGGACTTGACTACTCTGAAAGCCGCTACAGCAAGCTGAGCCAGATCAATACGGAGAGCGTCAAAGGTCTTGGTCTTAAGTGGACTTACAATCTCGAGTCTCTGCGTGGTGTCGAAGCGACGCCACTCGTCGTCGACGGAATTATGTATGTATCGGCGTCATGGAGCGTGGTCCATGCCATCGATGTGCGTACCGGAAAGCGGATTTGGACCTACGATCCCGAAGTGCCGCGGCAGATTGGCTATAAGGGCTGCTGTGACGTTGTGAACCGCGGAGTCGCACTCTACAAAGGCAAGGTCTTTGTCGGATCCTACGATGGCCGGCTGGTCGCCATAGATGCGGCAACCGGAAAAAAGGTCTGGGAAAAAGATACCATCATCGATCATAGTCATTCCTACACGGTTACGGGTGCGCCGCGCGTTGTGAAAGGAAAGGTGCTGATCGGCAATGGCGGGGCCGAATACGGCGTGCGTGGCTATGTTACCGCTTACGATGCGGAAACGGGTGCGCAAGCCTGGCGATGGTTTGTCGTACCCGGTGATCCGAGCAAGCCCTACGAAGATGAGTCGATGGAAGCGGCGGCCAAGACCTGGGATCCTGCCGGAAAATACTGGATCAATGGCGGAGGCGGTACGCCGTGGGACACGATGGCGTACGACCCGGATCTGAATCTTATTTACATCGGAACTGGCAACGGAGCTCCCTGGACCCGCAATCTGCGGAGCCCCGCCGGCGGTGATAATTTGTATCTTGCGTCGATCGTTGCGCTGAATCCCGACACAGGAAAGTATGTCTGGCATTATCAGGAAACGCCGGGCGACAACTGGGACTACACGTCGACGCAGCAGATGATCCTCGCGGATATCACGCTCGATGGCCAGGCGCGCAAGGTCATCCTCCACGCGCCAAAAAATGGATTCTTTTTTGTCATAGATCGCACCAACGGAAAATTAATTTCGGCAAAGAACTTCGTAGATGTGAATTGGGCGACCGGTTATGACGCGAGCGGAAGACCGATCGAAGTACCGGAAGCTCGAGGCGATAAATCGTTTGATTCGATCCCCGGTCCATACGGGGCCCATAATTGGCATCCGATGTCGTTCAATCCACAAACCGGCTTTGTCTATATCCCGGCGCAGAATGTGCCGATGAATCTGACGGCTCAGAAGAACTGGACACACAACGCCAGCGTGCCCGGCAATCCAATGAGCGGATTGGGTTGGAATCTCGGCTTCGATGTGAACCTGACACCGCCCAAGAGCCAGCCTTTCGGTCGTTTGATCGCATGGGATCCGGTGAAGCAGGAGCAGGTGTGGAAGCAGGATTATGCGTCTCCGTGGAATGGAGGCACACTGACAACGGCGGGTAATCTGGTGTTTCAGGGGACGGCTGACGGTCGCTTCGTTGCCTACAATGCAAAAACGGGTGAGAAGCTCTGGGAGTCCTCGACGGGTACAGGGGTCGTCGCCGGGCCAGCGACTTATGTGGTCGATGGCACGCAGTACGTATCAGTGGCGGTCGGATGGGGTGGCGTCTACGGGGAGAGCCAGCGCGCGACCGACAAGGAAGGTCCAGGTACGGTGTTCACCTTCGCCATCGGTGGCAAAACGCCACTTCCCGAGTTCGCAAAATATCCGATTGGAAGCCTGCTGGAGGGCGTAAAGTACGACGCAGCGAACGTCGGTCCTGGGACGCAACTATATGTCAGCCACTGCGGATTCTGTCATGGTGTTCCGGGCGTCGACAAGGGTGGCAATATCAGGAATCTCGGTTACTCCGATAGCAGCACCATAGCGAACCTGAAGGACATCGTTTTTAAGGGCCCGTTCATGTCGCTTGGCATGCCCGATTTTACGGGCAGATTGTCCGAGGACGATGTCGTGAAGATCCAGGCTTTCATCCAGGGGAAGGCAGACGCAATTCGATCGAAGAAATAGCATGTCTCAAGGGCCTCTCGTCGATCGCTTCACTTCAGTGAGGGTCGGATACAGCACAATAGCGGACTTATCGTCAATCACAGAAGGTGACCACATGAAATGGACTGCGCCAAAAGTTATCGAAGTGTCAGTTGGAATGGAGATCAATATGTATGCCTGCGCTACTCGTGGTTCCAGGTTCAAAATGCGCAGGACCGGATGATAGAGATTGCTTCGTGATTTCGAGTTCTCCCCTTTCCTCCCCGGGAAAGGCAAAGACGCTTCACCCTCGCGTCGCCGGCCGGCGCTTTGGCGTCAGCCCGCTCGCGCGATGCGAGCGGGTCGAATCGGCGAGCTGTGACTTATCCAGCAATATCAAGTCCGCCGTCAGGCGAAGGTTCGCAACGCCAGAACGGCGGCGGCGGGAACAATTGCGCCGGTATTTCCCCATGTTCTTCGGGCATGTCTCAGGACCTAACGCCATGGCAGCGGCTTACGAGATCATCGAGCACAGCTACGATGGTGGAGGAACGACATGGCGATGAGTGCAAAGCGGAATGTTCTGATCACGGGTGCTGGTTCCGGCCTCGGACGGGCGCTGGCGAGGGGAGCGCTCTCGTCCGGATATTCCGTGATCGGCACGGTGCGGAGCGAAGCAGCGCGACAGGAGTTCGGCGCGATGGACCCCGCACGCGCGCGAGCCATCATATTAGATGTCACGGACTTCGCGGCCATCGGTCCCGAGGTTGCACAGGCCGAAAGGGATGTTGGTCCAATAGACGTCCTCGTCAACAGTGCAGGATACGGCCACGAAGGGACTATTGAGGAGAGCTCACTCGAAGAGATGAAGCGTCAGTTCGACGTCAACGTTTTCGGGGCAGTCGCGATGATCAAGGCGGTGCTGCCATTCATGCGCGAGAGGCGCCGTGGGCATATCATCAACATTACCTCGATGGCGGGATATGTGGGCTTGGCCGGCATCCCCTATTACGCGGGCAGTAAATTCGCTCTCGAAGGTCTATCTGAAGTGTTGGCGAATGAAGTGCGCGGCTTCGGCATCAAGGTAACGGCAGTTGCTCCAGGTTCCTTCCGGACCGACTGGGCGGGGCGATCGATGATCCGTTCGCCGCGGAGTATCGCTGATTACGATTTGCTCTTTGACCCCATCCGACGGGCTCGAACTGAAAAGAGTGGCCAACAGGCCGGGGATCCCGCCAAGGCTGCTCGTGCAATCTTGAAAGCGACGGAAACCCACGATCCACCAATGCATCTACTGCTTGGCAACGACGCATTGAGATTGGTCCGGGACAAGTTGAATTCGTTAGGGAAGGAAATCGACACATGGGAGTCGGTCACGAGATCGACCGAGTACGCGTAGGCGTCGTCCCGACCTTGAGCCCCCACCGTCATGGGTTCCGCAGGCCAGCAAATTAGCGTTAACAGGAGAACATCATGAATCGACCAGAGAAAGTAATCTACACCGCGAAGGTCCATACCACCGGTGGGCGGGTTGGCTCATCGCGTAGCGATGATGGCAAACTGGACATCAAGTTGTCGAGGCCAGGCACCTCTGGCGCTGGCACCAATCCGGAGCAACTGTTCGCCGCGGGCTGGTCCGCCTGCTACGAGTCGGCGATGGAACACGTGGCTCGCAGGATGAAGGTCGCGCTGCCGGCTGACCTTGCAGTCGACGCAGAGGTCGACGTCGGACCCAACGGCGCCGGCTTCGATGTCGCGGTCCGCCTGAACGTCAGCCTGCCCGGTATCGCGCCCGACCTGGCGCTGCGCCTGATCGAGGCGACGCATGAGGTGTGTCCGTATTCCCGGGCGACGCACGGCAACATCGCGGTCGAGACGAAGCTCGTTTGAACCGCGGTCGCAAGTCGAAAGCCCTCGAATTGCCAAAGGTGAGTTGTGGGTTGAAAGGGAAAGCGCGGCGCTACCGCCGCGCCATCCCGCGCAGCGAGTTTCGGACAACCCGATGCGCGCAAGCGGACCGGTGACGCCGTCGAGCGGGGACACGACGTATCCTGTGCCGTCGATCCAGGTCATCGCTCAGGAGCAAAAATATGAACGCGCCGCCAAACATCGATCGCGCCACCTCGTCTGACAGCGACGTTGTGCGCTGGCTGGTGAACGACACCCGCGATGAGCGCTTCCTTGACAACATTTTCGGTGAAATGTGTATCCGGCTCCGGCGAGGGGGCATTCCGGTCAAGCGGGCGACGCTTCATGTCCTGATCCACCATCCGCAATGGCTCGGTGGCCGGATCATGTGGGCCGACGGGATGCGCGAGGCCGAACTTACGAGAGTCGACTACGATGTCAGGGAGCGATCCGAATATATAGATAGTCCCGCCAACGAAATCCATGACGGTGCTACCGAGGTGCGCGAGAATCTCGAGCGCGACCCCTCGCTGGGCCGCAAGCACGCCGTCTATGACGAGATGCGGGCGAAGGGCCTGACCGACTATGTGGCGTGGCCGCTGTACCATACGCTCGGCAAGCGGCATATCGTGACCTTTGCAACCGGCCGGCCCGGCGGTTTCGACGACGTGCATATCGCCGGCTTGTTGAAACTGTTGCCGGCTCTGGCGCTGGTCAGCGAAATCCGTGTCAAGAACCGGCTGGCGCGAACGCTGCTCGAAACCTATGTCGGGTCGCATGCCGGCGAGCTCATTCTGGCCGGCGCCACCAGGCGCGGAAGCGGGACGACTGTACATGCCGCCATCATGATCTGCGATCTGCGTGATTTCACCCGCATCTCCGACAACTGGCCGCGCGATGACGTCATCGATCTCCTGA